>Ga0209500_10000874_pt1 | contig 24170 bp, 19 predicted proteins | sample S_140212_EF_Meta_FD_187323 | JGI IMG/M metagenome (GOLD analysis project Ga0209500, IMG submission 187323) | Freshwater microbial communities from Lake Simoncouche, Canada to study carbon cycling - S_140212_EF_MetaG (SPAdes) (version 2) | ecosystem: Environmental > Aquatic > Freshwater > Lake ...
TGCGACTTTAGCAGCAGCAGCCGCTTCTGCCTCAGCCTTGGCACGCTCTTCCGTCGCCTTCTTGATCGCTTCCTGGAGCTTGGGGAGTTTTCCTTCGGCGTCTTTGACCCCCGCCTCAGACTTGTTCTGTTCGACTCGCAGCGCCGCCACGGCAGCCGCTCGTTCTTTCGCTGTGGCACGTGCCGCAGTGATGGCCGGCTCGGCCGCCACTTTGCGAGCGACCGCCTCATCGGCAACTTTTTGTTGTTCTGGAATCTTTTGTTCCAAAGTGTCTTGAGCGAAAGCCCCCTGCGCCAGAGTCAAAACCGCAGCAGTGAGGATCAGAATGTTGGTTAAGCGCTGCATCGAGCGATCCTTAATTCACAAGTCATCAAGATGTTTGACGGGCCAGGAAAGGGAACATTCCAGACCAGTCGAATCGTACAGGAAGGAAAACAGGCAGATTGGGTGAGCCGCCACCCGCTGGGAATCAGCATCGCCCGATATGACCCCTGTGTCAAGCGGCAGCTTTCCCGGAACGCGAGGAACCCGTGATTTGGATATCAACTCAGCTCCAACGCGACAGAAATCTTTGGCGGTATTCTTGGGGGTCCGTCGGAAAGACCGTGTCGAAGGTCTGGTCGCTGGTGGCTCCCCGTTGGAAACGGCGTTTCTCGAAGGTTGGCATGGTCAGCCCCGTGATCGCCGCCACACCCCGACGGACCACCTCGCCCTTCAATGCGTACAGCCTTGCTTCGTTCCAGTCGGTTAACTCGATGAACGGAATCCCCTCGGCGACTTCAATCACGTTCGGCAGGGCAAACGGGCTGAAGCCCCGAAAGCCGGTCGCGGCCACCGGAGCCGATGAACGGACGTGACCCCGGCTTTGACCCCCCGAATAGGTCAGCGAATGCTTGATCGCATGCACTCCCCAACCCTCCTGGTACAGCATTTGATTGTTCAGCACGCTCCGAATCGTCAACTCGGTATTCTCATGAATTGGGTAATCCTTGAGATTCTCGTCTCCACCGTCCCCGTCCACCAGCAGTTTCCAGTCGGGGTAACGAGCTCGAATCGCCTGGCAGAGCGCCAGCGTCATCGCTGCGGCCTGCACATCCAGCGGTTTGTAGTCTTCCAACACGGCAATCGCGGCATCGACCGAAATGGCCGAGGCGGGAACTTCGATTCGCTCCAGCAGGTAGCCTAAGTCGAGTTGTTCCAGGAACTCTTGTGCTTGCCGCGCGTCGGCTCCGTTTCCATCTACATCCAGCGTAAATGCTTTGAGGCGTTGTGGGGCTTGGCCTCGCTGCAATAGCAAATGATACAGGGTTAACAGCACCGCCCCGCTGTCGATCCCGCCAGAAAACAACACCCCAATCGGCTCGGTCGGCCCCGCCTGATCCAGCCATTTGCTCAGTTCGGTGGCCAAGGCCCCGATGTAGGCAGTACCAATCTCGTCCAGATTGGTGCTCAATCGATTCCGCTGGGGATTGAAGAAGCGGGTATAGGTCGGGCTCGGGTCGGGGCAACCGACGAGTGCCAGTTCCGTCAGGTGATGCGCCGGGACCATGCGGGTGTAACTGGGATGGAATTGGCCGTCGAGACCCTCTTGTTTCAGCCAGTTCCAGATGGTATCGATCCGCTCGGCAATCACGAGCACCGGTCCGGCGTGCTGTTTGGCGATGAAGTAACGGAGCGGGCGTCCGATCGAGCGGGCCATGCGAATGATCTTCGCCTGCTTGTGAATCAAGGCAAACTGCCCGTCAATCCCCCGGACCTGCTCGGGGTCTCCCGACGCAACCCGCGCCAAAGCCTCGTCGGCAGACATGTTCAAAAACAGATTGCCGGCAGGATCGACCAGGTTGATGAGACGTTCGATCAATTGAACCGACTGCATGATGACTCCCGATTAACAGATGAAGGAATTTCCCGTATCATGCAGATGAACCCACGCCGAAGCAATGGAACGGACTTGCGGTCGGGAACACTGAATTGTTCTGCCTTCTCCGTGCCTCTGTGTCTCTGTGGTGAATCTTCTTCCGGATTGAATACGAAGACAGGGTTAACCACAGAGACACAGAGACACAGAGAAAAAGAGAAAGAATTTTTTGGGTTCAAAACAGAAGAACTGGAAAACGGGTTTGACCACAAACCTCTTGTGTAAGGTGCGAAAAATGCCAAGATTGTAAACCCGTTATTTAATGAATAGGAAGAGCAGAAACTCCACGCAACTGACAACTGACAACTGAAAACTGAAAACTGAAAACTAGCAATGACCCACCCCGCCCCCGATGCTGCACCCCGCGATGAAGTTGAACGGTTATCTGCCGAGATTCGACGGCATGATGCTCTGTATTACCAGCAGGGCGCTCCCGAAATTTCTGATCGGGACTATGACCGGATGATGCGGCGACTGGGGGAACTGGAAGCCAATCACCCAGAACTGCTTTCGATTGACAGCCCCACCCAGAAAGTGGGCGGGGCGCCGATCGAGGGGTTTATTACCGTGGACCATCGGGTTCCGATGCTCTCGATCGAGAATGCCTTTAGCGAAGCCGAATTGGCCGAGTTCGGTAATCGCGTCGCCAAACTGATTGGACCCGATCCCGTCGAATGGGTGATCGAGTACAAAGTCGATGGTGTGGCCCTGTCGCTGATCTATGAACAAGGACATCTTGTTCGGGCTGTCACTCGCGGGGATGGACGCCGGGGAGATGATGTCACGCATAATGCCCGCACGATGCGGGGGGTCCCCCTGCAACTGATTGGGCCGGTCCCCGATCTCCTGGAAGTGCGGGGCGAAGCCTATATCGGTAATCGTGATTTCGCACAGCTGCAAGCCGAGATGACTGCCGAGGGGGAAGAGCCGCTGAAGAATTCCCGGAATGCAACTGCAGGGGCCATTAAGCTGCTCGATCCGAAACTCTGTGCCAAACGGAAACTCCGCTTTTTTGCGCATAGCGTCGGCAGTCTGGAAGGGGCGAGCTATGCGACCCATTGGGAGTTTTTGCAGGCGATTCATCGGATGGGGATTCCCTCGGTCCTGCATACTTCACTGCAGCCCGACTTTGCGGCGGCGATCGCTCAAACTCAGCCTTTGATGGAACAACTGCATGAACTCGATTTTGAAGTCGATGGGATTGTGATCAAGGTCAATAATCTGAATGTCCGCGATCAGTTGGGAATGACCAGCAAAAGCCCCCGGTGGGTGATTGCCTATAAGTGGGAAAAGTACGAAGCCGAAACGCGGGTGGACGAGATCCTGATCAGTGTTGGCAAGACCGGAACACTCACCCCCGTCGCCAGCCTGAAACCGGTCGAAATCGCCGGGACCACAGTCTCACGCGCCAGCCTGCATAATCGGGACGAGATCGAACGACTCGGTGTCCAGATTGGTGATTGGATCATCGTCGAAAAAGCGGGGAAAATTATTCCGCACGTCGTGCGTGTGGAACAGCACAAACGGGATGGTTCACAGCTGCCGTTCGACTTTCCGACGCATTGCCCGGAATGTCAGACGGCCGTAGTCAAGGAGGAGGACGGAGTCTACATCCGTTGCCCGAACCCCGCTTGTCCCGCTCAGTTGCGGGAAGGCTTGCGCTACTTTGCTTCCCGTGCCGCGATGGATATCGAGGGACTCGGGATCAAACTGATTGAACAACTGACTGAAAAAGGGTTTCTCACCAGTTTTGCGGATATCTATCGTTTGAAAGATCGCCGCGACGAGTTGCTGAATTTGGAACGCTTCGGGGAAAAGTCGATCGAAAACCTGATTGCCGGGGTGGAAGCCTCGAAAACCCAGCCCCTCTGGCGATTGTTGACCGCACTGAACCTGCGTCACGTCGGCACCCGAACCGCTCAGCAACTTGCCGAACGGTTCGGGACGATGGAGATTGTGGCGGGGCAAACCGAAGAACAGCTCAGTCAGGTGGACGAGGTCGGTCCGGTCATCGCCAAGTCGGTCGCTGCCTTTTTTGCGAGTGACTATGGTCGCCAGATCATTTCCGAACTGAGGGCTCTGGGTCTGAACATGGGTGATGCAGCGGCCGCCGCCGCCGTGGCAGCGGAACGGGCTGCGGGGCGCCTGATCGGCAAAACGCTGGTAGTGACGGGGACACTGACTCGATTCAAGCGGGACGAGATTGTCGAGTTAATCCGTAAGCAGGGGGGGAAATCGGCTGGCAGCGTTTCGAAGAAAACGGATTATGTCGTCGCGGGGACGGATGCGGGAAGCAAACTGGCGAAAGCCGAAGAGTTGTGTGTGACGGTGTTGACGGAAGATCAGTTTTTGGAACTGATTGGAGAATAGGTGGGACTGAATTTTCAGTTTTCAGTTTTCAGTTTTCAGTTTTCAGTGGTCAGTGGTCAGTGTGTGCCTCGCGCACGGGGTTGGTGGTGGAATCGGATCTTGCCGGTCTCGTTTATTGCTTCTGCGCTGCACGAGGCGACTGTGCAGTTCTGCGGTGATTCGGAGTTTCTGGATTGATCCAACGCTTCGGGAGCGACGAAGCGCGATGAAAATTCGGACTTGGGGTGATGTCACCCTTTCTCGGGCGGGCTGATTTTGGAATACTCATAGTTGCAGTCTCGTACTGGCTCTGATGTGGCGTATTTCGGGAATCCAGGAAGATCCTCAATAATGACTGATACGATTCAATTTGCTGGTGAGATCCGGTCCAACGCGATTCGTCGGATCGTTGCCGATTATGAACCGATTTCCTTGCGCACGTTCACTCCGTCGCAGGCGGTGTTCGCCAAGTCGGCTGGGGCCTTCCATTGGACACCTGAAGGCCGCAAGCTGTACGACTTTTCCTCGGGAGTTCTCGTCGCCAACCTGGGGCACAACCCGCGGCGGTGGATGCAGCGATTTGGTCAATATATGGGCTGGACCCCCGAGACCTTTGCCGCGACACCTGCTGTGACAACCACAACTGCCGACGAATACATCCCGGCGGTCACCATGACCGCGTACAACGGGATTACGGAAATTGAAACACTCGCCGTCGAACGGTTGCTGGCCAATTTGCACCGGAGTCGGGGGAGCGAACGGCTGACCAGGATTTTGTGGGCCGCCTCGGGTTCCGAAGCGGTTCATAAGGCAATCGGGGCCTGCCTTGGTTGGGATCGAACTCGCGATATTATCCTGGCAACTCGATATGGCTTTCACGGCAAAAAGGGTTTTGCCAATGCGGTGACCGGATCGGAAAAAGATCCGGAACGAGATCCGCGGGTCCGCTTCATCAGCTTTCCGATGGAGGAAATTCTGGATGCCGGGTATGACCCCCACTCGATCGATTTGACCAAGTATCGACAGGAACTGGACGATCTCTGGAAGCAGTTTGGCCGCAAATTGAGCTGTCTGATTACCGAGCCTTATCTCGGCGGGGGGGGAAGCTTTCATCCACCCGCCGCTTACCATCAAATGCTGCAACAGTTCTGCCGTGAGCATGACTTGCTGTTCGTCTTTGATGAGGTTCAGGCCAATTTCGGTCGGACCGGGGCGATGTATGCCTTTGAATCGTATGGTGTCGAACCGGATATGGTGGTGCTGGGGAAGGGACTCGGAAACGGGGTTCCGGTGGCGGCGATTGCGGCGCGTGGGGATGTGATGGCCGCGATGAAGTACGGCGAGGCTTCGGATACGTGGAGTGCCAATCCGTTATCGAGTGCTTCCGTGCTGGCGACACTCGACGAATTTGAATCGACCACGGTGCTGGAACACGCGAAGGGGTTGACCCCGATCTTCCTGAAGGGACTGCAGCGACTCAAGTCAACCGGCCTCGTGAATCATGTACGTGGCGAGGGGATGGTTTTCGGGTTCGAATGCCAGCCGTCAGGAAAACGGACCGCTGCTGAAGTCGCTGCCAAGATTGTCGAAGCCTGTTATCTCGGTCACGAGAATGTCGGGATTCATCTGCTGGGGGCACTCGCAGGCAAGGTGCTGCGCGTCAGCCCACCACTCACCATCACCGTCGCCGAAGCCGAACATTCGCTCGACCTGCTTTATGAATTGGTTAGCTCATTGGCGGGTCGACTCAAGGGGGAATGATGGTGCTGATGGGGATGCAAGCAGGGTTATTGGGCGCTGCGGTGGATCCGGGGATTCTCGGATCCTGCTGCTTTACTCCTCTAACTCGCGAAAAACGATGACGGGCGAAAAACGGCTAAGGGCGGGAAGGGGTTGGATGGTTCCGCAATAACGCATCCTGGATTGCAGACAAGGCGTCGGGGGTGCCGTTGAGGTTTCCTTTCAGCGGAGCCAAGTGACCGCGAAACTCGTCCAGTCGAGCCAAAAACTGCTGGAACCGATCGGCTCGGAAGGACTCGGCCGTGACCCAATCGCCGCCCCCCATTTGTTGCAGAAAATGGGCATTGATCTGTTGTTCATGATGCATCGCTTCGGGGATGGCGAAGACCGGTTTGCCGTAGTACAGGGCTTCACCCAGCAATTGATTTCCGGCAGCACTGAATAATCCGGCACACGCCGCGAGATCGGCGACGAAGCGGTGTTCATCGATCGCATGGAATGAGAGTTTGCCGATGGCAGGGCGGGTTCCCAGCCCATAAATCCGGACCGGCCAGCCAGACTGGGCGAGAATCTCCACGATCTCGGGTGGAGTATTCGATCGCAGATACGACAAGAGAAAATCACCGGTGCTGGTCGGTGTTGCCACCACTTCCGGGCGGAGCATCGGCCCGACCTGGCGGACGTGCGAAAACCCTGTTTTTAGTGGTGGTGTGTAAAAGGACGAGGCGACCGGGGTGTAATCATTCCAGCCGTAATACCAGCGCACCGCCCAGCTCATCCACCACGCATATCGACGCAACAGGAACGGCAGCGAGCTGAGGTCATAGGCGAGCAGCACATGCTGATGGTCGATGCTCATCCAGGGGAGTCCCGTCAACCGGGCCGCGCGTGGCAAGGTCGGCTCAAAATCAGAAATGGCGAGATCCGGTTGTTCGAGTTCGATGCGGCGTCGGAGTTCCTCGACGAGTGCCGGCATTTTCCGATAGGCAAACGACATTGCACCGGCGGTCGACTTGAAGAGATCGAGCTTTCCACCGGTGTAACGAAACTTCAGTCCCGCCACCGGCACCAGTCGGACCGACTCGAACTGCCCCGCTCCGTACGCTTTTTCCAGAAACTCGTAGGCGTCACCCGGTGCGAACAGAACCAGTTCATGCTGCTGCCGCAGGTGTTCGACGAGCGTCATGACCCGAACGGCATGCCCGCGTCCCTCACCCGCCATGCTATAGAAAATTTTCGCCAACGGGGGTCTCCTTGTCCACGGAGCAATGACCACCGGGGACTGATCACGCGGCCCTCCACGCGATCATGTCGAATGAATCAAAAGAATCGACGAAGTATACGTCGGTTGAAGACAAGATTCGATCGTACGCGGATCCGATCAGGAAAAAGGGACCCGTGTCGATCAGAGGGCGGGAGCCATCTTGAGGCCGGTATCAGCCGAAGTCGGTAGGCGTCGTTGAGTCATGTCTTGTCCCCTCTCCCCGGTACTCCGGGGAGAGGGTTAGGGTGAGGGGTTCTTCGAACGCTGAGTTCGCCTAGGATGTATTTTTCTCGTATTCGTATTTTTCCTATCGATTCAGGTATCGATTCAGGTATCGATTCAGGTATCGGTTGGTTTGACTTGCGTTTGCGTTTTTACGGTCGATAAAGACCCCTCACCCTAACCCTCTCCCCGGAGTACCGGGGCGAGGGGACAAGACTCTTCCATCATTCAACTTTGTGGTGTTTGGTTCTCTTCGAGTTTTGAATTTCACCCGGCATGAAGATCGACTCACGCAGTTTTGCCGATGTCGAGGGCCACCAAGTCCGCTGGGCGTCATACTCGATCCGACCCAATCGCACGCGGATCCCACCCATTTCTGTTCTGATTCCGCTGGGATCGTTGTTTGAGGGGGAAGGTTTCTGCACGACAGTTTGCGCACGACAGTTTGTCCACGACAAAAGGGCTTATCCCTTGAAGCGGCGGCTTGGCGGGGTACGATCCTGTGACCAGTCCCCTCATGCTTGAAGAGTCACCCATGCAGCCCGCTGAACTTCGCGAAAAACAGGCCCCGTTTAAAAACCAATTTAAAGCGGACCCCGCATCGGCGCTGCTGACCCTGCGTGCGGTTGGCCAGATCACCCCCGATGTCACCTGCCGGTTGTTATTTTCCGTTCCACCGGAAAACGCGGGCCTGCATCCACAGGCGGGAGGAGATGGTTTAGCCGCTTGTTCGGCCGAGATGTTGCTGCATGCGCTGGTCGGCTGTGCGGGGGTCACCCTGGGTGCGGTCGCCACGGCAATGGAAATCCCGCTGCGTGGTGGCTCGATCACCGCCGAAGGGGATGTCGATTTTCGCGGAACGCTCGGTGTCAGTCGCGAGGTTCCGATCGGTTTTCAGGAAATCCGCCTGGTGTTCGATCTCGACACCGACGCCCCGGACGAGAAACGTCAAAAGCTGATTGAACTGACGGAACGCTACTGCGTCGTCTACCAGACACTGAAAAACTCGCCCCGACTCTCCAGCGCGATCAAACCTTGAGCTAGCGCGATCAAACCGTGAGGACGTGAGCGAATCGCCATGGGCGGAAACCCCTGGAATGGCACGACTCAATTCTCGAACCCCAACGGGGTGATCGTCGTAGAGATTTGCGATCAATCCCAAACGAGGCTGGCCTGAGACTTCCCTGAATTGATCTGTCCACGCGTTGCGGCTGAGGTGAATTAATCGGTGCAATGATCCAGAGTGTCGCGGAAGAAGTCCAAGAATTGTCGTCCTCACAGAAACATGGTCCGAAGGTGGTCGTGAAGCGAGACTGGCACTGTTAGACCGTATTAGTAGACCGTATTGGAAGCGAGGAAAAACGTGCTGGAGTTCACGAAGGGCAATTTGTTCGAGGCGGATGTCGAAGCCTTGGTCAATACGGTCAACACCGTTGGCGTGATGGGGAAGGGGATCGCATTGCCGTTCAGCAGGCAGTTTCCAGAGATCATTCCGCTCTACGAGGCGGCGTGTCAGGATGGAACATTGGCCGTTGGTCATGTTCAAACCATTCAGATGACGCCAGACGGGCAGCACTCCTCGGATTGATGCGACGCGACATGATTCCGTTGATGGGCGATGCCGTGACACTACGGGAATTGCAAAAACCCAGTGATTGAAACCGTTGAACGGATCGAATTCCTTTGACGAGCGCGGAGATTACTTGGACCCGGTGTTCGGTGGTTAACTCGTTCAGCATGTACGTTATGCTTGAGAGCGTACGGCCAGCCAGCGAGTTGAGTTTGAAAAGCGGTTGTTTTTGCGAAGATGGATGTTGACAGATCGCAATCTGTGATTGAAATTCGAATAAGATAGCCGAGCTTACTCAATCCAGCTGATGTATCATGGATAAATCCAAATTCACAGATTCCTCGACTGGCAGGATCGTTTCGATTCCGTCGCCATCGAGGCCATCCAAATCAGACTGGTCATTCATTCCGGATATGCTGCCGCCTCAAGGAAATTTTGATTCGTTATGGCCGCTATTGGCAGAAGCCTGCGGAAAGCTCGGAAAGTTAGATGGGATTGGGCAGACGCTACCGCACCCGGACTTATTACAACGGCCTCTTCAGGAACGTGAGGCGATCGCATCGTCCGGAATCGAGGGGACGTTTGTTACGCCTCAGCAATTAATGCTGTTCATGGTCGATCAGAAAGATCGAAATGCAACGCGAAGTGAAATGGCGGAATGGCAGGAGGTGTTGAACTGCAGTCAAGCGTTACGCGCCGGACACAAGTTGCTCACCAATAAGCTGCCGTTTTGTGATCACGTCTTGAAAAAAATGCATCATACGCTGATGCAAAACACACAAAATCCTGAGCTGACTCCAGGTGCCTATCGCAGTGTTCAAGTGCAGATTGGTCATAATGGTCGTTTCGTGCCTCCACCACCCATCGAGATCGCGCCACTATTGGAAGACCTTTTTAAGTTTGTAAACAATCACGATGACGGATTGCATCCTTTGGTCCGCGCGTTTATCGCTCATTATCAGTTCGAGGCGATTCATCCATTCCAAGATGGCAATGGACGTATTGGGCGAGCACTTCTGGCTTTGATGATTTCGCGATGGCTTGAGCACTCTATGCCGTGGTTGTATCTGAGTCCGTTTTTTGAGAAGTATAAAGACGAATATATTGATGGATTATTCCGAGTCAGTACGCATGGCGACTGGTCGAAGTGGATCGAATTCTGTTTGAATGGATCGATCATTCAGGCGGAAGACTCAATTCGTAGATGTCATGCATTTGGTCGAGCAAAAAAGGAATTTCACGCCAATGCGCCACAGACTCGTCGATCGCACGATTTGATTGAGGGCCTCTTCAGTTCGCCTGCACTCACGATTGCATCGGTCATGAAATCATCCGATGTGTCGTATGACACTGCGAGGCGAGAGATAGAACAGCTGATTCTCGCTGGGATCATCCGTGAAGTGGGTGATGTTCACCCACGCACTTTCATTTGCGACAGAATCATGGATATTGCATTCAGTGATACATTCTCTGACCATGCTGACAAATCAGAGATACCCGAAGACGTTTAATCAGCAAGAAAAGAAAAGGAGTTGGTAATGCCAATCGATGGATTGTCTCTTCTTGAATTTATGACAGAAACGCAGACAGTGAATTATCTAATGGACAGAGACGGTTTTCGCAATTCCATAAGGCGTTATGGTCTATGGTTACCAGTAACGGCGAAAGCCTCTGTGATTGATCACAGAGGCTTCGTCAAAGTCCGCTTCTTGGCCTGATCAACGTTCACCGCCGCTCGCTTATTTTTCGACCGAGAACTTATGGACCGTGGTCTGCTGATAGGTTTCGCCGGGGTTCAAGCGAGTTGTGGGATACTCGGGTCGGTTCGGGGAATCGGGGAAGTGCTGGGTTTCCAGACAAAAAGCGCCGTGCTTGGATGCGTTCCCGGTTTCGGGTGTCCCTGACAGGTGGTTCCCTGTATAGAACTGGATTCCTGGCTCTGTCGTTGAAATCTCCATCACTCGGCCTGATTTTGGATCGACGATGCGAGCGGCGGGACGAAGGTCTCCCGCTTTGCCGTTCACGACGTAACAGTGATCATAGCCACCCGCACCATTGACCGGTTGGTCAATCCGGGCACCGATCGCTTCGGGCTTGGTGAAGTCCATGCAGGTCCCGGCAACAGGGGCCAGTTCACCCAGGGGAATCGAACCTTCATCCACAGGAATGTACTTGTCGCAGAACAGGGTCAATTGGTGATCCAGGACTGGTCCATTGGCTCCTGCCAGATTCCAGTACGCATGATTGGTCAAGTTCAGGACGGTCGACTTGTCCTCGACGGTCGCTTCGTATTCGATCGTCAGCTCGTTGTCGTCACTCAACGAATACGTTACCACCGATTTCAGCTTGCCAGGATAGCCTTCTTCGCCATCGGGACTGATCGAGGTCAGCTTCACGCCGACCGCTTTTTCGGTCTGGAACGAATCAGCCTTCCAGAGCTTTTTCATGAAGTGATTGATGCCGCCGTGCAAATGGTGGCTGCCATTGTTCGTTGCCAATTGGTATTCGGTACCGTCGAGGGCAAACTTGCCGTTGGCGATGCGGTTGGCGAACCGGCCGCAAATTCCGCCAAAATAAGGACCGTTGACGAGATACGCCTCGGGACTGTCGAAACTCAACGTTACGTTGGCCAGCTTGCCATCCCGATCCGGGACTTCGACCGAGGTGAGGATTCCACCTCGATTGATCAGACTGACCTTCATCCCCTGGCGATTTCGCAAGCTGAACGAGCTGATTTCATCGCCATTTTCGGTCTGACCAAACGGTTCTTTTTGCACGGTGAGCATAGGTTCTTCTGCAGAATTGAGTTCAGGGGTGTTCGCAGGATTGGCTGCTTGAGGATTGGTCGTGGCCGGTTTCGAAACTTTGCCTTCACAGCCGACAACGGCCAGGCAGCCGCTGAGCAACAATCCAGTCGCCAGCCGTGAATAGGGACGTGTGTTCATCATTGCTTGATCCTGTGGTTCGTGAAAGAGAAGGTCTTGCTGAACCCCTATCTTGGGTTTCACAGGTCACGGATGCAAGTCTCTGACAGTCACGGCTTACAGGAACAGTTGATCCACGGGCCGTCCTGCCAGCAATTGATGCGGACGATTCAGCGAATCATGCAGCACCGATTCGGTGGCGACTCCCAGACTTCGATACATCGTTGCCACTAGATCCTGCGGCGAAATCGGGTTTTCACTGGGATAGGCCCCCCGATTGTCACTGGCCCCATAGACCTGACCACCCCGGATTCCGCCCCCCGCCATCAAGGCGTTGTAACAGTACGGATGATGTTCACGCCCGGCACTCGCATTGATCGTCGGGGCTCGACCAAATTCACCCACCCAGACCACCAGCGTTTCTTCCAGACGCCCCGATTGCGAAAGATCATCCAGCACGGCACTCAGCGCGCGATCGGCCGGTGGAATCAGGTCGTTCTTCAAGCGATTAAAGTTGTTGCCGTGCGTGTCCCAGAAGTTCTGGCCGTCATTGTGCCAGTTGACCGAGACGAACGGGACCCCTTGATCGAGCAACCGCCGGGCCAGCAGCACGCATTGTCCATGAATGTTCCGGCCATACCGTTCACGCGTTTCATCGGTCTCACGCTGCAGGTCAAACGCTTGACGAACAGTGGACGAAGTGAGTAATCCAAACGCCTGTTGCTGCTGTGCGGTGACGCGGCTGGGCCCGACCGATTCCTCCAGCATCCGACGCTGTGCATCAATCGAAGCCAGCAATTGCTGTCGATGCAGCAAACGGTCTGCAGACTGACCTTCAATCAGCGCGAGTGACGGAACTTGCCAACCAGGAGTATTGGGATCACCCGAAATCAACAACGGGTCATACTGACGACCAAGCCAACCCGAATGCTGACCAGGGGCCTGGCCACCGGGTGCCGCCGGGTGATAGGCGAGCCAGGGGAGCGTCACAAATGAGGGCAACGCCCCAGTGGAAGGACGCAGCTTCGACATGACGCAGCCAATATGCGGTGTATCCCGGTCGCTGGGAGGGGCCGCATCACTTTTATTCACCGGAGGCAGATGCCCCGTCAACACCGTATGGCCACTGGACAGGTGCGCCGGATCATCGTGTCCCAGTGAACGAATGACCGCGAGTTTGTCGGCCCGTTGCGACAACATCCGAAAGTTTTCCGAGAAATCGATTCCCGGAACATTGGTGGCAATCGGCTTGAAGGGACCACGAATCGCATCGGGGGCATTGGGCTTCGGATCGAAGGTGTCGAGCTGACTGGGGCCACCCCACATAAATAGCAGCAGACACTGCTTCGCCTTCCCCAACCCTGCTGGATCCTGAAAGACCCCTGTATTCGAGATCCCGCTACTGGCGACCCCCGCGTTGGCTGCGAGTGCCGAACGGAGCGACCAGCCGGCGGATCCGAAGAGACTCGCCTGCAGCAATGTTCGCCGCGCGAACCGCTGCGGGATGCAATCAAACGGAGTGACGGAACGAATGGGACTCATTCAACACCTGAGCATCATCAAAACGGCAGCAATCAGCCACCGCAATCGGGGCGGGACATATTTGGCGGGCTGAATGGATTGTGACGCATCGTCAAGGGGTTCGTCAACGCGAAAAACTGGCTTCCTCGCGTTTTACCACGGCCAGTTGGGCTTCGCGAAGCGATTGACCGGCATCCAGGCGGATTTCTCGGGTCCCCACCTGCAGGACGATGTATTTTCGCCGGATCTGTTTGACGGTCCCCTTCAGTTCGGCCACGCTAAATTCATCACCCTCGTGCAGTTCGGTTTTCTTGTTTTTTGAAGGGTCGTAGAAGAAGGCTCGTTTCGAGTCTCCCAGGATGAAGATGGTATCCAGCCGAGTGAACGAGGCCTCGTCGTCCTGAACATCGAATTGCAGTGTGAGTGTTGTCGACTGTGGAGGGGATTCGCTGTCCGTGACCACCAGTGACACAGCCGTTTCACCGGGAAGAATCTCGTCATCTGGAATCCAGGTCAGCTCGCCCGACTTCTCGTTAATCGTCAGCCCTGCAGGTGGTTTTTCGCCGAGTTTCCATTTGAGCTGTGCGAGCGCCGATTCGGGAAGCTGGAGTTTTGGCTGAAATTTCCATTCGCGATTGAGAAACGCAACCGGTGGTTTGGCCGCAGCAAGTTTCGGCGGGGTGTTCGGTTCCCGCAGTGTGATCGAAAAGGTTTCCGCCAACATCCCCTGTGGTGCAGAAGGGTGCCGCACTTCGATCGACAGGGGATATTTCTCTGCCGCGACTTCCGCAGTCGGCTTCCAGGTGAGCTTGCCCGATTTTTCCAATTTCAATCCCTCGGGAGGTGTCCCCACCAGGGTGAATTCGGGTTTCCCCTTGGTGGTGTCATATCCTTGTGCACTGATGGTAAACTCGATCGGCTTACCCCGTGTGAACGGTTTGTCGGTGATCGGCATCAACTTCATTTTGTAAGGAGGGGCCGGTTTGACAAACATGTTGGTCGCCACCAACTCGCGGAATTCTTCCAGCGAATGATCGTTTGCTGCGGCTTTTTGCCGCACCAGTTGGATCAGGTCACCGTTGGGATGGGATTTGGGCTGGGTCCGGTCGACTCCCCGAGTCACCGTCCAATTGTCGCCATCGATGGCCGTGACATCGAGAAACTCGTTCTTGATCCGGATACGGAAACCAGGCTGCTTGGGAAAGTCTTCCCCTCCGGTAACACGCATCGTGGTTCCGTCGTCCGACAAGTCTTCCACGATCTCTGCTTGAGGAAACAGTTCCGGTCGGGAGGGGGCATCGACCAGCGCAATCCCTTCCGCCTCAAATTGAACTTTCAGGAACGGATCCCCTTCAGACTCTTTCGTCGAGACGCGCATCGCCGTGATCCGGTGAAGCAGGTCAGTCCGATTGAAGAGATACAGGAATCGCACCAATTGCTCGTAGCGGGCATCAGCGTCAACCTTGACCACCACCGCGATGTAGTCGTTTCCTTTCAGAAATCGTCGATCGGGTGTCACCTTCAGGTCTTCAATTTCACAGAGTTCCGCGAGATCGGTCAGCCATTGCATGTAGAGACGTTGTCCATTGACTGCGTCTGGTCGCTTCGACTTTGTGGCGTCCGGGGGGAGGCTGATTCCCCGTGCTGCTTTCAATGACTTGCTGGAACGAGCCAGCATCAGGAGTTGATCGTCTTTTTCCTGGACCGATTTTTGCAACAGGGCGGTCGCCTCAGAGCGTGCCTGAAACGGACCGAAGACGGTCGAAATCAACCAGCCGCTCCCTTGCCAGATGACAACAGCGGCGAGAAGGACGCCCAACATGATTTGTTCGCGACGTTGCATCATTCCATTCCGAAAGTCGAAGTCCGGTATTCGCGGCCCTGATCATATTACGCAGCAGGGACAACAAGTCTCTTACGATTTTTGCGGTGTGTTTGCGGTCGGATTCGTGGTGGTTGCCGGCTTGGCCTTGACGGGAACCAGGTCCAGGTCGAGTTCAAACCGATAAGGATAATCCGCATCGCGGCTATTCTGTGTGATTGGTTTCGGACGACTTCCATTCCGAAATTTGGGCAATTCGGCAATCCGCCCCAAGACCTGCTCGGCATCGAAACGAGTCTTGGCCATCCCGGTCGCGCTGATTTTGGCGATCACATCCCCAACATTGGGATCATACTTATAATCCGAGATCACCGTGCGCTCGGTCCCTTTCATCACTTCGTGAAGTTCGGCCATCTGCCCCAATTGATTGGTGCTTCTGGCCTGCCAGTCTTCGATCGCCTTGGCCGCAACGAAGACCGGTTCACCCTCTTTGAGCTGCTGTTTCAGTTTGGATTCCCGTGACCGCAGGTCTTCGATCCGCAGGTCGGCGCTTTGCAGACTTTGTTGAATGAACGCCGTCCCCAGGGCCGTAACCAGCAATCCTGCGGCGGCCGCCGCCGCATAGAGCGGCTTATGCGGATTTCGTTTCGGAGGTGGTTGACGAGGATGCAGCAGATCAAGCTTGGGTGCGAGAGCCCCTGCTTGAATCAGTGCCAGCCCCGCAGCGATGGCATAGTGTGCGGCGGGCCCTTCGGGTTTCACCGTCCCCAGTGACAGGCCACTGGCCTGCCACGGATCAAACCGCTGGACCGAACAGTTCCATCGCTGGGCCAGGGCCGCGGGAAGCTCACCGACATCGGCATCGTCACCAATGACCCAGGCCCGTTGCAGTGTCCCTTCCGGTAGCCAGGCCTGCACCTGCACCAGCACGCGCGAAACTTCCGCCAGCATCTTGGCGACAGGGGGGATCTCGCTGACGCTCGACCAACGGACGGCGTGAGCGGCAATCAACTGACGCTGCGAAACGACCGCCAATTCCATCCGGGCTCGGTCTCGCAACACGACCAGACTGGCCTCACCGCTGTTCAGGGATTGGCGGGCTTCACCCCGTGCAATCAGCTCGGTCAGGCAGAGTGAACTGAGTGTCAGCTGAATCAATTCCAGACCGGCACCTTCGAGAAGCTTGCGGATCGGTTCGACGGTTGTCTGGACGGCGGTCGCCAGCCAGACTTCTTTTTGTGAGACACCCGCTCGCAGGGGTAAGGGGAGGTAGTCGAGGTGTAATTGGTCGAGTGGCTGAGCCGAGCGGGCGGCGGCCTGAAACCGGACGAGTGTGGGAAGCTCGTCATCGGAGACTGCGGGCAATTCGAGGAGCCGCAGCACCGCATCTTCACGAGGGAGCCCCAGCACCACCTGTTTGGCGTTGATCCCATGCCGACGCAAGGTTTCTCGTAGCCAGGTCGGGGTCGGCGGTTGCTCGGGCCAGTCGACACTGAACGCGGCCAGGATGCGCGGTCCTGCTGCTGCGGGCGAGATTTCGATCCCGGTCAGTCGATGTCGATCCCAACTTAAGGCCAGCTGATCGGCCATGACTCGTCCTCAACGTCAAAGTGGCAAAACAAAAAGTGGCAAAACAAAAAGTGGCAAAACAAAAAGCGGCAACACAAAACGTGACTCGTTCCAACGTTGGCTCATCACGAAATCCCACATTTCAGACTCGCCCACACTTCAGACTAAGCGGTCCTCGCAGCTCATGCGACCCCCGACAGCGCCGGTCACTCCGAATTCAGGTTTCATTCAGGATCTGTCGATTTGCTGGTAACGACTTCGCTCAATCCACCCGAAATCGGCAAAACCTGCCGGTCAATCATGGCCGATGCCGCAGAGGCTGGAATACTTATCGGCGATTTGTGATGATCTCGGCGAACCGAAGCGATGTTTCCCCTCAGAATTGCAGCGACTTTGATTCACAGAGTCCCGTTAAAGAAGATGATTTCATGGATCTGGCAACGCAATCTGTCGTGCTCCCTTATATTTTCGATCTCGAAATGAGTGGCAAGTGTAATACTGTTTGTACATTCTGCCCGCGTGACGAGATGAAACGGGGCGAGCAGTTCATGAGTGAGCTGCACTTCGAGCATTTTCTGAAAAACCTGGGCCGTTATGTGAGCGCCTTGGAGGACCGTCAGGTCAATCTTCCTTATGAAAAAACGAGCGGGAAATTTGGAAAACGAGAACTCTCGGCAGCGCGGGTGACCTTGTGCGGCATGGGTGAATCCTTGATGCATCCCAAATGTCCCGAGTGGATCCAGCGGATTCGTCAGGAGGTCGGGGTGCGGGTGACGGTGGTCACCAATGGCCTGCTGCTGAAAGAGAGCATGCTGGAAAAATTAGATGCCGCCCAGGTGACGGTGATTGTGGTGAGTATTCCTGGCATCGACCGCGAGACTTACACGCGATACATCCCGCTGGATTGGGAGCGGGTTCTGGGAAATGTCGAACGAGCTCACGCCCGGTTGCCCGGGCGCGTCCACATTAACGTCACGATTCCGGACGATTCACCGCTGAGACCAGATCAAGTCCTGGACTTCTGGGGTTCGCGGGGGATTTCGGTGATGTCGATTAACCACTGTCACAACCGTGGTGGATTTCTGGAGACCAGCGGACTGACCGGACTGCACGGGGCTTCATCGGATCATTTTTGTGGGATCATCGCCCGGCACAATTTTATTGCCTGGGATGGCCGAATCCTTTCATGTTGCCACGATTTGCATGCGGATAACGTGTTGGGCAACGTTATTGATGACGACTTTCTCGAACTCGCCTACCGAAAATCTGCGGTCGTTGACCAGGGGCCGACCTACCGAATTTGCGGTAACTGTAATGATTGCGAACGGCTCGAGCCTTCCCAGATCGTTCGCTTGATCCCCACCGCCGATTTATTTCCGATCACGGCAAAGCGCTGAAGGATTTTTTACAGGTCTACGAATCATGTCCGCAGTCTTCCGCAACCGTGTCCGAAACCGTGTCACCGAGTCGGCTGAAAGAGCTGAAACGTCTTGAAACCGCCGCCGATGTTGACTACCGGGAATCCCGCCTGTATCAGAATCCGTGTTGCCAGATAGCCTCGTTGACCCACTTGGCAATACGTCACAATCTTCCGGCCCGAGGGGATTTCGCTCAGGCGTGAGCGTAAGTCATCCACGGGAATATTGACCGCGCCTGGGATATGACCTGCGGAAAATTCCGTCGGTAGGCGAACGTCCAGCAGGAATGGCGGCTCGGCGGTGGAACTGGCCAAGGCCGTCAGGACCTCATCAAGATCGATCTGCGGATGATCTCCCCGGATTAAGCCCCCGGCGACGAAACCAGCCATGTTAATTGGATCTTTAGCAGATCCGTATTGCGGTGCGTAGGCGAGTTCCATTTCCTCCAGATCAAAGACCGTCATCCCCGCTTGAATTGCGACGGCCAGCACATCAATTCGTTTGTCGACACCGGCCCCACCGACTCCCTGAGCCCCCAGCAACTGACCGGTCGTGGGATCAAACAGGATCTTGAGCGTCATCGCTTCGGCACCGGGATAATATCCCGCATGGTGTGCAGGATGGATGTAGACTTTGCGGAAAGGACGCTGCGCCCGCCGCAATGTTTTTTCTGCGGCACCGGTGATGGCGGCCGTCCGGTCGAAGAAACCGAGAATCGCGGTCCCCTGTGTCCCTCGATATTTCACCATACGACCCAAAGCGTTGTCGGCCGCAATCCGCCCCTGCCGATTGGCGGGCCCAGCCAAGGGAACTTGCGTCGATTCGCCCGAGATGACATCTTGCACCGCGATCGCATCGCCGACGGCAAAAATGTCGGGGTCACTGGTTTGCAGGTATTCATTGACCTGGATGCCACCACGTACGCCGACCGCCAGTCCGGCGCCAATGGCCAATGCATTTTCGGGACGAACCCCGACACCAAAGATCACCAGTTGCGCGGTCAGCCGCTGGCCCGAGCTCAAACAGACGACCAGCCCTGCGGCCGATTGCTCGATTGCCTCGGCCGACTCGCCCAGCAATAATGCAATCCCTTTCTTGGCGAGTTCGGCGACGATCGGCGTCGTCATTTCGGGGTCAAACGGGGTCAAAATCTGCTGATTCTTTTCCACAACGGTGATCGCGATTCCACGCCGATGCAGATTTTCGGCCAGTTCGAGACTGATAAAGCCCCCTCCCAGCAGTACGGCTTGTTTCACCCCCTGATCCACTCGCTGTTTGATATGATCTGTGTCTTGCAGAGTTCTCAGCGTGAAGACTCCGGGCAGATCCATTCCCGGCAACGGTGGACGAAACGGGGCGGCCCCGGTCGCGAGGATTAGCTTGTCGAAGGATTCCTCGTACTCGCGGCCGGTCACGAGATTTTTGACGCGGATCGTCCTGGCGACCCGGTCGATCGCTTCGACGTTGCTCCGTGTACGAACATCCAGTCGAAATCGCGATTGCAGACGCTCTGGTGTGGTCACTAGCAGTTTGTCTCGGTCAGCAATCTCACCTCCAATGAAATAGGGAAGGCCGCAGTTGGCGAAGGAAACATCCGGCCCCCGCTCGAACATGATAATTTCCGCCTGTTCGGACAGACGACGAGCTCGAGCGGCCGCCGAGGCTCCCCCGGCCACACCACCCACAATCAGCAATTTCATAACTCACAAGTCCTTCTGTAAGAGGATCGTCGGGGGATAACCGTCGGAGGGTGATCGTTCAGCGATGATCGTCGGGGGATGACAGCCCAGCAGCGCTTTAGCGTGTGGAGCAGGAACTGTTATTCGTCGCAATTTGATTCCAAGGCATGCGGGCGAGCATCATTCCCATTCCGCAGGTGTCCGTAATTCCGGCAAACGTCAGTCCTGCCCCGATAAAGGCAGACAGGCCATTCCAGTAAGGATGCACAAACCAGCCCAGAATCGCTCCGATCAACACCAGCGAGCCGGCAGTGATCCGTACCTGTCGTTCCAGCGAGACCGCTTTCTTGCCACGAACGACCGGTAATCCCGCCGCAACGCAAGCCATGGTCCCCCCTTCGATGTTCACCACATTGGTGAACCCCGCCCGTTGGAATTTTTCACAAGCCTGTTGGCCCCGCCCCCCCGAGCGGCACACGAGATACAGCGGCTCGGCAGCCAACCCATTCCGTGATTGCATCAGGGCGGCAGGGTCCAGCTGATCCAGCGGAACATTCCTGGCGATTTCCAGATGCACCTCACGAAACTCGACTGGTGTCCGAACATCGATCACGTCAATCGATTTCCCTCCTTGGCAAAGACTGGCAAACTCTTGTGGTTTAATCATCGTCGTACTCATAATGTTCATTTTCGTAAATGAGGTTGTGAATGGGGTTATGAAAATTCAGCTCAGGACATTTCCGTGATGCCTGTTTTTTTAACGAGTTAACAAGAAACCGAGCTGGCGAAAAACTCGGTACTGAATTTCTCGGTAGCGAGTTTCTCGGTAGCGAGTTTCAGTCTGCAACTCTCATGCCTGTCCAAAACGGGCTTCGATACAGGCCATGAAATGGGTCAGATGGGTTTCAACCACGTGATAATAGGCATTTCGTCCCTCTTTCTGGTTGGTCAGAAAACCACATCGCTGCATCAATCGGAGATGTTCCGAGGCCATGTGGCTGGGAATTTCGCAAGCTTGGGCCAGTTCGCCCACCGTGTATCGATCCCGCAGCAGCATCTGAATCATTCGCAGACGATGGGGATGCGCAAGGATCTTCAGGCACTCCGCCGCCTGGCCCAACGCCTCAAGCGAAGTGAGCGGCGGTGTTTCGGTGGCGTCGTCGATTGCGGTGTTCATGGTCAGCTCCCCTGTATATCAAATATATCGGAATGTTTCGACATGTCAATCAGTTTTTTTGGCGGAATTGCGGGGGGTGATGAAAAAATCCACTTTGCCGTCGCATCCACGGCAAAGTGCGAACAAAGAAGCTCCAATTTCAACACCGCACGAAATCGACTCTTGGTCGCAAGTTACCAGTGTTCGCTGATCCTTTGATTGCAGGGGCCGCCACAGCGGCAACCTGTGGCGTGTGGTTGTTCAATACAATAAACAGCGTTGACGAAAGCCGTGTTGTCCGTACAATGATGACTTAACGAGTAAGTCTTAAGTGGTGGTGTTGCGACTGAATTCCCGCTCGTGGCGTAGAACGCATGAACCTTCGGTTCAGTACCATGAACATGGCGCGGTGGCAGGAAACCGCGGAACGTGTTGAGATGAATTTGACAGCATGGTTTCACGACCGGTTGGGGGAATGCGGAATCACGGGCAATCAAGAGAGATTCGTAAATTGACGTGGTTGCAGGGTGCCGAAAGTCGCCGGGCTTCAATGAAGTGATTCCGATTCGCGTTTCGTAATTGTTGTCTTTCGTCCGCATTTAAGAAATGCGTTTTTTTGTGGACACAGCTCAACGTGGTAGCGATCTTATGGCCATTCATAAAAACGCTGAGGACGGACTGATTTCATTTAGGCTGATTGGCGCCGAAGTTGATGACGGCTGCGTGCGTGTCAGTGATTTATCCAACTGCATGGCGAAAATTCACGGTTGCCTGAAGCATGTTGAGCGCTGCATCACGGGTACGTCCCCATCGCTGCAATATGTGATTAAAAAGATGCATGTTGGAAGTCCGGCCGATTGTGAGCTGTTCGCGAAAACACCCAAACGCAAGAACGATATCCGAAAATCTGTCTCGACTCTTCTTCTGACCACAATTGCAAGCCTTGCGGCTGGCGATAATGGTTCATTGGATGCCCGGTTAGACTACGAGGCCCTAAAATCATTTCAGGAATTTCCGAAAGTGGCGAGGCCGGCCGAAGAGCGATCAAGCCGCCGGCTCATTGTTGGCGTCCATGAGATCAATCCAACGTATTTCGTGACAATTGATGAAGCGCTTTCCATTGAAGAGTCTTCTTACGGAAGCATTAGCGGTTCCTTGGAACGAATCGACGTGCACAAAAGTCCTCAATTCTCATTGTTTCCGCGACCGATTGGCAGCCCTTCCGTTCGATGTTATTTTGGCGATGAGATGCTTGGACAGATCACCGATGCATTGAAAACCAAAAGCCATGTGACGGTTTACGGAAAAAAGGATTACATTCAAGGAAGACTCCATCCTCTGAGAGTCAAGGTTGATTCTGTGGAAATACATCAGAATGATCAAATTCCTTCATTCGCATCATTTGCCGGATGCCTGAAAGATATCGAGGGTGATTCTGTCGACCTCATTCGAAAGATTCGCAATGAATGGCCCGACTAAGAAGATTGTTTATTCTTGGGACGCGAATGTGTTTCTCGCGCATTTTAAACAAGAAGAGAATAAAAAAGAGTATCTCAGCGCTATTAGTGCTATTTATGATGAGGTTGAACGGGGGTCCGTAGAGTTGCTCGTGTCGGTGATTGTTGTCGCAGAGATGTTGGATCTCATCAACGACCCTAGAATGAGTGATGAATTCCAACGCCTATTAAAGAGGCCTAATGTCCGCCTCATGGATGTCACGCCACACATAGCGAGAAAAACCGCAGAATTAAGATGGAAGTGGAAATCACGCGACGAATCTCATATCGATGAACCACGAAACATCAAAACGCCAGATGTAATTATCATCGCCACGGCTGCACATTGTGGAGCCAGTGTACTCCATACGTTTGAAAACAAATATGATAAACATAGTGGGACCCCGTTGGTCAGTAATTTGAAAATTACTAAACCCATATTGGTCAGTGGGCAGAAAGTATTCCCTGGCTTGACCTGATGGCTGATTTCCTGAAAATTATTCGCGCCATGAAAATGCTCTTCTACAATAAACGCCAAGGGTGCAAGGGTGAACGTTCCGAACCCAGACTCGCAGTGAACTCGCAAACCCGTCGGCACAAACAATGCTGCGACTTGATTTTCAACGCGAGATTTTCTGCTCGATGACTCTCGGGCAATTCTCAGAACATGGAAATTCGGATTCTGAGGGCTATAAAACAGTACCGTCACCATGGCCAAGATATCTCGAACGAGGCCATCCCCGTCTTGCGCTGGTCTCAGGAGAATTTCATGTTGCGATTAATTTGGACTGTTGCCGGGATCTTTATTCCTCTCGCGGGGTTTGCGGCCGATTTTCCTCAGTTTCGCGGTGAAAATGGGTCGGGGGTCGCGGCCGAGACCTCGATTCCCAGCAAGTGGTCGACCACCGAAAATGTGGCCTGGAAGGTCCCTGTCCCTGGAGCCGGCTGGTCGCAACCGATTTTGATTGGCGACCGCCTGTATCTCACCACAGCGGTCTCGGATAAGAATCTCAAGCCGAAAGATTTTTCAAGTGGAGTAAAAACTCCGCAGAGCATGGGGCTCGGCGGGTTAACCAAAGCCCCCAACACCACCATTCAGTGGCAGGTTCATTGCTATCACGCCCTCACTGGCGAGCGATTGTGGGCCGAAACGCTGACCGAGGGAAAGCCTAAGTATCCGATTCATCCGTCCAACACCTACGCGACCGAATCGCCGGTCGCCAACGCGGACGGAATTTATGCCTTCTTCGGTGCCACCGGGACGGTCGCGGCCCTGAACGACAAGGGCCAACTCCTGTGGCGTCAGGAGCTTGGAGCCTTTTCCACAAATAATGGATTTGGGACGGGGAGTTCTCTGGCGATTCATCAGGACAAAGTTTTCGTCCAGCACTTCACGAATGGCAGCGGGATTCTGGCTGCGTTTGACACCCGATCGGGGAATCCGATTTGGCGAGTTGATCGAGCCAAGAACGACAGTTCGTGGAGCTCACCGATCCTCTGGAATAATGAGCTCCGTCTGGAA
>Ga0209500_10000875_pt1 | contig 24170 bp, 35 predicted proteins | sample S_140212_EF_Meta_FD_187323 | JGI IMG/M metagenome (GOLD analysis project Ga0209500, IMG submission 187323) | Freshwater microbial communities from Lake Simoncouche, Canada to study carbon cycling - S_140212_EF_MetaG (SPAdes) (version 2) | ecosystem: Environmental > Aquatic > Freshwater > Lake ...
AAGATCTATTTGAGCACTATGCTCTATGAACTGCCCTTAACGGTACAATTCACAATTTTATTTATATCAGATATTCTCTAAATTCTGAATATTTGACCACTTTTTTAGCTTTTCAATTTTAGCAGTTTGAGCTCGCTCAATGTTGGTGTATGACACAATATCCATGCTGTGTAGGATATCAATCATTGCCATCATATCACCTAGCTCTTCTTCTAAATGCTCGCGGTTGGTTTTAGGCTTACCGGGTTTGAAGTTGTCTAGCCCAAATCTGCTGATTTTGCTAACTGCTTGAATTACTTCTGCACATTCCTCTTGGAGAATGTCCATGACTTCTTTAGTTTGACTGTCCATTTATTACCTTTGGTTAGCGAATGGTGCGATATAACTACCGTTGCTCATGGTGCTGGTGCGCAGAGCCTTGTAGACATTTTGTACACCCACTGCTTGATTCCACGCATCTTCGAGAGCATGATGCTTTAATACTGGAGGACGATTGGGATTAATGCCTACATCAAAAATTGTACGGGTGTCGCGAACTTCCCAAAAACTCCAAGGAATAGCTTTGCCAATTTTACGGAAATACCATTCTAGGATAGTAACATCAAATCCAGCACCGTGACTCCATACTCGCTTTCCGCCCCAACAAAACTTATACAGTTGTGTCATTGCTTCTTCAATGGAAATTCTGTTCTCAGGATCAAATGCTTCGTTCTGAGCATCCTGGCTTTGATTAGCCCACCAATCTAGCGTCGCCTGGCTAACCGTAGCACCAATCCGATCACAACTATCAACATCAACACGGACATAAAATTTCTCACATTTCTTTTCGTTTACATCGTCACCGAATGGATCAAATTTAACTGCTCCGATGGTGAGGATTGTGGCGGAGGGGAGTACGTCAAGCGTCTCCAAGTCGATCATAATATCTGTGTTCATACAGTTATTATACTACCTTTCTGACCAATGGTCAATGATTAAAACAGTTTAGGGGGAAGTTGTTGATCGCGGAGTTTTTTACGCCAACGTGCTTTGGCAGCACCTTTTTTGCGTTTGCGTTCAGTGGTGGGTTTTTCATAGAATTCTTTGGCACGTAGAGTATCTAGTGTACCAGCTTCTTCGATTTTCTTTTTAAATCGACGTAGAGCCTGATTGATATTTTCGTTTTCTTTTAGAACAACGCCAGTACCTTTTGATTTACTAAATCTATTCATGATGATTTTGAGACTTTTTCCAATAAAATTAAAATTTCTTCAACACTATATATAGCACGATCGTTGGCCATATGTAAATCTTTTAGATTTCCAAAATAATAAGATCGTGGTTGAGCGGCCACCCAACCTATGATTAATTCTATAGCGCCATTATTTTCAGGACTAGCATTGAATATAATTAAATCACCTTTGACAATTTTGTCCATCAACCATTCAATAGAATTTCCCATTTTCCAAACATAGTTTATGATGGTATAAGGCAGTGTGGTCTGCATTAATGCATTAGAAACAATAGAACTGTGTTCTTCTGTTAGTTCTACGTGAACAATTCGAATACCCTGTAACAAGGTATCGTCTGGTGGGGTAACAACTAGAATACGGTCACTCATTTCTTGGCGTCTTGAATTCGTTGCCAAATTGTACGTTCGTTCTGTTCAGCATTTTGTTGATAGTTTTCTTTGATACGTTTGATCTGATTGCCCTGTTCATCATGTTCCATCCACGACACATCAGAAACACCACGTTCTTCAGCCCACTCTTTGGCCTTTGCTGATTCTTCTGTGTCGGGATTTTCATCAGCCCATTTCTTGGCTTCTACGGCAGCTTCATCTACAAAGTCTGCCCGAGGCTTGAGATAATCGTACCACGGTAAATGATCTATGATGCCTTTTGCTAATAACTGTCTTTGAAACTTTAGGCTGGAATCTGGATTATCATGTTTCCATGCTGCCATTGCCTGCTTTTCTGTTTCAGGAACAGACGCTAAAATTTCTGAGTCTTCTAGTTCACGCTCTTGTTCTACAGCTTTCTCAGCCTCTTCGATCATTTTGTTCCATTGTTCTAACGGCAAGTCTTCTACCGTTTCTACTGGCTTTTCCTCTGTTGCTGTTATATCACCTCCTAGTGCAGTCAACGGTGTTTCGCCTGGAACTTCTGTGTGTGTTTGTAATTTATATGCTGAAGGGAATGGCCAGTATGCTGAGGCTGCCGGACCAAAATGGTGCTGTGTAGATTCTTCTTCGGGCTCTACCTCTGTTTCTTCAGGAACCGGTTCTATGGCATCAGCTGCTAAATTTTCTTCTTCTTGTTTTCGAAACCATTGGAAACTGTACTGGCTGGCCAATAATAGAATCACTGCCAGCGGATCAAACACCACCACTATGATAATGATCACCCAGGTCACTGCTTTTTCTAATATGTTGGCATCTGGATTGTCTCCGTAGATAAAATTGGCAATATATTTTATTGGCCCTACTTCAGCCTCGACCTTTCGTACTTCCGCCGCGATGGGCGCACGTTCTTCGCTAACGGCGGCAACAATTTTCTGTTCGGCCGCAATCTCAGATTGAAGGCGGACTCTTTCTTTTTGCTGTGCTCTTCGGAGTCCAACAGCCTTGTCAGCACCTTTTTCATCACTGCTTCGACCCATAACTTGGTCCACAGCCTCATCCATCTGTCTAAGCGCCTTACGGTTCGCATCTATATTGTCCTTGGCTGTTTTGATCTTTTCGTCGTAGATTGCAATCCTGCTCTGTACATCGCCGGACACAAGACTTTGATCACTGTGTGCTTTGCTTAGGAATCCAAAGATACCCATGCTGGTAATCAACATTAATATGGCAATGGCTGCTAGTAGATAGGCTCGGATAAAATACGGTGCTCGAGTCCAATTTTGTTTGAGCCATACAGTGCCGGCAAGTTTGCTGATTTCCAAGGCCACACCCATCACAATGATTGGGATGACTGCCGCAGAGAATATGGCCACTAGTCCAGCCACACTGTAATAGATGGCCACCGCAGATACTGTTAAACCGCTGAGTAAGGCTGACCAGGCAATGAATTTGTCGCTTGTATGTATTCTCATGAACTAATATTTAGCTGTACCAGTGCCACCTATTATCTACTTCGTTAAAGCAGGCGGTGGTTTGTAGATTTTTCTGCATGTTATGTGCGATAACACTCACGTGCAGGCGTTTGCATAATGTGCCATTTCTAGGAAACTGCCAGGCCACTCTAACTGTACCACTGGCGTTGTTCTTGTACCATCTTGAGAACTGTCCAGGTTGTACTTCTTCTAGAGCCAGGATCAGTGAACTGTAGTAGGCATCTTTCTGATCAGCATCAAGACCCTTGAACCAACCAAAACTGACATTGAGAATCTGTTCCAGCCAAGGCCCGTTGGTCTCTGGATAGAATTTAGGATTTTCTATGTTGACAGTCTGTGCGTTAGTGGACGTATTCATAACCAACAACAGCACCGTTGTGGTCAAGAATCTGACAGCTTTTGATTTGTACGTTAACAAGTTTATCTCCAGATTGAACAGTTCTATTTGCGATACCACATTGGCCAGCCATGCCCATTCTCACAGCAGTAAGCCGTTTGAATTGATCATCAGTGCATTCAACCACAGTCTTGCTTTCTACCCTCTCACCATTCTGAGTCTGGATGGTTTGGCTGGTGTGACAGTACTGTGGTTTCTGTGCCTGCACCCTGGGAGCTGAGCCACATCCTGTCAGCGCCATAACACAGGCCAACAAGAATGTGGGTACCACTGCAACAGCAAGAGCTCGCATCATTGTGCCTTGGCTTGTTTGGCTTCAGCGATCAACTGCTCAAATACATCTTTCTTCATTTCAAGACGAGCATAAGTGTAGTGACGTCCGTTCATAGTGAAATGACCTTTTTCGGTTTTCACATGTTTACGGATAGCAGTATCTTGAACCTTGTAAGAAATCAAAGTACGAGTGGTTTTCTTGTCGTCTTTGATATCGATAACGGTTTCAGAATTAACTGTACCGTTGATGCGTTTTGCAAAGTTGTTCATTGCAATAGCATCCATTTGTTCTTCAGCTGCCTGAGCGTATGCTGATTCTCCTGCACCGCAGGAATAGACCATGTCTTCTTTCCACCAGAACCAACCCTTGACGCCTTCTTGAGCACAGCTCTGATACCAATCTGGTTGTGCATAGGTCTTGCGATCTGGAATATCCTTCATCGAAGAACAGCCTGTAATGGCTGCTGCCATTAAGCCTACCAAAATTACCTTTTTCATCGTATACCTTTCTGTGTGTGTTAACGATAACAATAGTATAGCACCATAGCTGACCAAAGTCAACTAGGTGCTTTACCAAATTATTTGAAGAAGATTAGAGCCATTAGAACTGCCTGGATAATAAATCCAAATCCGATTGTGACAATGTTCAACATGTCTTTTTGGATTGTGGCTTTGACAAACAACAAGGTTAATCCTGTCCAAACCAACAGTACTAGATCTACCCCGGGCAGTCTGTCTGTGAGTCCTGCCATCACTGCTAACATGCTGGGCACAGTAGCAGAGTGAAGCACTATGGCAGCAAGCCAGCCAAATGTTTCTGCTGAGATTGTAGAGATTTTGGTTTGAACAAATGTCTTGACTTGATTGATGTCGATCATATTTTGGTTCCTTTCTGTTTATAAAAAATGTGTTGTCCAATTTGACCTATTTTATCTAGCTGCCATCTCGGGTTAACGTAGGTGGCATGATAAAACAAAGCATCTTTGAGAATAGATAATCTAAATCCTTCCAAAAGAACTTTTTTAGCGACTTCATAGCTTTCATTATAGGCTTCCTTGTTTATCGGTCTGTTTCTATGTACGGAATCACATGCCCATGAGAATTGACATACAACTTTTTCCATAAAAACATTTTTTTGATACACTACACCGCAGACATCGTTGCCGAATTTACCAGCGGCTACCCGATTCATAGTTACCTGCGCTACTGCAACTTTACCTTCGAAGGGCTCATACCCTGCTTCACGGTAAATGTTGATGGCCAAACAATCCAACTGTTTTTCACGTGTTTGTATTGAAACCACGTCATTGCTGTAGGCACCATTCTGCTGTCTCAATTGTTGAAACTTGGCAGCGGTCATGGTCGTAACTAGACACGCCACAGCGATCAATCCTAGTACATAGGATACTAACTTAATTGACTTTTCCATAAGTCCTCCTTTAACTTGGTGCGATCCAAAACTATAGATCACATTACATAAAGGGAGTTAACTTCACGAGGCTCTGAAAGAACCCTACTTTCGTGTAGTTGTCTCCATTGGACGCACTGTCTCATAATCAGTGTGCCTTTGGCGACCCTTGGCTTCCCGAAAATACGGGTTTCTCATTGGCCAAGACCCGCGGAACCGTTTCAGCTTGTGACATACTTTGGTTCTACTATCTTAGTTTCTTTGCGAAACGTTTAATATATAGTCGATATTTTGGATTCATAGACTAAAACCGGCGATTATCGACGCATTCTGGCAATATCAACGGCTTCTTCGTCGCTGAAGACTGGCACGGCATTGCTTTTGTGCATTGTAGCAATGCCTTTGACTTTGGTTCCTGTATACACGTTGGCAGGTTTGAGTGTGGCATTACCACCTGTGTCCACACTTTTGATGTGTGCAGTGGTATTGCGGCCCTCTGGTATTGTCAAACTGTAACTGCTACTCAAACTAGGAGCAGATAATGCTCGAGTGCGTTTCTTATCTTCAATTTCCACAGCCCACCTCTTCTGTAGCTCTTTCCACGATTCGTCCAATTCACGAGCTTTTCGAGCGTGATCAGCAGAAGCAAATTTCTTTTTACCTTTTTTCTTGCCTGTGGTGCTAAGCCACGGACCTTCTAAATGCATACTCAAAATAGCACTCCTAAAAATTTACTGTACACACAGTATAACGTCTTTGTCAGTGTTTGTCAACACCAAAATAGGGATCGTTTTTCAACCAATCATGGTAGTTTTGGAAACCTTGGGCTACATCAACTTTTGGATCAAATCCAAAATCTCTGCGAGCAGCATCAATGTTTAGAGCACCTCTGCTAGGGAAATCTAAATCACGATTACCTACAAAGATTTCACCCTTACCTGCAACTTTTACAGCTAACTTGGCAGCATCTAGCAGACTGTGGCTGTGGCTTTTGGTAATGTTATAAGTTTTGTTGTCTGTGCGATCAGAAAGTGCGGCAGCAACGATTCCGTCAGCAGCATCGTCTACATAGGTAAAGTCTAGCGTTTCACTAGCACCGTTTACTCTAAGTGGGATGCCTCGCATGGCATTGAGAATAAACTTGCTTATCACTCGGTCTTCTACATCCAGCGGTCCATACACAGCACTGGGACGTATGATGGTATAAGCAAGATTGGTACGACGAGCATGATCTTTAACCAACCATTCTCCTGCCAGCTTGAGAATACCATATTGTCCCTGCGGGTGACATTCTGCATCTTCTGTGACATCATCTTTGAAATCACCGTAGACCATCGAGCTGGAAATGTAGATAAACTTTCGAACTTGGTATTGGTTGCTGTGGTCCAGCAAATTCAACAGGCCTTCTGACATGGTTCGACTTCCTCGGCCTGGGTGAGCATTCACTACCTTCTGTCGTGGAAAGCTGGCCATGTGTATGACTATTTCAGGCTTGTCAACGCTGAAACATGACTCCATGGTCCATTTATTCACAATATCAAGACAATAGTATTTTGTCAAGTCTAATCCTTGTGAACGTTGTGCTATGAGATGATCAATTTCTTCCTGAGGAATAATGTCATAATTGGTTTTTGTATCAATGATACTTACTGTGTGGCCCTGTGCCTGTAGTCGTCGAACTACATTATGACCAATAAGTCCTAGACCGCCTGTTACTAGAATGTTCATCGTGTTTGATTAGAAATAGTTTTATAACCCTTGCCCGTAGGGTGTACACGATCAGGGCTTAGATCGTGATTGCGAGTTTCGATAACATGATCATGATGCTTGTTAGCCACGGCCCAAACAGCCTTGCGTTTTTCTTCTTTAATGGCTGGCAGGATCCAATAAACTCGATCTGCCTTGACCAGTTGCCGCAGTGTGTTTAATTCTTCAAAGGTATTGATATTTTGAGTATCGTTTGATCCTAGACTGATGATGATGCTTTTGGCCTGCGTGTTACCTTTGGTATGCAGTATGTGCCGGTTCACATAGTCATAGCTGTTGATACCACTTTTGGCGAGAGTAACACATTCGGTACGAACCTGTCCCACACCTACTGCAAGGCTGTCGCCTAATATCAAACATTCTAACATGATTCCTCCGAAAATTTCTATCATAAAATATAGTATAACATACTTAATACATATGTCAAGAGAAGACCCACCGAAGTGGGCCATTCTTTTAGTTCCTATTAACGATTCATCACGTACATAGTGATTTCGAACCCGTAACGCATTTCAACTGCTTCTGGTGTTGTCCACATAGTATTTCTCCTTTGGTTAACAAAATTACATACTGTCTGTGTAACTGTATGTATCGTTATTATATGATAGAATCACCACAGATCATATAGTGAAAATCATTAAAAGGAGTTAGTGTTAGTACTGGTTACGGATTCCAGTGATACCTTATCTTGTATCCGATTTACTTATTAAACTATTTTTTGTTCTGGTTCAACAAAAGCAATTATCTCTGTACCTTGATCATCTAGGCCACCTTCTGGAAAAGGCCATGCTGCTTGAGCAACGTGTTCTTCTTCCGACATTTCTTCGTAATTTTCTTCAGAGTCTTCATCATCTGGTATTGATACTACTGACAACATAACTTTGTCGTATGCTGATAGTTCGTCAACTAGATCTTTCACCTGTTGTAAAATCTCCAAGCCGTTGTATGCACTATCATCTAATTCTAAACTAACATTCAACCCGTGTACTGTCATTTCAAGTTTCATTTTGAGCTCCTTGTGGTTAGTGTGCTTGTGACACACACCTATTTAAGTGATGTTCGATTACAAAGATTTTACAGCTACTAGATTGTCACGAAATATTTCCCAGGCCTTTTCCCAAGTCCAACGAGAACTGCCCGCTAATACCTTGGCTCTATTTAATTTTAACGCATCATGCACTGCTTGAGCCAAGTCTTCACGCATACAGCCAGTGATGCCTTCATCTATGACATCTAACGGGCCTTGACAAGGATAAGCAGCTACGGGAGTGCCGCAGGCCATTGCTTCAATCATAACAAGCCCAAATGTTTCCCAACGACTAGGGAACACAAATACATCTGCCATGGCAAAATATTTGGCTAATTCTTGACCGCGCTTGGCGCCTACAAATTTTACATTGGGGTACTGTGCCTTGTACTCTTCCAACATGGGACCATCGCCTACCATGAATTTGACGCCCTCATAGGGCATTTCAAAATATGCTTCTAGATTCTTTTCTTTGCTGACTCTGCTGACACATACCAAGATAGGACCATTTGTCACTGTGCCTGTTCTTTGACTTGGATTGAATATAGTTCTATCCACACCACGAGTCCAAGGAACAACATCGCCATCAAATCCGTGTGCCCGTAACTCTTGAACCATGGTATCTGTGGTGGTTAATACTTTGCCTGCGTGTTTGTGGAACCATCGCACTAAAGGCCAAGTAAGTGCCTCAGGGATTCCAAATAGGGCTCTAAGTCCTTCAGGGAACTTAGTATGATAAGCAGTATTGTAGCGAAGATTATGTTTTGAAAGATATTTTCTAGCAGACAGACCAACAGGACCTTCTGTGGCGATATGGTAATAATCCGCACCGACCGCCTCAATCTTCTTGCCCATCTGCCTGGTAACGGCAATCTTGACTTCGTTGTAGCCAGGACAATCAAAGTAGCGGAAGTCCCTGGGAGTAATGTAAACAACGTGATAACCATCCAGAATCGCACAAGCTTCAATGTTTTTGTAGGTCGTGACCACGCCATTTATCTGCTCCGGTAAGTTATCAGTTATTATAAGTATCGTCTTTGTCATTCTGTTTGGTCCATGTTACAATTTCCCAACGGCCATCGTGATGTTCCACAAGTGCTGTGCATGACTCAACCCAGTCTCCGTCATTCATGTATGCGACGCCGTTGATTTCTTTGATCTCTGCGTGGTGTATGTGTCCACAGATGACACCATCAAAGCCACGTTTCTTGCAGTAGTTAGCCAAGTTCTCTTCAAACTTGAACACAAAGTCTACTGCTTTTTTAACCTTGTACTTAAGATACTTGCTAAGGCTAAAGTACCCAAAACCCATGCGCCGACGAATCCAATTAAATTTATTGTTGAGTGTAAGAACAATGTCATATGCTTTGTCTCCTAGGAACGCTATCCACGGTGCCAATCTAGTAATACCATCAAATAGATCCCCGTGTACTACCAAATAGTGTTTGCCATCGGCACCTATGTGTTCTGTTTGATTGTGTATTTCAATAAGACCAAATGAGAAACCATAAGGTATCATTGGCCTTAAAAACTCATCATGATTGCCTGCTATGAATACCACACGGGTACCACGTTTGGCGTGTCCGAGAACTCTGCGAACCACGTTGGTATGGCTCTGTTTCCAACGCCATTTGTTTTGTTGTATCTTCCACGCATCGATGATATCTCCTACGAGATACAGCGTGTCACAAGAATTGTGTTTGAGGAAGTTGTTGAGCTTGTCTGCTTGACAATCTCGTGTGCCTAAGTGTACGTCAGAAATAAAAATGCTACGATAAGTTTTCTGCATAGCAGTATTTATCGTAGCATGGTGTGTGTAATATTACAGTTGTGTTAAATCTGTACCAAGGTCCATTTACGTGTAAATGATTTGCCTTCGGCCTTGTGTTTCAGTATCTTAGCGAACTCTTTTTTACGAAGTTCGGAAACCGTTTCTGTATCATGGTCGACGCAAGCCCTGTACAGTTTAGCTAATAGCTTTTGCTGTTTCATGGTTGTGTCCTCCTGTACTTTATTTATTAACTGTTTAACACTTTTGCCACGGAATTCATTACACTGGCAATGCGGCCAATATCACGAAGCTGTTCTACAGTATAGCCTTCTTGTTTGAGTGTTTCGTAATGTGCTTTCACACAGAAGTGACACTTGCCTACAATACTTGCAGCCAAACTAAATGCTTCAAAGTTTACCTTGGTAGTTCCACCGTGACTTGCAATGGCATTCATCCGTAGTCCTGCTGGCAATCCTTTCAATGCTGGATCATCGGCCATTTCAACATATGGATACCATACATTGTTCTGTGCCATGATGCTTGCGGCTGTCATTGCTGAGTCAGCATGTACAGGAGCATCTGCTAACAAGACAGCTAATACTTTACCGTTGCCAGTTGCGGCTAGGGCAGCTACAGCACAACCCATGGCCACATCCGCATTCAACGTACTACGCACAAGCACAGCATCAAGATTTAACTTGGTGTCCTTGGCGTAGTCTGGCAACGCTTCTTTGATAGCGTCAATGAATGCCATTACAGTGTCTCTCCGCCTACTGTACGGTTACAAGCACATAACTCGCCGGTCTGTAGTGCATCCAATACACGCAATGTTTCTTCTGGGCTACGGCCAACGTTCAAGTTGTTGACAGTCACGTGTTGGATAACGTTGTCTGGATCAACAATGAATGTTGCACGAAGTGCGGCACCTGCGGGAGCATAGAACACGCCAAGCTGATTGATCAGGCTTAGATCTTCCATAGTCTCGTCATTCCAACGTTGGATGTCAGCGAACTGGTTGTGTGTGATCTTCTTCAAATCAGCGTGGGCCATTTGCCATGCAGTCTTACAAAACTCATTATCTGTGCTACCTGTTAGCAATACTGCATCGCGGTCAGTAAAGTCGCCTGTTAGTTTGTCGTAGGCTACAATTTCTGTAGGGCAAACGAATGTAAAGTCTTTTGGGTAGTACACGATTACTTTCCATTTGCCAGGAAAGCTCTCATCTGTGATTGTAAAGTATGCGTCTTCTGGTTGTCCCGGCTTAACACCTGTGACTGCGAATTTTTCTAATTTATCACCAACTGTTTTCATATCTTCTCCTTGTGTGTGTTGAAAACTAACTCTTCAGTGTTTATACTGATATTATATTGTACGTTTATTTAACCTATAGGTCAAGCGATTTTAATAGATTTTTCAATAAATGTTTTAATGACGACTATAGGTTTTTTTAATAATAAAAAGGACTTGTTATGGCGTATGAATTAATTATACAACTGGAATGTATTCGATGCCAGTCGTGGCCAACCCTACCAAACCAATTGTAGTTTCAAATGTTGCCAATTCGCTAGCAGCAACCAATACATCAGCTTGACTATATTTGTTGCCCGACATCCAATTTAACAAATTTTGTGTATCAGTGTAGGTAGCATTGGTACCCATAACATTTTTGTAAACATGCTTGATAAATGTTTCATCACTGACACCGCCAGCATCTGCTTTATACACATCGGTGTTTAAAATTGCTGCGGCTAATTGTTTGTTGGTCCATCCTTGGTCTGCAAAATAAATTCCAAGGCCTTTGTATGTAGCAGTTACATCAGTTACACCAAGTGCGGCCGACAATAATGCGTATACGTCTCCTGCGCGGCCTGCTGCATCATAGGCAATGGCTTTGTCTGTGAACACAACACGTTCATGATCAGCAATATTAAATTCAACATTGGCGGCCAATGAGCTATTCAATTTAATGTTATTGATTGTTTTGGTAATAGCATATTCTGTGCTGGCACCTCCTACAGTGTACGTGTCAACTCCTGCTGTTCCAGTAACATCGACTAGCACATCAATAGTACCGTCACCGACTCGACCAGTTCCAATAACTCCAAAGGTTGCAACTTTGCCTAATGTGCCTACTGTAGCTACTGTGACAATTAGGTTGTTGGTTGATGTTCCACCGAGTGCTGTTCCTGCCAGAGTAATTGTATCACCGGCTGCATATCCGCTGCCTGCACTTGCGGCTAGTGAATCAAGAACAACAGAATATGTTCCGTTGGTTTTTGTTACATCAAATGTTGCACCGTCGCCTGAACCGCCTGTGATGCCAGTTAAATTTTGATATGTTGCATTAATTGGTTTGTCTTTAATGGTAATTGTGGTTGTCATAATTTCTCCTTTTGATATATGATCATACAATTATACATAAGTTATCAAACAAAACTTGTGCGTACACGCACAACTTCGACACGATAATTAGTTGACATTGCCAAAAAGAAACCCGCCGAAGCGGGTTCTGCTATTTTGGATTACAAGGTATAACTACCTCGGACCGCTGTTTTTTAGGCAGCTAGGGCAAATCTGCTTTCATTAGCAGCACCGCGAACGGTGTTACCAGTGAAGCTCATTGCGCTGAAGTCAAATGTATCTGCTGTTGCATTTACGATTTTTGCTTGATTTACGGTCATCGCCTACCGTGTTGCCGTCTCTATTATCTCACCCTGTCGAAACCATGGCAGGCCCATTATTAAGTACACTCAGCTTTCGCCTTGCTTCCAGAATACTCGGATCGGAGTATACTTAATGGTGGACCTGGCGGGAGTCGAACCCGCGTCCAGAATGCCTTCACTTTGAAGGGATTACAACAATTCCTTAGGCTGGCTGAATGTTACTAGCCTGCTGCCCTTTTTGACCCTGAGTTACTTCAAAACTTACAGTCTGTCCTTCTTGCAAGCTCTTGAAGCCACTCGAATTAATCTGTGAGAAGTGAGCAAATAAGTCTGCGCCACCATCGTCGGGAGTAATGAATCCAAAACCTTTGGCGTCGTTAAACCATTTTACTTTTCCTGTTACCATTTTACTTTTTTCCTTGTGTTAAAAATGTTTATCTGTGTGTGTTGTTATTTAATCCAACCTATCTTTTCACCAGCTTCTTTACGGCGATCGTGTTCTTCGGGAGTGTTAGGAAATCTCCATGCCCAAATTGCCACCATCATCATAAACACTGCTGTGCTCAATATGCCTACAGGTTTTACTCCTGTCACATACATTATTATAATGCTGATTGACATCATTGTCAACATCATATAGCGCATTTTCTGTGGGAATACTCTCTTTTCATTCCAATTTGTCAAAAACGGGCCGAAGATTGGGTGATTGTAGATCCAACGGTGCATGCGTTCTGAACCTTTTGAAAAACAATATGCTGCGGCTACCACAAAACAACTGTAGGGTATGCCTGGGGTAATCAAGCCTATGTAGGCCATGCCAAGACTTAGAAAACCCAATATGTTCCAAAATAATTTTTTCATGTTATGCTGCCACTATGCGGTTAGGTACTGCGGCTTGGATGATATCCGCATGTAGGTTTGGTTGAAATTTACCACCTGACGCTCCATTCAATGTGGCTAATATGTTTCCAGGTTTTGATTTTCGTATGCAGAGTCCACCATATGGAAGATTGGGCAAGGCAAAACTCATGTGAACCCATACAGTCTTGCTTGGTAGATATTCCAGCAACAGTTGATCGTAGGGAATATTCTGTTCAATCCATTTGGCTATTTCAAAATAGTTGTGTGCAGGGACACCTCGAAATTGTAGATCACAGGCCTGTCCAGTACCGTGTTGACCGCCTCCAATGGTTGATCCATGTCTATAGGAGTTGGTCACTAGTGTGTTTGGATACTTGGCTTTGATTGGTTCTATGCAATTTTGTGCCAGGGCCGCAAGATTGTTTATCACTGCTGTGGGACCAGCAACCGAAGGATGGCATTCTGCTAACTGTGGTATGGTCCTAGGAAAGGTGACATTTTTTATCATCTGTGCCAAGGTAGTGCCTTTGGGTGTCAACACCATCTCCATAGAGATGCCAGCGGTCACAGCAGAAAAGTCTTGACTCTTCTTGGGAGGGCTGGCTTTTACTCCTGGGCCTTTGGGTTCTGGAGTTGTAGTCAATTGTTTGTATTCTGCCGCAGTGATCCTGCCCTCAGCTAGAAACCTATCTGCTTGTTCCTTGCCTAATGTATTGTTATCATCACCTTCTACATTCTGCACTGCTGATGTCACTGTGACAAACGGCACCGACGGTGGAGAAGATGCGCCACCAGTACTGGCAGCATTGTATAATGCAATTAAAACACCGTTGGCATAGACATTGACAGCATCGTAGACTGGTTCAACTCTTCCATTGGTACCAAATCGCAGGCCTGTAATCGCAGTAAACGGGTGTGTATGCGGGACTGGTGGAAAAGGTCCAGTTGCGGTATTTGATGCCGAAGTTGACGGGTTTATCGTTGGTGTGGCCATTTAGAATTTAGCTATGTCGTTTAGTTTAGAATGATAATCTGTCAATGCTGTTAGCCCTATTGCTCCGGTGTCATCGACAGAAATTTTATACATGCTGGCTGCTAACAACCAACTATAAGCCGGTATGGTTTTTATACCGTCTGTCGACGCCATTACAACTAATTGTTCAAGTGCTGTAGCGATTCTTTCATATTTGTCCGAGTAGTCAATGGCCATATTGCCAGTTGACTCGTCAAACACAACATTTATAGTTGTTGAAGAGTCTTGTGCTTGTACTGGTTCAACTTGAAAACGTGGTCCTTGAGACATAGTATGATCCTAAAGTAGTATTTAAGCCAATGCAATACCAGTGGTTGACTGGATAAATTGATCAGCAAATGCTTTGTCTGTGGCTTCTGCTACTGTTACTGTTGTTTTTAACAGTTTGATCTCTTTGTTGGGATCTACTGTAAACAAATAGGGCATCAATCCCGGCCCTTTTGGTCCCATTCCAATTACCTGTGGATTTTTTAGTTTGTAGTATGCAGCACCGTCTTCAACTAGTTTGGCAACAATTTCTTCACCACTGGTTAGTTTTAATGTGATTACTTCACCTTCTGCAACACCTTTGTCTATTAACATCATATTTCACCTTTGCCGAATCCGCCGGCTGTTTGTTCTAAATGTTGGCGCAGTTCTGTAAACCCGCCAATTAGTTGATTATGAATAAAAATCTGGGGAACGGTTCTTGCATTAGGCACAGCTTCTAAAAGCTCTTCTCTAGTGTAACCATCTCCAATCTTACGTTCTTCGTATTTAATACCTCGTTGTGTTAGCAGGGCTTTGGCCTGATCACAATAGGGGCAATTATACTTACTCCATACGATAGCTGTCATTGCATTTCCTTTGTTAATTTGAATAAATCACAGCACCTTTTTTGTCCGTGACTCGAACCAACAATACACCTTTGCGTTTGTACTGTAAAGCGGCACTAATAGCTGCTTGTTCACTGTTATAAGTTCCTATAACGATCCAGCTTTCGTAGGGTGAGTTGCGTTTGTACTGTGCTTTAAACATACATTATATAGCTGGCAATGCATCATAGTCAAGATTTTCGCTCATTACACCTATGACATAGTTGGTGCTTTCGCTTTCTTGTAGAGCTGTTTGTTTTTTGCTGGTATCAACGTGTTTGTTAAACCAAGGAATTGGAGTTGATCTAGGAGCAGCCTGCTGATATTTTATGCCAATGTCTTTGAGTGCGCCCACTGCTGTGTAGTCCACAAAGTCTTTGAGAATGTTGGCATTCAACCCAATCACTGGGCCTTTGTTGAACAAGTAGTCAGCCCATTCTTTTTCTTCACGTATGACATCTAGATACAATGCGTATACTTCAGACTCACATTCTGCTTTGACTTCAACGAAGCGATGGTCTTCTTTGACCACTTGATTAATTAAGAACGCTGTCCAGCCTTTGTGTAACAGTTCGTCTTGTAGGATCAATTGGATGATGTTGCCATTGCCCATGAAGATCTTGTTCTCTACCATTGCAAGGCTTGTAGCAAAGCTAACCATAAAGCGGAATGCTTCCAAAGCATACGATGCGTGTAGTGCCATCCAAATTGCTCGGATATATTCTTTTTCTGGAATTGTTTCGCCTAATTGTTTACGACAGTTGATAACGTGTAATGCTTCATAGTAGTTGCCAACACTTGATGCCATATCCACAATTTCTTTGGTATCATGTATGGTGTTGAACACATCTTTGGGCACGTTGTAGATGTTACGGATAATATGGCTGTAACTCTTTGAATGAATGTTTGTTTCAAAGAATGTCCAATTGTACACCAATGCTTCCAATTCAGGCAGGCTAATCACCGGCATAAAGATTTGACTTGGTCCACGTCCTTGCAAACTATCCAATGCTGTTTGGCGTAGCAAGTTGCTGGTGAAGATATGCTTCACAGCATCACTGGCATCCTTGAAATCGTTTGAGTCTTTAGTAAGGCTGATCTCTTCTGGTTGCCAAAAGAAGCCACGTGCTGTTGCTTCAAAGTCTGCAATCTTCTTATACTTAACTTCTTCAAATCGTTGAATAGTAACCGGCCCGGCTGGATCCAGAAACATCTTACGATTAAGATAGTCTGTCTTTGTGTGTAAATTGTATTGTTGTTTGCTCATAGTTTGCATGCCTCGCAGTCGTCTTCTTCTATGATTTCACGTTCATTGTGGAATCCGTTGTAATGAACTTCTGGTGTTCGTTGTTCTTGTCTACTACCGGCCTTGTTGATTAGGCTGTAGTAGAATGTTTTCAATCCCCATACATGTGCCTGCATCAAGTTCTTGGCAATCAATGTGGTGGGCACTTTGCGATCCGCAAAGTGTGCTGGGTTGTAGAATGTATTGGTTGAGATACTTTGATCAACATAAGCTGCCAAGACCGCTGCTGTTTTAATATAACCGTCACAGTCTTTCTGTTCCCACATCAGTTGATATTTGTGTTTCAATCTATTGTATTCCGGAACTACCTGTGTGAATGATCCTGCCTTGCTTTCTTTAGTAGAAATCAAACTCATAGGCATTTCAATACCATTGGTTGAATTGATAACCACAGAACTAGACTCCACGGGTGCAATCGCCATTAGTGTGGCATTTCGCACACCGTGTAACATCATTTCTTGTCGTAGTGGTTCCCAGTCAAGTTCTGGTGCAAAGTCAGTGAGCTCGTTTACTCCTCTGGCTCTTCTTTCCCAAGGGAACTCTCCCTTGCCGTATCTGGTGTGATCGGAATCTTTACAGCGTCCTCTTTCTTTCGCCATTTCGACCGTGGCCTCTGTAAGGTAAAAGGCTTGATGCTCCATCCAAACTTTAACTTCTGCCAGTGCGTCTTTGTCGCCATATTTTATTCCCCTTCTTGCATGCCAATAAGCAAGGTTAGTTACACCAATGCCTAAGGGTTGAATTTCGTCGTTTGACAACTTGCTTTGAATACTCAAAAAATCTTGATAATCTAAGATGTTGCACAAACTACGTTGTAGTATGCGACATGCACGGCGCATGTCTTCTGGGTTACGGAACGCACCCCAGTTGATGGATCCCAGTGTACATAACGCTATGCGTCCTGTCTCGTCGTCTAGTCTTTTAAATGGACGAGTCGGTAGTAAGATCTCACAGCACAGGTTACTTTGATATATGGTATGGTACTCTGGATCGAACGGACCCTGTTCCATAACATTATCAATAAACACCAAATAGATGCGACCTGTATCTGTACGCTCCTTGAGAATGCCTGATCTGAATACTTCTTCAGCACTCATTGTTTTCTTCCGCAAGTCTTTGCGCTTTTCATATTTCACATATAGCTCTTCGAATCTCTGTGTGTTTTTATAAAATGCTTCGTACAAGTCTGGTACTTCGTTGGGGTCAAAGAATGTTATGTCTTCTTTGTTTTTAAATCTTCTCCAGAAGAAAGCTGACAGCACAACGCCATAATCCATGTGTCGAACTCGTGTTTCGTCTGTGCCTTGATTGTTTTTAAGCACGATGAGATCATCGAACTGTAGGTGCCATATGGGATAGAACACTGTAGCTGATGCATTACGAATACCACCTTGGCTACAACTACGCAGGTCGCCGAACCATTTCTTTAGGAATGGTATCATACCAGTGTGCTGAATTTCTCCGCCACGTATAGGAGACCCTAATGACCGTAGACGTCCTATCTCTAAGCCAATGCCAGCACGTTTGCTGGCATACTTGGCCATCATCTCGCCAGAAGCAAAAATGGAGTCAAGGTCATCATCACTGCGAATGAGCACACAACTACTGAACTGCTTAGTGGGAGTGCCAAGGCCAGCAAGAACAGGAGTAGCGAGAGTAAATAAACCGTCTGAAGCTGCATTGTAGTATTCCTTGATTAATTTCATTCTTGCTGTGTTAGGTTCTTCTTTGTGGAACACAGTGGCCGCAGCTATCATATATCGAATCTGAGGTGTTTCGTAGATTTCTTTGGTGGCACGATTCTTGACAAGATATTTTTCAATCAACTGTTCAATGGCAGCATAAGAATACTCTTCATCTTTGGCATGATCCAACATTTCATGCATGCGGTTCCAATCATCTTCACTGTACCATTCTAGCAATTCGTTAGTGTAGAGTCCCACTGACACATTCTTCTTTACAATGTCATAGAGGTGGGGTGGAGTATAACTGCCATACACATCCTTCCTCAACATGCTGAGTCTTTGTTTACCTGCTACGAATTGGTAATTGGTGTTGCCTACATCTGGATTTGATTCGACATCAATTAGATCCACTATGGCTCGTAGGGTGAGTCCATCTATGGCTTCTGTAGTGATGCCGTCATAAAAATGAGGTTGGGCTTTGATCTCTATCATCGACTGACTAACGTCAGCAATGCCTTGACAAACTTTGGCAACCTGCGCTTGCCACTTTTCTACTGCCAGCGGCTCTTTATTGCCGTTTCTTTTAATAACTGTAATGCTTGTCATTTATCGTTCTCTGTTTTATCTTTGTGAGGTATTTATTGCAATTTGCTAACTGCGTATATTGTCTTGGTATCGAGGGTTTTAAGTTGTTCTGCGCTTACTACTGTGCCATATTCAAGGTTAAGAACCTGTTCGTCTCCGACTACTAACATGTATTGGTGTTGTTTCTCTTGTGGGCACATAGACATATGTATCTCACATTTGGTATCAATAAACCGCTGTGTTAATTTAATAGTATACAGCATTCCTAACACTAATGCAAGATTATCCAGCCTAAGATCTAGCATTAAATGCCAGGGATCGGGCCATTCTGTGGGGAGTTGTGGATCTAAGTATGGACTAACAAAAGGTGCATGACACCAAAGTTCAGCAACATCTTCCAATGGGGTTGGACTTGTTTCCAAACTTTCTCTAAACTGTCTCCAGGCTGCTAGTCTTTTGGTTCCATACTCATCAAACACCGTAGGCCACATCATACGATATGGACCCGGCGATACCGGTGGCAAGAGGATTTTTATAGGTCAACATCACAGTATCTATTACCGCTGCTGTTGAATCGTCTAAGACAGTGTTACTGCTCTTAGCCACGCTGAATTCAAAATTGGTCATTGTGCTTCCTCCTGGTGATGTAAGTGTATTTGGTGAATATGCGAAACTATCTGTGATTGAGACATCGCTGCCGTGGCTTTCAGGACTGAGATCATCGCCGATGACTATAGTGGCTGTGCCATATCTAGTGTGTTCGCCTAGTTTAAGACAGTAATTTATCACAGTAAACTTATTTTGTGCAGAAAATGCTGCTAGGGGAGCAAAACTGTCAGATAGTGGTACAGCAGCATAATTTTTATCAACAAAAGACACACCCGAAGCGTTGTAGACTTCCGAGAAAGCAGCTGTACCTGACGTAACAGTTGGCAAAGTACCTGCAGCCTGTTGGCGATCGCTGGTGCAATCAACTAACACATTGCCTATCTTTTCACCAAAGTACACCACGTAGTCGTTGGGGCTAGTGCTGAGGCTAGTACCAGTACCTACAGCTTTGAATTTTGATCTCTGTATTAATGTACCGCGACCTGCAGTTGATCTAAATGCTTGATTAGCAACTTCTTCAAATTCACAGTCGTTGATCTGCCAACGATTACCCTGAGCAGTAACTCCATCGATGTAGATGGCTGTGTCATTGACAAAAAATTTGCAGTCTTGAAATCTCACTGCGGTATCAAATGCATCACTTTGCAAACACTTTGCTGATACCGCGTTTTGTTCGAATACACATCCGTCGAACACAATGTTATGTGCCCTGGTGCCGATCCCAGTGTTCTGCCAAAACACCGCAGCAGGAGCAGAGTTAAAGTCTACTGCATTGCCTAGATTATATTCACCGAGGAATCTCAAACTCTCGAATCTAGATTCTGCTAGTCCAGACAATGTCAATGTTCCAGTGGTGCGTTTAATAGTAAAATTACTCCATCGCATGTTCTGTGGTCGATTGGTACTATTGAAATCTCCCAGCTCAAGTCCTTGGCTGGTTATTAATCGAATGTTGTTGCCGCCAATGTTTAACACAGCGCCTAACTGTGTTTCACCTTTGAGGATCACTCCGCTGGGCACAGCAAGGTCGGTGGTAAACAGGTACTCGCCGTTGGGTATCAATAATTCTTTTTTGTAATTTTCGTTGGCGTTTCTAAATAGTTCTGTGAACGCAGTTTCAAATGCTGCCACACAGTCAGTGCTTCCGTCTCCCACAGCACCAAAGTCTGCCACGCTGACAGTTTCATCTTCTTTGCTCTGTAGACTTCGTGACACGCTGAGAGTGATGGCTGTGTCATCGCTGGCAAACTGGTAGCTAGATGCTAGTTCTAGTATGTTATCGTGTTCGGTGAGTACTTTGGTATTGCCCACATACGGAGCACCTTCTAGTACGCTGCCATTGCCTATGAACAGTTCTTGAGAATCTACTGCCCATGCAAATTCAGCAGAGCTCAGTTGCGGAATTCCACTATTGGAGTTTTTTTGGCCTCTTCTGACCTGGATTTTTGAGATTTGGACCACTGCCACGATAGTTCTCCTAGAAACTTCTGTTTCTAGTATTTAGCTTATCGCAGTGAGTAATACTCTTCCACTTTAGTCAACCAGGCATCTTGCCACTTGTTGAAATCTTTGGGTTCTAGCGTAAACTGTTGATATTCAAAAGCACGACTGCACATAAAGATAACACCTTTCTTGATGTCTGTGCCGTAGACTTCATTATGTGCTAATATATATGCCATTAGCTGTAGATAGTAATCTTCTACCCACTCTGCTTTCTTAGGCTTGTTAGTCTGTTTGTGATCCATTACTGCGGGTTCACCATCATGCACACCTACAAGATCAGTGGTACCTGAGAACAGACCTGGAAAGTATAGACTCTGCTCCATGGCCCATACTTCGCTGACTTTGCTGAGTCCATTCTCGATGATAACATCGGCCATTTTATTAGCCTGAACATGCACAGGTGCATTGCCGGGCTGTCGCTGTTCACCAACAACAAATCGTTCTAGGTTGGCATGCATGGCTGTGCCTACTCCAGCCGCCTCTGTAGTGATCTGTTGTGCTTTGGCATGTCCGATCCTATCTCGCCATTCGTTTAAGTGTGTCATATCCTTGGTAGCTGAAAGGATAGTAGTAACACTCGGCAGGCTTTCACCGTCGGGTGTTAGATACACACGTTTGCGTGTAACAGGATCGTTGATCTGTTTGCAGTTTTTATATTGGATCCGTTCGATGAACGGTGGAGGAGTAAAAGTTGTAGTCATCCTGTATATATTACAGGTTTTTAATCAAGTTGTCAAGCCTGAGCGGCTAATTGTTGGGGAGCCGCAGATGCTGCTATTTGATCCACTTGGTCTTGACTGGTCTGACCCTGTTTGACTGGGGTTTGAGTATCTTTGTCAGTGCCTGGCACATTTAGTTCGATGCCGTCGGCGTTGAAATTCTTTACCAAACTTTGAACAATTGGGCTGGAATCATAGATGCTTTTAAAAGTTTCATAGTCGGCACCCATTTCGAATCCGCTGCGATCTGCAATCTGCTGTAGGCTCTTCCAATTTAACTTGGCGGCTTGTTTTTTAGAAGCTGACCTTCCTACAAAGTTTTTAAGTATGATCACAAACTTGTCGAGATCAACATCAGTGTCTGCGAATTCAAAAAATCTCATTTTATCTGTGCCAGTTGTTGTTGTAGCTGTTGCAGTTCTTGTTGCTTGGCTTTGATTTGATCCTGCACTTCTTTTTTAGCAGCAGCCACCTGTTGAGCTTGTGCGGCCGGATCTACTTCACCGCCTAGGCCTCCGGCCTGAGCTGCTTGCCCGACCGCTTTGACTCCCTGTCCTACTGCCTTGGCACCTTGTGATGCTACATTGCTCACAGTTTTTGCACCTTGTGATGCCACATTCCCTAACGCTTTTGCACCCTGTGAAACCGCGTTGCCGACACCTTTGGCAAGAGCAGTACCACCTCTCATTGCGGCACCACCTAATGCAGCAGCGCCTCGTGCTACTCCGCCTGCTACTGCGCCCAACACCGGAAGAATTTCGTCTAACTGTTGTTGTTCTTTAGCAGAAGTAATTTCACTGAGTCGCATTAGCCTGCCAACACTTTGAGTAGGCTGCTGCTGCGGTTGATGCTTTCGCGCTGCTCACGACCTGCATCACCTAGTCCACCTGCTGCTGGTTCAGCTGCGGCAAACTCATCTTCGCCACCCATGTCGCCTATGTCGCCGTCCATGTTCATTGCGTCTGGCTCTGCTGGTCCCATTTCATCACCACCCATTGCAGCTGGATCACTACCTAGCATTTCTGCACCTTGTTCTTCGCCGGTTAGTTGGCGAACACCAGTGGCCATTGTTTCACGTGTGGATTTTAAATTTTCCAGTGCTTGTTGGATCGCAGGAGCCACTGAGCTAATAAATGCTTTGGCTTGTTCTTGTCCCATTTCATCACGGATTGAATCACCTAACTGTAGCAGTGTATCATTCTCCATGCTTGATAATTCTTCAATCCAACGGCTGACTCTGTCAACCATGGTCTTTGCTGTAACGATAGCGGAAGCCTGTTGTACTTCGCCTTCTTGTAATCTTGTCATAATATCTCCTGTATTGACTGATTCTGTATTAACTGATTCTTTCATATTGGCTTCAATCCATTGCATAACGTCATATAGATCGTTGACCAATTGATTTGGTCTAACTGGATCGCCTTGACCAAGTTCGGCCATTTTAGATTGTTTTCTAATATCTGCTAAAAGATTGATCGCATCTCTAGCATTATTAATATATGCTTCGTTGGTATTCATATCTTCCTTTTGATTAATGCTTTCAGTGGGGTTCTCGCCAGTAATAGAAACGGTCCATTTCTTGCCTGTGGACTCGCTCTTTTTAGCTGCCCAATCTTTGAGTTGGTAATAGTGCTTTCTTTCGGCTGAGTCGTCAGCATACTGGCCACGACCTTTGAATACTTTCCACTGCTTGCCGTTGATACTAACAGCAAAGTTGTTTGGTGGCTCTGTGTTGCCTTCATCCCAATCTTCTGGATCTCTTTCTCGTTCCATTGTAACATCTTCGCCTACATCGTGTTCATGTCTTTGTAGCCACTTGTACTCGCTGATAAAGTCGCTAGGAAAGTCTTCATCGTAGCTGAAATAATATCGAGCAGCTTTTGCGCCATCTCGTTGTTTCATTATTGAAAAACCAGCATTTAAAATGTCATCTTCTGAATCTAGGTCTGGGTTAGATTTATATAATTCTTGTGCCATACTCATTCTAGATGATTCGTCTTCAGTTTCTATGCTTTCGTAGTCTTCGTCGCTGCCAAAGCCTGCTGAGGCTAGTGCGTAATTGTCGTCAGTTTCACCACCTTCATCATCATAAGTGCCGCCATGGAATCTGTCTGCTAGTTCTTCAGCATAACTTTCAATATCATCTTCCGGAACTTCTCCGTCTAGAAAACGTAGGGCTTTATCAAATACAACTTTGTCATCGCCGCTGTCATCATCCATAGGAGCATATTCACTGTTCATCCATTGATTAAACAATTCGTCTGGATCTGTCTCTGGGCCTTCTCGAACATCAGTGTCTACTATGTGCTCTTGACGATCCATTAGTTCTGCAACAATAGCATCGTGCATGAACTGTGCCTGCGTTAGGGTTTCGTTTTCGATAGTTTCATTGAATCCGCTGTCTTGGCGGGCTGTATGTATTTGGGTGCGTAGTTTGTTACGTGCATCCTCTAGCTTGGGAGTATCAAAACTCTCTAGGTCTAGCTTTGTTCCAAATGTCTTAGCCAACGACTCGTTGAGTCTTTTTGAAGATCTATTGTTTTTAAAAAGGTCGGTTGTTCTCATTTTATGGGATCCAGATTGATGTAGTATTTATTCAATTCACAACAAACG
>Ga0209500_10000876_pt1 | contig 24167 bp, 36 predicted proteins | sample S_140212_EF_Meta_FD_187323 | JGI IMG/M metagenome (GOLD analysis project Ga0209500, IMG submission 187323) | Freshwater microbial communities from Lake Simoncouche, Canada to study carbon cycling - S_140212_EF_MetaG (SPAdes) (version 2) | ecosystem: Environmental > Aquatic > Freshwater > Lake ...
AGTCCAAATAGAATGTATCACCAGGGAAAAATGCTCCTGGTCCTAAATCAGCAACAATCACATTTGAACTACTACATCCTGAGATGGTGTAAGTGGTAACTTCAGCTGAAGTTGGAGTTTGTGTTAGTGTCGGAGTTGGTGTTAAAGTTTGACTAGCAGTCACACTTGGCGTTGGTGTATTTGTACTGGTTGATGTTGGTGTTGGGGTAACACCTGCATTAATTTCTGCACTGATATAAACAGGTAATCCAACTGTCCAATTTGTCGTTGCTGATTGTATCAGAACAGTAGTACCTGTGAATCCTGTAATTGGAGGAACACTGATTCCTGTACCAAACACAAATCCATCACCTGCAACACCTGGAGGTGTTCCTGTATTAGCTGACCAATATTTGAATGCATTTGTATCACCAGAGTAAATCGCGGTACTTCCTGTTTGTGTCATTGTAATTGTAACACTTTGACCTGTAAATTGTGAGAAATAATTTGTTCTATCAATTCCATCAGTGTCAATTGAGTTCCAATATATTCCTCTACCACTTGTTGTTAATACATTTGGATTTGTACTACCTGTAATGATTGAAGGAGCACTATTCATAATTGTATTACCTGTAGCTGGGAAGTTGTAAGGTAATACTATTAAATTAAATGAATATCCTGTTACTGGTTCAGGTGTAACACTTGGCGTTGGGGTGTTAGTTGTGGTTGGAGTTGGTGTACTTGTAGTTGTTGGTGTAGGTGTTGGTATTGATGGATAACATATTGTAATTGGGAATAGTGTTAAGCTACTTATTGGACTATCATAAAAGACATCGTAAACGTCACCATAATTATCAATAACTACCAAAGTTCTAACTTCACCGTTTTGGAAAGTAATAAAACTACCTACAGGATACGTAGTGCCGACCGCAGGATTAGCAGTAATTGTAAATGCAACCGCCTGTCCTCCAGCGTTAAACCCAGTAAGACCTCCAGTTGCGTTAGTCGCAATATTCAAACAAGAAATATTAGTTGGTGTAATTGAGGGCGTTGGTGTATTTGTTGGAGTGTTTGTTGGTGTTTGAGTATTTGTTGGAGTGTTTGTAGGTGTTTGAGTATTAGTTGGAGTTTGAGTATTTGTTGGAGTGTTTGTTGGTGTCTCTGTATTTGTTGGAGTGTTTGTAGTTGTTGGTGTTGGAGTTTCAGCAACTGGTGTTTGAGTATTCGTAGGTGTAGGAGTCGGTGTTTCAGTTTCTGTAGGTGTCGGTGTTTCAGCAACTGGTGTTCCTGTAGGTGTTGATGTTACCGTTGGTGTAACAGTATTACTTGGTGTAGGAGTAACGGCACTATAACTTGTATAAAATCCGTTATCATTTAACCATATTACAGCATCATTGGCATTTGCGAATGGCGGTTGACCATTTTTATATCCAACATAATTCGCTAAATTTAAGAACGCAGCTTCAGTTTTATTTCCTAAAGGTGTCCCCCAAAATCCAACATTGGCAGGTCCGGTAACTCCTGGAGGAACTGGTTGTCCACCAGGTCTAACATTACCAATAACATATCTTAAATCTTCATTAGGACCTCCCCACCATGTAACTCCGCCATAATTGGCTCCGTAAGGTGCTTCAATATTTCCAACAACTAAGTCGTCATATTGTGTTGTTCCCGATATCGGTGAACCTGTGTTGTTATATGCAAAAGGTCTTGAAAGTGCCATTTTTTTTGTTTTTATATAAATATGTTAAGAGTATTCTTCGGTACATGATAATTGCGCAAAACAATCCCCACCAAAAGCAAGTCCCGCTGCTTGTGTTCCAGCTCCAGCTAATCTAAATCTTGGGGTTATTAAAAATCCAACTGTGGACCATGATGAACCATTATATTCTTCTGTACAGGACGATACGGGTAATCCACCACCAAAAGCAAGTCCTGCGGTTTGTGTTCCTGCTCCGCCTAAAGCCCGTCTTGCAGTTATTAAAGCTCCACCTACGGACCAGGATGTTCCATTATATTCTTCGGTACAGGATACAGTTGGAGATGAATTACTACGACCACCAAAGGCAAGTCCAGTATTTTGTGTTCCCGCTCCTCCTAAACCATATCTTGCGGTCGATAATGTTCCTCCTACGGACCATGATGTTCCGTTATATTCTTCGGCGCTAGCCGCCACAAATGGGGGAGCCCCAACTTGACCCCCAAAAGTTAAACCGGCATTTTGTGTTCCTGCACTTCCCGAATCTACTCTTTCAATAATTAAAGCACCACCAGCAGACCAACTAGAACCATCATATTCTTCGGTGCAAGATGTTGCCCCAGGACTGCCACCAATAGCAAGTCCCGCATTTTGTGTTCCTGCTCCTGCCAAACCACATCTTGTAGATATTAAAGCACCACCAGCTGACCATGATGAACCATTATATTCTTCGGTACAGGATACTGTGGTAGGGTTAATAAAACCTCCAAAAGCAAGTCCTGCATTTTGTGTTCCTGCTCCCGCTAAGGCACTTCTTCCATTTATTAAAGCGCCACCTGCAGACCATGTTCGATATGAATTCCAATAACCATTATTTGTTAACCAGTTACTTGCTTCAGTTGCATTTGCGAATGGTGGTTGATTATTTAGGGTACCAATATAGTTTGCCAAATTTAAGAATCCCTCATTAGTTTTATCACCTAATTCTGTTCCCCAAAATCCAACATTGGCAGGTCCGGTAACTCCTGGAGGAACTGGTTGTCCACCAGGCCTGGAATTGCCAATGGCATATCTTAAATCTTCATCAGGACCTCCCCACCATGTAACTCCGCCATAATTGGCTCCGTAAGGTGCTTCAATATTTCCAACAACTAAGTCGTCATATTGTGTTGTTCCCGATATCGGTGAACCTGTGTCGTTATATGCAAAAGGTCTTGAAAGTGCCATTTTTTTTTTATTTATAAATATGTTAAGAGTATTCTTCGGTACACGATACTTGAACTGGGTCTTGACCACCAAAAGCAAGTCCAGCATTTTGTGTTCCTGCTCCTGCTAAGCTAGTTCTTGCAGTTATTAAAGATCCACCTGCGGTCCATGATGTACCATTATATTCTTCAGTACATGATAATACACCAGTAGGTGAGACAACCCCACCAAAAGCAAGACCAGCATTTTGTTCTCCTGCCCCTGCTAACGAATATCTTGCAGTTATTAAAGATCCACCTGCGGACCATGATGATCCATCGTATTCTTCAGTACATGATAAACTATAAGCACCACCAAAAGCAAGTCCTGCATTTTGTGTTCCTGATCCAGCTAATTGATTTCTTCCAGTTATTAAAGATCCACCTGTGGACCATGATGAACCATTATATTCTTCGGTACAACCAAATACTACGGAAACGTTTCGTCCTCCAAAAGCGAGTCCAGCGTTTTGTGTTCCCGCTCCTGCTAAACCATATCTTGCAGTTATTAAAGCTCCACCTGCAGACCATGATGAACCATTATATTCTTCGGTAGATGATACCTGAACAGTAGTAAAACCACCAAAAGCAAGTGCAGCATTTTGTGTTCCGGCTCCCGCTAAAACCCGTCTTGCACCTTGAGAGAGTGAAGATCCTGCGGACCATGATGAACCATTATACTCTTCTGTACATGATAGTGCTGGACTAGTATCATTAAATCCACCAAAAGCAAGCCCAGCGTTTTGTTCTCCTGCACCAGCTAAACCACGTCTTCCAGTAATCATAGCCCCACCTGCGGACCATGCTTGTACCGGTATAGTTGGTGTTGGTGTATTTGTTGGTGTAACACTTGGAGTATTTGTTGGCGTTTCTGTATTAGTAGGAGTCTGTGTTGGTGTTTCACTTGGAGTATTTGTTGGAGTCTCTGTATTAGTAGGAGTCTGCGTTGGTGTTTCACTTGGAGTATTTGTTGGCGTTTCTGTATTAGTTGGAGTTTGTGTTGTAGTTATACTTGGAGTATTTGTTGGCGTTTCTGTATTAGTTGGAGTTTGTGTTGTAGTTATACTTGGTGTTGGTGTATTTGTAGGTGTTACCGATGCTGTATTAGTAGGCGTAGCGGTTAATGTACTGGTTAGTGTTGGAGTAATAGTATTAGTTGGGGTCGGTGTAGGTGTTACTGGAATAAAAGGTTCTTTAGTATCATCATAGTTTTGTAAAACCTCAGCATCACTCAAAGATATGTTGTAACAAAATACTCTAGCAATTCTACCACTCAATTCATTACCTGTACCGTATGCCGCGACATTTGTTGATAGATTTCCAATTATAGGTGACTTATTTGCGGTATATACACTATCCAAAATTCCATTCACATATAGTTTCATACCATCAGTGGTATTGAATGTTAATGCCACATAGTACCAAGTGTTAAGTTGGAAATCGAAATTCGATGGGAATACGGAGAAATCCGGCCAATCAGTATGACCACAGTATATTTTATTTGTACTCTGCATATACATGAAATGTCCTCCCTCTTGACTACTTACCAAATTGTTGTCTTGGTAAGAGTTCAAATAGAACCAAATTGATTTGGTATAAGCTGTTGTAGATAAAACAGGACGAACTCCAGTTCCATATTGACCGGCACCAGCTCCATTAAATGAAAAATATGATGGTGAAGTTGGAGTGAAGTTTGGTGAATTTACGAGGGTAATATTTTGTTGTGGTGAAACCAAGTCGTACCAAATATTACCAAATCCAGGATAAGAGGTATTATTACTAGCATCTAATTGTAATGTTATTCCGTTTTGATATGAATTCCAAAATCCATTATTTCTTAACCAAACGCTAGCATCCGTTGAAGATGAAAATGTTTGTGGATTTCCATATTCATTAGAAACGATTTCAGCTAAATTAATAAATTCAGTATTATCGAATGTTTCAGTTCCATAAAATCCAACGGACGCTAAAGTCGCTAAAAAATTATATCCACTCGGAACACTATATACTGGCGAATTTTGTATTATCATTGTACCTTCATATCCAGGACATAAAACAGGATAAAAAGGCCCTCCTATTGTTTCAATCGCATTTGAACCTGTTGCGGGATTTGCCGATGGATTGTTATTCCAATTTCCACCATTTACTCTAACCCATAAATCATTTGTATTATTATCAACAACAATATCAATTATATCATTATTACCCCACGTTTGAAGTCCACCTTGATACACATTTCCATTATACCAAATAGTCCCACTACTGCCATATCCCATACTTTGATTGTCGTTACCTGGAAATCCATCATAAGGATTTCCCTGATAATTCATTGATGTGTATCCAACCCCCACAAAATGACTGTCAGGGGCAGCTCCTGGGTCCGCCAATGTACATAAAACACTAAACATTACCTTATCCGTAGTACCAATTGGATTTACTCCCAATACAGATTGTTGGTACCCAAATAGTTGGGAAGCGGTTTGATTATTATTACTTAATTGAATATCAGTACCTTTATAAGTTGGACTTAAATAAACTCTATTTGTTGTTACAGGTGTTGGTTGAGTATTACCTGAAACAGGAGCGGCAATGACATACCCTAAATCTTCATCTGGTCCGTTCCAATATTGTGGACTATCTGTAAATCCTGATATCGGGAATCCAATTGATAACTCTCCGATTTGTTCTGTCCCTGGAATTAAAGATCCAGGATTATATGCGAAAGGTCTTGCAAATGCCATTTGTATTTTTATATATAAATATACGGGCATAAAAAAAGGGAGATACCGTCGTACCTCCCTATCTTCCCCGTCGAGAAAATAAAATGTGTCTTTTTGGATTGGGCTGATCACTTAACCCCAAGGATGGACGCTCCTTTGTTTTATTTATCGTCTCAAAACATCCAATAGTGACGTGTTTAATTTTATCTTTTTCAAGGTCAAAGATTCAGGAAACAAAAACTAAAACCTCCCATACCTGATTCTACGTTTTTCTAATTTATAAAGCGGAGAAGAAATTGTTAAGGTGAGTATGGGAAAACACCATTATAAAATATTCCGCTGTCCATTTGGTGGTAAGAGTTCGATTCGAACGAACGGCTCACGGATTTCACTCCGCTGCTCTACCAATGTGAACTCAAGATTCACAACTGAGCTATCTTACCATATTGTTTCTCTGGGTTTGAGACCGAGTATCTTTCATTTCCTATAAGTCCCAAACCCTTTACAAATATAGAAAATCTTTTTCATTGGGTCAAACTATTTATTAAAAAAAGCCTGCCCTTTATGGGTCGTTTAGGACCGTTCCAGTTATGGGACAATTTAAGAGAACGATTCGCTACCGTTCTCTTTTTTTATTATTTTTTTATAATATATTTATAAAAAAAAGAATATGTCAAAAGGCACAAAAGGAGCTTCATCTTCATCTCACAAGATTAAATTCGGAAAGAAAAAAATTGGTGTTCATAAAAAGAAATTTTCTAAGTCCGAACAAAGACCTAAAAAATACCGTGGACAAGGAAAAAAATAGAAATATGGAAGAATGGAAAGATATTAAAGGTATGAATGGATATTATCAAATAAGCAATTTTGGTAATGTAAAATCGTTTATAACATATAGACAAAACAAAAAAGAAACGGGGAAAATACTAAAACCTTTTCTTGTTACAAAAAAATACCAAGCAGTTAGTTTATTCAGTAAGGATTATAGCGTTCATAGATTAGTAGCGGAACACTTTATTCCAAATCCAAATAATTTACCACAAGTAAATCATATAGATGGGGATAAAACAAACAATAATATGTCTAATTTAGAGTGGGTTACAAATCGTGAAAACTCTGTTCATTATCACAAATCAGATGATACTTCGGGAATACAAATGACTAAAGCAAACACTTACAGTGTAAAAATACGTCACAATAAAAAACAAGTTTATCTTGGGACTTTTCCAACTTTAGATGAATCAATTTCAGTTAGGAAAAAATATATTGAAGAAAACAAAATACGCTAGTATACCAAAGTCAAAACTTAGAAAGAACCACAATCAGTTAGGTAGTTCATTATTATATTTTCATCATGTCAGATAAAAAACGAAGATTCTATCGCCTTTTGGAATTCTATATGAATGATTCTCGGAAGGAAGAGGTGGAACTTATGTATGGAAAGGGGTCGAAAATCAAAGTACACAACTGGACACACAATACAAAAGGAGATACTTTTATATTTGAATTGATTGTTGTTTTGGGTGACACAATTAACGAATCTGTAATTGACACAAACTTAGCAGAAGTATTATTGGAAGATGCGTTAGTATACTTCTACCCTGAAGTTAAAAAAATAAGTTGTATGGTTAGGTTTGATGTATAAAAAAATATCAGCTATTTTTTTTATTCAAATAAAAGTTGTATTTTTGTCTTATCAAACCAAAAAAAAATATGAAAACCTTATTAATCGTAATCTTAACAATTTTCTCATTTTCTTCCTGTAATTCACAATCTTTTCAAGATGGTGATATGATTTTCCATACATCAAAATCTTCTCAGAGCCAGATGTTACAGATTATAACGAAATCAAAATTCACACACTGCGGTATTATTTTTCATAAAAATGGAAAACCATATGTTTTCGAAGCGGTACAACCTGTAAAAATAACTCCACTAAATGAATGGATAGGTAGAGGGGTTGGAGGAAAATATGCCGTAACTCGGATTAAAGGAGGACTTCCACAAGATAAAAAGAATACCATGTACAATTACGCCAAAAATCAATTAGGGAAGAGTTACGACATTAAATTTCAGTGGTCAGATAGCAAAATGTATTGCTCGGAACTAATCTATAAAGTGTATGTCGCGGCTGATTATACTTTGGCGGAAACCAAAACCTTTTCTCAATATGATTTAAGTTCATCAGTTGCTAAAGAGGCAATAAAAAAGAGATATGGTAATTCATTTAACAAAAATGAACACGTGATATCTCCTGTTGACTTATATAATAGTCCGTTAATCAGAGTAGTTTATTCAAATTATTAAGCTTGTATAAACTCTAAAGATAACGGTCTCAGTGTCGTTATCAGTGCTCGTGGAATTGGAACACACGCTGGCGGCAGAGGTACACCAAATTTTCCAGCTGCTCCGCCAGCTTTACCAACTTGAAGTGCAAATGTCCCACAGTTTGCGTCTTCGTCTGAAGTACTCATATCTGTAAAGTCGTATTCTCTTTCTTTTACATTTGCATAACTAATTGCTTCACTAGGGTTAGGAAGATTAAGTACCACCGCTTCCATTGCTGATTTCGGTCCGTCACCGTGTGTTTTTGTCTTGGCTTTAGAAGCAACTTCTTCAGCATTTATCAATTGACCATTCTGAATTTTTGCAATTTTACCTAAATTAGTACTTAAAACCTTTCCAAACCCTTTTTTAGCCCCGTCATACCTTCCGAATTCATAAAGTATACTATTTCCACTACTATCAATAATTACACATCCACCGTGCCCGAAAGCTGGAGCCTTAGTAGGTTCAACACCACTTACCGCCTTAGCCATTTTAGCGTAAAAGTCAGAAATCGGATCTCCTTTATCTAAACCTGGTTTATAAAGTGGAAACGCAAAAATTATAATAAATCCAGCATTTGAACCTGTAGTTTTTCCAGGAGTTGTTGATGGTTTTTTTCCAGCTTCAGCACTAGCGGTGGCACCTGATACTTGACCTTTAACTTTAGCCACCAAATATAATTGACCTAAAGTTTTACCTTGAACATTTGCGTTCCAAGCCCTCTTAATATATTCGTTATTAAAAGAACCCGACCTATCTAATTCGAGTGTTTTCGACAATCTAGGATAATTATCGTTCGCCCAAGCTCTGAAAGCATTTCCTTCTTCTCTGTTTTTTATTGGAAAAGATTCCGTCTCAGATCCTGATGATTGATTGTAAGCGTCAAGTGCTTTTTTTGTGGCGTCTCCAAAGTAACCTGTAGGTTTCCCTGATTTAGTTTTCAATAATCCCAACGCAATCAATTTAGTTTGTAATCTATTAACATCTGCAACTTGACTTGGGTTAGAATTTCCTCCAGATCCAACTTTAAGATTTTTTGGGTTGATGTTTTCTTTTGGAGTTGCTTTTGGGGAGGCGTTTTCTCTTTCTCTTTCTTGATTATACTGGTATGCGGTTGGCATAAGTTTTACATCGTCGAAGTATCCTTGTTCTTTCAAAACTCTATTAACCAATTTGGTCAAGTCAGATTCTGTTAATTTTATAATTTTTTTCATGAGTTAATCCTTTATGTGATATCTTATTGTGCGTAACTTAATATAATTTTTACACCTTGGCCAGCGTCGATTGTGCCATTTGCTCCTTTATTTTGTTTCAATTCTTGAATCGCAGCATCAATTTTATCAGGGGGAATCGAAACCCTAAGCCACCCATCTGAAGTAACGCTTTCTTTTGGAACCAAGGTTTTAAGTGTCTTTTGGACTACTGTATTCTCAGGTAAAACCTCTACAAATAAAATTCCGTTAGATCTTTTGAAATTTCTCATCTGAAGACCAAATCCAAAAACACCATACTTTGCTTTAACGTTGTAATTTAATACAGAATATTTTTTTGTTTTTGGGTCTAATGCTTTTAATCTAATTTGTTTTGTGTTATCACCGGACATAAACATAATACTTGCCAAAGGATAATTCAACACGGCTAGTTGTTCTGTAATTATATTACTTTCATTTATTACTTTTTTAACCAATCTAGTTAAATCCGATTCTGTTAGTTTGATAATTTTCATATTACAGACCTGATGGATTTTTTGATTGTAGAAATTCAACTTTGACTGTCAGAGCCGCAACTTGTTCAGTAAGTTTCAATATAGTTGCTCTCATTTCATCCTTTTCTTTAGATGAATTTTCTAGTAATGCTTCCAATTTGGCGATTCTATCTTTACAGTCATGACGAATGAAATCCTCATCACTATCTCGTTTCATTGCTCTTTTTTCATAAAATCTCCAAGCTGAACCCCCTCCTAAAACTGTTATTAATGTTATTACTGCCGTCCAAATACTTTGTTCTTCCATTTTGCGGTTTTTTCATAATAAATATGTGGAAAAAAATCTTTTGCTCAAAAGGGTAATAATTATTATTCTTATAGAATAATAATATCATATTAAAAAAAAATAAAAAAAACTAGTCTAGTACTAGTTCTAGTAAAGATCTATACAAAATTCGAATCCGAAGACACCTTGTAAAAAATGTTCAACATCATATAAATCCTTCATTCCAAAATCCTGAGTTCGTACGATTACCAGAAACACTGAATAGGAATCCTCCACCCAATCTTCCACTGATTCATCAAATTTGAAAGTTCTACGAATTTCAGAGTCCTTAACAACTAATTTGGGATACTTCCTTTCCAATGCATCCAAACAAATTTGTTTTATTCTGCTTTCGACCATGTCATATCACTGTTTAATACTGTGGAGTAAATAAACTTTTGGTTCCAAGAGGAAGGTTCGATTAAGGAAAGAAACTTCTTTCCATTCTTATCCTCATAGAGGTGGTAAACATGACCTATAATCGGTTCAAACCTATAAGATGACTCGTAGACCTCTTGAGTAATAACAAACGATTCTTGGAGGGTTTTAACCTCTTTTATGAGTTCTTCATACCTTCGGTTAAATATCTTGTTGGCTTTGTCAGTACCATTTTGTTTGAATGGAGTCAAATCGGTCGGCACAATCTTGGGGGCTCCAACATGATGAGGATATTCCATCAAGTTTGGTGTCAAATTAACTTTATCGATGTGGGATTGTGTGGACATAAAAAAACCTCGGATATACCGAGGTCAAATATACTATTTTTTTTTATTAATTCAAATTAAGGGATAGTTATCTCTCCAAATTGAATTGCCTTTCTGAAGTTTTTAGAAATATCCACATAATAGCGTACATTCCCCAAAAACATCCAAAAATCATTATTAATCTCCATAATATTGGATTGGTTCCGGTATATTCACCTATACCATGACAAACTCCACCAATATATCCCTTTCCGGGAAATCTCACTAATCTATTTTTTTCCATATTATTGTCCTTTGATTATTCCTAATCCATGTTTCAAAAATTCTTTTGCTCTTTGTGATACGTTTGACAAAGCATAAACCTTTTCTATGTCTTTGACAAGCTCTTCCCCATATTCATTTTCACGGTATAACTCAATAATTTTATCCATAACCTTATTACATTCTTTTTTGGTTTCGTCAAAATAGTTATAAGGTTTGAATTCTTTCAGTTGGTTCATTATATTAAACGCAATGTGTTCTCCACCGTCAGATATATTTGGGTGTAATCTTAAAGTTTTTAACAATTCCAATCGGTCCGTCAAACCATTAACACCGTTCTTTCTAAGTTGGACTCCCTCAATATAATCTTCAAGTTCATCAGACCCAACAATGTCTTCAAGAGTTTTTACATTTCCACCGTGGCAGAATTTTCTATCCTCTTTTTCTTCTGATTGTTCAATCATATATAATTTCTTGATTGAATCTTTTTCTTCTTCCGTAAGTACAAATCTTTTGCTCATACCGATAAATATATCAATCATTACAAATTGACAATCTATTTATTCTTAAAAAATACATGAAAAGATTTTTATATACAATCGCAATTGTTTTATTGTCACTATTATTCGTAAGTTCAACTCAGGTTAAAAACGAAGTTGTTCTTAAACATACAAATTATACATCAACATTTAGTATTTCAAAAAAATATCCTGTGATGGTTGAATGGTGGGTAACCAAAGCAAAAGTAAATTGTCCCACACCACTTAAACGAAAAGATAATTTCAAACCAGATCCACTTTTGACCGAGCATACAAATTTATCACAAGATTACGCCGGTAGTGGATACGATAGAGGACACATGATGCCTGCTGCTGACAACCTTTGCCAAACCCAATTAGTTCAAGATGAAAGTTTTTATTTTTCAAATATGTCAGCACAAACACCTCAACTAAACAGAGGTGATTGGAAATCTTTGGAAACATTCACAAGAGAGGAATCTAAAATTAAAGATTCGATTCATGTTTGGGTTGGAAATGTTGGTGAAATAAAGAAAATAGGAAGAGTGTCCGTTCCAAAATATTGTTGGAAGGTCATTCATATCAAAAAAGAAAATAAGTGGATTGCGTACTTGTTTGAGAACAATACGTCAAACCCTGATGGATTCAAAAACAACGAAGTCGCACTTAAGGAAATTACATCCTTAACTGGTTTTACATTTCGCTAAACAAATACTTGTTTATATTATCGATTGTATAAACAGATTCTCTCGAATCATAAACATGCTCCCATAAAGTTTGCCCTTTAAGATAAGGGTGAGGTTGAGTCAATGCCCACTTTCGTCCCATCTCATAATCTTCAACTTTGTAAGTTAATTTCTTTGTTGGTTGTTCTGTTAAAATTTCCATATCATTCATTTTTAGTTAATTTAAGGTAAGCATAAAAAAACCCCTTAAAATAAGGGGTCTAAAATTTATTTATATAATTTTTGAGTATCTAAGTAAAGTTGTCTCATGTGTCCTTCCAAGATATTGATTTGTTTTTGGTCTTCCGAAGACACTTCAAAATTTTTGGCTTTAATTTGTCTTATTTGTTCTGACATTTTTTCGTATCTGAATAACATGTTGTTATAAAGTTTTGCCTTTTCGTCGTTAGTTAAGTAACCCATAGTTTTTTTTTATAAATATATTGATAGGTTTATAATTGTAAATTATTCTTCGTATTTGATTTCAGAATAAGCACTTTTAATATTATCCAAACCTTGATAGATTTTGTTTTTGAATTCAGGTCGAGTTTTTTTCCCTCCCTTAAACATAGAAATTAATTCTTCTAAACTATCAATAATTTCTTCACTCGCATCTATAACATCTAAATTACCATTATCGGTATCGGTCTGCATAGGTTGTGTATAGATATCCAAGTCCATAGCAACACTATTGGATCCTCTTTCCATTAATTTTTTATATTGTCTTTCGGAAATAATGATTTTTAACATAATCTAAATTATATTTATAAATACATAAAAGTATGGATATGAGAAAAATTAAAAAATTATTATTGGCTTTATCGTTAGTTTTACTAGCGTCATGTTCAACACAACAAGGAGTGGTCTATAGAGACTGCGATTGTAATAACTCAAATTTTGGGTTTGGTTGGAATAATAATCCTTACATGGGGTGGAATTCACACCGTTTTTGGGGATGGAACGACCCGTTTTGGGGTTGGAATGACCCATTTTGGGGATGGAATAGATTGAATTGGCATTATAATCGTCCTATCATAGTATATCCAAAAGACCCAACAAGATACGAAAGAAGACAATCCATCGGGCCTAGACCGAGTAGAAATAATCAATACAGAAGTGATGATAACTTATATCCTGGATCATCTCAACCTAGTAGGGTACAAAATAGGGTAGAAGCGCCTTCAAGGGTTCAAAATAACGCTCCAAGTCGTGTAGATAATACGTATCCACAAAGGTCTCAACCAAGTAGGGTACAAAATAGCACTCCAAGTAGGGTACAAACACCTCCAAGGGTACAACAACGTCAAAATACACCTGTTACAACTCAACCAACACGAAGTAGGGTTCAAAACAGAGAAAATTAAGGTTTTTTTGGTTTTTTGGATGATTTTTCCTTCCATTCTAACCAAAAACCTGTTGCCACAATGATATTCATACCAAAAGACATCAAAATTTCATATATATCTTGGTAAATGTTCATTGTCAGGTGTACATGCCCAATCACCCAAAATGGAATTGATAGATTTGTAGCTATCCACTTGATTAAAAACTTAATAAACTTTAATTTCATGTAAAAAATGTTCTAATTTGATGTTTTCTTCTGTAAAATGTCTTTTTAGGCCTAAAAACTGCTTTACAACTCCATACGGGAAACCATATCTTTCGTTAAGCTCCCAATTTTTAACATTTCCTCTTGTAATTCCATCAATATAGTAGGAAATATCTAAACTTCTTCGTGATATTTGATTAACTTGGTATCCAAAACTACTTTCAAACCACTTTTTCAGTAAAATTTGATATTGTTTTTGTTCCAAACAGAAAAAGTAGAAAAAATCATCAAAAACTTTCGGATTATAATGTAATTTACCTTCACTATTGTATTGAAAATACCAATTTAGTTTATCCAAGTCCAAAATCCATATATCTTTACCATACGGATAGTAAATTTTATCCGATAATAGTTCAAAAAGTCGTTTGTAAATGAATTTCTTTAGATTTACGTTGTCAGTTATATCCACCAAGAAAAAAATAAATAATAAATCATATAAAGAAAATAACTACCCGCTAAAATACCCATGATAAGTAAAAGGGATAAAACAATTTCAAAGAATTTTTTCATAATATCCGATAAATACAAATATAAATAAAAAAACCCTCATATTATGAGGGTTTTACTTCCGGTTTTCTTTTTGTTAAAAAATATCTGATACCTTTAATGTCAAAGAATTCAGTACCAACCTCAAACATAGGTTTTTTCAACGGTTCAAAAGTCAAAACCTCCTCAGGATATTTCAAGACAATTTTATTGGATTCGATTTTAATAAATTTAATATTTTCCATACCCAAAATATAATAAATTTTTTCAATAAAAAAACCCCACTCTAATGAATGGGGTTAATTATTATACCGCTTGTGCTGCTGGTCTTTGTTGAATTCCTTGTTGGGTTGGTAAATTATTTGTTTGAGGTATTTCCATTCTACCTTTTTCTGCCGCTTGTTGAATTGCTGCGTCTTGTGTATTTGTTTGTTGTGTTTCTGTCTCTCTTTTTTGTTTCAAATCCGCTATTGATTTCAGTGCGTTATCCAAAGCAGTTTGAGTTAAATTACCCCACTTCTCATCAATACCATCTCCTTTTGCTCCAAATTTGCCTAAATTAGCGTTATATTTTGTTTTCAGAACAGTTTGAATTTGTCTAATCAAATCTTTAGGTGTAGATGCAGGTTGAGCTGGTTGTGCCGCGTCTTGTTCAGAAATTACTCTACCTCTTTGATAACCCAAGATATATTTCATTTTATTCAATTCTTCGTTAACAAGATTTTTGGATTCAGTAAGTCCTGATCCTCCTTGGTTCAAAGTATTCAATATTGTTTGAAGAGTTGCCACGTCCATCTTTGGATTTTGTATTCCTAAAGATGTTGCTGTTGTGGCGAATCTTTGGGCTGGTGTAGGACCTGCTGGTGTATTAGTATCAGCGGCAGCTCCCGCTGCTGGAGGTACGACCACTGTTGGACAAGTCGCCTTCGCGGCGGCAATTTCAGCTTCAGTAACTTTATTACCGGATACATAAATTTTCCATTCTTTACCATTATACGCAGTATTTGGAAGTGCAACTTTACCATCTTTCACACTACAATAATTAGCGTTAATATTTTTTTGTCTTACTACCGCCAAATCTTCAAATTTTGCTATACCACCACTGTTCAGATATCTTAATCCTATTTTTGATAAAGCGGCATTCAAATCATTGAGTTCGGCCACATCATTACTATAATCTAAAGGTTTTGCCATTATGGCGGTAACATCAAACTTATATTTTTCTTTGAATTTATTTAGAAAGTTTTGAAAAGTATTTTTGTCGGTTGCATATTTTTTTAATATATCAACTATTTTTTTTTCATCTACGTTTTGTAGAAACCCCGTATTGTCTATTATTTCGTCGTGGACTGATACAACATCTGTATCAATTGTTTCTTGTTCCGAAATGACAACTCCGGATTTAGCATAAATAAGATTTTTCATCTTATTTAATTCTTCGAATATATTAACTTTATTATTCATCATATTTTTTATTTAATATAAATACTTTGTTTTTATTATAATTTATTTCTTCAAATGGTTAAATCTAAATGTAACCAATTCTTCATCCTGATTACCCAAGATAGGACCGAGATATTCTCTAAAGTTTTGTCGTAGTTTTCTTTCGACTTCTTTTTCAATTTTCTCTGGTGTTACATTTCCTAATTCTCCTTTAAGGTAATTCTCAGGTGTTGGGATTTGTTTACCATTTTCTGTTTTGAAAACGTCATAGATATCCACGTTCACGGCATTCTTGTCACCCAAATCTTCAATAGAAGAAATTTTGAACTTGATGTTTAGACTTGGAATATCTCCTCTCCAATATTCCGATTTTGCGGTTGTAATTCGTGGAGAAGGTTGAACATCTTTCAACGATTCTTTCTTTTTCTTCATAACATCCTCATGAGAAAATCCAGATTCCAACATCTCCATTTCCTTTTTTGACATTAAATAAACATTGGTGTCTATATCACTATTGTATGTGTACGGTCGGGATCTGAGCATTTGTTTGCTTGTACTGTTACTATATCTGTCAAAATTTTCATACCACTTACCCTCTTTATAAATGTAAACAGGGTACCATCCATAGGATTTCACAACATAATATTTAACTCCGTTCCTATCTTTTGTCCAATATCCTCGCAAGTTTGACCCTTCGAATGGAAGTTGGGCTTTTGTATAATCACCCGCTTGGTAGTTGGCAGTTTTTTTACCACTTTTGTTTCTTGGGTCAATAAAATTATTTTTATTCAGACCAGAATAGTCACCATCTTCTCTATAGTTAAGAAGATAAAGTTCCAACATATAAGTGGCATAAACCTTAGAAATACCGAACATAGGGAGAAATTCCATAATAGTGTTGAGTAATTCTTTTTTGGTTTTGGAGGATTTCTTATATTCATTAAATAATCGGAACAACTTTACGATAATTTTGTCTGGAGCAATCTCATACTCCTCACTCATTACATCAAAATCCTCATCATCGTATTCATCTTGACATGTTGTTTGGTAATACCCCATCAAACCATCTCCGAACCAATCTTTACACATCGTAATCATCAAATGTTCAGTTTCAATAACGGACCAATCACCTGAATGGAAATAGTCCTGCAATTCTTCTTGAAATAAAAATTCTGTGACTGCCGCACCTATGATGGAATCCGCAAATTCGAACTCATTGTCAAATTTACTACATGGATACGGAAACTCTGTTTCAGCGTGATATATATAATCCCGCATGGACTCCACATTAAACCTTCTCCTCAACTTTTCAATAAAGACGGATTTGCTCTCAACAATTGCCTTGAGTTGTGATTCAGTAAAAATATATTCTTTTGCTTTTTTAATATCCAAATCTTGGTATGTATTAACGACTTTCATACTTATAAATACCCAATAAAATCAAAATCCCCTCCATTACTGAAGAGGATTGTTTTATTGTAGGAATTCGGTTGAAATTCTTCCGTTGTCATGAAAGGTATGTATTTTGGTGAGGCTTTCTTCGTAGAAATGCCACTCGAACCTACCAACGAAATTCCCATCATATTTTTCGCGCAACATCGTTAATTTATTAATGACTTCTTGGTCATATTGGTCCCCCCAATTATCTTCGTTGGTTCCAAAAAAAATGATTTGTCCATCCATCAATTCTTCGATTAATAAAGTTTGTTTCAGAATAATTGACCCGTTACTTTCATCTCCCAATTCACCCAGGATATATTTCGCCAACTTTGTTGACTTGGTTGGCACAAATTCTAAACTGATTGAAAACCCATAATTTCCTGACATATTCTATTTGATTAGCTTGGATTTAGTTAATATAAATATTATTTTTATATTGTTAAACCAGAATCACTCATATTGATTAAAATCATGAATTCCAGATTGAAACAAATTATTAAAAATAAACTTTTCGAAGATTTGTCTTCGGTGAGCATAATCGAGTATAATGGTTCTATTTGGTTCATCGATGCCAAATCAAAATATTGGTACCTTGAACTTTACAAAAAAACTAAAACACTATGGTGGAGATTGGATTTTTTTGAAAATTTTTTCATATTGTTCGGTATGGAACAAAATGAGTTTGTTCCAATAATCTCGGAGTGGGTGGAAGAGGTATTGAATGGCAAGGTTGCTTCAACCGAAGGAAGTAGTCCTTGTCCACCACAGTTGGTGGAAATGGTATTGAATGGCAAGGCTGTTTCAATTTCAAGGTGCGGTGCCGCAAGCAAGCGACGAGTGGAAGAGGTATTGAATTGTGAGGTTGAATCAACCCAAGGGACAACTATGCCATCCGTAAGTCTGGTGGAAGAGGTATTGAATGGCGAAATTGGTTCAACGAACCCGTCCGACTTCCCATTCGATAGACAGGTGGAGGAGGCTTTACATGACGGAGTTGTTTCATCTGCAGAACCTGTTTCAACACAACGACAGAAATGGAGACAAGAAAACCAAGTGGAAGAAATATTGAATACTAGATCATTTTCTCACGATTTTGTTCAAGAAGCAATAGTTCAGGAGTTAATAAAAAATATGATTGACAATGTAAGCCCTGACTCGGATCCTGATTATCCCCGTGTAGAAGATGTTATAAGTCATCATAATTCATCGATCAGGGAATAGGTTTATTATGGAGGTTTAATTTTTTTTTGTTATATTTTTGGTTAAGGAGTTATAATTCACGGAAAGGAGACATATAATGAAAATTTGGTTAAATGGAAAGTTTGATGTTTTACATCACGGACATTTTAGATTATTACAATACGCAACATCATTCGGAGGCCAAGTTATAATTGGAATCGACTCCGATGAAAGAATAAGAAAAATTAAAGGAGAACCTTTTCATTCTGAGAATGAAAGGCAATTCAATCTGAAACAAATCAAAGGTGTTGACACCGTAGTTATTTACAATTCAGATGAAATATTACTAGAACTTCTTGAAAGATATAAACCCGATAAGTTTATTGTTGGGTCAGATTGTGATGTGAAGAATTTAGTTGGGCAAGAATTTGCCAAACAGATAGTGATGTTCGATAATGTAGAAAAATTTTCTACTATCAAACACTAAAACTTTCTCCGCATCCGCAAGTCCTCGTTGAATTTGGATTGTTCCATTCAAATCCTTTACCATTAAGTCCATCTTGGTAATCCAACTCGGTTCCAACCAAGTATAAAAGTGAAAGTTTATTGATAATAACCTTAATAGATTCTAAGTCCACAACCGTATCACTTGAATCTATATTATCATCAAATTTCATCTGATAGGATAATCCACTACAACCCCCACCTACAACACCAACTCTTAGGTTATGAGTTTCAGGAGTAATACCTTCTTTTTCCATTAGTCCAACAATTTGTTGGATTGCTCGTTCTGTAATAGTCACCATATACTTAAATACAAAAAACCCTCCGATTTGGAGGGTTTTTTATTATACTTTAACTGGTGAACCTGCTTTTTTCAAAACACATTCACCGACATCTTTCAATTTTCCCATAGTAGAAAAAACATCTTTTCCTATCATTTTGGATAAGTCAGAGGAACATGACGTAAATTTTTTAATATCATCAGGAAGTTTTTTGTTTTCCATAATTTCTTTAGCCATTTCTTCACAACTCATGGGCAATTCCATATTAGAACCCTCAAAATGTGTTTCAAAACATTCGTTAATTGCTTCTGAAAAAGTAGTTCCTTCGTATTGTTCTTTTACAATCGGTTTCACTTCTCCCAATTTTGAATTAACTAATTTTGTGAAATTATCTGTGGAAACTTTCATTCCTCCTGTGTGCTGACCTCTGATAGCGTTTTTTTCTTCGTCGGTCAAATTGTTTAATATATGTTTCATTTTTATAAGTTTTATCTATCAAAAGTTTGTATTATTTCAACATCAGCACCTGTCAAATCGTAAATTAGTTTGGTTAATATTTCTCCCATTTCGTCAAAATCTAATAAAAACAGATTCATAGTTTTATCATAAAGGTCATCATCTATTTTCAACAAATAAGAATTAGTTTGTTGAAGATAAATTAATAAAGCCATTTCCACTCCATTTTTTTTGAAAATTCCCACCTCTCCAATATCTCCATCGATATTAATATCTCCCAAATTAGATATGATAAATTGTGAGGATAAGGTGTATAATCTTGATTGATTAATTTTATATTTCATCTAAATCAATGTGTTCAAAGGATCCAAAATAAACTCTTTCAGGGTGGGTATCATAATATTTCGACAACCAATCGACAACAACTTTTCTCATTTGTCCATATTCAAGTCCAAACATATTTAGTAACAAATCCCTAATTTCAAAATAAACGGTAACGGCCTCTCCATACTTATCTACCGAAAACACAATTTCACCATCTTTCAGGAAAAAATCAGAATCATAATAATCTATGTTAGCAATAGTTAAATCACCATATGATTGTGCCAACCATTTCAAAGCAATGTCGAGAAGTCTAGATTCAGTTATTATTACCTTCATTAGAAATAAATATCGGGTATTTTTAATTAAAACATTTCAAGCAAATCTACTTCTACATCATCAATATTTCTTGGATAGTCGTCATCCCAAGAAATTTCAATAGTTTTCTGTACTCCACCAGTTTCATTAACCTCCACAGAAAAAGGGTATATAAATCCCTGATTATCAGTGTAATAACCATAGGAAGTTTTCACAACCATAAAATTTTCCTTATCAATAGTAATTCCCATATCTTTTTTTTGTAAAAATAATAAATTATCTTTTCATTTCAAACAAAAAACCCTCCTTTATGGGGAGGGTTCATATTTTTTTATATGTTTATGGTAAAAATTACGCCAAGAATATTTGAGATTCTTCATTTCGTCTTCTCTGTAATCCTCCATAAGTTTTTCCACTCACAGCTCCTGTTGTTGGTCCTCCTTGAATATAAGAGGCTGCCAACTCCATGTCATCATTTTCGATTGCGTTTTTAATGTTTTTACCATATTCTCTTGCTGTGATGAAATATGGCCCAGCATTATATCCCAAACTTACCAAAGAAGCTTTTTGTTTGTCGTTTAATTTATTCCAATTGCTCATTCCAAGTTGGTTCGCAATTGTTGGAGCATAAAAGTTTTTCAATTCATGTTCCAATGTTTTTTCAGCTTCTTCTTGTGTCCAAGTGGTATTTTTGGTAACATCTACCAAACGTCCATTCTCCAATTTTTTGGATGACCCGTAACCTCCTCTATATTTATTCTCATCCCAAGATGCTTTATCGGTAAAACTTTCCCACTTTTTGATTAAATCTTTTGAGATATTCAACCAATCCCCTGCAAGAGAAACCGTAACGGCTCCACCGATAGCTCTTTTATCAATAAGTTCAGTCAAATCTTCCGAATCAACTCCCCGTTGTTTTAACAAATCAATCATTTTGTCTAACATCTCAGGTGTGGCTTTAACCATGTTTGACCCCGAACCTTCACCATCAGTTGTACTTCCAGTGGCATCTGGCATACCGGTGGCCAAATCACTTAAATTACCTGATGATAAGGCAATGTGTACGTGTGGTGTAATTCCACCACCTTGCATGATAGTACCTATAACATCACCTACATTAACTTCATCACCATCACTTAAGTTTGAGTCAATATGTGTATAAAAAACATCTGGACTCCCGTCATTACTTTTTATTACTACTTGGTCTCCGTAAATTTTCTTTACACCACTCTTTACAACATCAGAACCAGTACCCTTTTTGATACTATCAACTACTCCGTTTGTTATTGAATATACTTCAGCCCCCACAGGAGCCTTTACGTCCCAAGCATTATTATTAGCCCAACCACTAGCACTATGTGTACCTTGGCCAGGTTTACCAATTAGCCCACCACCTTGTGAAACAAGTTTAACGTCCTCATTTACTTGTTTACTATCTCCAAGATTATCTTTTATAAATTTAGTAACAGCCTCCGCAGTTTCAGGTCCAAATAAACCATCAACACCATATTTCGGTAAATCATATCCAAGAAGTTTTAATCCAATCTGCATTGACTCAACTTCTTTCTGAAATGTTCTCGACCCTTTTTGTTGTTGAGAAAGTCCTCCTTTCTCGGATGCGGATTCCAAAGTATTAAAAAAATCATCTACATTAGAAGATACTAAATCACTCTTTTTTGGATCGTCAATTTTGGGGAAAATTCCTTTCAATAGGTTATCCAAAAAATCTTGTTCCTCAATAACTTTTTTTCCATAAGTTATTTCGTGGATTCTTTTTATCTCTTCTAATAAAATTTTGTTCATAATATATAAATACCTATAAAAATAAAAAACCCTCCTTTGTGGGGAGGGGGTATTACTCTTTTTCGAAATATTCAATTGCTTTCATTTTAGCAAGGTATTCGAAATAATTCTCCACTTTGTAATCATCTCCTAACACCGCTAATACTCCCTCCTTTGCCCCTTTCACGGTATGACCCATGGAATACCTTATATCAACATTTTGTTTATGTTTATAACAACGGTATTGATCAAGTTCAATATTTCCTCTGTAGAATACAGTAATATGTATACATAGCTCTTGATATCCTCCACTCGCCTCCCCGATACTATCTGGCTCGATTTCGTAGGTAATACCCATAGCGGGCATAAACTTTTCTAATGCTGGATATTTCATATATTAATAATAATTATAAATGCTTGGAGTAGTACCGATAAAATCCAAATTGTATTTTTGTTTCAAATACTCACCTACTTTATCGGCAGCCTCGAACTCATCCATAGAGAATAGGGACATCATTTCTAAAATTATATCATAATTAACAGATAATTCCCCATTATTTAATCCTATTGGCCCTTCTTCATCATTGGGATATGTAAAAACTATATCAGTTGTATAACCTTTCTTTTTTTCAAGATGTCTTAACGTCATATCCAAATATTTGAAAATAATATCATCTAACCGACTTTCTGTGATAATGTATTTCATATCTTATTACTTAATCACTCGTTGGTCATCTCCAAACAAAACGGAGTTAATATCCAAATTATATCTACTTTCAACATACTTCTTAATTAAATCAAGGGTACTACCACTATCTAAAGAAAACATAAGTTTGATTTCCATAAATAATTCACTATCAATGAACAACCCATAGGGTTCCTCAATACCCATTACTCCCATGGTTTCACCAGGAAACCCGAAAACAATATCTGAATATTTTCCCTTCATGGGTTCAATACCAGCCAATTTACTATCCAAGTATTTGAATATAATGCTTTCTAATCTACTTTCCGTTATGATGTATTTCATATTAACGTTTTTTTAGTTTGAACTCGGCCCAATTGCTATAAGGAATAACAGGAGTACGGTCCACTCTTAAATTATATTTACTTTCAAAATACTTTCCAAAAAAGTCACGAGCAGTATCTACATCTACCGAAAACATAGTCATAACATCCTTAACTAAATCCGTGAAAATGTATAAATCGTTGGTGAAGTTATGTGCTATTACCCCGTGTTCTTCACCAGGAAACGCAAAGACAGTATCAAGATACCTACCTTTCTTTTTCTTAATACCCTTCAATTTAGTATCCAAATATTTGAATACCAGGCTTTCCAATCTACTTTCGGTGATGATGTACTTCATATCAATAAATATACGAATAAAACAAATGGAATTATAACAAAAAACCCTCCGTTGTGGAGGGTTTGATGTGAATTACATTCTGTGCTTTATGAATAAAATGGTATCTCCAACTTTACCCCAATCTTCATCTTTAATCGCACCTCTCAACATATGGATAACATAATCTTTTTTCTTAACTATATCACCTCTAAGTTCATCACTATCATCTGATAATTGTACATATTCATCTGGTCCTAATTGGCTATCCAATTTTCTAATTTCGTCACTACCATAAGCAAATCTTTGTTGCTCATCTTCACTAATGATTCTTTTAACCAATCGGGATATATACGATTCGGTCATACCTCTAAAATCTTCCATGTCAGACCTTTCATTTTCAATATAATCAACCAAAAGATCTTTCAACCCAATATCCACGAAATTTAGATTCAAATCATACTCAATCTCAGATGGGTCAACCTCTTGCATCATAGAATTCATGGCAACTAGCGTTCCATTATCTTTTAATAAAACCAAATATAATTCACCAGTGGATTTAATTGAAAAAAATTGTCCCATCTCACTATATCGATTGAACATCTGTTCTGTAAAGCCTCTTTGTCTAAAGAACTTTGGAACTTCTCTAAAAGAATCTATTTTATTAATTCGATTCAGAATATGTCTATCCAATAATCTTTTAATTGTATTTTTGATTGGTCTCATTTTATCAAGAGTTATTCAGATAAATACTCAGAAAAATAAAAAACCCTCCGTTATGGGGAGGGAGTTAAAAG
>Ga0209500_10000877_pt1 | contig 24163 bp, 24 predicted proteins | sample S_140212_EF_Meta_FD_187323 | JGI IMG/M metagenome (GOLD analysis project Ga0209500, IMG submission 187323) | Freshwater microbial communities from Lake Simoncouche, Canada to study carbon cycling - S_140212_EF_MetaG (SPAdes) (version 2) | ecosystem: Environmental > Aquatic > Freshwater > Lake ...
CCAGGAGCCGGCTACCGAAGGCTGAACGGCTGACACCCGAAGGGCTGATGCTCTGTTGGCCGTCACCTGTCACCCAAGGCTTTTGTTACGTTCCCAACTGCCAACCGCTAACCGCCAACACTTTACATTTGCACCTTTGCACAGGCCGCAGGCCGATTTGCACTTTTGCACCGCAAATTCCTGGCCTCTAGCCTTCAACTATTCACCACCGCGATGACATACCCCACCTGCTCATCGGTCATCACCGGACTAATCGGTAGCGAGACAACTTCGCGATGCAACGCTTCGGTCAGCGGAAGCTGTAGATGGCCGAGCTCCTTGGCGTAGGCCTGCTGATGGTGCGGAGCAATCGGGTAATGGATGGACGTGTGCACGCCGCGTTCGAGCAGGCGCTGCTGGAAGGCAGCGCGATCGGCAACGCGGACGACGAAGAGGTGCCAGACGTGGGAATCCTCGACGGCGCGGACGGACGGGAGACGCACGGCGGGGTTCTTGATCTCGCGACGGTAGCGGGCGGCAATCTCGCGACGACGGGCGTTATCGGCGTCGATGTATTTCAGCTTCACGCGGAGTAAGGCCGCCTGCAGTTCGTCGAGGCGGTCGTTCGGTCCTTGGACGAGGTTCTTGTATTTCTCGTGTGAGCCGTAGTTGCGGAGCGAGCGGACCATCTCCGCCAGCTTAGTGTCTTTGCAAGTGAGGGCACCAGCGTCGCCGAGCGCGCCGAGGTTCTTGCCTGGGTAGAAGCTGAAAGCAGCGGCGTCGCCCCAGGAGCCAGCTTTGACGTCGCCGATGTGGGCGCCGTGCGACTGAGCCGCGTCTTCGAGCAGGAGCAGTCCCCGCTCGCGGCAGAGTTGGGCGATGGCCGGCATATCGGCCAGCTGTCCGTAGAGATGCACCGCCAAGACCGCCTTGACTTCCGGCGTGAGCGCGGCGGAGAGCTTAGCGGCGCCCAGATTGAAGGTGTCTTCATCGGGCTCGACGAGTACCGGCCGGAGACGGTTCTCGGTGATGGCAAGTATCGAAGCGATATAGGTATTAGCCGGAACCGCGACCGCATCGCCGTCCTTGAGCAGGCCGAGCTCCTTCCATCCACGCAGGGCGAGGATAAGGGCCGACAGTCCGTCGGAAGTCCCGACGCAATGGGGCGAACCCGTCCAAGCGGCGTACTCGGCCTCGAAGGCTTTCACCTCTTCGCCGAGGATGTACCAGCCCGAGTCAATGACGCGAGCCGCAGCGGACTTCAGTTCGGCCGCGTGCCGGGCGTTGATGGCCTTCAGGTCAAGAAAAGGGACGCTCATAACTCAGAGAGTGCGGACGATGCGGGCGGGGTTGCCGACGACCAGCGTACGCGGCGGAACGTCCATTGTGACGACGGCACCAGCGCCGACCATGGCGCCTTCGCCGATGGTGAGGCCTGGCAGGATGGTCGCATTGGCGCCGATTGAAGCGCCCTTCTTGACCGTGGTGGGGAGGAGCGTAGCCGCGGCGTTACGTGAGCGGGGGTGCAGGTCGTTCGTGAAGGTAGCGTTGGGCCCCACGAATACGTCGTCCTCCAGCGTGACGCCATCCCAGAGCTGCACGCCGCACTTCACCGTGACGCGATCTCCGACGATGACCTTGTTCTCGATGAAGCAGTGGGAGCAGATGTTCCCGTCGCGGCCAATGACGGCGCCCGGTAGAATCACCACGTACTGCCAAATGCGAGTGCCTTCGCCGATCTGCTTCGACTGTACGTCGGAATTAGGATGAATGGACATGGCGGATGAATTGGTCGCGGTCGCGGATGTAGTCAGCTTCGTCGTATTCGGCGTCGGCGAAGACCATCAGGACGCAGTCGGGGGAGAAGTCGTGCATCTCGCGCCAGAGGCCCGGGCCGATGAGTAGCCCCTTGGCGTTGGAATCCAAGATGACGCTTTCCTCGCGGCGACCGTCGAAGAGGCTGAGACGGACGGAGCCCGCGACGCAAACGCAGAGCTGGCGGAGCTTCTTGTGCGCGTGGAAACCGCGGCTCACGCCGGGCGTGGTGCCGTAGATCCAATAGACCCGGCGGGCCGGGAAAGGCAGCGCACCACCCAGCTCGGCGACGGAGAGCCCGCCTCGGGCGTCGCCGCGCTGGGGGATATCTACGAGTTGGATGAGCGCAGCGTTCATGGGGCGGACTTAGGCGCGAGCCAGCGGGCGACGATTGGGCGCATCGGGCGCTCGACAAGTAGGTGGACCAGGCAGGCGAGCACGATCGTGGTGACGAAGCACGTGGCGATTGCCGGGCGCAAACCGAGATCCGCCGCGTGCGCCTCGAACCAAGGAACCGTCACGAGCTGGACGAGGTAAAGCGCGAAGCTGGCTTCGCCAAGGAAGACGAACGCGCGGTTCGAGAAAAGACGGACCGCCCAGCCATCGTTATTCTTGGAGAAATAGGTGAAGACGGCGAGCATGCACGGGATGGCGACGATTCCGTGGGCGACGTAAGGGAAGGTCTTCGCAAAAATAGCAAAATAAAGAGCCGAGCCGAGTAAGAGCCAGAGGACCTTCCGGCCGGAAGGCGCCGTCGTCGTGCTACGCAGGGCGAGCACCCCGGCAAAGACGCCGGCGACGAATTCCGGCAGTCGGTAGATGGGGATGGAATATGCGATGACGAACTGCGTGAACAAATCCATCGGCTGGATGTATTTTCCGAAAATCGAAACAGCGAAGGTCAGCCCGACGGCCCAGCGGATTCCCAAGGTCAGCGCCCGGTCCGACATATTACGGGCATGTAAGAGGATCAGCGGGAAGAGTGCGTAGAAGAAGACCTCGACGGAAAGAGACCAGGTGCCGTTACGCGCATGGCCTCCCATGAACATTTGCGGATACCAGGCATTGGTCAGGGTGAGGTCGGCCAGCCCATGGAATAGTCCGGATCGCAGAGGCTTTTCTCCGAGCTCGCCCGCGAAACCATTGAGACACCACCCGGCGACCAAGACGAAAAGATACATCGGGTAGATGCGGGCGAAGCGCCTAACGGCGTAGCCACGATAATCAGCCAAGGGCTCCTGACCGGCCGCAGCCATTGCGAGAATGAAGCCAGACAGCACGAAGAAGAAGGCCATGCCGATCGCGCCGGAGTGGAGGAATTTATCGATGGGCGAGACCCCGAAGTCGCCATGCCAGATGTGGAGATGGAAACAGAAGACCCAGAGCGCCGCGAGGAAGCGGAGCGAGGTCAGGGCGGGGATATTCCGGCGCATGAATTAGCGGGCGGAACCGACTAGGGCCTTAAGGTATTCGCCGTAGCCGGATTTGGCGATGGGCTCAGCGAGCTTGAGGAGCTGGGTATCGTCGATGTAGCCGCGGCGCCAAGCAATCTCCTCAATGCAGCCAATCTTGAAGCCTTGGCGGGCCTCGACGATTTGCACGAATTGCGAGGCCTGCAGGAGCGAGTCAAAGGTGCCGGTGTCGAGCCAGGCGGTGCCACGCGGCAGAACCTTCACGCTGAGCTTGCCCTGGCGGAGGTACTCGCGGTTGACGTCGGTGATCTCGTATTCTCCCCGTGCCGAAGGCTTGAGGGCCTTGGCGATGCCGACGACGGAGTTGTCGTAGAAATAAAGGCCGGGGACGGCGAAGCTCGACTTGGGCGACTTAGGCTTCTCTTCGATGGAGATGGCCATGCCGGCAGTGTCGAATTCGACCACGCCGAAACGCTCGGGGTCGGTGACGTGATAAGCGAAGACCGTACCACCCTGAGGATGACGGCACGACTTGAGCAGCTCGCCAAAGCCGGCGGAGTAAAAAATGTTGTCGCCGAGGACGAGGCAGACGTCGTCGGAGCCGATGAACTTCTCGCCGAGCACGAAGGCCTGGGCGAGGCCGTTAGGGACGGCTTGCTCGACGTAGTCGAAGCGGCAGCCAAGGCGCGAGCCGTCGCCGAGTACCTCGCGGAAGCGTGGCAGGTCCTGGGGCGTCGAGATAATCAGAATCTCCCGGATGCCCGCGAGCATGAGCACGGACAGCGGGTAATAGATCATCGGCTTATCATACACTGGCAGGAGCTGCTTGCTCATGACCTGGGTCAGAGGGTGCAGACGGGTGCCGGAGCCGCCGGCGAGGATGATGCCTTTCATGAGAGTCAGATTTTGCCGAGTCGCTCGAGGCGGTAAGAGCCGTCGAGGATGCCTTGAATCCAGGCGGGGTTGTCGAGATACCAGCGGACGGTCTTGCGGAAGCCGCTCTGGAAATCCTCCTGCGCGGACCAGCCGAGTTCGGCGCGGGCGCGGCGCGCGTCAATCGCGTAGCGCATGTCGTGGCCGGGGCGGTCGGTGACGTAGGTGATCGCCGAATCGTGCGGCTTGCCGTCAGCGCGCGGGCGGAACTCGTCGAGCAGCGAGCAGAGCAGTTTCACGAGGTCGATATTCCGCCGTTCGTTATCGCCACCGATACAATAAGTTCGGCCGGGACGGCCTTTCTCGACCGCGGCGACCAGCGCACGGACGTGATCATCGACGTAAAGCCAGTCTCGGATATTCTCGCCCTTACCGTAGACTGGGATGGCTTCGCCGCGCAGGCACTTCAGAATGACGACTGGGATGAGCTTTTCAGGGAACTGGTAAGGGCCGTAGTTATTGGAGCAGTTGGTTACCACGACCGGTAGGCCGTAGGTATCCATCCAGGAGCGGGCCAGGTGATCGCTCGAAGCCTTGCTGGCGCTGTATGGGGAGTGCGGGTCGTAAGGGGTCGACTCATTGAAGGCCGGGTCGGTCGGGCCGAGGGAGCCGAACACCTCGTCGGTCGAGACGTGCAGGAAGCGAAACTTGTCCTTAGCGGCACCTTCAAGGGAACGCCAGTGACCTAGCGCGGCCTGCAGGAGCTGGAAGGTACCAGTGACGTTAGTCGCGATGAATTCGCCGGGGCCGTCAATCGAGCGGTCGACGTGGGACTCGGCGGCGAGGTGCATGACCGCCTCGGGCTGGGCGTCAGCGAAGGCCTGGCGCATGGCCTCGGCGTCACAGATATCGGCCTGCACGAAAGCGAAGCCTAGCTTGCCCTGGAGTTCGGCCAGGGAGGAAATATTGCCGGCGTAGGTAAGCTTATCGACGACCGTGACGACGTGTCCGCCCGCAACCAAAAGGCGGGTCAGATTCGACCCGATGAAGCCCGCGCCACCGGTGACCAAAATACGCATAAGCAGTATCTCAGACTATCTAATGGCCTGCGGGTTATAAGCCAGATAAAATACGGAATGAACGAGAGTCTGGCGGGGGGGCGGAGCGTCAGATCGGCTGCGCAACCGCTCGGAACTGCTCCGCAACGTATGCGATATCTTCCGGTGTGATGTTCGCGTGATTCGGGAGGTAAAGTCCGTAATCGTGGACCTTATCGGCGACCGGGAGGTGGGTGACGCCGTACTTCTTAATCCAGAACGGCTGACGGCCCATCGAGCCGCAGACCAGCGGGCGACACTCGATTCCCTGCGCCAAGAGGTGCTTCGATAGTTCTAGCCGGTTGGACGCAAAGGTTCCAAAAGCAAAACTAGAGACAAAACTGTCAGGGCTGTGCTGTGCGAAAAACTCCGGCAAGGCCTGACGGTAGAGCTCGAAGTTACGGGCCCGGACCATGGCTATTTCCGGCAGGCGCTTGAGCTGCAAGCGACCGAGGTAGGCGTTAAGATCGGTAGAGCGGAGGTTGTAGCCAGCGTAGTAGAAACTGTAGAACTCACGAAAGTCGTCGATCTGGTATTCCTGCTTCCAGGCCTGGCGATCGGCTTCAGGTACATCGCGCGACCACCCATGGGAGCGGATGGAGAGCATCACGCTGTAGAGCTTATCATCACTGAGGGTGATCGCACCGCCTTCGATGCTCGAAATATGGTGGCCGTAGTAGAAAGAGAACGAACCCGCCAAAGACAGGGCGCCCGTCTTCTTGCCCTTATACTCGGAGCCTAAGGCCTCGCAGGCATCTTCGATGACCAAGCAGCCATATTGGTCGCAGAGGCGATGGATGGCGTCCATCTGGTTCGGGTGGCCCAAGATGTGGACGAGAATGAGCAGCGCGGGGCGCTCCTTCTTCAGCAACGCCTCGAGATGATTAAGGTCGATGCCGAGATCGTTCGCATCGGAGTCACAAAGGAAGCACTCGAAGCCCATCTGCACGAAGGGCGAAAGCGTCGTGATCCAAGAGACCGCCGGCACGATAACCTTCTTATTTCGGAGGTAGCCAGCCTCGAGAAGGCCGTAGGCCATCAGCAGGTTAGCGGAGGAACCACTATTCACCATGATGCTGTACTTGGTGCCTGTGTAGGCAGCGAACTCCGCTTCAAACTCCCGAGTCAACGGGCCCTTGGTCAGCTGCTTCCCTTCTTGGAGCCAGCCAGCGAGGGAGCGAATCTCCTCCGCGGAGATTGTATTATCGGCCAGCTTGACGGTTCGCTTAGTCATGGGAAATCAAAGGACGCTTAGGAAGAAAAAGTCGGTAGATACCATTAAGGGCCTTAGCCTTCAAGCGCATGCAAAAAAGCAAAGCCCGGGCGGGTAAATCGAGCCGGAGAGTCTTCACGAGCCAGGCAATGGTGTAGTAGAGTCGTGCCTCCTGATAGGCGCGGTAGAGGGTCTTTTTACGGGTCGCGTCCTTATGCGCATCGATGGTGATAGATCCCTCGTGCGCAGAGAATACGGCCAAGGGCTCGTCGACGTAGCCGAACTTCGGGTAGTCGAGCGTCGTCATGGCGGTCATCAACCAGTCGGGGCCAACCCCACGGTATTCAAATGAAGTGAAAGGCACGCGCCCGACCAACAGGTGATTGAGGATGTCCTTGCGGCGAATCAGCGTCGCACCCGGGGAAACCAGCCCCTTGATCTGATAGGACATAAAACGTCGCACTGGGTAGACACCCGTTGGCCCGAGGCTAGTGAAGAGGTAGGAAAGCGGCTGTTGCGTGGCGTCGTCGCGCACCTCCGCGGAAGAAAGGCAGAACGCAACATCTGGCCCCATGAGTGCCATGCACTTCTCGATGAAGGTCGGGGCAATCAGGTCGTCGTCGTAGTTAATATGGACGAACTCACCGCGAGCGGAGACCACGCCATCGAGCCAAGCGAAATGGACGCCGGAATCCTGCTCACGCCGGACATAGCGGATACGGTCTCCATACGAACGGGCGACAGCTGGAGTGTCATCGCTGCTCCCGTGGTCACAGACCACGACTTCGCATGGGAACGTCTGGGCTAAAGCCGAATCGATACAGCGCCGGAGCATGCCGGAGCGGTTAAAGGTCGGGATAACGATGGAGACCTGCGGAGGGGTCATGCCCCGAGAAGTTGACGGAGGCGGGCGGTGTCGGCAACCAAGGACGTGGGGCTGCCTTCTGAGGCGTTAACAATCTCTAGGGGGCGGGGGGCGAGGGATTGGACGAAATCTCGTATCTTAGTGCCGCGACCCGATCCAATGTTGACCAGGCCGGTCGCTTGCTTCGCCAGTAAGGACCGAATGTGCGCCACTAAGTCGTCGGCCAAGGAAAGGTCGCGGATATCATCGGCCCCAAAGAGTCTGAAGGGCTGGGATAGGTCCTCGGCGGCAAACCGACTTTGCAAGGACGGGTAAAGGAACGATCCCGTCTGCATCGGGTGATAGAAGCTGAAGATACGCCCGATACAGTAAGGCACGCCGGCAGCGGCCACCGAAGCCTCGACGACCTGCTCGCCTAGACGCTTCGAGAGACCATAAGGGTTGATGGGTGCGACCGGAGCCGACTCCAGAATCGGGGCAGCCTGCGGGTGATAAACATGGCTGCTGCTCGCGTAGAATAACCAAGGCTTGCGCGGCAGGGCTCCCAGTTCGGCCACGAGGTTGGCCGTGCCACCGACGTTAACCTGAAACGCGCGGGCGGGGTTGGCCTGCACCGCTTGCGTAGGCACTAGGGCCGCAAGGTGTACGACCGCATCGAAAATGCCTGCCTGCAGCCATACGCGGAGCTCTTCGGGGCGGCAGATATCACCAGGAAAGCAATCATAGGTCAGACCGGAAGCAGCCAACTGCGCTTGGAGAATTTTCCCCAACGTACCCCGCCCTCCTGTGATGCCTATGCGCATGCACCTAGAGATATTTATCTCCAGAAGAAGGTTCAACCCCAATCAGCCATAGAGTCCTTAACCTAGTTTTACTGAAGAGGTTGGACGAGCCAAGCGAACCGCCGTGTGAAGTGATGTGATTCCACCTCCGACCATCAGTATGGTTGTACCGACCTACAACTGCCGACACTTGCTCCTTGCGCATCTCCGTGCGATGCAAGCCTGGCTCGACTTGATCGAAGAAGTCATCGTCGTGGACAGCCGCTCGACGGACGGTACGCTCGACTTAATCCGGTCGGAGCTACGACACCCGCGCCTTCGTATCATCGACCGCGACCGCGGCCTATACCAATCGTGGAATGAGGGTATCGCCGCAACGACGGGTGACTGGGTCTACATCAGCACGGCCGGTGACCTTATCACCCGTAATCAGCTCCTACATCTACGCGAGGTCGGCGAAGCCTTGGGGGCCAGCGTGGTCGTCAGTGCCCCAGACTTCGCCCATGAGGATGGACGGCCGCATCGCGACCTTGGCTGGCCACCCGCAAAATTACTAGCCGCCTTCGGCCAAGGCCACCCATTCGTGATGGCACCCGAGGCCACTCAATTCCTGGCCTTCCAAAACTGCCCTAACGCCATTCTCGGCAGTTCCGCCTCGAATCTTTATCGAGGACCCCATCTGCGCGCACGTCCCTTCCCCACGGAATACGGGGTGGTCGGCGATACCGCCTGGATCATGCGTTATGGCCACGAGACACGCCTAGCGCTGACTCCGCGAAGTGGCTCCACCTTCTGCATCCACGAGAAAGAATCCCAACTCACGCCCGAGCAGTGCGTCGAACTGCACCGACTATTGATTGGCCGTGAATCGGCTCGGCTCCGTGAAACCACGCAGCTCAGTCCGCGACTGGCAAACCTACTGGGCGAGCAGGACCAACCGGTGCACACGAAAAGGCTCTGGGCGGAGAAGCGCCGACTTTGGCACGCACCTGAGAGTCGCGTAGCCAATAAGTTCCGCTGGGTCTCCGTGACTTCACGATACCTATGGTCTCGACTGAAGGATAAGCGCCAAGCACGCCAAACCATGCAGGCGCTGCAAACAGACGGAGCTTTATTTAGACACCTGTCTAACTAAACCTGGCCGGCAGGATTCAGCCTTCCCCTCCCGTGCAGGTTTCCGCTAGGGTGCAGATATGAGCGCAAAGCCCCTTGGTTTCGGCATCTGGGGAACCGGCATGATTGCCGAGTTCCATGCGAAGGCGCTCGCCGAAATCCCCGGCGTCAAGGTCGTGGCGGCCTATAACCGCACTCCGGCCAAAGCGGAAGAGTTTGCCCGGAAGTTCGGAGCGGTCGCCTGCGCGACCCCGGAAGCGTTGCTAGCACATCCGGACGTGGACGTGGTCTGCTTGTGCACACCGAGCGGTGACCACCTCGCCCCCGCCTTGGCCTGCGCCCGCGCCGGTAAGCACGTGGTCGTAGAGAAGCCCCTTGAGGTCACCCTCGCCCGTTGCGATGCACTGACGTCGGCCTGCGCCCAAGCGGGCGTCGTGCTCGCCGGCATCCTGCCCCGCCGCTTCGGCGCTGGCTCGCTGGCGTTGAAGGCCGCCATCTCCGCCGGACGCTTCGGGCAAATCACTTTGGCGGGGGCGCTTATCCCTTGGTGGCGTACACAAGCCTACTACGATTCCGCCGCTTGGCGTGGCACGTTCGCCCTCGATGGCGGCGGGGCCCTGATGAATCAAGGCATCCACACCATCGACTTACTGCTTTGGTTCCTCGGCCCAGTGAAGCGCGTCTCGGCGACCTCCGGGCTCGTCGCCCATGAGGGTATCGAGGTCGAAGACATTGCCGCGGGCTGGATTGAATTCGCCAACGGCGCCCGAGCGACGCTCGCGGGCTCGACGGCTTGCTGGTCTGGCACGGGCTTCCCCGCCGAAATTCGTATCCACGGCACGACAGGCTCGGCCGTGCTCCGCGATGACAAACTGACGGCTTTCGAATTCGCAGTGCCGCAGGCCGCCGACGCCCAGCACCTTGCGCCCGCGGCCGAAGGGGCTGGGGCCGGCGCCAATGACCCGAAGGCGATTGGGCACGCCTGGCATCGCCTCAACTTAGAAGACGCTATCGGCGCAATCCTCTCAAAGGGCCGTCCCTCAGTCGATGGAGCCGAAGGACGTAAAGCGGTCGAACTCATCCTCGCGCTCTATGCTTCGGCGCAAAACGGCGGCAAGCCCGTGGAGCTCCCGCTCAAAGGTGACCCCGTCCTCCGCCCACTAAGCGTCAAGAAGCAGGTTTAGTCTCCCGCCGAGCGGTACACTTCACCGAGCTTGGTGAGTTCACCGTCCTTCAGCAACGCGGTCTTACCAGTACCGGTATTAAAATAGGCGTAACGCTCAACGAACCGTTGCCGCTCTAAAGCCCGCAAGGCGCCCTTCAGAAACTGCACCTGCCCTGCCTCGTCCGCACCAGTATACATCGCATTAAACTCCGTGACCCAAACGGGTCGCTTGTAGTTCGCGTTCAGTTCCTTGAGCCAATCTTCGAAAGCACCCGCGTCCGCACTGCGATACCAATGGGCGGTGACGAAATCAATCCGCAGCTTCTTCCGCTGGGCTTGCTCCATAAACTCGCGCATCCAAGCACCGCCGCCGCCGTCTGAAGAGACGCTGGGCGAGCCTAAGCGGAGTTTCTTCTCTTCGGCGAACTTCACCAAGAGCGGCCAAGCTTCGATCGCCTGAGCCACCGTGAGGTTGCCCTGTGAAGTGCGCTCGGGCTCGTTGAAGCCGAGCAGACACTTGGCGGTGGAATCACTAACCTGGCTAAGCTCTGAAGACCCCACGGGCTGCCGATTGCCCTTCACCATCGGGACAAATTCGTAGCCTTCCGTGCCCTTCCCTGAGCCGCCCCACGCATACCACCACGTGCAGCCGAACTGCTTGGCCGATTCGGGCCGATTCCCCGCCCAGCCTTTCTTGGGCGAGCGGCGCGCCGACTTTTCCTGTGCCCAGGCCGACCATGGAGCCAGGGTCGCGGTTGCCAACAAGAGGCGCAAGGTGTCTCGGCGGCTGAGGGACATAGAAAAAAGGTAGCAGGCGGTAAAATGATGCAAAGCGTCAAATCGCCCTTTGCAGACGAGAGGCCGTAGCCTTTAATCGGCCCATGCCCCTGCTCGGCCGAATCCTCTGCCTGCTCGCTGGCTGCCACTTAATGGCGGCGGAGGTCCTGTTCGAGCGCGGCCGTTGGAACGTTCCTGTGGTCATGCCGGCTAACCCCGAGCCCGATGAATGGTATGCCGCGCATTCGCTGGTCGATTGGTGTGAACGCGTGACTGGAAAAAAGCCCGACTTAATCGAAGAGCCCGCCCAAGCCAGTGGCGCTCCAGCGGGTCTCTACGTAGGGAAGACCCAAGCTGCCCAAAAGGCCGGCGTGCTTGCGCCGCCAGGCGAGGGCGACACGGCCACCTGCCGGGCGATTGGTCGCTCGGTCTTCTTGGTTGGTAATAATCCGACCGCTACCCGCATCGCAGTGGGCCGATTCTGCGAACGCTCACTCGGCGTCTTCTTCGCTTTCCCCGGACCACGTGGCGCCGACTGGGTCATGCTGAACCGAGTCGTCGCTCCGGCTGACGACGCATTCCGACCGGCCTTCGCTTGGCGCGAGATCGGCGGCCTCCGCAATGAGCTGAGCCAAGAATGGGCCTACAGTATTGGTTATGGTCGGGCCCCGACTTTCACTCACGGGCTTTACGCGGCCTTCGGTAAAAAAGAATTCGCCGAAGACCCGACGCTTTTTGCGTCCGTCAACAGCGTCCGCCAAGCACCCAGAGGCAATGGCTATGACGCTAACCCAAACCTCGCCCACCCTCGTGCACCGGAAATCGGCGCCCGGTACGCCCGCACTTGGTTCCATAAGCAACCTGATGCCTTTTGCGTGCCCCTCGGCGTCAATGATTCCCTGACGTTCGATGACTCTGTAGCATCCGAGGGCTGGTATCGCGAAAGGCCAGTACGCACGGATTACGTGGTCCGCTACTTGAACGAAGTCGCCAATTCTTTCTGGCAACCCACCGGCGACCTGCGCGGCGAACGCCATGCGCTTGGCACCCTAGCCTACCTGCAGACGTTACGGGCACCGACGGTGAAGGTCGACCCGGCCATCTTCCCTTGGGTCTGTGCGGACCGCATTGGCTACGCCGATCCGAACTTTGCGGCTCAAGAATCCGCCAACCTCAAAGCATGGGTGCAATCAGGGGCCCGCCGCGTGGGCGCCTACGATTATTGGTATGGCGTCGACTACACGAGCCCGCGCGCCCACTTCACCGTGCAAGCAGCCTCCATCCGCACCGCTCAGGCGGTCGGGGTAAAGGGCTGGTATGCGGAACTCGCGCCGCTCTGGGGTTTTGACGCCCCCAAGGCCTGGCTCGGGGCCAAGCTACTGGAACGACCCGACCAAGATGCCGAAGAACTCCTGATGCGTTGGTTTGCGGCCGCCTATGGACCGGCCGCGGAACCCATGCGGGCGGCTTATCGGATAGTCGAAGCCGCGTGGACGCGCGACGCACAGGTGGGCGGGGCTAACCAATGGATTCGGCACTTTCGCGCGGAGAGCTCGGCGGCTGTGCTGACCGAAGACGAAGTCGCCCAACTCTCAGCTTATGTCGCCCAAGCGGAAGCCGCCCTCACTGAAAACGCTAAGCTGACCTTCCGACTGCAGAACCAGCGCTGGCGCTTACAGCAATTCGTCGACGCCTGGACGCTCTCCGTGAAATTCCGTCGGGTTTACGCGGCCCGATTGGCTTCGGTTTCAACGAGCACGCAGGCCCTCTCGTGCCTCCAGCGCCTTATCAAGGCCGAAGCCGATTTCCAAGCACACCAGCAACGCTTCAATATCGCCTGGGGAGCCTATAGCCTGCCTGTGCATTGGTTAGAATTCATCCCGACAGATCCCCGGCCTGAATTCTGCGCCGCTGCCTTCGCCCGCCCCGAACTCCGCACGGAGTTGTCCGCATTAACCCTCACCGACCAGACAGGCCTCAGCGCCTTAAATGCCTTTTGGCTACAACACGCGGAGGAGGCCACCGTGACCTCGCGTCCGGTGACCACCGCAGCCCTCTTTGAGGCGTGGCAGTTCCGCCGGGCGAACCAGCAATTCAGTGTCGTCGCCGGGGGGGCTGGCCTCATCGAAGTCACCCGGGACGCTGGCACGTTAACGCGCTCCCAACCAATTGCAGAAGGTTCCTTCGTGCAGCTCAGCGTGAAACTGACAGGCCACGAGCCCACGAGGGACGTTCGCCTGACGATGACCTTCAAGGGGAGCGGCAAGTCCCTGACCCGCACAGTCCGCTGCACGCCAGAGTCGGGCGAACTCATCTTGCCTGCGCCCATAGGGGCAACTGAAGTAGAGTTTGCCATCGTCTTTGAAAATGGGGTCAACCTAATGTCCGTTGAAACGACGGTGCTCACGCCCCGGCGCTAATCATGGTCAAACGTCTCTTCGACATCTTCTTCTCTCTGGGCTGGCTGATCTTCTTCAGTCCCCTACTAGCGGGTGTGGCACTACTGGTCAGACTGAAACTAGGTTCCCCTATTCTATTCTTGCAGGAACGCCCTGGCCGGCACGGGAAGCCCTTTAAGGTCGTGAAGTTTCGGACGATGACCGACGGCGTCGACGCCACCGGCAGGCCGTTACCGGATGAGGTCAGGCTGACGGCCTTTGGCCGGTTTCTCCGCTCCACCACCTTGGACGAGTTTCCCCAGATGTGGAATGTACTGCTCGGCGACATGAGCGTGGTGGGGCCCCGACCTCTGCTCATGCGGTACCTGCCACGCTACAACCCCTTCCAAGCCCAGCGCATGCTCATGAAGCCGGGCGTTACGGGCTGGGCGCAGGTCAATGGCCGGAACGCCCTGACGTGGGATGAGAAATTCGCCCTCGATGTCTGGTATATCCAAAACCAGAGCCTCTGGCTCGATCTCCGTATCGTTGTGAAAACATTTTTCGTAGTCTTTGGGCGGCGTAACGTAAACTCTGCGAGCGCCGCCACCATGGAAGAGTTCATGGGCGACGGGAAGTAACAAGTCGTCTGGGCACAAAAAAGCCGCACAGGGTGCGGCACTTGAAACCCCTTTAGCTTTCGGCTAGCGAGGGCGAGATAACGAACTGAGATCAGGAAAGTTTGTGGACGATGGCGGCCACGCGATCGGCGAAGACGGCCGGCCCATGGGTGGCGGCGCGGATACGTGATTCGGCTTGGGCACGACCGAGGGCAGCGTCATCGGACGACGCCAGTTGGAAGATCGCCCGAGCTAATGCATCGCGGTCGCCGCCGGGAAACTCGGCGGCATTCATCTGAGTCGCAAAATCGTGGCGCGAGCCGATGGTGGCGGAAAGTAACAACTGGCAGCCAGAGAGGGCAGCTTCGTGCACGACGAGCCCCCAAGCCTCACTATGGCTAGGCAAGGCAAAGATACGCGTCGAACGGTAAAGCGCTCCGAGTTCGGCGGGCTGAACGAACCCATGAACTTGGATACGCGAGTGGGGCGGGATTTTATCCTGCAACGGGCCGCTGCCATACAAGTGGAGTTCCCACTCTGGCAACTGGTCAGCGACGGATGCAAAGGCCGTGGCGAGACCTACGCAGTCCTTACGCACAATATACTGCCCAACGAATAAGATACGCTTGGGGCGAGCAGCCAGTGGTGGACCGTCAAAGAAAACCGCTGGGTCCGCACCCAGCAGGCCTTCGAAGATTTCCTCGTCAGTAAAACCATACCAACGGGCGACGCGCCGCCCGGAAATACCCGCCACCAGGACCGCCGAAAACTTCCGCTTCCGGGCGAGGCGGAACCAGAGCCCGCCCAGCCACTGGCGAAGATCGCCGCGCCAATTACTATCCATTTGCAGGCAGACCTTGCCACCCGCTGCGCGGACCTCATCGCCTAAAGTATTGAAGGACTGACAAGCCCAGCCCGCCTGGAAGAAGACCTTTGGGACAGCCAATCCAAGGTCCGCCCAGTGGACGGGGTGTGCCGCCTCCACCCAATGAATCGGCTGCCCAAGGGCCGCCTCCATCCCCTGAATGGGCACCTCTGGTCGGGTCCCGATGACTGGACACGCTTGGCCGAGCTGCGCGATGGCCGGACGCAGTTGACGGGCCGCATATTGCGGCAGGCCCTGCCATGAAAAGGCGATACTCATCGTTCAATGGCCGCCGCTTGGGCTTCGCGACGCATGGTTCGATAATAGATGACGGCACAAAGCAGGCCGAGGATGCCAGTGGGAATTAGGCCCCAGAAATCGCCCACCGCGGAAGCTACGCTCCACTGAGCTAAGGCTAGGGCGGCTCCGGCCAAGCCCGCCAAAAACCAGGTGCGGGCGCCAATCCAGTGCCCAGTTCGCCAGCGCATCACCAACGTCATCAAGACCGCGTAGGCCACATAGCCAGCGGCAAACGCAATGGCGGCGCCAGACAGGCCGAGCGGACCAATTAAGACCCACGGCAAGAGCCCCAAGATCAGATTGGAGATAAGCTCGACGATGAGGACGGAGCGGTTGGAGCCACGAGCCTGCAACCAAAACCCCATCGGCCAAGAAACCAAGCGGAAGAATACGCCCCAGACCATCCACGCGAGCAATGGGATGGCTGGTTCAAATTGCTCGGCGGTGTATAGCCAATGAATACAAACCTGACCCATCGTCAGTAAGGCCGCCAATAAAGGCAGCGCTAGTAGCAGTCCTGCTTGAATCTGCTTTTCCACCAGGGCCTGGGCTTCCGTTTCATCCTTGGCCGCGGCGACACGGGGGAAGAAGTCCGTCGCCATCGCCGCAAAGACAAAACCGGGCAAGCTACTCGCGATGGCCAAGGCGGCTTGATAATGTCCCGCAGCTACTAGTCCAAACTCACGTAAGACAATCCAGCGCGCCACGTAGGCCGATAATTGCGAGAGCAAGCCAACCACCATCAAGGCACCGCCCAGCTGGAGTAGTTCGCGAATAAGCGCGCGGTCAGGCGCAGCGTCGGTCAGCGCTGGACAGTGCTTACGTGCCGCCACCCACATAAAGACAGCTGGAGCGCCGGTCGCTACGAGGATACCAAGGGTGACGCCAATGAGAGAATGCCCTGCTTGGTGGCAGAGGTAGACCAGCGGTAGCCCTAAGAGGACACCGGCAAAGGCGGACAGCACTTGGGTCGTGGCCAGCGCGCGTAAATGGCCGCTGGCTTGCAAGATGGCACCCCACATGCCGGCGGCGACCAAGAGAGGCACCGCCATTCCTGCCAGGCCCAACTCCAAGATATGTCGATCGTTGGGCTGGAAGGTCCACAGTCCAATCGGCACAAATAGTATCGCGACCGCTAAGAGTCCGAACCAACTGAGTCGGACTCCCAGCCAGCGAACCGCGGCTATCTTGGCGGCTTGTTCGTCCGGTGTGGCTGACGCCACCGTGCGCACGCCGGCGGTGGCCAAGCCCCACCCTGCAGCCATCGCAAAGAGTCCGTTAAAGGAAACCAAGATACCTGCAAGGCCAACGCCCTCTGGGCCGACCATCAAGGCAATCGCTTTGGTCCGGAAGAAAGCCGCCACCAGTACCAAGACCGAGGCTCCGCCCATGAGGGCGCTGGAACGAAGGATGCGGGCGAAAGCCATTCGGAGATTACTTGAGGGCAGACTTCACGCCCGCGATGACGCGGTCGCGGTCTTCGACGGACATTCCTGAGCCTGAAGGCAGGCAGAGTCCTTGGGCGAAGAGGCCTTCGGCGACTTGACCGCCAAAGTATTCAGCCCCCGCGAAGACGGGCTGCAGGTGCAAGGGCTTCCAAATCGGCCGGGATTCGATATCGAGCTTCTCTAAAGCAAGCCTCACGTCATCCGTGGTAGCTCCCGCTTTGGTCGGGTCAATTGTCAGACAGGATAACCAGTGCGTAGACTCTCCCCAGGATGCCTCGGGCTGCATGACAATACCAGGGCATGGGGCGAAGGCCTTTTGGTAGGCGCGGTAGTGATCGCGGCGACGGGTAACCTTGCCGGCCAAGCGGAGCAACTGGCCACGGCCAATCGCCGCGCAAATATTACTTAGGCGATAGTTATAACCAATCGTTGAGTGCTGGTAATGAGCGGCGGGGTCGCGCGCTTGGGTGGCCAGGAAACGGGCCTGCTGCGCGAGCTCCGCATTATCGGTGACGAGCATACCGCCCCCCGAAGTCGTGATGATTTTATTACCGTTAAAAGAATGAATGCCGAAGAGCCCATGGGAGCCGGGGCTCGTTTCGCCGTAACTGGCGCCCAGCGCTTCGGCGGCGTCTTCAATCAACTTCACGCCGTAGCGCTCACAACAGGCCTTAATGGGCGCAATGTCAGCGGACTGACCATAGAGATGAACCAAGACCAGGGCTTTAGGCGTGAGGCCAGCCTTGGCTTTTCGCTCAATAACCTCACAGACCAGTGCCGGATCCATATTCCAACTCTGGGCTTCCGAGTCGATGAACACCGGCTTGGCGCCCAGATAGGTAATCGGCGCGGCCGAAGCGATGAAGGTGAGCGTCGAGCACAGGACTTCGTCGCCCGGACCAACCCCGGCAAGCCGCAACGCTAAGTGTAAAGCGGCGGTGCCAGAGGAGACGCCTACGGCGTGGCGCGAACCCACGACCTCGGCAAACTCGCGCTCAAACGCATCCAGCTGCGGACCAACGGGCGCTACCCAGTTAGACTCGAACGCTTCGAGCACGAACTCAACCTCGGCACTGCCGACGTCAGGGGGAGAAAGGTAAAGGCGAGGCATAGCGTTTTAAAAGTGCAAAAGTGCAAATCGGGGCGGGGCTCCGGTGCAAAGGTGGAAAAGTGATACAAAACCGCCTAGATCGCGCTGAGGAATCAACGTGCCAAAGGATAGTTGGTGGGCGACAGACATTCTGTTTGTTCCTTCTATGGCTACATTCACTAGATTTGAAGAAATTGAGGCCTGGAAGACCGCGGAGTTCATGGTCGTTAAAGTCTATGCTCTTCTGGCAGACGGCCCAGGGGCCAGAGACTGGGCACTGAAAGACCAACTGCAGCGAGCGTCTGTATCTATTATGTGTAATATCGCCGAAGGCTTTGAGAGCCGATCGGACCGCACATTCTACGACATGCTCCGCCGCGCTAAAGGCTCGTGCGGTGAAGTCAGGACCTTAGTCCATATCGCCGGAAAGATTGGGTATATCTCCGAGGAAAAGGTCACTGCGATGATGCCAATCTGCCTAAAGTGCTCGGGCCAGCTTCAAGCCCTGATGTCACACTTGGAAACCACCCGGCCAGAAGTTCGTAGCCGTAAATTGTGGTGATCGCACCTGTCTTCACTTTTTTACTTTTGCACAAGCCTTAGGCGGGTTGCACTTTTGCACCCTCTCATTTCCACTCCCGATCTGAAAATACTCCCAGCCCCTGCAAGGCCTGCAGGAACTCTCGGTTCATGGGGTCGGCGAGGATTTGGTCCACGGGAAGATTGGAGGAGAGACGGATGAACATCTGCTCGCTCTTCTGGTTGAGGCCATAGGTGCGGATGTCCTTCCAAAGCAAAGGTAAGCGTTCGAGGCGTCCGATGAGGCCGTCGCGCCAACCCGCCGATTGCTCTTCGTATCGGTTAGGTTGGCCGTTCACGAGATGCCAGAAAGCCACGTTCTGCCGGCCGCCTGAGGGGACGAGATACTGGCCATACTCATAAGGTAATAAGGGCCGACCGCCGACCTGAGCCGTGACCGCGTATTTACGCTCGGTGCGAATACAGCCGTTATTAACCCAACAGGAATCAGGATTATGCGAACCTGCATCGACGACCGAGACCTTACCGGGCTCCCAGTAAGCGGCGTAGACCAAGATCGAGGTTTCGCCCCGAACATAAAGCGCTTGGGCCGACTGGCTAAAATTTAAGATTCCCTGGACGTTCATGTTTCCGGCTTTGCTATCGGCAACGGGGATGTCGCGGCGCGTCCAGCCGACGATATTCCGCGGCAAGGCGTCCACTACTTGACCCGTAAAACGGCGATCCCGGTGCGAGAAATATTCCGCCGCGACCACGAGGCCGAGTAGGAGGACGAGGCAGGTGGCCCCGACATAGAGGAGGGCTTTGCGCATATCAGAGAACGCGGGCAGGGTTGCCGACCACGGTGACATCGGCGGGCACATCTCGAATGACCACAGCACCAGCACCCAGCGTGGCGCCGCTGCCGATGGACTGACCAGGAATAATCGAAACCCGGCTGCCCATAAAGACCCGGTCGGCGACCTGCACTCGCCCCGTCACATCACAATGCGCACTCAAAGTTGACCAGGCACCGACCGAAGCATCGTGTCCAACCGTCGTGTGGAGGTTAAGCATCACGAAGTCGCCCAGGGTAATATCGGCACTCGCGATGGCGCCAGGACAGAGGACGACCCCGCGCCCGAGTTTAACCCGATCACCGACCAACGCGCGCGGGTGGATGAAGGTCAGGAAGTTTGCGCCGGCCGCCAGCAAGGGCTGCAGGAGCTTTTCCTTCACCGGCGGAAGCCCTAGTCCGCAGAGGTAAAGGTTCGCGGGGTCAACGACGTGGCCCGCGAGCGGCAGAACTAGGGCAAAAGACCCGAAAGGTTGGAGGACCTGGGGGTTGTCATCGAGGAACCCAGCCAGCTCCCAAGCCCGTCCACAATCGGGGTGCTGGCTCGCCCAGACGTAGAGCTCACGGCCGAAGCCACCAGCACCCACGATTAATAGTTTTTTCATAGTCGTTAGGGAAGGAGTTTAAGGAGGTCACCGACGGTCTTACAGCCGCGCACTTGCGGACCCGTGACCACTAGGTCGTACTTCGTCTCGCAATGTAAGATAACGAGCAATGCCGCCAAAGATCCCCAATGCGGTAGGCTCGCCAAGACCGTGCATTCGGTCGCGCCGTCGAAGACATCTACGTCGGCCTGGAGCGCCTGCAGTTTTTCAGAAATGGTCATACGGAATACGGATAGGGCTGGATCGGGGCAATGACGAGTGGGCCGAACTCCGCCGCCACGGCGCCCCAAGACCAACCCACCCCAAACCCGCAAAGGACGAGCCGGAAGGAACGGGCCGAAAGCGGTTCGGTGAAGGCATGGATTAAGGCACACGGAATCGAGGCGGAGCTCTGGTTACCGTAGTGCTCCACGACGTCGCTCGGAGTCTTCTCCGCCGGGAAGCCGCACTTTCGCCCAACCGTGGAGATGACAAAACGGTTCGCTTGGTGCAGGACCAACCCGTCCGTTGCCTCAACGGTATAGTGGGCGTGGCGCATGACAGCGGCGACGGCGGGTGGCGCCTGACGGAGGGAGAAATTGAACACTTCCCCGCCCTGCATCGCCAAATTGGCGGCATGACGGACGTTGCCGTCCAGGTCGGGAATCTCCGTCAAGGGCTTAGAGTCATGTGGCATCCGCGCACCGCCTTGGGGGACGATGATGGCATTCGCGCCCGCGCCGTCGGCACCGAGCTCGAAATGCCAAGCCGCGGCCAGGCCCGTGCGTTCAATCAAAGCCGCCGAGCCGGCATCGCCAAAGAGTGGGTCGGTCGAACGGTCTTTAGCGTGGGTCAACCGCGAGAGCGTGTCGCCGGCGCATAATAGCACGCGAGCGGCGCCGCCATGCGCACAGAGGAGTGCGGCCTGCTGGAGGCCGTAAACCCATCCGGAGCAACCGAGTGACAGGTCGAACGCGGCCGCCCCCGTCGCGAGGCCCAAGCGGCCATGGAGTAAAGAGGCGTTATTGGGCTGGGAATGGTCGGGCGTCTGCGTGACGAAAATCACAGCATCGATGGAGGAGGCGTCTAAGCCAGCGGCGTCTAATAAGCGGCGGGCGGCGTCTTCGCAGAGGTCTAAGGCGGTGATACCAGGCGCGGCTACCTTACGTTCGCGTAAGCCGATCGTCTGCGCGGTCCGCTCCAGCATCACCCGGTCGTGGCCCAAGGCTAAGCCATCCGTCATGAAATCGCGGGTTAGCGAACCAGTGGATACGGCGAGCCCTGCCAGTCGGACGTTAGTGATGGAACTATGCATGGTTAAATTATCGTTGAGCGAATTGCCGGAGCCAGGACTCGACGCATAAGACGCCTAGTAACGGGTAGGTGGCATCGATTTCGCCGCGACGGTCGGCGTCCAGCAAGGCGATGACGCCCGCACCATCGAAAACCCCCGTGCCGTCGAGTCGGCCTTCCGCGGCCAGGCGGCGTATCTGTGGCCCGTAGACCTCATGGAAGAAACTTCGCAGAGGCAGGCCGAAACCGGACTTAGAGCGAGCGAGGACTTCATCTGGGACCACGCCGCGGAGGGCACGCCGGAAGAGATACTTCGTTTCGCTCCCCTGGATGCGCTGCCTATCCGTGAGACGTTCCGCAAAAGACGCGAGGTCGGCGTCGAGGAGCGGTACCCGGATTTCAACCCCGCAGGCCATGCCCATCTTGTCCTTGTAGTTCAGGTTATGGCTCGCGAGGAAGAAGCTGCGGTCGAGGTGCAGCATCCGGCTCAAGCGCGTCACGCCTTCTGGCAACTGAGCCAGCGAGCCTGTCAGGAGATCTGTAGACCGCTGGTGACCGAGGGCTGCACGGAAATCTGCCCCCAGCATGGGCAGCATGGCCTCATGGCCCAGCCAAAGGAAATAGCTCGCGAGACGTTGATCGGGTACTTCATCCGCATGCGCAAATAACTTACTCAGGCGGCGGGTGAGCGGGTTTGTCTGCGAATTGCCAGCGGTTAACTGACGTAACCCCGCCCGGAGCGGCTTGGGCCACCAGCCCCAGTAGCGCTCGGACTGCAAAGCCTGATGCCGACGGTAACCGCTGAAGAGGTCGTCACCGCCCGCACCGGAAAGCAGGACCTTAACGCCACGCTCTCGTGCCGACCGACTGATCGCGTACGTCATGAACGCCGCTGGGTCAGGCGTCGGCTCATCGAGCATCCAGACCAAGCGGTCGACGTCCTGAATCGCGGCGGACTCCTGGGTAATGGCGTGCAAGGGAATACCCAAGCGCTTCGCCGCCAGTTGAGCGTAGGGGAAATCGTCCACGAACCCATCGTTACCGGAGTGCGCCGACGCCGATGCTTGGACGGTAAAGCAAGGGTAACGAGACCCCTCGCCGAGCGCTTGGACGGAAAGGGCCGCGAGGGCCGTCGAGTCGACACCCCCAGAAAGGAATCCCCCAATGGGCACATCCGATACTAATTGCCGCCGCACTGCCTGTTGTAGGTAAGAGCGACAGGCCTCGACCGCGTCGGCCGTGCTGAGGTCGTGCGGACCCTGCTCATTGGGACGGGCTACGAACCTACGCACGACAGGCAGAGCGTCTTCGCACCATTCCATAATCTCTCCCGGCTGAAGTTTGCGAATCCCGCGGGCAGGCGTCAGGTCACATGGCGCATAGAGTAATGTTAGGTAAGACGCGATCGCGACGGGGTCAGGGGACCAATCGATACCTGGCACTGGACGGAGTGCTTTGATTTCGGAAGCAAAAGCGAAGCCACCCGCGGTCCGAGTCCAATAGAGCGGCTTCACGCCGGCGGCGTCTCGGACTAAAATCATCCGTCGCTCCGCCGGAAACCAAGCGGCGAAGGCAAAGATGCCGTTAAGCCAAGGTAGACACTTCTCGCCAAAACGCGCCAGTAATTCAACGAGGACTTCAGTGTCGCTCGACCCACGGAAGGTCACCCCCTCACTGCAGAGGCGATCCCGGAGTTCGCGGAAGTTATAGATTTCCCCGTTAAAAGTCACCACCACCCGGCGGTCGGCCGACGCCATCGGTTGTGCCCCCGCCGGTGAAAGGTCGATAATCGCTAAGCGCGCATGCGCTAGGCCGACGCGGCCTTCCGACCAAGCCCCTTGGCCGTCGGGACCGCGATGCGCGATCGCTGCACCCATTTCGGTGAGCAAGGCGGGGGCAAAGTCCCCAACGTATCCAGCGATGCCGCACATGTTAAGTTTGGAGCCCTTGGAAAGGCGTCCCCTCGCTCAACCAAGCAAGCAAACCCGCCAAATCATCCTGCACTTTGGTAATAGAAGCGGGGGCGGGATGCCCCGAGCACCTCGCAACGAGATCCGCGATGGACTCAGGCGAATAGGGGTCAAAGACCGCAAAGGGTTCGACTACCGCACGAACGTACGGGCGATCGGCGGCTAACACGGCACACTGGGCATCGGCCGCTTCGATTAAGCCTAACCCGAAGCTTTCAACTAACGATGGATAAATCTGGTAGCCACACTGCGCGTAAATCGGGGCTGGCGGAGCGTACCCATGATTAGTGATGCGGGCGCCCGCCGCCTGCAGGGCCGAAATTTCCGCCAGCATCGCAGGGTAAGCCGAAGTAACGGTGAGATGCAGGCTAGGGCGGAGTCCGCGCGCCAGCAAGAGGCGCCAGGCGCCGAGGAGCCGCTGGTGGTTCTTATGCGGGTGTGCCTCGCTGACATAGGCGAACTGATCCCACTGACGCGCACCCGCGGACTGTATCGCTGAACGGGAAAAGGCAAAAAATGGCTGGACGGCGACCTGGGCACGGCCAGCGATGATCGGCTGCAGGGCCGACACCATATTAGTCGTTTGGACAAGGAAGGTGTCTGTATTGGCAGCGTAGTGGCGAATATAGGCCATCTTCAAGCGGGCGATACGTCGATCACTGGCTGACTGCTGCGGATACTCCTCGCAGAAGAGGAGATTATGAAAATACGTGGCCGTGGGCACCGGCAACCTAAGCAGCGGTGGCACGTTGCCAAAGCACAGCACCCGTGAAAACTCCCCCCCATGAGCTTGGTAAAAGCGGCGACGGGCGAAATGATCAGGGACCGCGTCGAAGACCTTACAGCCTGCCGTATCTAGGTCTTTGACCCGGATGTCGCGCATGAGCGCAAATTCGGCCCGACCCCGCAGTTCATTGATTAGTCGACGCAAGAGGCCTATCCCGCCGCCGACGTTAACGTATGTGGCGTCGATAAGAATCATGCGGTGGGAGAGATGAGGGAGGCCGGCTTACCGCGGAACGCTCGAGTGTCCGCCCAAGTCCCCAAGGCACTACCGTCTGCAATCTTTTGTACGGCTGAAAGCAGGCGAGCCCAAGGCGAGAGGCGATAACCCAGGCGAGCATAGAGGGCCGTGACCTCGGCCTGGAT
>Ga0209500_10000878_pt1 | contig 24153 bp, 26 predicted proteins | sample S_140212_EF_Meta_FD_187323 | JGI IMG/M metagenome (GOLD analysis project Ga0209500, IMG submission 187323) | Freshwater microbial communities from Lake Simoncouche, Canada to study carbon cycling - S_140212_EF_MetaG (SPAdes) (version 2) | ecosystem: Environmental > Aquatic > Freshwater > Lake ...
GGCGGAAATGGCCGAACTAAAGGGGCGCGCTGACGGCGAGATGGAGATTTCTGGCCTGCTGCACGACGCCGCGCGGGGCGGCGACGCCAAAGCGGCGCTGGCAATCTTGCAGCACACGCATGGCTGGACGGCCAAGCAAGAGATCACCATTGACGTTTACCAGAAGATCAGCATTACTCAGGCGCTGGAAGACGCCCAGTCGCGCTTGATCGAACACGACCCCACGCCGGAGATAGCTGATGGCCGATACGAACGCATTAGCGCCGGATAGCTATAACCGATTGCGCGATTTGATGGCGGGTGAAACTACTGGTCTAGGCGGTAAACGCGGGCGCGGTTGGCAAGGACCGCCTGCGCTGCCCGCGCCATTTCAATATTTACCTGAAGTTGTAAATCAAACCCCAGCACCTAGTTTTTTAGGTAGCTTATTTGGCGCAACTCCGGCAACTCCGGTATATGGGCAAGCGACACCGGATCAAAGATGGCCTTCGCTTGAAGATTTAAGCGCGTCCAGAAAATATGATCTAACTTATGGAACTTCTGTTGCTCCAACATTAACAGAAGGCGCTATTGTTAATCGTCCATCTTTTGAAGAAGTTAAAAAAACCTATGGTAAAGGCGTCCCTTTGCCTTTAGCCCCTGAAGAAATAAACTCTCAAAATCGCGATAGGCTTGAAACATCTTGGCTGGCGGCAAACAAAACAGCTCTTGGTGCATTGGGTTTTGACCCGCGTCGCATATCGTCTACAATGGATACCGGAAAAAGACTTACTGTCGGCGGTTTTTTTACTCCTGGGCAAGACCAAATTTGGACGCATGAACAAAAACCAAGCAATGTTATTCATGAATCGCTTCATCGCGGCATCAACATGTTAAAAGAAGCGGGAGAACTTCCAAAATGGTTTAGAGATTCTAACGAAGAAACTTTTATTCGCGGAATGATGTTAAGGCATTTTGGCGATATAGAAGTTACGCCTTCGTTACCCGGTAAAGATGATACAATGGTAGGAAACCAAGCAATCAACCACGCCAAAAGTCTAATGAATCCTGACAAAGGGTTAGGCGCGCAATGGCGCGAATTAAAAGGAAAATCTTTTCCTGATATGTTGACTGAATTAGAAATGTTAGCCGCAGAACGACTGAAAAAAATACGTCCAAGAGGCCCTGCATAATGGCACAACTGCCGATCTATAAATCCAATGAAGAGCAGTTGCTGATGTCGCAGCTATGGTCGCCCGGCATAGCGGACGATCCTGAGAAGTTTGTGCTGTTTGCGTTTCCGTGGGGGCAGCCCAACACGCCTTTGGCAAAGTTTCGGGGACCGCGCACTTGGCAGCGCATGGTGCTGCGGGAGATCTCGGACCACATCAAGGCCAACAAGGGCCAGCTCCAGATGGACACGCTGCGCAAAGCGGTGGCGTCGGGGCGCGGCATTGGCAAGTCGGCGCTGGTCAGTTGGCTGATCCTTTGGATGCTCTCGACGCGCATCGGGTCAACCAGCATCATTTCGGCCAACTCGGAAGCGCAGCTTAGGTCCGTGACATGGGGCGAGTTGACCAAGTGGACGGCCATGATCATCAACTCGCACTGGTGGGAGATCAGCGCGACCAAGCTCATGCCCGCCAAGTGGCTGTGCGAGCTGGTGGAGCGTGACCTGAAGAAGGGGACGCGCTATTGGGCGGCTGAAGGCAAGCTGTGGTCTGAGGAGAACCCTGACAGCTACGCAGGCGTCCACAACCACGATGGGATGCTGCTGATTTTTGACGAAGCCAGCGGCATACCCGATCCGATCTGGGCGGTGGGCGCGGGGTTCTTTACCGAAAACGTGCTGGACCGCTACTGGTTCGCGTTTAGCAACCCCCGGCGCAACCAAGGGTATTTCTTCGAGACTTTTCATTCCAAGCGGGCGTTCTGGAACACCACGTCCGTGGATGCGCGGACGGTGGAGGACACCGACAAGCAGGTGTACGACCAAATTATCGCGGAGTATGGTGAAGACAGCGGCGAAGCTCGTGTTGAGGTGTACGGCGAGTTTCCGTCCGTGGGCGACGACCAGTTCATCTGGCCGTTGCTGGTAGACGACGCCATGAAGCGGGAACGGTACAAGGACATGACCGCGCCCATCGTCATGGGCATCGACCCGGCGCGCGGCGGGGCGGACTCGACCGTCATCGTGGTGCGGCAGGGGCGCGACATCATCGCTATCAAGCGGTACTCTGGCGAAGACACCATGATGATCGTTGGGCGGGTGATTGACGCCATAGAAGAGTACAAGCCAACGCTGGCCGTCATCGACGAGGGCGGGCTGGGGTACGGCATCCTTGACCGGCTGAACGAACAGCGGTACAAGGTAAGAGGGGTCAACTTTGGCTGGAAGGCCAAGAACTCCATCATGTGGGGTAACAAGCGCGCCGAGATCTGGGGCGCAATGCGGGACTGGCTCAAGACAGCGTCTATCCCGCTGGACAGGCAACTGAAGTCGGACCTCACCGGCCCGACCAAGAAGCCAAACTCGTCGGGTACTATTTTCCTGGAAGGAAAAAAGGAAATGCGGGCAAGAGGACTGGCCTCACCTGACGCAGCAGACGCGCTGGCGGTGACGTTTGCCTTTCCTGTGGCATCCCGCGCTTACGTCGAGAAGCCCCGCCACTCCTACAGCTCATCGTCTAACGTCACCAACTCTTGGATGGGATCGTAATCATGCCCAATACACAGTCCACTGGTATCGCTTACGCGGACCCCGAATTTACAACTTGCTACGCCAGCCAAGAAATTGGTTATTCAACCAGCGCGCAGGGTACGGTCACGCAGCTTACCAGCAAGTCTACCGGCGTGACGCTGGACAAGTCTTGCGGTCAGATTACCATGAACAATGCAGCGTTGGCGGGCACGACCAACGTGACGTTTACTCTAACCAACTCGACAATTGGCGTCAAAGACGTGCTGGTGCTGAATATTTACGGCGGCACTTCTGGGTCGTACAACGCATGGGTCAGTGGCTTGGCTGCGGGATCTGCAACCATCACCGTGCGTAACATTACAGCAGGTTCGCTGGCTGAGGCCCTCACCGTCAACTTTGCTATCATCCACGGACAGTAACATGGCAAAGTCTGTCTCCCTATCAGTCGGACGCGGGGAAAAATGGATTATTCAGGGGTAGCAGCAGCAGGACGCGTGTCAAGCGGTGGAGGGTCTCGTAAGAAAGACCCTGCTACCGTTATGGATACAATGCGTAGCCGTCTGACGATGGCTATCGCTGCGTATTCTGAAAGCCGTGAAGATGAGTTGGACGATCTGCGGTTTTTTGCAGGCTCGCCCGACAACCAGTGGCAATGGCCTGCGGACGTGCTGGCTACCCGTGGGTCGGTGCAGGGGCAGACGATCAACGCCCGGCCTTGCCTGACCATCAACAAGCTGCCCCAGCATGTGCGCCAGGTAACCAATGATCAGAGACAGAATCGCCCAAGCGGCAAGGTCATCCCTGTTGATGACAAGGCGGACGTGGAAGTCGCTGAAATCTATGATGGTATCGTGCGCCATATTGAGTATATGTCGGACGCAGACGTGGCTTACGATACTGCTTGCGAGAATCAGGTAACCTACGGCGAGGGTTACATCCGGTTGCTGACGGAATATAGCGGCGATGACACGTTCGATCAGGACATCCGCATCGGGCGCATTCGCAACTCTTTTAGTGTCTACATGGACCCCACCATTCAAGATCCCTGCGGATCTGACGCCAAATGGTGCTTTATCACAGAAGATCTCACGCGCTCTGAGTACGAGCGCCTCTTCCCCGACGCCATGCCCGTCTCGTCTATCCAACAGCAAGGTGTGGGGGACGAAAACCTGTCCAACTGGCTCAACGAAGACGTAGTCCGCATTGCGGAGTACTTTTACATTGACTACGAGCCTGCCAAACTCAACTTGTACCCTGACAATCGCACTGCGTTTGAAGGAACCCGCGAAGACGCCATGTTCAAAGCGTCTGGGCTTGTTCCGCTCAAGAGCCGCAACGTGGACCGCAAGCGCGTTAAGTGGTGCAAGACCAACGGCTACGAGATGCTGGAGGAAAACGATTGGGCAGGCCAGTGGATTCCGGTCATTCGCGTCGTTGGCAACGAATTTGAGGTTGATGGCCGTCTTTTCGTGTCTGGATTGGTGCGGAACGCCAAAGACGCCCAGCGGATGTACAACTATTGGGTGTCCGCCGAGACCGAGATGCTTGCTTTGGCCCCCAAAGCGCCATTTATCGGCTACGGAGGCCAGTTTGAAGGCTATGAGCATCAGTGGAAAACCGCAAACGTCAACAATTGGCCCTATCTTGAGGTCAATCCTGACGTTACGGACGGCCAAGGCGCTGTTTTGCCGCTTCCGCAACGCGCACCACCTCCAATGGCTCAAGTGGGGCTCATTCAGGCCAAAGCAGGCGCGTCTGACGACATCAAATCGACCACTGGTCAGTACGACAGTAGCCTTGGCGCGACCAGCAACGAACGGTCAGGCCGGGCTATTCTGGCTCGCGAAAAACAAGGTGATACAGGCACATATCACTACGTTGACAACCTTGCCCGCGCTATCCGCTACACAACGCGCCAGATCGTAGACATGATTCCAAAGATCTACGACACCCAGCGCATCGCCCGCATCATCGGCATCGACGGTGAGACGGACATGGCTAAGATTGACCCGACGCAGCAAGAGCCGGTCAAGAAGATTGTAAGCCCCGAAAACCCTAACGTCGTGATCGAAAAAATCTACAACCCCAGCGTTGGCAAGTACGATGTGTGCGTTACGACTGGGCCAAGCTACATGACCAAGCGTCAGGAAGCGCTTAATTCCATGTCGCAGCTTCTTCAAGGCAACCCGGCTCTCTGGGCCGTGGCTGGCGACCTGTTCATCAAGAATATGGATTGGCCTGGCGCGCAGGAAATGTCTCAGCGGTTTGCCAAGACCATCGACCCTAAGCTTCTTGAGACGGACGACAAATCCCCGGCGCTTCAGGCTGCTGAACAGCAGATGCAGGCAATGGGCCAAGAGATGGAAATGATGCACAAGATGCTTCAGAACGTCCATCAGTCCGTTGAAATGCAGGACGTGGAGCGCAAGAACTTTGAGGCAATGATTAAGGCGTTTGACGCCGAGACCAAACGCCTTGCCGCCGTTCAAGCGTCCATGTCGCCTGAGCAGATCCAAGACATCGTTATGGGCACGGTCCACGGCATGATCACCAGCGGCGATCTGGCGGGCGAAATGCCTGGCCAGCAGTTGCCAGGTGAAGAAATGCCAATGGAAATGCCGCAGGGAATGCCCCTTGATATGCCGCAGGGAATGGCCCCCGAAATGCCGCCCCAAGGAATGCCACCGCAGGGAATGCCGCAATGAAGAAAGCTTCTGATTTCGTAGGGTATCTGTTCCTTGCGCGGGATGTGGCTCACTCGGTCCATCTCAACACCCGCAGTTTTGCCAAGCATATGGCGTTGCAAGGGTTTTACGACGGGATCGTTGATCTGGCGGACAAGTTTGCCGAGGCGTATCAAGGCCGTCATGGTTTGATCGGCGGCATCAGTCTTCAAACCGCCAAGAAAACCACCAATGTCGTTGAGTTCTTAGAAAACCAGCTTCAAGAAATTGAAGACTGCCGATACGACGTGGTGGACGAAAAAGACACCGCACTTCAGAACATCATCGACGAGATCGTAGGGTTGTATCTGTCAACCCTGTACAAACTCAAGTTCCTGTCATGACACAAGTAATGTTTCCCGTTGTCGTTTTTGCTGCTATAAGTGTCGTGCCCCAAGCTACCGAATAGGATAGATCTATGGCCTTTATAACCGCAGATCGCGTTAAAGACACGTCCACCACGACGGGCACAGGTAGCATTACGGTTTCCGGTGCGGCCCCCACGGGCTATCGGACTTTCTCTACCGTTCTGAGCGCCGGGGACACGTTCTACTATTGCATTCAAGGCCAGACGACGGCTGAATGGGAAGTGGGTCTGGGTACGTATTCCAGCGCCAACGTGTTTGCCCGCACAACCGTTTTAGCGTCTTCAAACAGCAACAGCGCGGTGTCGTTTTCAGCAGGCACCAAAAATGTGTTCATTACGTTGGCGGCTACCAAAACGCTTCAGATTGGCCCTAGCAGCACTCCCGTAGCAGGCTCCGTACCTTACGGCACGGGCGCTACGCTGGCCTATTCGGCTGTCGGTACAGCAGGCCAGGTGCTTACGTCTGCTGGTGCGGGTGCGCCTACATGGACGTCCGTGAGCGGCACCGGCACCGTCACCAGCGTCGCCGTCAGTGGTGGCACAACCGGCCTTACGACTAGCGGTGGGCCTGTCACTACGTCCGGCACCATAACGCTTGCCGGTACGCTGGCGGCAGCCAATGGCGGCACCGGGCTTACATCCCCAGGCACCAACGGTAATGTGCTGACCTCTAACGGCACCGCGTGGGTATCATCTCCGGCTGGCGGCGGGTCTGGTACGGTTACCAGTGTCAATGTCAGCGGCGGCACTACGGGTCTCACCACCAGCGGCGGCCCTGTCACTACGTCGGGCACGGTTACTTTGGCGGGCACTCTTGCAGTTGCTAACGGCGGTACGGGGCAGACCACTGCTTCGGCGGCGTTCAACGCGCTGTCGCCGGTCACTACAACCGGCGATCTTATCATTGGCAATGGCACAAACAGCGCCACTCGTTTGGGCATCGGCGCTAACTCTTATGTGCTTACCTCTAATGGAACTACCGCTACTTGGGCCGCCGCTTCTGGTGGCGGTAGCGGGACCGTTAACTCCGGCACTTCCGGTCAACTGACTTACTACGCATCAACCGGAACCGCCGTGTCTGGCAACGCCAACGCTACCATAAGCGGCGGCGCGCTAACGCTTGGCGTTGCAGGCACAACCGCAGGTAGCGCGTTATTTTCGGGGTCCACGTCTGGCGCGGTTACGGTAAAATCTGCTGCTGCGGCAGGCACTTGGTCCTTGACGTTGCCAACATCCGCCGGAACCAACGGCTATGTTCTATCTACTGATGGAGCGGGCGTCACCAGTTGGATAGCCACATCTGGCGGCGGTGGTACTGTCACCAGCATAGCTCAGACGTTTACCGGCGGGCTAATTTCGGTTTCCGGTTCGCCCATTACTGGATCCGGCACCCTAGCCCTTACGGTTGCGGGTACGTCTGGCGGCGTTCCGTACTTTGGTTCTGCTTCTACTTGGGCGTCTTCCGCCCTTTTAGCCGCCAATGCCATTATGGTGGGCGGCGGGGCCGGCGCAGCGCCTTCAACCGTCACTACTGGCACAGGTGTGGTAACGGCTCTTGGCGTCAACACGGGGTCTTCTGGGGCGTTTGTTGTTAACGGCGGCGCGCTTGGCACCCCGTCCAGTGGTACGCTTACCAACGCAACTGGACTGCCTGTCTCAACCGGCGTGTCCGGTCTCGGCACCAACGTTGCAACGGCGTTGGGTGTGGCGGTTGGGTCTGCTGGCGCGGTTGTCGTCAACGGCGGCGCTCTTGGTACGCCATCCAGTGGTACGCTTACCAATGCTACAGGACTTCCAATCTCGACCGGCGTTTCTGGTCTTGGAACCGGCGTAGCCACTGCGCTTGGGTCTGCCGTTACGGGCTCTGGCGGCGTGGTGCTGGCGTCCGCCCCCACCGTAACTAATCCCACCGTCACCAACTACGTCGAGTCGGTGGTGGCTATTGGAACGGTCACCAGCTCCAGCACTATCGCGCTGACTAACGGCACCGTGCAGACGGCTACGCTGACGGCTTCAACCGCTTGTACGTTTACCATGCCAACAAACGTTGCAGGTAAATCGTTTGTGTTGCTGCTAAAACAAGCTGCGACCACCGGCAATGGCACGGCTACCTTTACCGGCGTCAAGTGGGGCAGCGCAGGCGCTCCGACTATCACGGCAACCGCCGGTAAAATGGACATCCTTACTTTCATCGCTGACGGCACCAATTGGTACGGCAGCGTAGCGCAAGGATACACCCCGTAATGTTTGCGGCCAAAAATTTCTTTCTTACCCCTCCTGCTACTGGTGGCAGTCTTCCTGTGACGCCTAACGTTGAATATCTGGTTGTTGCGGGCGGCGGCGGCGGCGGAAAGCAAGATGCTGGCGGCGGCGGCGCGGGTGGGTTTCGTACCGATACAGGGTACTCCGTTACTGCTGGATCGGGCATAACCGTCACTGTTGGTGCTGGTGGTGCTGGTGGCGGCGGGTCCGCCGCGGTTAACGGAAACGATTCTGTTTTTGGAACCATTACGTCAACTGGCGGCGGGCGCGGCGGCACGTATACGGGGACTTCGGGCGCGGCAGCATCAAACGGTGCGACTGGCGGTTCAGGCGGCGGCGGCGCGTCGGGCGCTACCGGAATAACGACAGTTGGCGGCGCGGGAAACACTCCATCAACAAGCCCATCGCAAGGCAATACTGGCGGCGGTCGTACTGGCGGAAGCCCCTCATATGGCGGCGGCGGCGGGGGCGGGGCTACCGCAGTTGGCGCAGACGGCACAGCATCTGTTGGCGGCAATGGCGGCGCAGGCACGGCATCGTCTATTACTGGTTCCTCTGTTACGTATGCGGGCGGAGGCGGCGCAGGTGCTTACACTCCCGCAACATCCGCTGGCACTGGCGGCGCGGGCGGCGGCGGCAACGGGTCTAAAACTGATGGCGTTAATGGAGCGTCTGGCTCTGCCAATACGGGCGGCGGCGGTGGTGGTGGTCCCGACGCATCTGCCAATGGCGGCGCTGGTGGGTCAGGCATCGTTATCTTACGCTACGCCAACACTTATGCTGACGCAGCGTCAACAACTGGAACCCCTGGGTACGCTAATACAGGCGGGTACAAAATTTACACGTTTACGGGATCGGGGAGCATCACGTTCTAATGGCAAGCTTCGCGCAACTCAACGAAAACTCAATCGTCATTGATGTCATTGTCGTTAACAATGACACGATTGACAATTTGCCGTTTCCTGAAAGCGAGCCTGTTGGTGTGGCGTTCTGCCAATCCTTGTATGGCTCAACTACTATCTGGAAACAGACCAGCTACAACGCCAATTTTCGCAAAAATTTTGCGGGCCTTGGCTACACATACGATCCAGTGTTGGATGCGTTCATTCCCCCGCAGCCCTACCCATCTTGGTTGCTGAACACGACAACATGCCAGTGGCAAGCCCCTGTTCCGTACCCCAATGACGGCAAAAGATATGTTTGGGATGAGACAACGCAATCGTGGGTTGTCATCCCAGATTAGACAGCATAATCATCACAAGGGGCTTCTTGCTTTCCTTGCAGAACGGTCTATACTTCGCAACCGGGCAGGCCGTAGACACCGTATAGCCCTTTGCCTTATCGGGCATAGATTTTAGGAGAATATGATGTCGATCAACCTGAAAACCATCACAACCAGGTTGGGCTATCAGCAAATCACTTCTCTCAGCTCCTCCACGGCGCTGACGGTTCCCTATGTTGATCTTAACGGCCTGAACTGCCGTCCTGTGATGGCTCTTATTACCGCCGAAGGTCAGGCTGTGCGCTGGCGCGACGACAACGTCGCCCCCACAGCATCTGTCGGTATGCCTCTCGCCGTTGGCGTGACGTTCCAATATGATGGCGACTTGACCATGATCCGGTTCATCGAACAGGTGGCTGGGGCCAAGCTCAACATCAGTTATTACGCGTAACTCTAGCTTAAGCGTATCTCTAGTTTACCCGACTGGCCGGTAGCCAGGCACTCCTCGGAGTAACCCATGAACGACGAAAACTTGACTGCCCCAGCGGACGCCCCGGCGCCCGCGTCAGAATCGGAAGCTACGGCGGCTCCTATTGCTGAAACTACAAGGCCGGAAGATCAAACGACTGAAACGCCCAAATCTTTCACACAAGAAGAATTGGACGCCATAGTCGGCAAGCGCCTCGCAAGAGAGCAGCGTAAATGGGAACGGGAACAGGCCCAACGGACTGTTCCTACTGCGCCTTCTGAATTACCGCCACCTGACCAATTCGATTCGGTTGAAACCTATGCGAAAGCATATGCCGAACAGATGCTACGGGAACGGGAAGTTCAAAAGCAGCGGTCTGAGTACGTTGAAGCCTACCACGACCGCGAAGAGGACGCGCGGGGCAAATACGATGACTTCGAACAAGTCGCGTACAACCCCAACCTCCGCATCACGACCGTGATGGCCGAGACGATCCAGACCTCTGATGTTGGTCCTGATGTAGCGTACTATTTAGGGTCCAACCCCAAAGAAGCAGACCGCATTTCTCGTTTGTCGCCTATCTTGCAGGCCAAGGAGATCGGTAAGATTGAGGCTACTCTGGTCTCAAACCCGCCGGTCAAGAAATCTTCGAGTGCGCCCACGCCTATTTCGCCTGTTACGGCCCGAAGCAGCGGAACGTCCACATACGACACCACTGACCCACGGTCCATCAAGTCGATGACCACGTCAGAGTGGATTGCCGCTGAACGAGCCCGACAGGTAAAGAAGCTGGAAGCTTCGAAATACCGCTAACCTCTTACGCCTGAAAGGCTGACCAATGGCTAATAGCATTCTCACAATCGACATGATCACCAGAAAGGCTCTGGAGATCCTCGAAAACAACCTGGTGCTTTCGCGTAACGTGAACCGCCAGTACGACGACAGCTTCGCCGTCGAAGGCGCGAAGATCGGCTCCACGCTGCGTATCCGCCTCCCTGATCGCGCTCTCGTCACCAACGGCGCTGCGCTTCAGGTTCAGGACGACAACGAGCAGTTCACCACCCTGACTGTTTCTACCCAGAAGCACATCGGCGTGAACTTCACCTCTGCCGAACTGACCATGCAGTTGGACGACTTCGCAGAGCGCGTTCTGAAGCCCCGCGTCAGCCAGTTGGCTGCCAGCGTGGATGCGGACGTGGCGAACGCCTACCAGAACATCTACAGCTCGGTTGGCACCCCCGGCACGACCCCTGCTACTTCGCTTGTCCTGCTTCAGGCCCAGCAGAAGCTGAACGAGTACGCCGTTCCTATGGATCAACGTTACGCCACTGTGAACCCTGCTGCCAACGCCGGTCTGGTCGAAGGCATGAAGGGCTTCTTCAACCCCACCAGCACGATCAGCCGTCAGTTCAAGACCGGCATGATGGGCGAAGGGGTTCTTGGCTATGACGAAGTCAACATGTCTCAGTCTATCGTGCAGCACACGACCGGCTCGCGCTCCACCTCGGACACGATTCTCGTCAACGGCGCTGTCACGACGCAGGGCGCGTCCACCATCAGCCTCGATGGCGGCACCGGCTCCGCGACCATTAAGGTCGGCGACGTGTTCACCATTGCTAACGTGTACGCGGTCAACCCGCAGACCCGTCAGACCACCGGCAGCTTGCAGCAGTTTGTTGTCACCGCCACCGCCACCGCTTCCAGTGGCGCTTGGACCGACGTGGCGATCTCGCCCCCGATCTTCACCGCCTCTCAGGCGCTGGCGACCGTGGACTCGTTCCCGGCGGACAACGCTGCTGTCACCTTCCTTGGTGCGGCTTCGACGGCTTACCCGCAGAACCTCATCTACAACAAGAACGCCATTACGCTCGGCACCGCCGATCTGCTAATGCCGCAGGGTGTAGATATGGCGTCTCGTCAGGTTCATAACGGCATTTCGATGCGTATTGTTCGTCAGTACGACATCAACAATGACCGTATGCCTTGCCGTATCGACGTTCTCTACGGCTACTCCGTGATTCGCGCGCCTATGGCCGTGCGTATGTGGGGCTAACAAGCTTTTATCTGGGGCTGCGGCCCCAGATTTCCCTCATCAACTCTTTAGGAGAATATCATGGCTCTTCCGAATGGCGCTGGTGGTTACCAGCTCGGCGACGGCAATCTGACTGAAGTCAACATGGTGACACAGGTCGCCCCCGTTGCAAAGACCGCTGCGGCTACGCTTACCGCTGCGGAAATCACGTCTGGCATCATCACCTACACGGGCGCTGTTGCCAACCTGACGTTCCCCACGACGGCTCTTACCGAGGCTCTGGTTACCAGCGCCAAGGACAATAGCTGCTTTGACGTGGTGATCATCAACATTGGCGGCACCAACACGGTGTCCGTTGTGGGCGGCACCGGCTGGTCCACCGTTGGATCTCTGGCGATTGCTGCTAACGTGTCTGGCCGTTTCCTCGCCCGTAAGACCGGCGATCTGACTTGGACCCTCTACCGCATCGCCTAATCAATCGACGCCCCGTCTACGGGCGGGGCGTCACCTCACAGGTACACCCATGATCTATATGCGCCACCCGGTCCACGGCACTAAAGTTGCCACTATGGAAGCCGAAGCGATTTATGATGAAGAGAATGGCTGGAGCCGCTATACTCCCGGCGAAGCCCCGCCTTCTGACACGTCAGAGCCGGTAAATGAACTTGCACCCCGGCGACGCGGTCGCAGGCCATTGAATGAGGGAATAGCCAGCCATGACGACAGCCGGGGATCAAATTAACGGAGCCCTTCGCCTTCTGGGTGTTTTGGCCGAAGGTGAGACACCGTCTGCGGGTACATCGCAAGACGCGCTGACCGCGCTCAATCAAATGATCGACTCTTGGGGTACGGAAAAGCTTTCGACGTTTACGACGCAAGAACAGATCTTCGATTGGTTGCCAGGGTTTGTAAGTCGTACCCTTGGCCCTTCCGGCGACTTTGTCGGCGACCGTCCCGTGCTGATGGACGACGCAACCTATTTCGTTGACGCCTCGACCGGCATTTCCTACGGCATCAAGCTGATCAACCAGCAACAGTACGACGGCATCGCGGTCAAAAGCGTCACCAGTACTTTTCCACAGGTAATGTGGATTAATACGAATTTCCCCGACATCGACATGCACGTCTACCCGGTGCCTACCAAGGTGCTGGAATGGCATTTCATATCGGCGGCGCAACTAACCCAGCCTGCGACGCTCTCGACCGAGTTGTACTTCCCGCCCGGCTACCTGCGGGCGTTCCGGTACAATCTGGCCTGCGAAATTGCTCCTGAATTTGGCATCGAACCCCCGCCTACGGTCGGGCGCATCGCGATGTATTCCAAGCGTAACCTCAAGCGGATCAACAACCCCGACGACATCATGTCGATCCCCTACGCCATCGTCAGCACCCGCCAGCGGTTCAACATCTTTGCCGGGAACTTCTGATGCAGACGCCCATTCTTGGCTCCGCGTATGTAGCCCGCAGCGTCAACGCTGCGGACAGCCGTATGATCAACCTGTTTCCCGAAGTGCTGCCGGAAGACGCTGGCGGCAAAACCTCTGCGTTCCTGCAACGCGCGCCAGGTTTGCGGTCGCTTGCCACCATCGGCACAGGACCGATCCGTGGGCTGCACTCCTACGGCAACTTCATGTACGTCGTCTCGGGCAACAGCCTGTACCAAGTCGATACCAGCTACCGCACCGTTCTGCTGGGCACCGTCGCCAACGACGGCCCCGTGTCGATGGCGGACAACGGCACCCAACTTTTCCTTGCTTGCGCCGGTCCCAGTTACATCTTCAACAACACCACCAACGCCTTCGGCCAGATCACTGACCCCGATTTCCCCGGCGCGACAACGGTCTCGTATCTGGACGGCTATTTCGTCTTTATCGAGCCTAACAGCCAACTTGTGTGGACCACAGCCATTCTTGACGGCACGTCGATTGACCCGCTGGACTTCGCGAGCGCGGAAGGTTCGCCCGACAATCTGGTGTCGTCCATCGTAGATAACTCCGAAGCTTGGCTGTTTGGCACCAACACCATCGAAGTCTGGTACAACGCCGGAAACGCCGGGTTTCCGCTCCAGCGCATCCAAGGCGCGTTTATGGAAATTGGCTGCGCGGCAACGTTCTCTGTTGCCAAGCTTGACAGCACCGTCTTCTGGTTGGGCGCGGACACACGCGGCAAGGGTATTGTCTACCGCGCCAAGGGCTATCGCGGCGTCCGCGTCAGCACCCACGCCGTCGAATGGCAAATCCAGCAGTACGCCAACATCAGCGATGCTACGGCCTACACCTACCAGCAGGACGGCCATGCGTTCTACGTGCTGTCGTTCCCGTCCGCTAACGCGACGTGGGTCTACGATGTCGCTACAGGTGCGTGGCACGAACGCGCCGGGTTTGCCAATGGCGACTTTACCCGCCAGCGGGCGGCGTGTCAGACGTTTTTTAACAACGCGGTGACGCTGGGCGACTACCAGACCGGCGAGATTTACACCTACGATCTGACCCTGTTCGCGGACGGCGGGCGCACCCAGAAGTGGCTGCGCTCGTGGCGGGCGCTGCCGACAGGCACCAATAACCTGCGGCGCACCGCGCAGCACAGTCTGCAACTCGATTGCGAGTCGGGCGTGGGTCTGGACGGCGGAACGCCTTCCGTAACCATGTACGTCAGCAGCATCTCGTCTACGGCGGTGTCTGGCGACGCCATTGGCGGCGAATCAGAAGAGACCACGGACGAGATAATCGTGCAGGGCACGAACCCTCAGGTCATGCTGCGTTGGTCGGACGATGGCGGCCACACATGGTCCAACGAGCATTGGAAGTCTATGGGCATGATCGGCGAGTACGGCAAGCGTGTCCTGTGGCGCAGGCTTGGTATGACGCAAAAAATCCGTGACCGCGTGTACGAGATCTCCGGTACGGACCCGGTTCCTGTCTACATCATGGGCGCGCAACTGATCGTGAGCCCCACCAATGCTTAACGAGACCCGCATTCCCGGCCAGCGCGTCCCCATTGCGGAGGACGAAAACGGCCTACCTACGCGGGAATGGTTCCGGTATTTCGAATACCTGTACACCGTCGCAGCCACATCGGCGACCAACGCGGCGTTCTACGACACCACCAGCACGGCTTGGACGGCTAACACCCCTACCATCGTGCCCGTGGGGTCTACCTACGCCACGCACGGGTTCTCGTTGTCTGCGTCCCGCATCACCGTCGCGGGCGCGGGGCGCTGCATCATTAGCGCGTCGATCCAACTGACCAACAACAACGCCTCCAACGACGACGACATGACCATCTGGTTGCGCGTGAACGGCGCAAACGCCACCGCTACAGCCAGACGCGTGACGGTGCCCAAGCAACACGCAAGCGTAGCAGGTAGCGTCCTGATGACCACGAACTTCGTCTACACGTTTGCTGCTGGCGATTATTTCGAACTGTACGGACTGTCCAAGCTAGGATATGCTCAGATTGCAACCTACGCGGCCAGTAGTTCGCCAGCCTATCCCGCAGCTCCAGGCACGATCTTGTCCGTGGCTCAGATACTATAGGATCGGACGATGACAACCTACAACCTTTCGGCTTTTGCTGGCGCAGGCGCTCAGTTCTTCGATGACAACGGTTCGCCGTTGGTCGGGGGCAAGCTGTACAGTTACGCGGCGGGCACCTCTACGCTCCTTGCAACCTACACGACCAGCGCCGGAACGGTAGCCAACACCAACCCAATCATCCTGAACGCGGGCGGGCGCACCCCGAACGAGATCTGGCAGGCCACCGGCATTCTGTTGAAGTTTGTCTTGTACAATTCGGACAACGAACTAATTGGCACCTACGATGGCATTCCGTCCATCAACGATCCATTTGGCATTAACAGCCAACTTAGTTCGGTGGCGGGAACAAATTCCATTACGGCTACCGCTACGCCCACGCTCACCGCGTATGCGACCGGCGCGATCTATAGTTTTATCGCCGCCAACACCAACAGCGGCGCGGCGACCCTAAGCATCGACGGCTTGACCGCTACAAGCATCACCAAGAACGGCTCGGTGGCGCTGTCGGCTGGCGACATCCAATCCGGCAAGATGATGCTGGTTGAGTACGACGGAACGACGTTCCAGCTCGTCAACAACATCGTCTACGGCGGTTCGATCACGAACGGCAACATCGTCAGCTTGACATCGCCTTTGGGCGTCGCCAACGGCGGCACCGGGGCGTCTACGCTTACGGCCAACAACGTCATCCTTGGTAACGGCGTCGCCGCCGTTCAGTTTGTTGCCCCTGGCTCATCGGGCAACGTGCTGGCGTCCAATGGAACGACATGGGCGTCCACTACCATACAGACCGGCTTTTCCAACGTGCAGGTGTTCACGTCCAGCGGCACGTTCACCGTTCCGGCGGGCATCACGCGGGCTAAGGTGACTGTTGTCGGCGGCGGTGGCTCCGGCGCGGCGGGCGTGGGCGGCGGTGGCGGCGGCGGCGGAACGGCCATCGAAATTGTGACTGGGCTGACGCCTGCGGGTACGGTGACGGTAACGGTCGGCGGCGTAGCGGGCACGTCCTCGTTCGGTGCGTATTGTTCGGCCACAGGCGGCGCTACAGTAGCAAGTATCGTTGGTGGTGCGGGCGGTGTCGGTTCCGGCGGCGACATCAACTTGTCTGGCAGTGGCGGTGGTGGTGGCGGTACGACCGGCGGCTTCAGCGTGTACGGCACTGGCGGTTCGTCGTCGCTTGGCGGCGGCGGCTACGGCGGCGTCAACAGCGCAGGCGGCAACGGCGGCAACTACGGCGGCGGCGGCGCAGGCGGCGGCGGTACGGGCGCAGGCGGCGTCGTAATCGTTGAATATTGAGGTGGCGCGGTGACTGAGCTTGCTGAAGCCAACACGCTGGATAGGGTCGCGTTTCGGGAGAAGATCCTGAACGCGCAAGACAAGATGATGGCTATCGCCCGCGAAAACCCGGCGATGGATGCCAGCGGCCAGTGTACCCTGACGCATACCTACACACCCATCCATGAGGAATACGGCTGCGGCACCTACGCTAGGCAAATGTTTGCCCCCAAAGGAACGCTTATCGTTGGCAAAATCCACCGGCACCAGCATTTAAACTTTATCATGCAGGGTAAAGTATCGGTCGCAACCGAGTTTGGCCCGCGAATTTACGCCGCGCCGTGCGTGTTTGTGTCCGAAGCGGGGCTGAAACGCGCAATCTACGTGGAAGAAGACACCCTTTGGGTGACGGTCCATCAGACTAAATTTACAGGTGAAGAGAACCTTGATAAGATGGAAGACGAGCTGATTGCGCCCGACTACGGCGACATGGGCATGATAGCTTCCGTCGAAGCTCTGCAAAGGATAGAGCCATGAGTTTCATTGCAGCCGCAATCGCAGGCGCAGGCATTCTGGGCGCAGGCGCATCTATTTACGGCGCTAGTCAAGCTGCAAACGCCCAAGAAAACGCCGCCAATCAGGCGAACGCTACGCAGTTGCAGATGTACAATCAGCAGCGCAAGGATCTGGCCCCCTACACCGAAGCTGGCACCGAGGGTCTGAACGCCCTGCGGTCCTACCTTGGCGTGGGTGGCGACACGTCCGCAGCCAACTACGGCGGGTTTAACCAGCGGTTTGGCATGGACCAGTTCACAGCAGACCCTGGCTACGCTTTTCGGTTAAGCGAGGGCATGAAAGGCCTAAACGCCAACGCCGCTGCGCGCGGTGGTTTGATCTCGGGGGCGGCGCTGAAGGCCGCGACGAACTACGGCCAGCAAGCCGGATCGCAGGAATACACCAACGCTTTCAATAGGTTCATGCAGCAGAAGGAAGCTGAACGCTCTGGCTATAGCGATTTGACGCGGGTTGGTCAGGCGGCGGCGGCAGGCACCGCAGCGGCTGCGGGGCAGTACGGCACGGCTGCGGCGACGAACTTGGCTAACGCCGGGCAGGCGCAAGCGTCTGGCTACGTCGGCATGACCAACGCCATCAACCAGGGTCTTGGACAGGGCATCAGCCAGTACCAGACAAATTCACTGATCAATCGTCTTGGCGGCGGTAGTTCTGCTGCGTATAACAACCCTAATCTGGCTTATTCGCCGTCTGATATATCGCAGATAGGCGCAGCGAGCGCGTCTGGGTTTAACCAATACGGCCAATATTAAGGGATCTACGACAATGGCAGACTTTAACATTGCATCGCAGATCCGGCCCATGCAGTTGCCTGATCAGTTGCAGCAGTTTGGGCAGTTCAATCAGATCGCCCTGCAACAAGCGCAGATGGCAAGGGCGCAAAGCGAGGCAGAGGCGCAGAACAGGTTGCGGTCGCTGGACCGCAATTCGCCGGAATTTCTGAACCAGCTTTACGCGATAGATCCTGCCAAAGGTATGGTTTTTGAAAAAGGCGTGGCGGATCTTGCCGAAGCCAAGCGCAAGCGCGGCGAGGCGGCGTATGATCGCGGCGTAGCGGCAAAGAAAGAATCCGAACTTGCGCGGATATTTGGTGGCAGCGTTAACAACCTAGCGCCCCCCGCCCCGGCTGCCTCCGCCAACAGTTTAGTTGCGCCTGCTGCGCCCCAGATGGGCTTTGGCGCAAATGTTGGTGAATACGCACCCGCAACTGCGCCTGCCGCCCCGCCGGCGGCTGCTCCGGCTGCCGCGCCCTCGCCTAGTTCGCCCGACTACGCCAGCATCATCAACAATTTGGTCAGAGGCGGTCATTTAGAGGAAGCCAAGAAGATTGCCGATCTGGCAAAGACGAGCGCGGAAGGCGCGGGTAAAGCGGCGGAAACAAGCGTGGCGCGAATGAAGGCCGCTTACGATCCTATCCAAACGCTTATCCAACATGTTGCAACGCCTGCGGATGTGGAGGCGTACACCCGTCGCATCTATTCTGACCCGATCCTTGGCCCTGAAGCTTCTAGGCTTAAGTCCGTTGACCAAGCTGTTCAGGATAACCTTGATCTTGTCAACAAGGTTGGGCTTGACCAATGGAAAGCCCGCAACAGCAACATGGACGCAAAGCAGCTCCATGACCTTGTTACGACTGCGACCGCGCCCAAGATTGAAAAGGTGGATCGCGGCGGGTCCATTGTCTTTATGGACATGAACCCGAAAAGCCCCACGTACAGGCAGACGCTGGATGAGATCCAGAAGACCCCTGTTCCAAAAGCGCCCGGCGAAATGGAAACGCCAGAGGCAAGACTTGCGTTTGAGGGTAAGAAACTTGAACAAAGGTCACAGTTTGACCTAGAAAAAGCGTACCCAGTAAAGAAAGCTTCAGTCGATGCTACGACGGGCGACATTGACGCTCAGATTGCGCGGGCGAGGGCGCTTAAAGACAGTCCTGGGTTAAGCGGGATTACCGGCGGCGTTTTTGGGCGCGTTGGTAGTGTCACTGCGGCGTCTACATCTGCACAAGCTGACTTAAACCAGCTTAAATCTAAAGCCGGATTTGAAGCGCTGCAATCAATGCGCGACCGGTCGCCCACCGGCGGCGCGTTAGGCAACGTGTCGGACGCGGAAGGCAGACGTTTGGAGTCGTCCGCTGCGGCGCTTGATCAAGCGCAAGGAACGGATGATTTTAAGGTTAAACTTGACCGGTACATCGAAGATCTTGAGCGGGCAAAAAAGTCGCTTAAAAACGCATTTGACTCCCAATATAGCGGCGTAAAAGCTAAAGCCAACACTACAAGTTCTGATGGCTGGACCATAAAGGAAAACTGATGCCTGAATTTACATTCACATCACCTTCTGGTCAGTCTTACACAATGACCGGCCCCGAAGGTTCCACTAAGGAACAGGCTTTTGAAAAGTTCAAAAGCATGAAACCGGAATTGTTTGGTGCGCCTGCTGCCGAAGCCGCGCCGGAAGAACCTTCGCGCGGTACTATAGGTGCTGGCGAAGCGCTTGCGGCTGCGCCAGAGCGCCTGCGTCGCCGAGGGGTGCTTAAGAATCAGCCGGAAGCCGAAGTAAACATTCCGACGCTGGCGGAAGTAGGTCAGCAATGGCGTGACGTTGCGGTTGGTGTGCCCAAGGGCGTTGTTACCGCAATACCTGGCCTTCCCGGCGACATAGAAAGTTTGGTTCGTAAAGATACGCTTCTTCCTACCTCGTCCGGTATTGCTGACTACATGTTTGGCCCCGCAACGTCGCCTTCGGAGGCGGGCGGGCGGGCGTTTGGCGGCGTGTTTGCAGGGCCTGTAGCGGGCGGGCTGTCAAAAGTAGCGGCGGCGGCAAAAGCCGCGGAATTACCTAAGATTGCAAAGTTGGCGCAAGGCGCAAGCACGGTCATAGACCCGTTGTCGCCTACAATTTCCGGCGCGGTAAACGCCGCCAAAAATGCGCTTCGTCCTGCGGAAGCGGCGACACCAACTACAAATGCGTTGCGGGCGGCGGCGGAGGCTGATTACGCCGTGATGGATAGCTCCAATCTAGCAATTCACCCAGACGTGCTTCGATCAACCATTGCCGACGTCAAAAAATCTTTGGAGAAATCGCGATACGTTGAAGAGCTTGACCCAACGGCGCGAAATTTTCTCCAAGTTCTGGAAACTCGCGCGCAAACGCCGCAATCGCTTACGCAACTTGACGCGCTGCGCGGGAAAGCACGCGATCTAGCGTATGAAGCTTCTGGTGGCGAACAAAAAGTTTTATCGACTATATCGCGCAGTCTTGACGACGCGCTCAGTAACATTAACCCATCAAACGTAGTCCCCAAAGACCCATTGCTTCCTGCTGCCGCGCCTGACACAGTCAAAGATGCGCTTGTCAGCGCGCGCGACAAATTTCGTACGGCGGCGAAAAGCGCCGAAATTGAAACGCTTATCCATAGGGCCGACGTATCCACAACCGATAACCCAATCAAGGCGCTTCGCACACAATTTTCTTCGCTTGCTAAAAATGAGGATCGTTTGGCACAATACACGCCTGCGGAACAAAAAGTCATCAAGGATATAGCCGACGGAAACATCGGGTCTAAATCACTTCAAACGCTAGAAAATTTAATGCCCGGTTTTAGCCGCACTAGCATGTTTGGCAATCTTGTGTCCGCGTTAGCCGGAGCCGCAGGAAGCGCGGCAACCGGGCCATTTGGGTCGTTATTTTTTGCGGCTCCAGGGGCAATCGGTAAAGCAGCAGAAAGCGCAAGAGCGGCGCAAGCAATGCCTATCGCCAACAAATTTGCGGAAGGCATACGCGCGCGTAATGTAGGTAATGCTTTGGCCCCGCAAGGCGTATCTCCGGCCACTGTTCGTAATTTTCTTTCGCCGGGCGCTATGATGTATAGCGGCACTAACCAGTAGGCCCCCTGATGGACACGCAGACACTTATGAACTTTGTCGGCGGCTCGGCCATCGCCATCGGCGGCTGGTTTGCGCGGGAGGTCTGGGGCGCGGTCAAGGAACTGAGATCAGACCTTCATAGTCTGGAGATAGACCTACCTAAGAACTACGTCAGTCGGTTTGACCTAGACAAGCGCATGGACCACATCGAAGACATGTTCAAGCGGATCTATGACAAGCTGGACGCAAAGGCGGACAAATGAGCACGACCGAAGAGAAACAGGAAAAGTTTGCCATCGAGATGGCGGCGAGCGCCAGCAAGGGCGCGCTGGTCGAGAAGATCACCTTCGCGGGCATCCCGATCCTGTTCTCTTGCGTTGTCTACCTTATGAGCGCGCTTTCCGCCGCCAACAACGAGATCATTCAACTTAAGTCTAAGGTAGCCGTCGTCGTCAACGCCGACAACAAGGCGATCCCGCCCCAAGGCACCACCATCGACATGGCCCAGATCAGAGAAAGCCTGAGCGATCAGATTGGCAAGGTCGAGAAAGAGAGCGCCCTTGCGCGTGCCGCCATGACGCTGGACCGCGAACGCTCGATGGCGGCTATTGAGAAGAGCCGCATGGACATGGTGGCTGACGCCGCCGCCGCGCGCGCCTCCATCCGATTCGACACAGCACAACTAATTGCGGCGCTCGACAAACGCATCACTTTGCTGGAAAAAGGGAAGTAGTCATGCACATGAGCCAAGGCGGTCTTGACGCCCTTCTCAAGAAGTTCGAAGGCTGCAAGCTGAAGGCATACTATTGCCCGGCGGGCGTCTGCACCATCGGCTACGGCCACACGTCGGCTGCGGGCGCGCCCCAGGTCGTGGACGGCATGACCATCACGCAGGCGCAAGCCGAAGACATCCTCAAGCGCGACATCGTCAAGTACGAAGTCGCCGTGATGGATCTGGTCAAGGTCAAACTGACCCAGAACCAATTCGACGTGCTGGTGGACTTCGCTTACAACGCGGGCGTCGGCAACCTCAAATCCTCGACAATGCTAAAAAAGATAAACTCCGGCGATCTTGACGCGGTGCCTGCCGAGTTGATGAAATGGACCAAGGGCGGCGGCAAGGTGCTGCCCGGTCTGGTGCGGCGTCGCCAGGCGGCGGGCGCATGGTGGACTGCGGGAGCGGAGCCCGCCACCCCTGAACAGGCGTTTGACCATGAACAAGAACACCGTCTTGAGCCTGATGCTCCTCCGAAAAGAACTATGGCAGACAGCAAGCAAGGTAACGCGGCGCTACTCACGGCAGGGCTCGGAAGCGTGGGCGTCGCTAAGGAGGTCGCAGCGCAGGCGAAGGATGCGTCTGACGTGGCGGATCAGTTCATGGGCCTACTCAGCAACACAAACTTCGTCATCATGGTGGCGATCATTGGCGCAGGCGCTGCCATCTGGTACTGGCGCAAGAAGAACATGGACGAACACGGTGTTTAGTCTGCTCTTCACGCCGGTCGGGCGTTACGCCGCCATCGGTCTCATCATCCTGATGACGCTGACCGGTGTCTACTACAAGATCCGCAAAGACGCAGTGGCCGAGGTTGAGGCCGCTGCGACGGCGGACGTGCTACGGAGGACACGCAATGCGGTTGGCGCTTCTGATGCTCTTGATCTGTCCCCTGACCGGGTGCGTGACCCTGACCAGCACCGTCGAGACTAACGCGTCGGTCTGCACCGTCTGGAAGGACGTGTCGTGGTCGTCCAAGGACACCACGGCGACCATCATTGAAGTCAAGCAGAACAATGCCCGCCGCGAAGGCTGGTGTGCTAAGTAAGCGCCATTACCTTGGGAAACTCGATGTCGCCGAGGATCTCCATGCGCTCGCGCGCCGCCCGCAGCATCGTGTAGCGTTGGTGCAGGCGCACCAGCACCGTGACGCGCTGTTCGCCTTTGCGTTCCTCGTCCAGTAGCCGCAGGACAGCGTCCTCGTCCAAATCGGGCAACGCCTTGTTGATCTCGCGCCAGTTCATGCTGTCAGTTCCTCAAGTGCTATGTCTGAAATCGCCCGCTTGTCTTGAAGCGCAATCCAGATCCTCTCGTCTATTGTTTTATTACAGATCAGCAGATAGCACCAGACATCCTTTGTCTGGCCGCTGCGGTGCAGCCGCCCCACCGTCTGTTCGAACAGCTCCAGTGACCACGGCATAGACAAGAAGATGATCTTGCAGCCGCCAAACTGGAGGTTGAGGCCGTGCCCGGCGGACTTGGGGTGGATCAGCAGCAGCTCGATCTCGCCCGCGTTCCACCGCTTGATGGCGTTGAAGTCGTCAATTGTCCGCGCCTGCGGATACCGGCGCTTCAACTCGGCCAGCTCTTCCTTGTAGTTGTAGACGATGATCGTGTTGGCGCGCTGGTTCTCGTTCAGGACTTCCTCGATCAATTCAAACTTGTGCGTTGAAAACCAGATAACCTTTTGTTTCACGTGAAATTTTCCTTTTTCTTCCGACGCTTCCGTCTTGTTGTCGTAGACAAACCCCGACGCCATCTGCTGGAGCTTGTTCGTCACGGCGGCGGCGTTCGCCGCGATGATCCGGTCGTCGCCGTACTCCAGCACCAGGTCGCGCTTCATCTTTTCGTAGGGCTTGCGGTCGGGCATGTCGCAGCGCATTTCCACAACATGTAGCTGCGGCAGTTTGTCGCTGTACTCGCCTGGGTCCAGCACGAAAGTCGCCGGGCGGATGGCGTCCATGACCTGTTCCAGCGCGCCCTTGCGCGGTTGCCAATCGCCAAAGTCGCGGTTGACGCACACGAAGTACTTCTGGAGGAACGCGCCCTTGGCGCGGCCCAGCAGCGTCTGGTCGATCACCTTGCACTGGCCGAACACGTCCTCAAGCCCGTTGGACGTGAACGAGCCCGTCAGGCCCCACCGGAACGGGATTTTGTCGAGGTGCGCCAGCAGCGCCTTGAAGCGCTTGCCGCTGGGGTTCTTGAGCCGCGTTAGCTCGTCGAAGACGACGCCATCAAAGCCGGACAGATCCGGCAGCGATTGGATGTTGTCGTAGTTGGTCACCACAATGGGTGCGGCGCTGTCAAACGCCGCTTGACGCTGCGCTGGCGTCCCGGTGGCGATGGCGATCTCGAAGTCTGGAGCCCACT
>Ga0209500_10000879_pt1 | contig 24138 bp, 20 predicted proteins | sample S_140212_EF_Meta_FD_187323 | JGI IMG/M metagenome (GOLD analysis project Ga0209500, IMG submission 187323) | Freshwater microbial communities from Lake Simoncouche, Canada to study carbon cycling - S_140212_EF_MetaG (SPAdes) (version 2) | ecosystem: Environmental > Aquatic > Freshwater > Lake ...
TGATCATGGCTTCTATCTGAATCGGGGAAAAGGCGAGGCTCAATTTTTATGAGTGCAATTTTTACGGGTCCAACTTTTACGGGTCCAACGGGTGCGTTCGTTCGCATCCATAAAAGTTCTACGAGAGATCAGAAATGACGTCGTGTCTATACAGTGGTGGTCTGAATTATCAACAGGGCAATCCGGTCCGTCAGGAAATTGTGTCTGTTCGTCGTGAGGTGGATTCCCTCCGGAAACTCGTGGAGGAGCTCACGGAGGAGAATCTGGTGTATCGCAAGCATCTCATGAAGCTCACGGCGGAGGGTGAGAAGGGAAGCGAGGAGCTCGTGAAGGATTTGACATCCCTTGCCCATTCCTCTGATTCGAAAGCACGACGAGAAGCAGGTGGTGGCACGGTTCAAGGTGGTGGCTTTCGGCGCTAAGACGCTTCGGGTCACTAAGACGCTTCGGGTCACTAAGACGCTTCGGGTCACTAAGACGCTTCACGTCGCATCTTTCCCAACATCGATTCACTGATCTGGATGTCGTATTTAGCATCCAACATTGCCCGAAGAGACTTGAAAGACATTGATGAATACGTCCGTAACGTATCCATGATTGTTTGTCTCTCTTCTGCCGACCATTTGCCCTTCATGGGCGGTGCTCCTGGCGTAAGCGAAGCAGCAGTTGTAAGCGAAGTAGCAGTTGTAAGCGAAGTAGCAGTTGTAAGCGAAGCAGCAGTTGTAAGCGAAGCAGCAGTTGTAAGCGAAGCAGCAGTTGTAAGCGAAGCAGCAGTTGTAAGCGAAGCAGCAGTTGTAAGCGAAGTAGCAGTTGTAAGCGAAGCAGAAAGCGTAGCGGAAGGCGTAGCAGAAGTCTCATACATGATCCTCACAGGTCCCTCCGAACTGTTCCGAATCGGACCGATCTCCACATGATTTGCATGAACCGCATCATGGCATGTCTGGCACAGCACCATGAGATTCCTTGGATCATTCATGGGTGTCCCATCAGGCAAGATACCATGGCGAGCCGTATGACGCTCTTGAACATGGTGAACCTCCAACTCCGATTGAATCGGTGTCATGCATCGCTCACACTGCTTTCGAACGATCTGACGATTCCATGAACTCGTAGGGGCCTCTTGCGCAGAGAGTGTCCCCATCAATCGATGACGATTCTGAACCGCCTGTTCCATGAATTCAAAGGGAAGATCCATCGCCCGCGCCACCTCCAAGCCATACAGCGAAGACCCCTTTCCTGGACGAAGCGAGCGATCATACAGAAGACGACCCGACACGGCATCATACTCCACATGAAGGTGCCATACCTCCATCTTGTGCTCTTTCATGGAGAGAAGGTCAGGTATACCATGAAGATGTGTGGCAAACATACATTTCGCGTGTCTCGTAGCGAGCCACTGAATGCCACTGGCGACAAGGGCCTGTGCCGAAATGGACTCCGTTCCTGAACAGAGTTCGTCTCCTAAGACCAGCGTATAGGGATCGGCATGTCGCAAGATGTCACGTAATTCTGACATTTCCACGGCGAATGACGAGAGGCCTGCAAATAGATTGTCTTGATTTAAGATGCGTGTATAGATGGCCCGAAACGGTCGAAGTCGCATGCGTGTCGCAGGGACAAAACATCCTGCTTGCGCCAAAAGAATACAGAGGCCGGTTGCCTTCATGAGCGTGGACTTTCCGCTTGCATTCATTCCGTAAATCAGCCATCCATTCGTGTTAGAATATCCCAGACTGACCGTATGTGTCACATACGCCGCACGCGATGCAGTGGCCTCGACGAGGGGATGACGAAGATGCTGGAGTTCCACGGCGGATCCTTCCCTTTCGTTGGCATCTTCTACCTCAGGACAAGAGAACCCTCTTTCCAACGATACACGTCCAATACACTGCGTCCCATCTACATGACAGATCCACTGCTCCATCGCAGTCCAATGATCCCGCCCCGCCTCCGAGATCGCGAGACATGCCTCCACCGCATGAATCCGATAGAGATTCGCGAGCGTATCACGCAGTTTCTGAAGTGCGGTGTTCCACTGTTGAATCAGGGGACCGTCGATCCATCCTCCCGATTTCAATAGGGAAAACGTAATGCCATCTGGTAACTTCTCCTGGTTTTTCTTGAGTTGTTGAAGCGTAATGGTGGACCCCTTGAACCCAAACGGTTCCTTCTCTCGTTCTTCCACGCGGATGGCATCTTCCGACAAGTTCGCAGCGGTGGCAATCTCTCGTCGCATGGCATGAATGGCGACCCATGTGTCCTGAATCTGCTGTTCCGTTCGAGAGATTGCGGGATACTGTGTGCCGTTCAGGGGGGTCATATCCGCGGAGGGCGTCTGCGCCTTCTCTTGATCCCAGTGCGTATGACAGACGGCATGATAGGCTTCCCATATCTCTTCGGAGAGGGGTGCCTTCAAGTGAGTATCTGCGGTAAGAGTGCGGACAGCATTCATCGCTGTATAGGTTTGAAAGAGTCCCGCGATTTCCACGGGAAGGATGGTTCCGCAAAGGATTTTTCGGTGGAGACGGGGAAGATCAAACATAAACCGCAATTGTCGTTCCAGGACGGATACTGTGGTTGTTGGCCATGTATGGTAGTCTGTCACTTCCTCTAGACGTTTTCGGATGGTCTCCGCGTCCGAATAAGGACTCATCAATCGCTCTTGAATCGCACGTTTCCCCATGGAGGTAATACATTTATCAAAGAGTCCCATGACTGTCTCTTTCAGACAGGGGCCTGCCAGTTGGAGCTGGGTGAGTGCGTGATTTCCACAGATCAGGCGCTGATGGGGAATCCAGGGTTCATTCCGATGAAAGGAGTGAAGCATACTGGGATGGTGCTCTTCCACAAAGTGGAGCAATTGGAGGAGCGCCATTTCTTCATGGAGGCTTCGCAGTCCGAGATAGGTAACAGGTGGAAGAAGAGATTTGATCCCATAACACCGTTGAAGATATTCGGATCGTGCGAGTTCGGAGGAGAAGGCTCCGTGATGATCCATGGAAGTGAGATGAAGAGGGACGGAGGGTTGCCCGAGCAAACGGCGAAAGTGAGATTCGCTGGGCATTGCTTGCGTGGCACTGGAACTAGTCGCGGGTTCATACCACCCGATCCATATTTCTTTCGGAGGGAAGACACTGATGAATTGAACCACATCATCGGCCGTCCAGAGATCGGGTCGACCCGTGGCCTGCCCTGTATAGGTGCGTGTCGTTCCTGTGGTCAGATCCAGGGCGCCTGCACCACATGCAGGGGGCTGTCCTGGCTGGGCATGAAAATAGAGCGTTACGATATAGGGGATATCCGTCGATGACATGTGCTCTAGATGCGTGCTGGGGGAAAGGATGCGGGACACCTTTCGGGCCTTTACTTTCCCACGAAAATCCTTCTCTTGATCCACGACGACCACGGTCCATCCTGCGGAGGTTAGACGGCCCGCCCATTTATGAACGGCGCCATCGGGAAACCCCGCGAACAGACCATCGCAGTGTTCAGAGAGGTCGGCTTTCTTCACGGACAATTGGATGCCGAGGTAGTCGGTGATCTCGCGAACATTACAGGTGGTGAGACCCGTTTCATTGTTCTGGATGTCATAGAGTTCATAGAAGGATCCTACCATCAGAAAGATGGCTGTTTTAGGGCCGTATTTCTGAGTGTAGGTGTGATAGAGATCGGCGTATTCTTTATACATTGCCATGGATTGCGCACAACTGCTATGATACATACGCGGGCATTCTTTAAGCTCTTTGCTGTTTCTTTAGGTCCCCTGCGACGGCTTCTTTAGGTTCTCTGTCTTGGCCGGCTCGTAGAATCGCACCAGATCGCCCCAAGAAACAGCCCAATCGACCCTAGAAGAAGACCGTGAAGCAGACCCCTCTTGTAGCCCGATGAATGGGCTTCTTTTACATCTTCATGGGCCTCGTCTTTTGCCTCCGCGTATCCTTTGGTATATCCCTCATACACGCCAGTAATATGACCATTACTGTATTGATGTTCCCCATATTCGATGACATCCTGTTTTTCCTGAGCTGTAAACGGCATCGTCTTTGGATAAGAAGGAGAGCAGTATGTTTAAGTATGCCCACGACCACGCCCACGACCACGCCCACGACGAGCCCTCTTACTAGGTGGTGCGATGTCCGTGTCATCGGATGTTTCAGAGGGAGACTCTACAGGCGCTGGTGGCTCCTCCACGAGATCGGGAAGATCGTCATATTCAGTCTGCGTTTCCTCTTCAACGTATTCGATGTCCTGTTCTTGCTCATTATCGGCGTCATTGGACTCCTCGCTATCTTCTTGTTCTTGCTCTTGGTCTTCGCTTTCCGAATCGCTTTCTACTTGCTCTTGCTCTTGCTCTTCTTGCTCCTCCTCTTGCTCTTCCTGCTCTTCCTCTTCTTGCTCATATGCCTCCGCCATGTTAATCTCACGGAGCTGCTGAACAATATGTTCAAACATCAGTTCCTCGACCTGATCCGCATAGGACCTCTTCCTGACAGAGAACATCGCACAGCCCATTCCTACCACCGATGCGATCCATAGACCAATCGATAGGCCCGTGTAAAATAAGACATCGCTCTCATAGCACGCAATCATCGTCATTCTACCCCATGATTCCACGCAACCGTTTTAAGTGCTGATCACCAATAGCATCCCTTCTCCACCCTCGTATGGTGAAGAGGCTGATCCTCTTTCAGCGGCCGAATCCATTCATCATTCATCAGCATCAGGATCTCCTTTTGGTCAAACCACCGTTTCCCGATGATCCCAAAAAACAGTTGCAACGCCCCACCCACATAGATCACCGATCGGTGAAGCCGTGTATGAATCATGTCCGCAATGATCATTCCATATCCTCCCGCCGCCACAAGGGCGATGTCAAACTCCTTCTTCTCCATCGTCTCGTAGAACGCGGCAAGATGGACCTGCCAATCTTTCCCTCCATGGTTTCCCGCACACGTCATAGGAGGGACGACGACCTCGATGGAACACTCGGGAAACCATGGGTGATTGGGAAACAATGCGGAAAGCCGTGGGAGTTGTCGCTGAATACTGTGATAAAAGGGGTGGACAATGAGAACGCGTTTTCCTTTCATCTCGTTCATCCACGCATGAGAGGAATCATAATAGGGCTCCAAGGCACGTGCCTGGATCGTGGGGACCCATGTTCGTTGAAGAATCCAATCTTGGGCATGACCCGTGGCCTCATAGACAGGGCCCTCTTTGTCCCAGATCGCAATCGCCGTGCAGTGATCATAGGCCTGACACAGTTGTCTGGTATACTCCACCAAAGACTCCTCGGACTCTGTATGGATTCCTGCATTGTTCACAATTTCATGGAGAGCCGTTGGCGTCAGACGCCTGTTGTGGTGAATATCATAGGCTACCTGGAGCTCAATTCCCGCAATCCGCCCAATGAAGATGGGTCCTTCGAGAAAAGAGATCCGATATTGTTGGTTATGCTGATCGACGGACATGCCTCTAGAGAGAGAAGAGGCTTTACATGGAGGTGGCGACCATCTGACTGTCTCGTGCGATTTGACGGAGAACCGATTCAGGCGCCTTACTGGTGGGACGAATCAGCTTCTTCTTGATCAGCTCCTCCTTCAGTTTGTCCAATGGCATGTTTTTGACATGGCGATGAATGTGTTTGGCACGCGTGATCCGTTTACGGAGAGAAGAGATTCCCAGTGTGAGTTTGGATCGGCGTTTGGTCTGGGCCTTTTTGGGGGCATCCGATTTGGGACGAAGATGAACACTCTTTGCCTCCGTCTTTTTCTTGAGTTCCACTCGCACATTCTTCTCTTGTTCATGGTAACCCCCTTGTGCTGTAGAGCGATTGACTGTCACTGATGGTGTGGATGGAGCAACAGGCGTCGCAGGGGTCGCAGGGGTCGCAGGGGTCGCAGGGATCGCAGGAGTCGCAGGAATAGAAGCCGATCCTCCATGCTTTTGAATATGGATTGGGGTCTTCTTTGTCATAGAAAAATCCTCTTCTGGCAAGGGAAGATTTGTGTTTTGTTTTCGCTTACGACGAGTTCCTCCTACTCCCACGGCCTTGGCCGCTTCTTTCGTAATAGTAAATGTTTTCACGTCACTCATCCTATTCTAGAAAGAGATCAAAAGGAGCCTTAAGGAGACATACGATATGCCGGCTTACAAGTTTGTTAAAAATTGATGAACGAGGGGTTCTAACAAAAAGCCATACCCTAATACAAACCATGGCAACTCCCGCGGTATCCTCGGTGGCGGATCAGCTCCCCCACTATCGCCACATTCTCAAATCCTTCATTACTCAATCTGATGGAAAACAGATCATTAGCCATCAGATCGAGTCGTTCAATCAATTCATCGAAGTGGACATCCCTGAAATCATTCACATGTCCAACCCCATCACCGCCTACGGTTCACCGGAAATTCCCTTGGCGGGACCTCGTTCTGCGCTGGCGACGGCGACAGGACTCTCCACGACGGCTGCCCATGCGCTGATGGGCACCACGGCCGACGGCGCGGTGGCTGGAAGAACGGTTCAGCATGAATACGAAGTGACGCTGGAATTCGAAGAGATCTCCATTCGTAAGCCGACGATCTTCGAGAACAACGGTGCCATTCATCCGATGATGCCCAATGATGCCCGCCTTCGCAATCTGACGTATGCCGCCCCGCTCAACATGGACGTGAAAGTGACGACGGTCTTCATTGATCATACCCGCAACGGCATCCGCGAAACCAACGTCCGTGTCTTTCCCCATGTTCACCTGGGAAAAATCCCCGTGATGGTGGGGTCCAAATACTGTCTTCTCCACGACCAAAAGCATGTCCCGCCCGCCGCGATGGGCGAGTGTCCCGAAGACATGGGAGGCTACTTCATTGTTCAGGGTGGAGAGCGCGCGATGATCTCCATGGAGCGCATGTCGGAAAATCGCCCCTTTGTCTTTCGCAACGGCCGTGGAAGCGTGAAAGAACTGGAGGTCGTGGAGATCAAGTGCATCGGTCCCGACAATGACCAAGTGCCCAAGTCCAATACCGTCAAGATCGTGTATCATCCCAAGAATCAACTGCTGACGATGATTCGTGTGACGGTCCCTCGCATCAAAACGGAGATCCCGATTGTCATCCTCTTTCGCGCGCTGGGCGTCCTGTCTGACCGAGAGATCTGCGAACTCATTCTGGGCGGTGAGGACGAGCCCGCGTATGACTCGGTGATGACGGAGACGATCATGGAGGCGGGGGCGATTCAGACGAACGAGCAGGCACTGGCGTGGATCGGTGAGCACACGCATACGTGGTCGTCCAAGTCCTACAAGCCCAACAACATCGCGGACATTCTCTCGGAGGAGCTGTTCCCTCACATCGGCGGAAAAGAGATGAACTACGAAAAGGCGTGTTTCCTGGCGCACATGGCACGCAAGGCGCTGTGGACCTCCACCAAACGCATCCCCATCGATGACCGCGATGCGTATCCGAACAAACGCGTGGACATCCCTGGATTCCTTCTGGCGGATCTCTTTCGCAAGACCTACAACAACCGCATGGTGAAGGATATGAAGGCCGCGCTGTCCAAGGAGATTCACGGCGGATCGTGGAAGGCCACGGGAAACTGGCCTGACATCGTCAACATCAACAACATCAACAAGATCATCAAGTCCACGATCATGGATGTCTGTCTGAAGTCCTCTTTGGCCACGGGCAACTTTGGAAGCGGAAAGATTGGCGGGCCCAACAAGATCGGCGTGTCGCAGGTGCTTAACCGCATGAACTATTCGGCGACGATTTCTCACTTGCGACGCATCACGACTCCTATCGAGAAGACGGGCAAGCTGATTGCTCCACGAAAGCAACACAATTCGCAAATGGGATATGTGTGCGTCCTGGGTGACACCCAGATTCTTCGCGGAGATGGTGTGACTGCGACGCGCATCGATCGCATGAAAGATGGCGATGAGGTCATCACGGTGGATTCGGAGACGCTGCGTCCATCTCCTTCTGAGATCCATGCGTATTTCCGCATCACTCCTGAACGTGTTCTCCAGATCACGACGCTTTCGGGACGATCCATCGGATGCAGCCCTGATCATCCTCTGTTGGTGATGCGCGATGAGAACAATCAAAAGAACGTCTGGGTTCATGCCCGTGATCTGGTCGTGGGAGACCGTGTGCTGGTTCGGAATTACACGATTCCGATGCTGGAGGACAATGGCACCTTTCGCACAGAGATGTCCGAAGAGAAGCTCCAGATCATGGCGCGTCTCTTTGGAGCGGCTCCTACGCAAGGCCCCTTCTCCTTCTTTGTGGACGATGAACATGCCATTCAGGCCGACATGGCGCGTCTCGGTTGTGATCCGTGCCAACGCACCTCGGATCATACAATGATCCCATCGGACTCCTTTGTCACGCTTCTTGCGTCGCTGGGCACACATGATGCCTATCGCATTCCTGAGTGGATTCGTGGCGGATCATCTGCTGTTCAACGTGAGTTCCTGTCTGCCTTTCAGGGAAAATATGGACACACGATCCATTCTACTCACGGAGCCATTCGGATGGACTACACTCTACAGATCTGTGCGACTCAGGATGCGAAAGAGCACCATGACTATCTGACGGACCTTTCAGGACTCTTCCAATCCCTTGGAGTGTCTACTACCGTCTGTGTGATCTCGGTGACGCCTATGAGAACTGTTCATGCTCTTGTGATCGAGGATTCGGTAGAGAATCTGGCCCGTTATGCGACACGAATCGGATATCGCTATTGCGCTGTGAAGGATCGTATCTCGGCGATTCCCGTGGAATACCTCCTCTATCGCACAAATCATCCTCAGGACGTAATGACCTTCGACGAGTTCACGAAGCATGTCACCCAGCACGACATGAATGTATGCATGAGCATTCAGAGCATCACCGATCTCCCTGTGGAGGACGTCTATGACTTCACCACCCGTTCGGACAATCACGACTTCTATGCAAATGGCATCCTCGTTCGTAATTGCCCTTGTGAGACCCCTGAAGGCCATGGTGTCGGTGTCGTGAAGAACATGTCCGCCACCACCGCCATCACCATCTTCACGAGCCCCATCACGGTCTACGCGTTCATCCAGCAACTGGAGACCCTTGTCTCTCTTCGAGAGGCCACGATGGAGCAGAAACACAGCGAGACCCGTGTGTTCCTCAACGGCTCCTGGATCGGCATGGTCATGAATGAGAACACGATCAGCATGGTTCACCAGTTGCGGCAGGCGAAACGGGCGGGTCGGCTCCACATCTACACAGGAATTGTCTGGAAGAACGCCTACAAAGAACTCTGGCTCACAACGGAAGCGGGACGCGTCATCCGCCCCCTCTATTACGCCCCTGCGCTTCGTGAAATTGCAGCGGATCGAACGGGCGCCTTGAAGGAGCAGGTGATGGCCATTCAGGACTGGAATCAGATGCTTCTCTGGGAGACGCCCTCAGGAGACCACCTGTTTGAATACGTGGATGCGGGTGAAACGGACTGCGCCTATCTCGCCATGGACTATGAGAAGGCCGTGGCGGATCCGACGACGACCCATTGTGAAATCCATCCGAGCGTCATGCTCGGCACCACGGCGTCCTATATTCCCTTCCCTGATCACAATCAATCTCCACGCAACGCCTACCAGTCAAGTATGGGAAAACAAGCCATGGGCATCTACGCCCTTAACTTTCGCGAGCGATTCGATGCGATGAGCCACGTCCTCTGCTACCCTGAAATTCCAATGGTCTCCTCCTTCATGAGCCGTCACTATGGCGCACAGGAGCTTCCTGCGGGACAGAACATTGTTGTGGCCATCATGACCTACACGGGCTACAATCAAGAGGATTCCAACATGATCAATCGGGCGTCCTTGGATCGTGGTCGCTTCCGCTCCGTCTTCTATCGCACCTACAAGGACGAAGAGCGAAAGAATCAGTCCTCTGGCGAAGAAGAGCGATTCTGCCGACCCGACCCCACGGAAACCAAACACATCAAGAATGCGAAATACGATAAAATCGCGGAGGACGGGTTCGTTCCCCGCAATACGTATGTGACGCCTGATGACATTCTCATTGGTAAAGTCGTGCCCCTTCGCGTTCCCACAGGTGCCGTGTTGCCCGCGGGAGCCAAGAAGTCCCGTGATGTCAGCAAGATGCCTCGCAACAACGAGAGTGGCTACGTGGACAAAATCTACAAGAATCGGAACGGCGAGGGATATTCCTTCGTGAAGATTCGGATGCGACAGGATCGCATCCCAGAGATTGGGGATAAATTCTCGTGCTACGATCCTTCTACCGATGTTCTGACGGACAAGGGCTGGATCAACTTCACAGAGCTTACCATGAAGCACAAGGTGGCGACGCTCATGGAAGACGGACAGTCCATGCGATACACCATGCCTTTGGAAGTGATGTCGTATGACTTCAATGGAGAGATGTATTCCATTCAGTCCAACCATGTGGATTTATTGGTGACTCCCAATCATCGCATGTATGTGGGAAATCGCGATGGTGACCGATTTGACTTTAAGCTCGCCGAAGAACTCTATGGAAAGCGTGTCACTTACAAGAAGAATATCGAAGCGTATCTTCCTCCTACTGAGGGCCGTCCTGCGGAATTGTCCTATGTCCATGCGGTGACAGGAGAGATGATGGAGGAACCGCAAGCGTTTATCCTAACAGATGATGAACAGGACCCTCTGGCCATTCCCATGAATGACTGGCTCACTCTCTTTGGCATCTGGATTGCAGAAGGATGCATGTTGCGATCATGGGGAGTAAGTTTTGCGACACACAAACAGCGTGTGAAAGATGCATTGGAGCCCATTTGTGCCAGAACGGGATTTGAAATCAGAAAACATAAGGATGATGCGACGGATATGGTTCGTAATGCGTGGTGTCTGATTGACAAGCGATTGATCAACTATATCAAACCTCTCAGTGTGGGCGCGATTCACAAGTCTCTACCTGCGTGGGTGTGGCATCTCACTTCTGAACAGTGTCGAACGCTCATTCATGGAATGATGTTGGGCGATGGACATACTATGGCGAATGGAACTCGTCGCTACGACACCTCCTCACAGCAGTTGGCAAATGACTTCCAGCGGTTATGCCTTCATGCTGGATATTCTACCAACATCACTGTTAAATATGGAGCGGGACACGAAGCAACCATTGTGAAGGGTGATCGCAAAGGAGAGGTGATTCGTTCTACAGTGGACGCCTATCGCCTTACCATCATTGAAAAACAGAACACACCCAAGGTAAACAAGAATATCAAACCGAATGGCGATGATCGTCATGATTCTTGGGTCCCTTATGAGGGAAAGGTCTACTGCTGCCGTGTGGAGGGACCTGGTGCGGTCTATGTGCGACGCAACGGCACGCCTGTGTGGTCGGGCAATAGCAGACACGGTCAGAAGGGCACAATGGGCATGATCTTGAATCCCGAAGACATGCCCCAGACAGCCTCAGGCATCGTGCCTGACATTATCATTAACCCCCATGCGATTCCCTCGCGTATGACCATTGCCCAGCTCATGGAGACGCTCATGAGCAAGATCGGTTGTATGGCGGGATCGCTGGGAGACGGATCGCCCTTTGGCCCCACGACGGTGGATGGGTTGGCGACAATGATGCGTGATACGTATGGCATGGAGCCCTACGGGAACGAAATCATGTATAACGGATACACGGGGCGACAGATGGAGACGTCGATCTTCATCGGCCCGTGTTATTATCAGCGCCTGCGTCACTGCTCGGCGGACAAGATGCACAGCCGTGCGTCGGGACCGCTTGTGATGCTGACGAGACAGCCTGCGGAGGGGCGGGCGCGCGAGGGAGGCTTAAGGTTCGGTGAAATGGAAAGAGATGCTGTTATCTCTCATGGAGCAGCAGAGTTTCTCAAAGAACGCCTCATGGAGTGCTCGGATTCGTTCTCGTGCTACTCCTGTAAGGATTGCGGACTGCTAGCGGTGGTCAACCCAGAGCAGGGAATCTGGTCATGCCGTGGATGCACGAACACCTTGGGATTTTCCCATGTTCACATCCCCTATGCAACGAAATTACTCCTTCAAGAACTGGAGACGATGAATATTGCATCACGGATGATCACGGACCAGAAACTGATTTGCCATGCGCCGAAGGCAATGCCATGAACACCATGAACAAGAACAGCACCATGAACAAGAACAGCACCATGAACAAGAGAGAAAACTCTATTTTTTATAGAAGCCTACTGTTTGTGTAAAATTGATTGCTATCGTATGCATCTATAAAAACTAGAAATAACATGAAGTGTGAAATATGTGGAAAAAGAGCATACTATAACCTTCCTGATCAGGAAAAGGGTCGCTTTTGTGGAGCTCACAAAATGGATGGTATGATAAGTCTCCAAAAGACGATGAAGTGTGCTCACCCCACTTGTAAGAGAACACCTATCTACAATCATGTAGGAGAGACAATTGGGCGCTTTTGTTCCGATCATATGACAGACGATATGGTCAGTGTTCGTGGAAAAAAATGTGAGGAGGATGGATGTTACATCAGTGCTTCATTTGGTCTTCCAGAGACAGAAGTGTCACATTGCAGCACACACAAAACAGCGGGTATGATCAACATTCAGAGCGCACGCTGTGCATATGATGGATGCACTACCCTTAGCTGTGCCTTTAACTTTCCAGGAGAAGAGGGAAAATTTTGTGCAAAGCATAAACAAGATGGGATGGTGAATCTGCACAGCACACGCTGTAAGCATATGGGATGCATGTCTCTTACGCCCAATTTTGGCATAGAGGGAGGGCCAGGACTCTATTGTGGAACACACCGACTACCAGGAATGATAGATGTTCGTCATCATAAGTGCAAAGAAGATGGGTGTATCATCAATGCTACCTTTGGGTTTCCAGGAGGAAAAGAGGAGTATTGTGTTGCCCACAAACTGGACAACATGGTCACGCTCCGAAACAAATCATGTGATTATCCAGGATGCCATCACACTCCCATCTTTGGTCGAAAGGGAGAGAGAAGCCAATACTGTAAGTCACATAAAGAAGCAGGAATGATTGATCTGGCACATTCACCATGTGAATATGAAGACTGTATTACACGACCGATCTTTGACTTTCTACACGGAAAGGGAATTCGCTGTGCAAAGCATAAACTGAAAGGCATGGTTGATGTCAATAATCGGTCTTATTGTCAGCATCCCAAGTGCACATCCCGTCCTCATTTTGGCATCGTTAAAGGAAAGGCCCTCTACTGCTTTGCACATAAGACAGACGATATGCGCGATGTTAAGCATCCACCATGTGAACATGTTGCGTGTCTTATCCGTGCGTCCTATGGGCGCCCAGGACACCCCGCGACACATTGTGGGGCTCATCGCTCTCCAGGAACCATTTGCCATCCTACAAGAAAATGTATTGTTTGTAAGGATCCTGCACTCTATGGCATCAACTTTGTCCCTCGTCACTGTGAGACTCATCACACGGAAGAGGATCAGAATCTTGTGGAGCAAGAATGCATCTCGTGTCACTTAACCTATGTTCTAGACAAGGATGGCCGCTGTGAATACTGTCATCCTGAAACGTTTCACACGGCCCGTCTTGCGAAACAGAATGCGCTGATGGCATATTTGAACCAGCGAGATCTACCAGGAACCTCTACTGATGTAATGGTGAATCATGGAGAGTGTGGAAGAGAGCGTCCTGATCGCGTGTATGAACTTCCAGACAAAGTGATCATTTTAGAGTGTGATGAACATCAACACCGAGACCGTATATGCTTGTGTGAACAAATGCGAATGGTCAATATCAGCCAAGGATATGGAGGACTTCCTGTGTATTTCATTCGTTGGAATCCTGATGATTATTCCCCAGAAAAGGATAAGAAACTTCCAGAAACTCTTGCGAAACGTCATAAGCTTGTAGGTGATCTGATTCGTGATATGTGTGACAGCAAGGTAGCTCTTCCTGTTACACTAAGTAGCGCCCTCTATCTCTATTATGATGGGTGGGACGGATTGGCCAATGAAGAATGGAAAATCATATCATAATATCACCATGAACAAGAGACACTCTATTTTTTATGGTTACGGATAAATATATTTCGTGATCTTATTGATATGGTAGAGATGCGGTTTGTATTCTTTTAGATAATCCATAATCGTTTTGTGTGCATCATACTCTGTGTAGATCCTAATGTTATAATACGAAGTAGGACTATCATAAATAATAATGTTGACAAAATTGCTTCCAAGAAAGGAATGCGGGATCGGACTCGACACAGGAGTTTCAAACGGATTAAAATACAGCTGATAGGTTTTATCGGCATGAATGGGCAAATCAAGAATGCGAAATCGGAAGGGTGTAAAGGTTTCGATGGGAAACTGACTCGTTTCTTTACACAGAACCAAAAATGTCGCCCGGTCTCGATAGGTCAGCATGGTTTTCATATGGTTCAGGATGCTACAGGGGATCGTTCGAAACGTGCTCATCTACCATTCGCGGGCCAAAAAGAATACACCCTTGGTAGAATGATTATCACTCCGTTGACCTATCTTGCCGAATACGTGGGTGCCTTTTTCTTTATCCTGGCCATCTTTGCCAGCGGAGGTAATCCGTTGATCATTGGTGGTGCCCTGGCGCTAGCCATTTTCTTGATCGGAGAGCGCAGTGGAGGTCACGTGAATCCGGCTGTGTCCGCTGCGATGTATATGAATGGCACACTGAAAGGTGTGAATCTCGCTCTGTATATCCTCGCACAGATCCTTGGTGGTATTAGTGCGTTCTATGTGTATCGGCTGACGAAGGGCTACTAACGGCGCCGCATGAACCGTAACGGCAGAGCGACACCTAACGGCGCCGCATGACCGCAAAGGCAATGACACAAAGTGCCCCCACGACAATCATGGTAGCTGGTCGTGTGAGCATATCAAACCCCTCTTGCTTTTTAGGGGTTCCATCCGCATTAAATGTTCTCGGAGCACGAGCCCACTCCTCACGATCCATGCCGATCGGATTACCTTTCCGATCCGTATCTTGAACCCACCGTGTTTGGACATAAGAGCTCCCATTCCAACGGGCGGTCTCAGGATCGGTGATCCATGATTCCTTGGTGCTTCCATCGGCAATCCGTCCATACGCGTCTCCCACGGGCATGGTAACCTGTTTGCACTGAGGGTATCCGGAACCAAACATGGCATTGATCAGCGGACTAGGGTTGAGCGCATGCTTTGCATCTTCTAGCATGCCTGGGGCCAACCCCTTGAGCGGAGGCATACCCATATCTGCCATGACACGTTTCATGTTCTCTCCCAGTGCATCGCCTTCTGGGATGCCGTTCATATAATGCCACATGTCCGCTCCATTCGAACATGTTTGACCCGTTTTGATAAAATAATTGACACCCAGTGGCTTCAGAGGCATGCCTCGAGTGAAAGAGGTGGAAGGCGCGCCGAATCCAATCTGATCCGTATAGAATCCGACACCTTTTATGGCTTGAACGACGGACTCCATTGAGTCGCCGACTTGAACACCGATTTGAGGGGGCGTCAACATGGCATCCGCGGGGTTGTAAGGGGATCCAAAGAATCCGAGACCCGAGTCTTCGAATCCGTCGATGTTCGGGTTGGAGGTATTGGAGACATTGACCACAGGTAGGATTTGTTTTCGGTGTTCGGATCCTTGAACGGGAACCTTCTCGCTCATGACTACTTCTTAGGGGCCTTTTTAGTGGTGGGTGGGGGCACTTAACCCACACCCCCTTCTCGTGAAGAGAGTAGATACAAGTCCACTTCATGGGAGAGGGGTGTGGGGAAACGAAGTGTCCCCACAAATTTGAAGAGGGACGACGTAGAAAGAGAAGATACACAAGTATACAAAACTCATGGAATCACTCTTTCAACTTCGCACCTCTCTCCCTGCCGTGGAAGAGGTCGCCTGGGAATCATGGGAGGAGGAGAAAGTTGTTCCCATCGTAGACGCCGACACCTGCCCGTATTGCTTTCATACCGACTGTCTGTATTCCACGGACCTTCTTACCTGTAGAGAGTGTGGCGCGATTGTGTCCCGCCCCTTCGACAGCACCGCCGAGTATCGCTACTTCTCCCAAGAGGACCGCGGAGGTGATCCTACTCGTGTGGGGGCTCCGCAAGATCCACGATTGCCCGAGGCCTCTCTCGGCACTGTGATTCTGAATGGATACGGCACGGCCAAGGCAATGTATCGTGTGCGCAAGTATCATTCATGGAATACCGTTCCGTATAAGGAACGATCGTTTATTCAAACCTGTGAGCGTCTCTCTCTGATTGGTCTGAATTCGGGCATCAATCAGTCTATTTTGGAAGAATCCAAGAATCTCTATACGACACTCCAGGACATCGGTGGACGCCAAGGTCTCAGTCGCGACGCCATGCTCTCCGCGTGTCTGTATATGAGCCTCAAACAATCCGGATCGCCTCGTAAGCCCAAGGAGATTGCGGAGATCTTTGGACTCTCGTCGTCCACGTTTACAAAGGCCCTCAAACAAATGCAGGAGATCATGTCGATGGCCCGTCAGAAGAAGTTGATTCCTATGACGACGAGTAACAAACCGAGTCAGTCCAGCACTCGCGCCGTGGAATACATTCAACTCCCGCTGAGTCGTCTTCCGATTCCGCGAGATCAGATGAAGCACCTCTTTACCTTGGCGCAACGGATTGCCGAGAAGGCCGAAGAGGCTCGACTGTCCCAAGAGAACATGCCCCCCAGTTTGGCGGCGGGATGCCTGGCCTTCATCATTAAACGGTGCGATGGCCTTCATGTATCCCTCGCGACGATTGCGGAGGCGAGTGAAATCTCCGTGGCGACCCTACAGAAATGTCTACGACGACTGGAAACTCATGCGGAGATCTTGGAGGGAGTGCTTAATTAAAAAAGGGTGGGAAGGTAGTATGGGGCAGGTCGGCTCTACAGGAGAGTTCACCCAAGAGGGAATCAAACAGATAAAAGACGTAAAAGAGGCAGATGTAATGATGAATCTTATTTTTCGTTATATGGCGAAACAGATCAATATGAACGACTTTCTGAAGCTATCTCAGCCTGAAACCTGTAAAGAGTATGTGATCTCATTGGCGGAGCACATGTCTAGTCAATTTAGTCATCTCCAGATCACCCCCTATCGTGAGAAAAATTCGGACATTCTGTTGTTTACAAAATATAGTGAACTGGACCCCTCTAAAAAATCAGAGACGCATTCGGAAGAGGAAAAAACAAGTTTATGTCTTCTTCTCTCGTATTATTATACGCGTATTTTTCAGATTTATGGGGCTCTCGCCATCACACTCCTTAACGACATCTCTTCGTCTCAGACAATGTCTCAATCTATGGGATTGGATCGTTCTATCAATAGGACAAAGGGTTCTACAATGGTCAGCGCAAACAGTCTTATAGGGGGTACACGGGGAGGTGCAGACATGACAGAGATCCAAGACTCTTCCTTTGTCTTTTTGAGTTCCTATTTCTTGAATAAAGATAACAAAGAGACCTATCAACTCAAGAGGGGTTGGCAAACAAAATACGATGAACGCAATATGAACGGTGCCCGCGTCTATTTTGATAAAATAGAGACAATCACTTCCTCTTCAAGTGTAGTGACATTCATCGGAAGATTTATTATCTACCCCCCTGCTACTCGTGATCGCTATCTCATTCTAGATGTATCTGCAAAATGGGTGACAGGGACACGGTATGATATCTCTCTTACCTATAAATCTCTGAAGACATCTGATACCCCTTCTATCACCCTTCCCCTCCCCGCTTCTCTCAAAGATCCTGTCACGATTACGCGCAAGAAGGAAGAGGACATCTCCTCCTATGAGGTCAAGGTGAAGAGAAATAATGGCACGGCGAGCATGGGTGTCCCTCAATATTTTGAGGGAGTGTTTCAGGAATTGATTAAAGATTTTCCCTCGAAAGGGAAATCTACATCGGAGACATCGGAAGAAACGCAACTGAACGAAGAGGGGGTCTCCAACCCCCTTAAAATTAGCATCATTAAAAAGGCATTAGAAGAGCGACGCACAGTAGGTCATTGTATTGCTCGTGCCCTTCAATTGTTGCGCACGATTCCAGCCACTAGTAAGAAGGGTGCATCCTTTGAATCTGATATCTGTATGGAGACATTTACCTTTACTGCGCGGACACATAAGGGAAAGATATCAACCTCTTCTAATCCTCGACTACTCGGAACTCCCGAATATGGAAAATCATTGATGCTGAAAGATTCGGCGGGGAGCAGAGGGATTCATCCCCTTGTTCAGTTGTTTTATGATACTATTCACATAGGAAGTCCACAGATTCTCATGGGAGATACTGCGTTTACAGAATATAAGGCTTTCATGGAAAAGATGGCGGATCTGTATTGGGATGATGTTCCAGACGACAAGATCACACCTACTATGACGATACACCAAGGCATTGCAGAGATTAGTAATAAGCGCGATGAAGCGATGTGTACGACGGAATTGAGGAAAAAAAACGGAGTGATCAAGATTAATCCTACGATCGTAAAAGTGGATGAGGTATCACGGGTCGTCCGAGAATTGTATATCATCCAGGTGAACCATGCGAAGAAGTGTGGTGAAATTTTTAGGTTATTATTCAATATTACCTATGATGAGAAGAGGAATCCATTGATGATTTCATTGAATCCGTCGTTGCTAAAAGGGGGATTTAAAGAGCTTCGTCGGATCAATGGTCTTGCGCGAAATGTGTTGATTGATTATTATTCGATGTGCGAACAGAAATATGTGCAAGGAGTGAATTTGATTGTGAGACCGATGCGTGCGGCAAGTGCGGCAAGTGCGGCAAGTGCGGCAAGTGCGGCAAGTGCGGCAAGTGCGGCAAGTGCGACGAGTGCGACGAGTGCGGCAAGCCCTCCCTCTACTGTCCCCCTTACGCGATCTGCAACGAATGGGACCCCGATTCCTTCTGCTTCAAAGACCGATCCCCTTCTTCAGAATCCTTCTGCTTCAAAGACCGGTCCCCTTCTTCAGAATCCTTTTCCTCCTGCAACTCCTGCAACTCCTGCAACTGGTTCCACGATACCTCGCTTGACTCGCCAGCGTTCCACAGGATCTTCTACAGGGGGTTTCACAAGGTTTTCGGGAGGCACTAGAAAGCGTCACGTCATGAGACAATAAGAGCGATCCATCGAACGTGTCGTCGTCCATTGATACGTATACCAATGAAATTCTCCATCCACCTGCCATGCAGGATGAGATCCGCCCCATTCTTTGTTCATCCACACATGATCAAATAACGGAGATAGAGTATCCGTGATGGCAAGAGAGGCCTCTTCGCGAAACGAATCGGTAAGAGAGGGGCTCTCCAGCCACGCCGTGATCCATGCCATCTTTCCCCCATCCTTCCATTGAAATGAATCTTGTGCACACGCCATGATCCAATGAATGCCCTTTTTATAATAGATCCATTGTTGATTGGTCGTCTCTCGATTCCGAAGAAGGACCGTGTTCGGATCGGATGCACGGCGCTGATCCATGATCCGATAGGCTTGCTCCACTGGACATGAATGGACACAGGGATGCGGGTTAGGTCGAGTGAGCGAGCGATACACATACACCCCACGATACCATGAAGGAAAGATAGACAGGGGCACCCCCTCTTTTAAAAAGAGGCAATGGGGAATGCCCCTTCGATTTGCATACTGATGAAGCTCCGTCAAGATCACATCACCCACCCCCTTCTTCCTCCATGCAGGGTGAATACAGAAGCAGTCCACTTCATAGATGGATTCTTCCTCCAGAATCCCCATATAATGATACCGAATCGTGGCAATGATCTCCGTGTTATTACGAAGGACGATCATGTGATCTCGGGTTCCCAGAAGATGCTCTTCAGGAATGTCCAGGACAGGGGTCTGAGGAGGGGATCCAAAATGGGTTCGAAGATAGGCTCGGATCTCGGTCAGGGAATCACATGGCGCACGGAGAATCTGACACGTCGTCCCTTCGATCATAGGAAGGCGTTCTTTCTCCCATGGGAGCGAGGTAAAGGGGCGAGAAGGCAAGAGGGAGCGAAGAAAAGAGGGGAGAAGGCGGGGGAGAAAAGGGAGCACATGAGAAAGGGAATTGGCCCAGAACATGCCAAGAGGACCAAAGAGAGAAGTCTACAAGGAGAGACGCACGACCGGTTTACATGGTGTGTCTAGAGAGGAAAGAGGGGAACGTTAGACTACCATAGAATGGCCTACACGGTGGGAGTGGCCATTTGTTGCTATCATGGACACCTTTCTGCCCTATCAAACCTCTTCCGATCCATTGACGCTCAAACGCGCCGTCCCGATCACGTAGTGGTATCCTGTTCCTCTACGTCTCCTGAAGACATCCCCTATGACATGGGGTCGTATTCCTTTTCCTTACAGATTGTCACCTGTCGGGAAAAGAAGAATGCTGCACAGAATCGGAATACGGCCGCGTCCTATCTGCAGACGGACATTGTTACCTTTTTTGACGCGGATGATCTCATGCATCCCCAGCGGATCGCCACGATTCATCGCGGGTTTTCTATGCACAATGCGTATTTTATGGTGCATTCGTTTCAGATGAGTCCCGTGTTTGTCCCTTATCAGGACTATGTCTATCATGTGAATCAGCTGGAGGTATGCCCGTATGGGTCTATCTTTGTCAAGGGACATTCATACGACATGCCGATCGCCAACGGACACTGTAGTGTCTTGCGGAAGATTCTTAGCGAGTTCGCCTATCCTGAATCCGTGGAGGACCAAGGGAGAGAGGATACCATGTTTTCTGCAGGGATCATTCGGAAATATCCTGATCGCACCGTGTATGGTTCGGATGCGCTATCATGTTATTTTCCAAGCGGAACGGGTGGGGCGTGCTGAAGATAGATCACAGCAATGCTGGGAGTCCATCGCGGGTTCAGACGGGTATGCCGCGGATGAAACCAGTCTACGGCGTCCTTCTCTCGGCGATCCCTTCGCCATCGTGCAAATCCCTTCGGATGCTCTTTGATCCATTGAAAGGTATCGAAGGACTGTTTGATCTGTTCGGGTGTGGCAATACCCTGAAAGATATGGTATTGAAAGAAATGGTTCGGTGGGTAGCTGGATTCTTGGGATTGAAAGACGAGTCCTGTGTGTCGGAGATGGGCGACTTTCGTGATATGGGATTCCTCCTCGGTTTCTCGGAGGACATTTTCGGTGAGGTTCTGGAGAATGCTACGGTTCGCGTGGAGATCCTTGCCCTCCATTTGCCCTTTAGGGGGTTCCCAGGTGGCACTGGAGGCGTGCGCTCCGCGCCGTTTCACCACGAGGAACTGTTTCAGATCACGTGAGTGGTGTGAATGAAGGAAAAGGCAGGATCGCAAATAGACCCGCCATCCTTCGGCGGGATGCTCCACGTAGGCATAGGCTTTTACGGGGTCGTGGGGAAGATGAGCGGATCCTCGGTGGAGGCCTGGTTGGAACACATCAAAGGGTTTCATCTACCGTGCGCGGGTTTTTTAGAGAGGGGAAACCATTCTTGTTCGCATTGCAACCGTCGCACCCATCTCCATCGCTAACCTGCTCTACGGACAAGACCAGAGAGGATAAAATATAATCTTCTAATAGAATGGCAAATCCTAATTCCTATACAACACCACCAAAAGCAACCCGTCCACTATCTCTGCAACGTCGTAATGCTACAGGTGTACCTATTCAACAGACCCCTGAAGAAGCGCGCGTAGCACATGCTGCTGCGCCCTCTGCATCGCGTATTGGTATGGCTGTTGCGTCCCCAGCACTACCCGCTTTTGCTGCTAGTGGCGCAACATCCGTTGGTCCCGCAACACCATCAGGAGGCTATCGCAAGCGACGCACTTATCGCAAGAAACGCACTCTGCGTAAACAGCGCAAACAGCGCAAACAAAAGACCCGTCGCTAACGCCCGGCTTCTTTTCTAGGATCTAGTAGAATGTCTGCGGAAGCTTCGAATCAGTCGGCGAATAAGTCCGCAAAGAAGCGGACCTTTCACACGATCTCAAACAGAAAGCCTCAATACTTCACCTTTCCGAATATAAAGGCGGCAGAATGTCTTCGACGAGCCCATACAGAGACACATAATTTTAGCGCAGTCCCCAATGAGAGGATTAAACATGATGATAAGTATGGGAGTATCGGAACCCCTAAAGGTGGAAAACGAAGTGGCCAGAAGACCCGTCGCCATCGCTCTAGACGCTCACGTCGCTCCCGTTGATTAAGCATTTCGCGTAAAAAATAATAAATAGCCATACGAAAAAGAGATCGCCGTCAAATCCACATACTTCGTATACTTCCACCCGCTGTTTTCCGCCATCTTAATGATATCAGGAATGTTCGGCATGTGGAGTTTGTGTTTCTGACGGCGCACCGAGCCATCCTTGAACCGAAATGTCTCGCGAAATTCCGCGTTTGGATCATCCAATTCAAACACGGCATCATATTCCAGTTGATCAAATACCACCTTGGATTTGGTAATGCGCTCCTTCACATAATTCTGTGGAGAAATGCCCACCCACGGATTGCTCGCATCCAACACGGGTTCAAACTTGTATTTGTTGACGACCTCAATCGCCAAGTGACCCCCTGGCTGGACCCATAGCGCCAGGTTTCGAAACAGAATCTCGGGATCGGGGAAGTAGTATAATGTAAAATACAAGACACAGGCATCCGTAAATTCCCCCGCGGCGGCCGCACCTGGCCCCAGAATATCGAATAGACGAAACTCTACGTCCTCCTTCTGCGTCGGTTTCAACGTCGTGTTCTTCAGCGTCGTTCCCTTCGCATAGCGAATCATCGCCTCGCTCCGATCGATTCCCACCGCATGACCCGCGCCCTGTTTGACAAACGAGCACGCCGCCACTCCAATTCCACATCCTGCATCCAAAATGCGGAGTTGATCTTTCGGTCGTTCCCTCGAGAATTCCTCCATACACATCGCCGCCTCCGCCTGAACAAGGTTTTCATTCTGGGTCAACTTTGTAAACACAGACGCATAGAAATCGTCAAAGAGGTCGTCGTTGGATAGCCATTCATATTTGGATTCCTCCGCTGCCGAGGGCACCACAAACCCCTCATGAATGGACCCCATGTTCCACGAGGTCAGATGATCCATGGAGAAAATCATAACATAGCTCGTGACGATCATGAGAAGGGTGATCAGCAACGCAGTCTGCCATGTATCAAACGTGCACACGGTTACCATCGCAGACAAGAGGAGAATGGTGAATACAACGATGACAATGTGACCCTTCATGGCACTCTCTATGTGGTTCGTTTCTTTGTTTTTCGTGGGCGAACACGACGGCAGGTGATGGCCCCCTTCTTACGACCACAGTCACTGGAATAACGGGCGAGGCTCTGACACACGGACGTATAGGGGTCCGCAAATCCCTTCTCCAGACCGCACCGCATTCGCCATAGCCATGCCAGGGTGCTCCGACGGCACTCCAGTGTCGGCGGATGCTGTGCTTGAAGGGACTTCCAATGGGGTCGGATGGTAGACGGTAGGGCATCCGGAAGAGCCTTCCAAAACCGTCGGAACCAGTGGGCTCGTTCCCGTTGGGGAAGCACGTTCCATTTGTTCTTTTCACAGGCATCTCGGCAGTGATAGACTTCCTTGGGACATCCCTCCATCGGCTCCATTCGACGAAACGACTCTTTCGGGTGGTGATATCCTACCGAAAAGAGGAAATCCCAGCAGAGGGCAAGTTGTTGATGCCATGGAGACTCGAGAAGTCTGTTATACGTTGCTTTGACGGACGCAAAGGTCGGGGCGGGAGACACGGGAAGCCCCTGCTTTTTTAGTTTCGCGCTGACGCAGTTGTGAATCGTATACATCCATGTTGGGAGATCCAAGGCGGGGATCATACGTCCCTTGATAGAGAAGGGGTGCTGGCGATAATAGTCTGTCAGGGACGCACGGCAGAACTTACAAGGGAGAATATAGGGGATCGTCTCGAAGAACTCGGCGAGATCGGGCCGATCGGAAGCAGGCTCCGCACAAATCAAATGGAGCAATTTCCATCCCGATGGACCCCAAAATCGTGTGTCCATCTCTGTATGGTCCTTCGTCTTTTGGAATCATCTGGATTGTCCAGATGATTCCACTGT
>Ga0209500_10000880_pt1 | contig 24134 bp, 30 predicted proteins | sample S_140212_EF_Meta_FD_187323 | JGI IMG/M metagenome (GOLD analysis project Ga0209500, IMG submission 187323) | Freshwater microbial communities from Lake Simoncouche, Canada to study carbon cycling - S_140212_EF_MetaG (SPAdes) (version 2) | ecosystem: Environmental > Aquatic > Freshwater > Lake ...
TTATATTGATGAATGCATTGAAGCAACTCGTAGATTGATGAATTCTGACTTTATTGGACCAGTCAATATTGGTTCAGAAGAAATGGTAACTATCAATCAACTTGTAGAAACTGCTGCAAAAGTTGCCGGTAAAGATGTGCAAAAAATGCACAAGTTAGATGCACCTCTTGGTGTTCGTGGAAGAAATTCCAATAACGATATAGTTCGTAAAGAACTTGGTTGGGATTATTCTCAAACTCTTGAGGAGGGTATTCGTAAGACTTATAATTGGATTGAGGAGCAGATAAATGGTTGAAAATTTTTCATGGGTTGAAAATAAAAAGGAAAACTTCAAAGAATATGCTCTAAATCTTCCAGATAGTGAAGTAGAAGAAATTCTTGGTAGTATTCCTTCTGGATGGAACTATCCTCCAAAAAGCCATAGAGGATTTGTGGAATGGTTGATTAATCGTATTAAACCAGAGGTTACAGTTGAACTTGGTGTTGACTATGGGTACTCTTCTTTCTTAATGGCACTATGCCAAGACAATCCAGTATACGGTATTGACTGCTTTGATGTTTCCGTTCATGGTCCTCGTGAAGATGATGATTATCAGTTTGTAATGTCAGTTAAAGAAAAACTTGGTCTTGATAATCTAAAAATTATTAAAGGTTATTTTGATGATGTAGCAAAAACTTGGGATAAAGAAATTGATATTCTTCACATTGATGGTCTTCATGATTACAAAAATTGCAAAAATGACTGTGATACCTGGGCACCTTTAATAAAAGAAGATGGTGTAATTCTATTTCATGATACTATTTCAAACCCTGATGGTGTCGGATACTTTTTTTCTCAACTTGAAGTTCCAAAAGTAAACTTTACAAATTCTTTTGGTCTTGGAGTAGCTTCAAACAATGTAGATCTAATTGAAGAGATTAAGCAAACTTTTAAACTATGATTAAACTTATAATCCTTGATGTGGATGGTGTTCTTACTGATGGCACCAAATATTATGATCGTGATGGGAAAGTAGTTCTTAAACTTTTCTGTGATAAGGATTGGACTGCCATTAAAAGGTTTCGTGCTATTGGAATTCCAGTTGTTTTTATAACTGGCGATCCTTATAATGAGATTATTCTTAAGAATAGAAATCTTCCTGTTGTAGTGAATCGTGGTGAAGGATTTCATAAAGACAAAGTAAATTATCTTGCAGAAGTTCTTGATGATTACAATTGTCTTGCAGAAGAAGTTGTTTATCTTGGAGATGATCTTTTTGATTATGGTATAATGAGAGAGGTTGGATATCCTTATTGTGTGTTAAATTCACCAAGAACTCTTCAAGACATTTCTGTAGTTCTTCACTGTAATGGTGGAGAAAATGCAGTGATGTGTTTGTTTGAATATCTGGAGGATAGAGAATTGATTCCGGTTGTTCCTTATGATGAGGTAATGTCTAAAATTTATGAACTTGACTTGAAGGAAAACTTTTAATGAAAGACATTTCGCTTTATGGGCATCTGACTATTGATACGATTCTTGACGGTAATTCTGAAAAGAAAAGTTTAGGATCAATGGCAAATGTTTGGAGATCTTTACTTGAGATTGATTCAACATTAAATATTGGACTTTCTCCAATTGATGTTGGTCAAGCACTTGTTTATATTGATAAACTTTCAGCACAAAGGTATTCAAAAGCAAATTTAAATCTAGTTCAACACAAAGTAAAAATCTTCGAATCAAAAGTTCACCATCTCATTTATCTCAATGAAATGTCTATTCATGATTTTATTCCAAAACTGAATGGTATTATCACTGCAGATATATGTTCTGGAAAATCATTGAATAAAGATTTACTTAAGTGTGTAGATTATCTTTTTATTTCTGATGAAGATATTGATGGCAATCTTTCAGATTACGTGAATACAATAAAGGGATATGTGATACTTCATAGTTCATCAGGAAGCGTTGTATCAAATGGAAAAGATGAGTTTTTCTATAAACTGCCTAAAGATTTGATACTGAAAGGTGTTAATGTTCTTGGTGCTGGTGATACATTTGCGTCTTGTTTCTTATATAAATTACTAAGGAATGAAGGAAGCATCCACAACTGGATCGAATTTGCTCATTTAAAGACAACTGAAATTATTAGGAATTCGATATGAAACCAAATATTCTTGTTCCGATGGCGGGACTTGGTAGTAGATTTATTAAAGAAGGATTTAAAGTACCAAAACAATTAATCAATATCAAAGACAAACATCTAATTGATATTTCGCTTGATTGTTTGAACTATGAAGATTGTAATCTAATCTTCGTGGTTAGGGATGAAACTGTTTATAATTTTCATATTGATGAACTCCTAAAGAAAAAGTTTGGTGAAGATATCAAGATTGTTATTATTGATAAACTTACTGATGGATCTGTGAGCAGTTGTTTGTATGCAGAAGAATATATTGATAATGATGCACCTCTTGTAGTTCATACTCTAGATATTGAATTCCGTCCAGTATTTGATCCGCATACTATGAATGACTTGAATGCAGATGGACTCCTTTTGACATTTAAATCAAATTCTGCAAATTATAGTTATGCTGATGTTAATGAAGATGGATATGTAAAAAGAACTGCTGAAAAGAAAGCAATTAGTTCTAATGCCTGTGTTGGTATCTATGGATTCAAAAAAGGATCCGACTTCTGCAAGTATGCAAAGGAAATGATCGAAAGAGATATTAGAACCAATAATGAGTTTTATATTGCACCTTTGTATAATCTTCTTATTGATGATTGTAAGAAAATCGTTACTTCGGATGTAGATAAAATGCATGTATTTGGAACTCCTGATGAGTTTCATTTCTATAAAGAAAATGTCATTCGTAAGGTTGGTGATAAACCAATTGCTATTTGCTCAGACCATTCTGGATTTGAATCAAAGGAAAAGTTTAAACATATTCTAGAAAAACACAATCTTGAGTATATTGATTTTGGAACTATCTTGAATAAGGATTGTGATTATAGTGATTATATTGCACAAGCAGTTAAAGCAATTGCTGAGCGTGATTGTGATTATGGATTTGGTTTCTGTAGAACAGGTCAAGGTGTGAATATTTGTGCTAACAAATACAAAGGTATTCGTTCAGCACTTATCTATGATGATTTCTCTATGGAGATGGCAATCCGACATAATTGTGCTAACTTTTTTGCAATTCCTGCAAAAGATTATACTATCGAAAAAATGGATAAGTATTTGGAAATCTGTTCTACTCATAGCTTTGATGGCGGTCGTCATCAGGTTCGTATTCAGGAATTAGAAAAATGATTCAAGCAAATATTGTTGACTTTAAAGCAGGATGGTTTGTTGGGGACTTTGAACCATCTATTTTTAAGAATCCATTTTTTGAAGTTGCACACCATTCTCACACAAAAGGTCAACAAACTTTTCCTCATTACCATGCAGTCACTAATGAACTTAACTACATTGTAAAAGGTGAACTAATAGTATCTGGAAAGCATTTGAATGCAGGTAATATGTGGATCTATGAACCAAAGGAAATTTCTGATGTTGAGTTCTTGAGTGATGTCGATCTTATAGTAGTGAGATGGCCGTCTATTCCTTCAGATAAATATTCCGTGTAATGAGGTACAATTTATGTTTATTATTTCTTGTAAGTATGATGGAGCAGAGCATCCAAATCATGATCCATCTAAGGCAATTCCTAAAAAATCACCAATTAGAGAATGTGTCAAATCAATATTTGAACTGCATCCAAATGAAAAAATAGTTGTTGTTGATTCTGATTCGGGAGATAAATCATATTTTCAGGACATTGAAAAATATGATAATGTAATAATTCTTGATTGTAAAAATAACAATCGAGTATGCGGTTCTTTTTATGAAGCATATAAGAATTTTCCTGATGAGGATACATATGTTTTGGTTCATGACTCGTTAACTTTTAAAAAGTCCATTCAAAATTTTATTGACTCTGAAATTGAATGTTTTTCGTTAATGTATTTTGTTGAACATGTTATTAATTGGGAGTTTCAGTATGATCCATATTCTTGGAATATCTTGGACAATTCTGACTACGAAAGACCTATAAATGGTAGTGTTATTGGTTGCTTTGGTCCAATGTTTATTGTTAAGAATAGGATTGTTAAAAATATGGAAAAGAAAGGTCTGTTTAAAAATTTAACAGTAAGCAATAAAACTGAATGTGCCATGTGGGAAAAAATATTTGGAGAAGTTTTCAGACAAGAAGGATATTGCCCTACAAAATATAGCATTGAAGGAGATTTTAAATCTAAAGTAGATCAGGTTGGTTCTGGTGGTCTTGAATATTTTGTAAAACTTAGGTTGGGTAGAGCATGACAATTAATAATCTTGTTATTTTTGATTTGGATGGTGTTTTGATTGATAGTCGAGAAATGCATTATGAGGCACTTAATTGTGCTCTTAAAAATGTAAATTCAAAATATATTATTTCTAGAGAAGAACATTTAAGTTTATATGATGGACTTCCTACTTCAAGAAAACTTTTAATTTTAACTGAGAAAAAAAATTTTCCACAAGAAAAATATTCTCAAGTATGGGAAGATAAACAAAAGGCAACTATTGAGATATTTTCTAAATTGGATAATGATTATCAATTAATTTTGTTTTTCAAAAAACTTAAGTTGGAAGGATATCAAATTGCTGTAGCCAGTAATAGTATTCGTAATACAGTAAAGATTGTTTTACTTAAACTTGGTTTACTCGAATTTGTTGATTATTATGTTAGTAACGAAGATGTGGTAAAAAATAAACCATTTCCAGAAATGTATTGGAAGTGTATGACTGCATGTAATTCTTTGCCCAAAACTACAGTTATATTTGAAGATAGTCATATTGGTAGACAGGGTGCAGTTGACAGCGGATCTTATTTGATTGCAATTGAAAATAGAAACGATCTTAATGAAGAAAAAATAAAAAAATCTATAAAAATTCTTTCAATTAGAAAAGAAACATCTATACCTTGGAAATCTGATAAGATGAATGTTCTTATTCCTATGGCAGGTGCTGGTAGTCGCTTTGCGAATGCTGGATATACTTTTCCCAAACCACTGATTGAAGTGGATGGAAAGCCAATGATCCAAGTGGTTGTTGAGAACCTTAATATTGAAGCAAACTACACCTTCATTGTTCAGAAGGAACACTATGAAAAGTATAGTCTTCAATATCTCCTAAACCTGATTGCTCCTAACTGCAATATTGTTCAGGTAGATGGTCTTACTGAAGGTGCTGCTTGCACAACACTCCTTGCCAAAGAGTTCATTAATAATGATGCTCCACTTATAATGGCAAACTCCGATCAGTTTGTAGAGTGGAGCAGCAATGAGTGCCTGTATGCCTTCAATGCCGATGGTATTGATGGTGGGATTGTTAGTTTCAAGGCAACTCACCCCAAGTGGTCTTATGCTAAGGTTAATGAGGATGGATTTGTTTCTGAAGTTGCTGAGAAAAAACCAATTAGCGATAATGCAACAGTTGGTATTTATTTTTGGAAGAAAGGTTCTGACTATGTAAAATATGCTGAGCAGATGATTGAAAAGAACGTCAGAACTAATGGTGAGTTCTATGTCTGCCCAGTCTTTAATGAGGCAATTAGTGATGGTAAGAAAGTCCGTATCAAAGACATTGAAAGAATGTGGGGAATTGGTACTCCTGAAGATCTAAATTATTTCTTGGAGCACTATAAGGGATGAAACTGATTGCTCATCGTGGAAATATTAATGGTCCAAATTTATTAGAAGAAAATCGCCCAGAATATATTGACTTTGCTATACGATTAGGTTATAATGTGGAGATTGATATTAGATTTGATGACGACAATAAACAATTTTTTCTTGGACATGACTATTCGAAATATCTAGTTAATTGGTCTTGGTTGACAAAACATAGAAATAATTTATGGATACATTGTAAAAATATTGAAGCACTTTTTAAATTTTCACACTCAACTAGTGGATTTAATTATTTCTGGCATGAAAACGATAAGTATACTTTGACCAGTAAAGGTTATATCTGGACTTATCCTGGACAATTTTACACACCAAAATCTGTAATTGTAATGCCAGAAACATACTTAATCACGGATTTGAGTTCATTAATTGTTTATAATGCATATGGCATTTGTACTGACTACCCTAATAAATTAAAAAAATGAATTCTGCATTTATCGAATTAAAAAAACATCACAATAAAATTAATATTGTTGATATTGGTGCTGCTAGAGCAGCATTTTTGTTTGAATTATCTAAAGTTTTTGAATTGAGTAATGTTTTTTCTGTTGGCATAGATCTATTAAATCACGGCATATCAAATCAATATATTGACGTTAAGGTTTTAAATTTAAGTGATATAATTGATGACGAAGTTGAAGGTATTATTCATTTTGTAAAAATTGATGCCGAAGGAAAAGATATGGATATCGTAAAATCTTTGAAACCAAATTTTCATAGAATTAAATATATTTCTATAGAATGTACCAACGAAATACCTAGATTTGAAGGTGAGGTAAATAGAAAGGAGTTTATTGAATACTTTGAAGAAAATAATTTTAAAGTATTTGATTTAATTGATTATGAATTTGAGGATAATAATGGTACTCAAATGAGTGATGTCGTTTTCATAAACAAACGAGAATTATGAAAGTAGCATTATGTTTATCTGGTCAACCAAGAGTAGTTGACATTGGATTTCAAAAACTAAGCCAATCAATTCTTCAGCACAATGATGTTGATGTGTTCATTCATACTTGGTTTGATTCTGAAAATCTTAGTACAAATTCTGTCATTCCTGGAAGAGAATCTCATAGGTTAGATCCTCAAGCAATTGATAAATTGGTTCATTATTATCAACCAAAACGCATTATGGTTGAGAAACCAAAAAAGTGGTCAAAGAGATATGAGTTTCCTGATAAGGTTTTCACACATTCGCATACTTGGGCACTTGAAGTTCCTTCTGGATTAGAAGTAGCAAAGGATTACATTTGTGATACTACAAATAGTATGTTCTATAGTATTATGATGTCAAATCTTTTGAAAGAACAGTATTCAACAGAAATTGGAATTGAATATGATTTAGTAATTCGAAATAGAATTGACTATTCTCCTCATGTAGTGCTAAAATTGGATGAGATTCCAATAGATGATTGTACACTAATATATCAAGATCTATATCAACCTGATGGTATGATTAGTGATTGGTTTGGTATGGGATCAACAAATACAATGAATGTTTTTTGTGGCGTATACAATCAAATAGGCCAACTCATCCGACAATCAAATGAAGTTGATGGATATTGGTGCAATGAACTTCTTCTTAAACATCATATCAAAAATAATAAAATCAAAACAAATCCTATAGATTATCAAGTTCACTATTAACATGAAGAAAGCACTTATTACTGGAATTACTGGTCAAGATGGATCTTATCTTGCAGACCTCCTTTTGAGTAAAGGATATGAAGTTCATGGAATTATTCGTAGAAATTCAACATCAGATTGTACTGATAGAATTAATTATCTTTTAGGAAATCCTAAAATCACTTTACATTACGGAGATCTAACTGATTTCTCAAATATTACATCTATCATTCAAGAAACTCGTCCTGATGAGATCTATAATCTTGCAGCACAAAGTCATGTAAAAGTATCTTTTTCCAATGCACTTTATACTGCTGATGTAGATGCTTTAGGTGTTTGTCGTATTCTTGAAGCACTACGAATTCTTGGCATGATTAATACGACCAAGTTTTATCAGGCAAGCACTTCAGAAATGTATGGTCTTGTTCAAGAAATTCCTCAACGTGAAGGTACAAAATTTCATCCAAGATCTCCTTATGGTGTAGCAAAACTTTATGCTCATTGGATTACTAAAAACTATCGGGAAGCATATGGTTTATTTGGATGTAATGGTATTCTTTTTAATCATGAAAGTCCTCGTCGAGGTGAAACTTTTGTGACACGTAAAATCACCAAAACGCTTTCAGAGATTAAAAATGGAAGTCGTACTGCACCATTAGAACTTGGTAATATGGACGCTAAGCGTGATTGGGGACATGCAAAAGATTATGTAGAAGCAATGTGGCTGATGCTTCAACATAACACTCCTGATGATTATGTTGTTTCTATGGGGCAACAACATTCTGTTCGTGAATTTGTTGAGATCTCATGTAAACACATTGGATTTAATATTGAGTGGAGTGGTAAGGGTATAGAAGAGATTGCAACAATTAAAGGAACTGATGAAATTTTGGTGAAGGTTAATCCTGAATTTTATCGTCCAGCAGAAGTTGATTCTCTTGTTGGAGATCCTACTTATACCAAAAACAAAATTGGTTGGAAACCAAAGTATTCTTTTGCTGATCTTGTAAAAGAAATGTGTGATGGTGATATGGAGGCAACAAAGTGAAAAATAAAATTGTTTTTTGGGTAGAAAATAAACCATATCAGACATTCTCTTACATTTACGCTGGGATGAAAAAGGCGTTTGAAAGATTAGGTTGCGAAGTTTATTGGTTTAGCGATCAATCGTTTCCATCACAATCTGAATTTGATTATTCAGATTGCATCTTCTTTGTAGATAATCAAGGACCTCTTGATTATAATGTTCCTATTATTGATAGTGGAATTTATTTTGCGTATGATAAATTTACCAATGTTGACAAGTACCTTGATAAAGTTAGGTGCTTGGTAAATTATCGAGTCGCAGAGTTTAAGAAACCTATTCCAGATGATGATCGTTATGTTGAGATCGAAAAGGGTGTAACCTTTGATACTCAAGCAACAGAACCTTATAACGTTATCTACTTTAGTTGGGCAACAAATTTAATGCCGGAAGAAATTGATTTGGATTGGGTAAACAAAGAACGCAATAATGAATATAATTTCGTAGGAACTATTCATGCTCCTAGACCAAATGCAGAACCACTTCATCAACAATTTATTGAGATTGTAAAGAGCAAAGGTATTCCATTTAATCATTATAATCCTAATATTAATCCTGCAACTGATCAGGAACATATTAGGATCCTTCAAAAATCGATGTTTGTTCCAGATTTTAGACCACAAGAACAAAAAGATAATTGGTATGTTTCATGTCGTGTTTTGAAGGCAATTAGTTATGGTTGTCTTACTGTTTCAGATTCTTCTTATCTTAAACACTTTATTGATGATAGTCTGTTGATTTCTGAAGATGCTCAAGAAATATTTGATCTTGGAATGAAAAATCAGTATAATAAAGATTTAATTGTACATCAAATGGAAATTATAAAAAGAGATCATACTTATTTAAATAGGTGTAAAGGCATTCTTAAAATCGTAGAAAATATAAAATGAAAATCACAATTTTGGGTTCCAGTGGACAGATCGGTGCATATCTCACCGAGTATCTGCGTAAAAAGGGACATGTAGTTGAAGAGTTTGATGTAGTTAATGGACCTTCACAGGATATGACTGTGATTCCTAATCAATATCTTGAATTGAAAATTAGAGATTCTGATTTTGTATTCTTTCTTGCATTTGATGTAGGTGGATCACGTTATCTTAAAAAGTATCAACATACTTTCCAGTTCATTGATAACAATGCTCGTTTGATGGCAAATGCTTTTGGTATTCTTCAAAAGTATAATAAGAGGTTCATTTTTGCTTCATCTCAAATGAGTAATATGAGTTACTCTCCTTATGGAGTTCTCAAGAACGTTGGTGAACTGTATACCAAGTCTTTAAATGGATTGATTGTAAAGTTCTGGAATGTTTATGGTATTGAGAATGATCACGAGAAAGCACACGTTATTACAGACTTTATTCGTAAAGGATTTGATACTGGTGTGATTGATATGCTAACCGATGGTCAGGAAGAACGTGAGTTTTTGTATGCTGAAGACTGTTGTGAAGCACTTGAAACTATTATGGAAAATTATTCTTCTTTTACACCAGAAGATAATCTTCATATTACAAGTTTTAGATCTACAAAAATTCTTGATATCGCCAACATTATTATTGGACAGTTTAATTTGATTGGAAAATATGATATTAAACTTCAACCATCTGAAGAGAAAGATAGTGTTCAGATGGATAAAAAGAATAAACCAGATACTTATTTGACCAAGTGGTGGACACCCAAAACAACAATTGAGCAGGGAATTTTAAAAGTGTTTAAAGATATGGAGAAAAATTATGTTAGCATGTAATCAACTTGGTAATAATGGTAGACTTGGAAATCAAATGTTTCAATATGCTGCTTTAAAAGGTATTGCACATCGTAGGGGATTTGATTACTGCATTCCTCCTTTTAATTCTCAAGGAATTGATAATTATGGACTTGGGGATGCTTTTGATATTCAATCTATTATTGATGTGGCAAATTTTCCATCAGTTGGCGAACCACATTTTCATTATAGTGAAGAGTTTCATAATACTTGTCCTGATAATGTAACACTTATTGGATATTTTCAATCTGAAAAATATTTTAAAAATATTGAAGAACAAATTCGTCAAGACTTTATTTTTAAAAAAGAATGGTTGGAACCTTGCTTGCAATTTAGAAAAGAGTTTGAGGGGCAGGAAATTGCTTTTCTTCATGTTCGTCGTGGAGATCCAAATCTTGTAGATCGTAGGGGATTTAAATGGGCATATGTGAATTGTTCTGATCAACATCCAGTTCAACCATTAGAATATTATGAGGAAGCAATTAAACTGCTTCCAGAAGATATGCCAATCCTTGTATTTTCGGATTCAATTGAATGGTGTAAAGAACAAGAATTTTTTGCACCAGATCGTTTTATGTTATCTGAACCAGAAGATAAGTATTCTGATGGGGCTTTGGTTCCTTATACAGATTTGTGCTTGATGTCTTTGTGTGATCATGCTATAATTGCAAATAGTAGTATGAGTTGGTGGGGTGCTTGGTTGATTCAAAATCCAAATAAAAAGGTTATTGCACCTAAAATGTGGTTTGGATCTTCGTATTCTCATCATAATACAAAAGACATTTATTGTGATGGTTGGGAGATTCTTTAATGATCTATGTTTCTGGATCTAATGGTTTAATAGGTAAAGAGTTGGTTAAAAATTTCAGTAACTATATTCCAATTTCTTATCGCAATCAAGTTCCAGATGTAGAATTTTTACCTAATTCTACCTTGGTACATCTATCCTCATCAATTACACCAAGGAACAATCTTACAGATTTGGAAGCATCATTTCAAAGTGATGTGCTGATTCCTTTTCAAATTTTTAAAAATTATTTAAAAACAAATCCAAATGGAAAAATTATTTTTCTTTCTACTGCTGGCGATTTGCATAGTTCTGAATCCAATATTATAAGTGATGAAAATTCATTACCAAATCCAAAATCAATCTATGGCGTACACAAATTACTTTTAGAAAATTATATTAAATTACTTCACAAAACAAACAATTTTTCAAGTATAATTTTTAGAGTCACTAATGTTTATGGTGGTGAACCTACACCAAACAGAGTAAATGGATTGATAGATAAACTCATCGTAAGTGATAATATTACAATAACTTCAAATATTAAAGAATCTATTGATTTTATTCATATGAATGATTTGATTAGTTTGTTGTTAAAATCAATACAAACAAAGTTGAGTGGATATAATTTATTTTTGGTTGGTAGTTCTAATTCTATTTCTATTCAAGAGTTGATAAAAAAAATTCTTCTTTATGTTTCTCCAACTATTACATATAAAAATGAAAATTCAAAACTTTCATACATAAAAATAGACACCACAAAAGTAAAAAAATATTTCAATTGGAAATGTGAATATTCAATTGATAGTGGTATAATTAAACAAGTAAAAACTTTGAATTCATTATGAAAGTTGCTATTTCATTTTTTGGAACAGGAAGTTATTTAAATTTTCTTCCAAATTGGTATATGTCTATTCAGGATAATTTTCTTCCAGGTATAGAAAAAAAATTTATTGTATTTACTGATGGGGAAGGTGATTTTCCAGAAGACGTAATTAAAATAGAAACAGAACATTTTGGATGGCCTGACGTTTTTTATAAAACGTTTGAAACAATTTTAAGAGCAAAGGATATTATCAGTGAATGTGATTGGTTCATATCCATTGATGCTGATATGGTAGTCAAAAAAATTGTTTCTGTTGAAGAATTTTTAGATGATTCAAAAGATTATATTGGCGTTCATCATCCTTGTGCTTATTTAAAACTTCCCCCTCATAATAAGTTTCCTGGATCTTTTGATATAAATCCATCATCAAATGCTTATATTACAGAAGATATGGATACTTCTGTTTATTATCAAGGGTGTTTGTGGGGTGGTAAAGTTCCAGAAATTATTGAAATGATGGAACTTTTAGACAAATGGACAAAAGAAGATGAAGAAAAAAATACCACACCAGTGTGGTATGAAGAATCATATTTTAACAAATTCTTCATTACAAATAAAGATAAAGTGAATACACTTTCTCCATCGTTTGCTTATCCAGAAGATTTTAAACAGTATTGTAATTTTGAAGAAAAAATTACACATATCTCTAAAAATAATCAACAATATCATAATCAATAACTATGACTAAAAAATTATCAGTTTATTATCATATTTGGAGTCCTGGTGGAACAGATCTTTGGAAATTGATGGTAGACGAACAACTTAAAAGAATTTATCGCAGTGGTCTTTCAGAAAATGCTTCTATTTATTGTGCAATCAATGGACCACAAGCAAACCGAATTGCTGAATATGTTTCTATCTATGATTGGTTGACTATTCTTGATGTTTCAATTGATGAAAGTGAATATGAAGGATTTACTTTAAAACGAGCATATGAAGAAGCACATTTCAATCCAGATTTAAAAGCAGTTGCTTATCTTCATACAAAAGGCATCAGTCATATGTGTGGAGTTCGGGATCACTATTCTGATCGTAAGTTTAGGGCAGTGAATAGTTGGAGGCATCAGATGGAATGGGGAATTCTTGATCGTTGGAAAGAAGCAGTAGAAAAACTTGACGAATATCAAGTTTCTGGTGTAAATTATTGTTTGGATCCTTGGCCCCATATGAGTGGAAACTTTTGGTGGGCAAGAGCAGATTATGTTAAAACTTTAATTCATCCCATAAGAGATAGATTTCCAAATGACAATAGAGATTTTGGACCAATTCAAAGAATGAATTTTGAAAAGTGGATTGGATTAAATAATCCAAAATGCTTCAGTTTTTATGATGCTCCATTTAGTTATGATTTTAAAGGAATGATACCAGATGTACAACCAACTCCTCCAGGAGAACCACATTGGTTCTGGTTGTATAGAGACGACATTGAACCCTATTATAGAAAGGAAGGTAATTGATATGACTTTTGGATGCTTTCATACAGTATATGAAAACAAAAGAGCAACAGAGTTTATTTTACAAGAGTTTAGAAAATTTTATCCAGATGCTCCTTATACTTTAATTTGTGATGGTGGAGTAGATTACTCTGATCTTGCTACAAAATATAATTGCAAATATATTCATTCGTATATGCATATTGGCAGAAGAAATTCTGGGGATCCTTCTGGAATTTATGGATTTACAAAAGATGAAAGTCTTCATTGGATTCATATGTTTAGAGAGGCAGCAAGACACGTTAAAGAGAATGGTGGAACACATATGATTATGATGGAAGATGATGTTCTTACTCAAGGTGAAGTAAAAATTAATCCAATTTGGGAATGTGCTGGATTTGATGTTCCAGGAAATAAAATTGCTCCTGCTCTTTTAAAGTTTATTGAAGAAAAGTATAATGCAAAACCAAATGTTGATTGGTATGGTGCTGGTGGTGGAACCATTTATAATATTGAAACATTTTTAAATAACTATCATAAAATCTATGATTTTATTGACTTTGATTTTGAAAACATTCTAGAAAATATGGATTATAGATTTGGTTGGTTGGATCTTTATATGCAAATTGCTTATTTTGTAATTGGTAAACATTATTCAATTAATACAAATTTAACTGAAGTTTGGAAAACACCAAACTTTAGAGATAGTGAATTTACTCTTGTTCATGCTTATAAGGAATTATACTGATGAAAATTGCATTTATTGGACCTGGAATTATGCCCATTCCTCCTGATGGATGGGGAGCAGTTGAATCTTTAATTTGGGAAATTGCTTGTGAACTTGGAGAAATGGGTCATAGTGGGACAATTATTAATGATCCAAATTTGAATGAAATTATTAAAACAGTCCAACAAGATGAGTACGATTTCATTCATTTATTTTATGATGTTTTTCACCCAATTATGGATGAGATTAAAAAGTTATGTCCCAAATCTATAACTGCGATTAGTAGTGCTTATCCTTATGTGGATCAATTTCAATTTCATCAAAGAGATGGATATGATAAAACATATAAGTGGTTGATTGAACAAAAAAATCATTATAATTTTTGTTTGTCTGACAAAGATTCTGAAACATTTAAAAGAGGTGGAGCAGACGAATCAAAACTTTTGAGACTTGGACTTGGTGCTCAACATAAGAATTTTAAATTTAATGTTGAATGTGAAAAACCAAATAAAACTTTATACATGGCAAAAATTGAAGTTAGAAAACGTCAATGGGTCTATCAATCAATTGATAGTATTGAGTTTGTTGGTAGATATTCTCCCACAACTACATTTGATAAACTTCACAAAAGTTATATTGGAGAGTGGACAACAGAACAAAAACATGAAAATGTAACCAAGTATGCAAATTTACTTCTTCTTTCTGATGGTGAAAATGGAACTCCGCTCGTAATTAAAGAAGCACTTGTTTCTGGTATCGGTGTGGTTTGTTCTAAGTATGCTGCTTATGATTTGGATCATAATCTTCCATTTATTACAGTTGTTCCTGATGATAAATTAAATGACTTGAATTATGTGAGTAATGCAATTAAAGAAAATCGTGAAGTATCTGTAAACATGCGACAGCAAATTCGTGAATATGGTGTGAATAATTTTTCTTGGGAGAATATTGTAAAACCTTATATTCAAACTATTGAAAAATTGGAGAGTTCTCAGTGAAAATCTGTATTATTGGTCCTGGTTTTTCGCAGATTCCACCAGTTGGTTGGGGTGCGGTTGAAATTGTAATTTGGGATACCGTAAATACTTTAAAAGAATTAGGTCATCAAGTAGATATCATTAACACTACAGATCCACAAGAAATTATTGGAACAATTAATCAAATTAATCCTGATTTTGTTCACGTTCATTATGATGATTATGTGTTCTTATATCCATATATTCAGTTTCCAAAAGCAATTACAACACATTATGGTTATCTAGAAAGACCAGAAATGTATGGTGCTTATTCTTATAAAGCAAATCAATTTGCAAATATCAAACCAAATGTATTTGCTTTATCGGAAGGGATTAAAAATATCTATCAAAATCAAATGAGAATACCAGAAGATAACTTATATGTTGTTCCAAATGGTGTAACTAATGATAAATTTAGATTTACCGATTCTCCAAAATTTCCAAATAGAAGCATCTATCTTGCAAAAGTAGATTACAGAAAACGTCAGTGTTTATTTCAAAATATTCCATCAATTTATTATGCTGGAAATATTGTAGATGAAAGATTTGATGTAAATGAAAATTATCTTGGCGAATGGTCAAAAGAAGATTTATATAATAATTTAACTGATTATGCAAATCTTATTTTGCTTTCTGATGGTGAAGCACATGCTCTTGTTTGTATGGAAGCACTTGCTGCTGGATTGGGTCTTGTTATTTCTGAATGGGCAACTGCTAATTTGGATTTGGATAAAGATTTTATTACGGTAATACCAGAAAGTAAAATTATTGATTTAAATTATGTATCATCAAAAATTGAAGAAAATAGAACTATATCTTTACAAAAAAGAAATGAAATAGTAGAATACTCAAAAGAATTTGCTTGGAAAAAGCAAATTGAAACTTACTATATTCCATCTGTAAAAAAAGTCATACAAAAATTTAATGGATAAAAATAAATCTGTATATAAACTTAAAAATATTCCTCCAATTTATTATTTGAATCTTGATGGGCAACCAGAAAGAAAACAATATATGGAAGAACAATTTAAATATTGGGAAATTGAAAATTATACTAGAATTTCTGCATATGATGGCAGAACAGATGATTTGAGTGATATTATTTCTGGAAGATATCCAGATAATATGACCTCTGGTGAAATTGGATGCACTACTTCTCATTTAAAAGCAATTAAACATTGGATTGAAACATCAGATTCGCAATGTGCTATCTTTATGGAAGATGATGTTGATTTGCAAATTGCAAAGTATTGGGATTTCACTTGGAAAGATTTTCAATCACTTGTTCCTTATGATTATGATGTAATTCAACTTGCAATTATTTGTACAGGTCCATTGCATGTCAAACTACATCGTAGATTTGTAAATGATTTTTCAACTGCAGCTTATATGATTACTCGTCATCACGCGGAAAAACTGCTTAAATTTCATATACGTAATGAAAAATATAAACTTGATAATGGATCTAAACCTAGAGCGGTTGCAGATGATTTGATTTATAATTCTGGAAATACTTTTTCTATTCCAATATTCCTTTATAAAATTGCTTTAGGGTCTTCTATTCATCCTGAACACGTTGACATTTTTCACAAATCAAGTCATGATGGTCTAGTTGATTTTTGGTCTCAAAATGGAGCAAAAATGAATATTCGTGAATTGATGGATTACGATCCTTATCTTGGAAGGATGACTGAAAATCCACCAGAACAAAATACTTGACAAAACTTAAAAAATGTGATAGTATATGGTATCTTGAGCGTTTCTTAAGACACCTAAATACCGAAGATTTACCTTTTTGTAAATCTTCATATTGTCGTTTAGTACAAAAAAACAAATTTCTATGAAAATCAAACAACTGATGCTTGCACCTGTTGCTCTTGGAATGATTGCTCCTGCTGCTGTAAATGCAGCAGGCATAAATCTTTCAGCAGTCAACCAATATGCTTCGGCAGAACAGGTCACAAGTGTTACACAATTCTCTGATGTAAAGCCTACTGATTGGGCATATCAGGCACTCAGCAACCTTGTAAATCGTTATGGTTGCGTTGCAGGATACCCTAATGGTACTTTTGCAGGTGGGAAATCAATGACTCGTTTTGAGGCAGCGGCACTTCTGAATGCCTGCCTTGATCGTGTCACTGAAACAACTGATGAACTCAAGAAACTCCTTGCAGAGTTTGATACAGAACTGACTGTTCTGACTGCTCGTGTGGATGGACTTGAGAACAAAGTTCGTACTCTTCAAGCACAACAATTTTCTACCACCACTAAACTGGCAGGTGAGGCAAGTATGATTCTGGGAGGTGTTCCTGGATTCGGTCCTAAGAATGGTCTGAATGGTTCAAAGCAACAAGGTGGTGGGAACACAACCTTTAACTATGACCTTCGTATCAACCTGGATACTTCATATAACGGTCAAGATTTGCTCCGTACTCGTCTGCGTACTGGTAACTTCTCCAAGTATCCTTTCGGTACTTCAACCAGCAATATCTTTAAACTTGATAAGGCAGAAGACTGGAACAATCAAGTCTACATTGACCGTCTTTACTATCAGTTCCCTGCAGGTAAGCAAAATCAATTCAAGTTTACTGTAGGTGCTCTGGTTCGTAACACCGAAATGGCATGGATTCCTACTGCCTATAAGTCAAACATTCTTGATACATTTGCTGTTGCTGGCACTGGTGGTGTCTACAACAAAGCAACTGGTGAAGGTGTTGGTGTTCAGTGGAAGCAACCTGTAGCAAAAGGCAAACCTGGATTTGTTGCTAATGTCAACTATGTCGTTAATGGTTCTGGTGTGAATAGTGCCAATACCACTTGTACTGCTGGTTGTAAGAATGGTGCATCAGGTGCTGATAGTAACTATGGTGTTTTCAATTCTGAATCAGGTATTAACTTGATGACTCAACTTGGTTATAAGGCTCCTCAATGGGGTGTTGCTGCTGGTTACCGTTATGGTAGCACTCAATCTGGTGTTCGTTCTGCTAATGGTGCTGCTGGAGCTACACTTGGTAACAACCAAGATAACAATAGTGTTGCACTGAATGCTTATTGGCAACCTAAGAAAACTGGTATTGTTCCTTCAATCAGTGCTGGTTATGGTTATAACTTCGTAAGTGGTTATAATGTTGCTACAACATCTTCTTACAAGAATGTTGCACAATCTTCCCGCTCTTGGATGATTGGTCTTCAGTGGGATGATGCTTTTGTGAAGGGCAATGCTGCTGGTATTGCTTTTGGTCAACCTGCAAACTCTGCTGGTGCTACTGGTAGCAGTCCATGGTTGGTTGAGTGGTTCTACAAGTATCAAGTATCCGACAACATCTCTGTTACTCCTGCTCTGTTCTATGCTTCTGGTTATAGTTCGCAGACTGGTAACAGTTCCAGTGAAGGTGCTTATGGGTTCAATGGACTTGGTGGCGTAATTCAAACAACCTTCAAGTTCTAATAACTAATTTAGGGGGTTGACAAACCCCCTTTTTTACTATATACTTTTGTAATGTTTCGTAACAAAAAAATGACCGTAACGACTAATGATCGCGGGCAACAAAATATGTTTGCGCGTGAACCAAAGATGTATATTTCTGATGAAGATGCCATCAAGTATGGTATGATGACTCATAACGAACGAGCAGAACTTGCTAATAGTCGTTGGGCTATGTTAGGGTTTATCGCAGGCATCGTTTCTTACGTCGCCACTGGTAAACTATTCTTTGGTGTCTTCTGATGTCCGAAGTTATTTTTACAACAACGAGTGTTGCCTTCTTTGTATTACTGGCACACTCAATCAATCAACTTTCAGAAACTTATTAAGGAGAAACAAAATGAAATTTGGATTTACACCTGAAGGAGAGATTTTAAATGGTCGCCTCGCAATGCTTGGATTCGTAGTAGCAGTTGGAACTTATCTCACCACTGGGCAACTAGTTCCAGGAGTGTTTTAAAATCCCAACACAAATAGGTATTCATACTTATCCTTGCTCTAAATATAGGGCAAGGATTTTTTATTTTAATGGTATACTATTTTTTTTTAGTGTATTTTATTTTAATGATAGTCATAATTATAACAAAGGCATCACAATCTAAATAAGGTAGTTGTTAAAGATAAAATGAAAATAGATCTTCATAACTTTTTTCTACATTATGATGAAAAGAATCCAAAGCATGTTGCAGCAGTGGAGCAACTTGAAAAGGATTTGGAACAAAAGCAACCAGATTTGATTCAAGATGAATCTAACTGGGTAAGAATTTTCAGAGAGAAGGCACCAGTTCCTGCACAGACAGGAGTTTTGCCAGTCCCATATTACCCACAAACAGATAATTATAGAGATGCTAATCGTACTTGCAACAGCTCTTCTTGTGCTATGTGTCTTGAATATATTAAACCAGGTACTCTAAAAGGAGCAAAGGGAGACGATGCCTACGTTCAAAAGGTATTCGCAATTGGTGACTCAACAGATCACGCAGTACAGACCCGTGTTCTTGAGAGTTATGGTGTTAAGTCACAGTTTAGTTACAATCTTTCTTTTGCTGATCTTGATAAGAGTTTATCTGCTGGTAAACCTGTCGTTATTGGTATTCTGCATAGGGGTTCTCTTTCTGCACCTACTGGTGGGCACATGGTTGTAGTGATTGGTAAGAAAGGTCAAGACTATGTTGTGAATGATCCTTATGGTTCTCTCAATGACGGATATACTGGTTCTGTGACCAACGGTAAAGGTGCCGTATATAAAAAATCAGATTTAACTCATAGATGGTTAGATCATGGTAAAGATAAGACTGGATGGGGAAGAATTTTCAAATGACTTTAAAGGCAGGAATAGATTTAATTAAAAAATTTGAAGGTTGTAGATTAAAATCTTATCCAGATCCTGCAACTGGTGGTAAACCTTATACAATTGGATGGGGTTCTACCAAAGATACTCACGGCAAACCATTTGGATTGGGAGCAACTATTACTCAAGAGCAGGCAGATACTTTATTGGAATATACAATAGAGCATGAATATCTACCAGCACTGAATAAAATCCCACACTGGAATGAAATGAATGAGAATCAAAAAGGAGCACTTTTATCTTTTGCTTATAATCTTGGTGCTAATTTCTATGGGTCTTCCAATTTTAATACCATAACCAAAGTTCTTAAAAATAAAGAATGGAGCAAAGTTCCTGATGCTCTTTATCTTTATCGCAATCCTGGTTCTAATGTAGAAGCAGGTCTTGCTCGTAGAAGAAAAGCAGAAGGAGATTTATGGAAAAAATAATTATTCTTTTGTCTCCAAATATGCCAATCTTAATATGTAATAGATGCACCAAGCAGTAAAAACTAAACCTGCTCCAAGAATGGTGCATACTCCCCAAGGAAACTCATTCATTTCACCTTCCTTCCTGTTCGTGTATCCATACTTTTAAACCTTTAACGTATTTTCTTAATATCTGTGCCTGTTCTTCGTGCCATGGATCTCTTGTTTCCAATCCGATCCTTGTGTGATTATCTATTGCTTGTAGTATTTGGTGAATGGGTTTGTTCCAACATTCACGCTTGGGAGTGTTCCACTCTCGTGCCATAAGACCTCATTTTTTCTTTCCGCCGTTTTTAGCCTTATTCGCAGTCGCATTACCTTGATTTTGTTTGGATTGCTTTCCACCAGCAGATCCTTTCTTGCCTTTACTTGCTGATTTAGACATTTTTTGGTATTTGACATACCATTTATTTATGAGAAAATTGCCGAGTATAGGGTATAATAAATACTATTATAGAAAATTTTTTTATATTAATGAGTATTTTTAAGAAGACTATCAAGTATTCTAAACCTTTGAGGGATTTGGATAACAAGATAAAAAATCTTGATGAGGAACTTGGACAAACAGGAGTCATTGGTGAGCAAGATGACACTGAAGTTTTGTGTGTTCAAGAGTCTTCCGTAGAAAAATTACCAAAAATATATGATAGACTAGAAGTTCAAAAAGAAAAAGAAACTTTATATAATTGGAGAGAATCTTTTATTGTAGAAGAAACTAATGATAAACCTGTAGTAATAGATGAGACTTATCATAAAACTGTAGGTAGAGTTGAAAGATATATTTCTGAAAGTAATAAAGAACTGATTGAAATAAGAAACCAAGTATTTCAAGAAATTTCCGAATCTACATTATTAAATCTTCCAGAAATCAAATGCAAGATTGAGAAAGTATTGGAAATTTATGATCAAATACAGGAAGGTTTGTTAAATGAACCACCCTCAACAAAAAATTCTGATCCTCTTACTCCATTAGATCAAAATTTTGTAACAATAGAAGATTTAAATAAGCACTACAACTTATTTGTAAATCGTATTCAAGAACAGATTGCCACTATTGGTGGTGGTGGTGAATATCGTTTTCAATATCTTGATGGTATTGTAGGTATTCAAACAAATTCTGCTTCTTATAATGGTAAGTATTTGCAGTGGAACTCTGCAACCAATAAAGCAGAGTTTGTGACAGTAAGTAGTGGTGGTAGTAATGGTATATCAACTTATGCATCCATAGCAGGTATAGCAACTTATGCTACATCAGCAGGTATAGCAACTTATGCTACATCAGCAGGTATAGCAACTTATGCAACCTCTAGTGGTATATCAACTTATGCTACATCAGCAGGTATAGCAACTTATGCAACCTCTAGTGGTATAGCAACTTATGCAACCTCTAGTGGTATATCAACTTATGCAACAAAAGCAGGAATATCAACAAATGTAATAGGTGGTATTGCATCAGTAACTTCATTATCAGTTTCCGGTATTACAACTTTAGGTGTAGTTACTTCTGTAACTTCAATAAATTTTGCTAGTGGTGGATTATTGGGTGATCCATACCAAGATGGAGGATTTGGATTAAAATCTGCCGGTGGTCAATATAAATATGCTACTATTGCTAGTAACAATCTACAGCAATATCTTCAAGTTGATGACAATATAATTTATATTGGAACAGGTTATGCATCAACTACTGGTAATTACAATTGGGTATTTAAAAAAGATGGTAGTACAGAATTTCCTAATAGTTTAATTCTAGCTCCTGGCAGCCAAAGCATTACTTTACAGAGTGATCAATATTCCCAGTTGATGTGGATGAACGCGGATCAGACAGTAGGGCCTAATAAGTTTACCAACGTAGATTTTTTTGTCGCATCTGGATATGCTACTTTAGACATAGGTTATCGTGATGGTGCTAGTGATCAACAATTCAAATCTTGGCTTTGGAATATAGATGGATTACAATTCCCAGATCTCACATTACAAACTACTGCATTTACTGGTTATGCAGATAATGCAGGCATAGCAACCTATGCTGCATCAAGTGGTATAGCAACTTATGCTTCTTCTAGTGGGTTATCCACAAGTTCCACAACTGCTGGTTATGCAACTACCTCTGGAATTTCTACAACATCACAAGGTCTTACAGGAACTCCAAATATTTCTGTAGGTGTTATAACTGCAACAGACTATCGTATTCAATCTGTTGCAGAAAAAACTACTCTTGTTGGTCTGAATACTGCTAATTTAGTTTATAATACTGGTGGTGGTAATATTGCAATCTGTACCAATCCAAGTGGTGATATTACACTGAATGTAACTGGTATTCCTACTGCTAGTTCCTTTGATAATTACTCACTTGCATTTAGTGTGATTGTAACAAATACGGGAACAGCAAGAAGTTGTACTGCAATTACATTAAATGGAGTATCAAGAACAATCAAATGGTTTGGTGGTTCTCTTGCATCGGCAATTTCTGGAGTTACCACATCAAATGGATATGATGTTTATAGTTTCACCGGAATTAATACCGTAGGTTCGGCAAGTACAACCGCAAATTATATTGTGCTTGGTAGTGTGAATGGAAGTTATAGATAATGTCTCCATTTTTAACTAGAGTTTCATTTAATAAAGGAGTTGGTTCTAGGATTTCTGTAAGTGCTTCTGCTGCTGTTGTATCTCCAAATTTAGTTCTAGATTTAGATGCAGCAAACTATTCTGCTATGCCTGCGAATGGTAGCACAATTGCTGGTTCGGGTAGTTACGCTATTAGTGTAGTTAATCCTACTCCAAGAATTAGTTGGAACAGTGCGAATGGTGGAGTGTTTAGAGTGACCACAGCATCTACTAATAACTTCTTAACTTTTGGACCAAATTACAGTAGTGGCACACAAGCATTTACAGTAGGAATGGCATATAAGTGGAATGGAGTGACGGCAGGTAGATTGCTAAATGCGAATACGGCAAGTCCAGACTTTCTTATGGGATTATGGGATGCTCCTGCATCTCGTATGAATATTGCCTTTGCTGGTGCTTTTACTGGTTCAAGCACTGATGCCGCAGATACCGCTTGGCACTTTATATGGTTTAGTTCAACAGGAGCAACAGGTGCGAGTAAAGCAAAAAGTTATATAGCAACTAGTACAGCACCAACAGGAACATTTGGAACAAGTTCTACCAACGGTGGTTTCAATGGTTTGAGATTATTTGGTAGATACTCATCTGCAAGTGCTAGTATTGAACAAGTTGATGCTGATGTTGGTTTTGTTAAAGTTTGGAATAAAGAATTAACTTTAGCAGAAATACAAGCAGAACACGCAACATACAAAACAAGATTTGGGTATTGACAGGATTTCCTGACAGTGCTATAATAAATAGGTGTTAAGGAATTAAACACTCCTTAACCTTCTGTAACCGAGATCATCAGAAGTAAAGCATCTCTCATATCCACGATGGAGGGTGTCGTGGAGTATACTGTAACTGTTCAGTATAAATAAGATACATATGAAATTTATAAAATGTCCCTATCCACCAATACTGTTTATAGACTTTTTGTAGAAAAACTTGGTGGTGCTAATCCAACTACCTTTGTGGGGGATGAAGGTGAAGTATTTTATAATCCAAATGAGGGTGTTCTAAAAATATCAGATGGTTCTACTCCAACTGGAATAGTTATGAACCCAATAATGCCAGTTGGTTTTTTTACACCACCAGATAATCACTGGTATGTAAATCCAAATAGAACTGATACATACA
>Ga0209500_10000884_pt1 | contig 24043 bp, 11 predicted proteins | sample S_140212_EF_Meta_FD_187323 | JGI IMG/M metagenome (GOLD analysis project Ga0209500, IMG submission 187323) | Freshwater microbial communities from Lake Simoncouche, Canada to study carbon cycling - S_140212_EF_MetaG (SPAdes) (version 2) | ecosystem: Environmental > Aquatic > Freshwater > Lake ...
GAGAGACACGGAACTTCGACAAACACGTTGGCCTCTGGCGAGAGGATCGAGCCGCGAACGCCCATCTTCACTCCCACGATTCCTGCTGCGCCGTGTGATCGGTAGCAGGCGATCATATCGCGAGGATCACAGAGGCCCGTCTGATGCATGGCCTCGTCGATGCTCGGCACATAGATGTCGATGTGCTGCATAGCCGGCAGCAACGCCGCAAAACTGCCACCGGATCCACCGGTTTCAATGGCGACCTGACAGCCCGTTTGTTTGATCGCGGCAAGCGAATCAGCCAGCATCGGTTCTAGCCCAGGGAGCAGGCCAAAGTAGCCTACCAAAGCCATGCGACTGCTGGCAAAGTGCGAGGATTCTCGGCGGATGAACGCGAGATCAATCCCCTCTGGCGCGCCCACGTGGTGTGCAAAACTCCGCTCCCCTGTGGGGTCAATCAGCACGGCCGTTGTGCTCGTAGCAAGCGTGGGGTGCGTATGAATCGCTGTAGTATCGATCCCCTCGGCCTCTAGTCGCGATCGCACAACGCTGCTCCAAAGATCGTTTCCCACAAGGCTGGATGCCGCTACGCGCATCCCCAATCGCCGCAGTGCCGTGCCGGAATTACAAACGATACCACCCACCGCGACATCAATCGGCTCAACGTGAAATAGCCTGCCGGCACCGGGTGGCTCCGAAAGCTTCACCGGCCGCACGAGAATGTCGGCCACGCACGTGCCGCACACGATGCAGTCAACTTTCAGCATGCGAGCCAATGCCTCATGGTTCTAAATGCCTGTGAGAAACTGTACGACGCCTGTCCGGAGAGGAATAAGTGAATGATTCCATTCCCCGAGAATCGATGCGGCGTGGCATAGCAGAATAAACGATCCAGCAGCACTTCGCAAAGCACTCTCCTGCGACGCTGAGACGATTGAATCCCCGGGCCAAAGGCCGTGCCAGGCATAAAGTGTCGATCGCCTGCACGACCGTACGGTCCGTGCAGCCGGCTGCAAAAAATCGACTGCACCGCCGTCATCGGCCGCGGTTGAGGAGGCTGCGTTGATTCAGGTAATCGACCAGTACTTCGGCCCGGTCGCGGCTGGTGTCGACGAGCACTCGCTCGACGCGGTTGCGTTGGCATATTTCCTGGAACTGGGCGTTGAAGTGCGTGAGTATCTCGAGGTAGCGTCTCCTCAGTTCGCTCGGCTGGGTGAGTAGTTCTGCGGGCGTTTCCAGCCCACGAAACTTAACCATTCCATCAAAGCGAAAGTCGAGTTCGTCGTGGTGCATCACTTGAAAGAGCACCACTTCGTGCTTGTGGTATCGCAATCGCTGAAGCGATTCCTCCAAGGCCTTCAGGTCGGTAAAGAAATCGCTGAACACCATGATAATTTCCCGGCGACCCATCCGGCCTGCGACGTCTGTGAGGCACTCCGCTAAATGGGTTTTTCGCACGGGCTCAATAGCATCGAGTTGATCTGTCATGCGGGAGATCTGCGCCATCGAGTTTCCCGGCGGCACAAATGACAGCACCTGTTCGTCGAAGAGTGCGAGCGACACTTTGTCGCTCTGCTTAACAACGCTGTACCCCAGCGTTGTTGCCAACTGCGCGGCGCAGAGCATTTTCTGGAAGCGACCCTCCCCGTAGCGCATCGACGCACTCACGTCGAGCACGAGATGGCAGACGAAGTTTGTCTCCATCTCGTACTGCTTGATGAAGTATTTGTCGCGCGTGTAATAGACGCGCCAGTCGATGTGCTTGGGATCGTCTCCCGGCACATACTCCCGGTGGCCCGCAAACTCGACAGCGAACCCAGACAGCGGCGACTTGTGGTGGCCGGCCAGCGTGCCCATGACCAATCCGCGCGGCTCGATTGCGCGACCAGCCATTCGGCTGAGCACATCGGGGTCGAGATACCGCGAGAGAATACTACGGGCCATGTGGAAATCTCCTGATTTTTATGCTGCCGGACGTTCATAGACGCGGTTCGCTGGAATGGCTTCCAGCAGCATGTCGATGACCTGTTCGCTGTTGACGTTCTGCGATTGCGCCGCGTAGTTGCTGGCGATTCGGTGCCGCAGCGCCGGCTTTGCGATGGCTTGGACGTCGCTCACCGTTGCGTGGTAGCGGCCGTACATGATGGCGCGGGCCTTGGCCGCAGTGACCAGTGTGAGCATGCCCCGAGGACCGGCACCCCACGCAACCCAGCGGTTGACAAAGTCCGGCGACTCGGCGGTGTGAGGCCGAGACGACCGCACCAGTGCCCAGGCATATCCGAGCACCTGATCGCTGACTGGCACTCGCGTCACAAGATTTTGCACCTCAATGATTTCATCCCCGTTCACAATCGCGTGGATTGGCGCCAATTCCCCAGATGTCACGCGACGGGCGATATCCCACTCGTCGCGGCCAGATGGATAATCGACCTTGATGTGCAGGAGAAAACGGTCGAGTTGGGCCTCTGGAAGCGGGTAGGTGCCTTCTTGTTCAAGTGGATTCTGGGTGGCAAGAACGAAAAACGGCGCCGGCAGTTTGTGGGTGGTGCCCCCGGCGCTCACTTGCCGCTCCTGCATTGCTTCGAGCATGGCGGCCTGTGTCTTCGGAGGCGTGCGGTTAATTTCGTCAGCCAGAATCATGTTGGCAAACAGAGGGCCCGGCAGAAACTTGTAGCGACGGGCGCCCGTTGTCGGGTCTTCCTGGATCACGTCGGTGCCCGTGAGGTCGCTCGGCATCAGGTCGGGCGTAAATTGGACCCGCTTGAATGACAGGTGCAACGCTTGCGCGAGCGAACTCACCAGCAGCGTTTTGGCGAGGCCCGGCACACCCTCGAGAAGGGCGTGGCCGCGTGCAAACATCGCCACGAGCGTCTGTTCGATGACGTCGTTCTGGCCTACGATCACCTTGGAGAGTTCATCGCGAATTCTGCTATACGTTTGCTCGCACTTTTGGACGGCGGCAACATCGTCACCGGACACTTTTTCGGACATTGGTTTTGGCTCCTGCTGTTGAAGGGGGTGTTGTATCTATCGTTCGCGGTATCGATGGTTCAATGAAACACTTGTAAAAATAAACTAGTCGATGTTCTGGAAGTATCGATCGAGCTTTTCCTCGTAGCCTCGCGGAGCACGCCGCTGGCTTTTTGCGCGGATGGCTTTCCGCATCTCAGGAGGTAACTTGGCAAACCAACCCTCCTTTTCAAACGATCGCGCAACCTCTTCGGCATCGCCGACACGCGGCCCTGAGCTCTCGGACTTTTGGTCAACGCGATCGATTGGTTTGAGAGGACTGCCGTCAATGGCTTGGCCCCGACGGCTCCCGCTGGGGCCGTCTGTCTGGCTGTTGTTGCCCTCTGACGGCTGCTCTTGATCAGAAGTCTGAGCCACTGGATCGGAGGCAGGCGAGCTAGGCTCGCCTGCTGGCGTTGATTCAGAGGCATTCGAAGCCAGCAGCGAGTCGGCTGCCGCTTGAGCCTTCTGTCCAGCGATCAATTTGGCAGTCGTCTCTGGATTCTGTGGAACAAAACCCGACCCGAGTGAGGCATTCTCTGCCGGGTTCCTGTGATCGTCTGCGGTCTGTGCCAGCTGACCCGGTGTTGGCTGACCCGGCGTTGGCTGACCCGGTGTTGGCTGACCCGGCGTTGGCTGACCCGGCGTTGGCTGACCCGGCGTTGGCTGACCCGGTGTTGGTTGACCCGGTGTTGGTTGACCCGGTGTTGGCTGACCTGGCGTTGGCTGACCTGGCGTTGGCTGACCGGGCGTTGGCTGACCTGGTGTTGGTTGACCTGGTGTTGGCTGACCTGGTGTTGGCTGACCGGGCGTTGGCTGACCGGGCGTTGGCTGACCTGGGCCCGATTCAGGTTGGCCGAGGGCAGACGGTTCGAGAGGAGGCTGGCTGATATCGTTCAACTGCGAAGCCAGTGCGAGTGCCTCTCGCAGTGGCTGATTGGCAATCTCTGTCTGGCCAGCAATCGCAGATGCGTCTTCGCCGATTGCCTGCTGAGCCTCCGCGAATCGTTCTTCGGCACCTTTAAGCGCCTGCGCCGATTCGACGGCATGCGGTGCCATTTGATCATTGAGCTCTGTGCTGCGGTCGGCAATCTCGGCGCGGGCCTGCCTTTGAGCGATGGCCTGCTCAGCGATCGCACTGGCGAGCGATTGATCGCGGGCAATTTGGGCCTCCCTGAGAGCCAGATTCGCGGCTTCACGCTCGGCACTAGCCTGTGCATCCATCTGCGCCTGCTCGGGGCTTTGTTTGTGCGGTGAGTCCGCAGACTGTGCACCTTCTTGCGGCGCGGTGGCCGATGCCTGCTCAGGGCTTTGCGCCTGAGCCGACGGCGCGGCCGACGACGGCTCAGGGATCGCCGACTCGGCTGCTTGTTGAGCCGCGATGGCCTCACTCAGCTGTGCCTGAGTAGTGCGATCAAGTTCCGCTGCCACATGAGCCATCTCGCTGCGAATTTCGGACGCGGCATGTGCAAGTTCCGAGGCCGCCTGATGGGCTTGTGCCGCAGCCTGCTGAGCGGACTTCGCGGGATCACCCTGAGCGGACTTCGCGGGATCACCCTGAGCGGACTTCGCGGGATCACCCTGAGCGGACTTCGCGGGATCACCCTGAGCGGACTTTGCGGGATCACCCTGAGCGGACTTTGCGGGATCACCCTGAGCGGACTTCGCGGGATCACCCTGAGCGGACTTTGCGGGATCACCCTGAGCGGACTTTGCGGGATCACCCTGAGCGGACTTTGCGGGATCACCCTGAGCGGACTTCGCAGGATCACCGGCAGGCGTAGCGATGGGGTGGTCGCTCGAAGCCGCGAGGGCGTTGAAGTCGTTTTGGGCCTTGGCCATTGTTTTTTGCGCGATTGCGATCGCCTCCACGGCTGCCGGTGCAGTGGCCTTGATGCCCTGAGCCACTTTTTCAGCCACCGCAGCAATATCCTGCTGCTCCGCGGCCAGCGCAGCCTGCGTCTCGCCCTGGCTCGGTTCAGAAGCCTCTCCTGCCTGTGCGGCCATCTGCTCAGCCTGTTCGGCAATCGCATGTTCGGCAGCCGCAGCCCGCTCCATTGCTTCGGCAGCGCGCGAGAGTTCCGCGATCTGGGTCGCGGCCCGGATTCGCTCCGTATCGGCGATGGCCCGCGCGATCTCAGCCGAGGATTCTTTCACGGCATCCATTGCTGCGTCCACGGAAGCCTTGGCAGCTGTTGGAACTCCTGCGGCGGGCGATGGCTGCTGAGCAGGAGCCTCAGCCAGTGTCTTGGCCGCAGCGACGGCCGCCTCCGCAGCCTCCTCCAGCCGTGCGGTGACGCTCGCAGGCAGGTCTTTCTTCTGCTGCACGCGAGGAATCGCACGGGCCACTTCCTGCTGGGGCTGGATGGCCGCTTGCGGGTTTGATTGGGCAGCGTCGGCAGCTTTTTTCTGACGCTCTAGGACCTGCGCCATCTGTACGGCGGCATTTCGGAGATCGTCCACCCGCGCAGCCAGTTGCTCGGCACTTCGGGATTCATTGTGAGCCGGCTCTGCTCGCTCGATGCGTTCGGCAATCGCCGCCAGATTCCCCAACGCCTTGCTCTCCTCCGCAACAGCCTGCCGCTGATCCCCGTCGAAGAGTCTGGCAGTTGACTCCAGTGCCGCCTCCTTGGCCTGTGCGAGCAGCGGTTGGATGTGTGGTACACCACCAACGAGTTCACCCAGCGCGTGAATGTTTTCGCGAAACTGCGACTGTTTTTCCACGAGACGTTCGACGGATTGATCAGTTAGCGGAGTGGTTGCAATTTCGTTGCGGAGCTTTGTGCCGGCTTGCAGAACCTCGCGAACCGCGTCTAGGGCCGCTTTGTTGCGGGTGTTGCCAACGCCTTGCGACGTCTCAATTGCGTTCAAGAGCGATTCAAATGTTGCTAGTAGATGCCGCTGGGCCGCGAATGCCGTGGCAAAGTCAGACGCGGCGAGGCGATCCAACGCGGAGTCCAGAGCCTCGTTGGAGCGAGCATCCTTGAGCCTGCGCAGCGATTCGTGTGCGCCAATTCCTAGTGGGCCATCCCACGTGCGGATGTCTTGGAGCGTCTGTGTCAGTGCGGCGCACAGCGACTCCACCGTGCGTTGCTGCTCGATCGTAGTGAGCGTCAGGGATTCGCGTTTGCCTGGTGGCTGCTGCAGCAGCGACTCTGTGGCTTGCGAGGCTGAGGTCTGGATGTGGATCAGCCGCCGTACCTGCGCTGCGATATCGGCGACCTTGAGCCGACGAAGAATTTGTTGACGCTCCGCCATCAGACGGACGGTGATATGACGGATCATCCGGCGAGCTTCCACCACGCGAGAGGCTTGCTCCGCTGGCGTGCTCCCCTCGGCCTCGGCTAAAAGTTCCACAACACCTTGCATGTCGGTTGTCACAATGGCGTCGATTGTGTTGCGCATCGAGGCAATCTGGGCGTGAATCGGCAGATTCGTAAGACCATTGTCCTCCAGTTGTCGGAGTTGTGTGTCAATCACGCTGGCCACGAGTTCTCGAGCCATCGTACGAGCCCGCTCCTGCAGTGCCTGATGAGTTGAGAGCTGCGAGGGTCTGGGTGGCACAGGTTCAGCCGGACACAAAGATGGCAAGCAGAACAACGCAAGCAATGCCAGCCAGTGGCAGAGTCGCTGTGGTTCACGCATGGAAAATGGAGATGTCATCGCGATTCTCCTACGCCCAGTTGGCGTTCGATAATGGCATTGAGTGCGGTGGCAGAGCGTCCGTCCGTTTCAGAGAGCGCTGCCATGATCCCGTTCTCATCGGTGATGTCCAACACGATCGGCTCGCTGGAGGCCGTCTGTCCCGGAGCATTGCCACGGTAGTCGGTGGCTTGGAGCGTGACGCGCACCTGATCGCCTTTCTTAAGGCCAAGGGATGCCAATGGGATCGCAAGCGACCCATCCATCGGCAGGCTCTTGTGATCCAGCCAGCCGGCTGGCGGCATCGTGGCCACTTGAATGAGCGTGGGGCTGACGGCCTGCGCAGGATTGTTGGCAGAGGTATCTGGCACCACCGAAAGGGGTTCCAGTAGCAGCGAAACTTCGCGGATGCCGTGGTCGTCGCTCACCCGCCATGTGAGGCTGGGAACGCCTGTTGGCAGCACGACCCGCGTGAGGATCTCTGCTGAGATTCGGGGCCGTAGATCGGCCTTCAGCCGGATCGCACCCATCACAGGCGTTGCGGGTGAGAGGCCATCCTCATCGACCACGCGCACCTCGAAACGAACCGGCTTTGTCACATGAGCCAGCGGAGAATTGTCTGTCGAAAGCTGCCAATGCAACGGGGCCAGCAGGGAGTCTGCTTTACGATTGCCAGCGGGTGTGGCGGCAATCGACTTCTGCAGTGGATAGTCTGTGCCGTCAATCACCAGCGACACCGACCGAAGTGGTTTATTCACGCACGACACGGTGAGGGCCACGCTGGACCCCTCCACCACCGTTACTTGGCGAGCACCGGCCAAAGCCAACTCGCTTGCGTCGGTGCGGGCGTAGGCAGGCGGCGTGGCGGCCATGAGGGTTTCGACGATGGGCAACGGCACAACCACCACGGGAATCGGATCGGTCCACGCATCCCCAGCAAAGATCTGCATATCCACCGACACAGTGAGCTTTGGCAGATTTCCGACGAGTGTACCCGCGGGGCGGGCCTGATCGGCAGTCAGTTGAATTGTTGTTGCCGCACCCGCTTCGATCGGTGAGAGTCGCACGCGGCCTGAGGCCGACTGCTCGCCCACCAGCCCGACTTCGAAATCCAGCGGCTGGCCCAGAGGGCTTGTCACAGTCACGGAGGCACCGGGAGTTGGGTCGACGGATTTTCCACCGATGGTCAGCGACGCAATGGTTGTGCGCGTCGGATAGTGGGCCGACCCCAGCAGCATCCGGTTGACAAAAGCCGCCGCAAAGTCGGGCCGCGTCGCCACAGCGGCAGCGATGCCGACGAGGGCCGCCGCGAGCCACCCAAACCGACGTCGCAGCGAGGCATGGGGCACCTGCGATGGAATCGTCCAGCGCTGACCAAACTCCGCAACGTAGTCGACCACCGCAGCCCGCAGGGCACCCGAGCCCCACGTGTTCGACCCTGGCTCCTCAAATTGTAACGCTGCCACCAGATCGCTATCGATGCCCTGCTGCAGCTCAACTTCCATCGCAATATCGAGGTCCGATTCGTGCACTCGCAGCCAGGGCCGCACATGCCGAGAGAATACCCAGGCCAGCGTTCCTCCGGCCGCTAGCAGGAGCGCTGCCCGGCCCGCGCGAGAAAGCGACAACAGCCAGTCGGTCGCAAAGGCGGCTGCCACAACTGCCAGCCCGGTGATTCCGAGAATGGAAATGGCTGCCGCCCATCGGATGGCCGATCGCCTCTTTCGTACGGCGGCTAGCCGGCTGCGCAGCGATGCAAGCGATGTGCCGGATGCGATCGAATCCATGGGCGTGCCCTGCGCGGAAGCGGGTTCGGAGTGAATGGGATTGGATTGCTTCATAACAGTGAGCACGACGGCATTAGGGGAGGTTGGCTCGCTTGCGTAGCAGCCATTCGGTGAGCATGAGCGCGAGTCCAGTAGCAAAGGCTAGCCACGTCATGCTCAGCGGGATCACTCGTACCGAATGCTCGACGCGGACGGTGGGTGTGATTTCCTCGGGGAGACGACTGACCGAGAGAAGATCGTAGGCGCGGCCAGCGGTCTCGGAGGCAATAGAGTTTTGTAAGTTGATATTTCGGACAACACCCCGACGTTCGGCCGATAGGCTGGTGACGGTGAAAGCCACTTCGATCTCGTTGCGAGCGATCGGATCCATCACGCGGATCCGGTATTCGCCCCCCTCATTGACCGGCACCCTGGCCTCAAAAACACCCTTGCGAAGTTGCGACAGACTGATCGTTTCTGATTCCGCGCTACCAGAAGCGCGGTCGGGTCGGATGAGGCGGGCCGTGAGGGCACGCCCTGGCAAGGCCTGTTCCGAGAGAGGCTGGAAGTTGGCATCATAGGCCTCGACGGTCACCACGGCGGTGTCGTCCGACTGGTAGCTCGGTGCATCGGTTCGAACCACAAATCTTTTCTGGTTGCCCAACGCGTGGCTGAGCCCGAGTCGATGGATCATCTGTCCCCAGAACTGGCGGTAGTAAAGCTCACCATACTTTTTTCGCAGCCGCCAGGTTTCGTTGAACCCAACGTAGACCACTTCGCCACGGCCGTAGCGACGGATCGCGATGATCGGTTGCAGCGTCTTGCCGTCGGTGCACGTGTCGGTGGGATGCACGGCCAGAATCGTGGCCTGTGGGTGCGGCCGCACAACAGGCTGATACCACGGCAGGGGGCCGAGATTTGCCCACGCCTTTTTGTTTTCGGCGTCGTCGCTGCCGAGTTGCATAAAGTCAATCAGTCCGGCTTCCGATGGAAACTGCAAGGAAAACGGTTTTTGCTGACGGAGCCGTTCCCCGGATTCGAGCACCACCGGCAGCATGTCGCCTATCGCCGTGCCTGCCAGTTGCCCGGGTCCAAACCGACTCCCGGCGATCACCACCAAGCCGCCACCGAAATTCTCTACGAATTCGCGAGTCATTTCGCAGAACCGCGAGGTGATCGCCGAGGCAGGCATGTCGCCGAGGAAGATCACGTCGTTGGCAAAAAACTCACTGCGTTGTGGGGCCGGCGTGGCGAGGAACAGTTCGTTTGTTTCGCGCACTCTCGGATCAGCCGATCGCAGAAATGTGCGGAAGCCTCGCATGCCCACGAGCGGATCGCGATGGAACACCTCCTTGATAAACCGCCACTCCCAGGTGGGCTCGTATTCGACGTCCATCAGCCGTAGGAAATCATCTCGAATAGTGACCTCGCGAGAGCCGCGGTTGTTGTCTTGGATGCCCTCTCCCTCCAATGGAACGACTTCAACGATCAATTCATGCCGGCCGATCGTTTCGGGCGTGAAGGGAAAGTCGACGGCGACGGTTGGGCCCGTGAGCGCGATCGTCTTGCCGCCGACGGCAATGACTTTTCGACTGGCCTCGTCCGTGCCGTCCATGGGCCGGGCTGTCACGGTGACATCGGCAGATGCGCCGGTCAGACCCGTCTGTCGCAGCGAGATCACCACCGTCGAGAGTTCAGATTTCTTCATGATCGGCGGAGCCTGCACGTCCACCGCCAGATCGACTGCCACTCCGGGGCCAATGCCGACAGTGTAGAACGGCACGCCGAGCTTTTGCGCAGCCAGTGCGGCAGGCGGCCCGGCATTTTGATCAAAGTCGCTCACCATCACAACGCCCTGGAGATGGCCTGTCGCATGCCGCAGCGAGAGATCGTCAAAGGCGCGGCCTATGGCCGTCACCTTTCCGGTTGTCGTGAGCTGGGAGGCGAGGTGGTTTTCATCGATCCCACCCTCGCCGTCATCGTTGAGTTGGAGTGGTCGTACCGCATCAGCCGAGTCAACAAGATAGGCACGCAGCCGATACTGCGAGGCCAGTGCGGAGAGAACGTTGTTATGCTGCTTGCGAACCCAGGCAGCGACGTAATCCTGACGCGAGCGATGTGGCTTTGTGGTTTCCTCCTTGGGCAGTTGTTCGGTAATGCCGCTGGCCTCTTCCAGTGAGGTGCGGAGAACATCCGAGATCTCGTCTTGAATTGCCATGCTTTCGGTGCCATCAAAGAGCACCCACAGCAGAGGCCGCGGCACATGCTTGAGGCTCAACCGAAGTACTGGGTCGGCCAGCATCACGACCACCAAGCAGAGTAGGCCCGCTCGCAGCATGGATAAGACGATGCGAGTGCGGGCAGTGAGGCCGCTTTGATACATCGCGTAAAACCAAACGGCAGAGGCTGCTGCCACACCGCACAGAAGCAGCACCCAGAGCGGATGCTGTTGGGCCCACGCAGCCGCAAACGACAGGCTCCAGCCGTCGAGCGAACGCATGCTATCCAGATGGAGGAGGTTGCCGATGAACGTGTTCATACAAAGAAAAAACAGGGGCTAAATGGTGGCAGGCATAGACGAGCCCGCCGAAGTGTTTTGAATGGAGGCTGCATCGCTTCCACCTGGAGTGCTCTGGCTGGCGATGTGGCGGTGCGGCATGGCTAGAACAAACCACTCGGCAATGAGGCATGCCAGCATTCCCAGCAGCAACCACCACCAGGAGTTTTGTCCGCCAATTCTGGCACCCTCCACGCTGATGGTCTCGCCTGGCCCGATCCAGCGGATGCCCTCGGCGTTTTTCAAGCGGGCGGCAAACGAAGAGGCATCCAGAACCTGTGGCTGCGATTCGCGGGATGGTCCGTTGGCTGCAATCGATAGCCGCCACAGTGGTGCTGTTCGCTGAGAAGCCTCCCGTTGCTCTGGCTTGGTGGCCGTTACGGTGTAGAAGCCACGCTGCGTGAGATCGCGCAGGAGAATGCCATACGCATCCCCGCCGAGCGCTTCGATGGGGAGCGATTCCTCGCGACCGTTGGGGCGCGTAAAACGAATGGTGGCGTGGCGGTCGCGCGGAGCAAGCGGGATGGTGAGCGTGTCGACCGTGTCGACCGTGCGATCTGGCAGGGTGTCGGCCAGCATCCCTCGCAGGAGTCGGTCAAACATCAGCATCGCATTCGTCTTGGGCAACGTGTTCCACGGACTCACCATGCCAGAAGCAACCCAGAGCACATCTCCGCGGCCCAGCCGTCGGGAGACCAGATACGGCTGGCCGTTGTCAAACGACGCAAGCACTCGCGGCACAACGCTGTCGGGCGTCTGTTGCGAAGCGTCGTCGGCAGTCTCATCGGTTGCCCACACAAGCCATGCGGGACTGACGGTCTGGAGTGCCTCGCGGGCCAAGCTCATACGGCTGCTGACCACTGGGGTGAGCCGTCCTGCCGATTCCATGCTGGCAAAGTCTGCCAGTTCCTTGGCCAGCTTTTCGCGTTGCTGTTGCACGTCAGCAACGCGATCTCGCTCGGCATCGCGAGCGATTTTAACGGTCGCGGGGCTGGCATCACTCACAACGGCCTTGAAGAAAAGCGGGCCGCCGTAGAGATCGGCGAGCTGCTCGTCGGGAACGCCCGGCAGGCGGAAGAGGATGTCGTCTTTCATCGTGCGCCAGTCAAGGAAAAATGGCTTCAGTTCACCGGCTTCATTTGGGAGCGTGCCGATCGTGCCAGCAATCGGCAGCGGCAGGATGCCGCGGCCATCCATCCAGCCCTCGCGGTTCCATTCATCGGCGTCAAAATCGGCGCCAGCGGCGATCACCAATTGGCCTCCTTGAACCACAAACTGTCGGAGCAGATCCACAAGAGGTGCCGGTGATCGCACGCCAGCGATCACCACCATGCGAGCATCCTCGAGCAGGTCTTTGGTGACCTCGTCAATCCGTACATGACGCACCTGCACGAGTTGTCTGCCGGCATCGGCTCGTGAAACGACCGGTGCGAGGAGGCGACGAATGTGGCGAGTTTCGCCGTAACGATTGCGGCTGGGCTGCTCGCCGTCAGCGCCGAACTGATCGATAAACACAATCGGCAGCGCTGCCACGACCGGCACCATCATGGTGCGGCTGTCGTCTTCGGGCAGGCTGTCGGTCGGCAGCGACACCATCGCGGAGGCAAACGTGGGTCGGCCAGGCTCTGGCGAGGCATCAAAACGGTGCACAAACGTCACCTCTCGTGATTGCCCTGGCTCGAGGTCGACGGTCTCTGTGGCAACTTCCGTAGCGTCGATCGCAAGCGAAACCTGCACGTTCGCGCGAGGCGACGATCCCTCGTGGCGGATCACGGCGGTGAACGTGGCAGAAGCCTCCACGTCGGCAACGCCGTCTTCTAGATAAAGCGACTCCACCCATGTGTTGTCGTTGCTCTCCCCGTTGGCACCGGGGCCTTGCAAGGCGTTCTCCTCCGAGACAACAGACACAACTTGCATTTCCGCAACGGCTTTGGTCATGAGCCCCGAAGCGTCGGTCGGCCAATTCACCGCCTGCTGGTCTCCGATGAACACAACCCGCTTATCAGGTACTTCTGGGGCCAGCGCGGCTGCCTGTGCAGCCAAGTCGACAGCAAGGGCAGCACTCCCCGCGCGATCTACCAATCCAATCGCGTCAATGGCTTCCAAGGCGTCTTCTTTGGTTCGCTGCGCGTCGAAACTCACTGTGCCAGCAGAGCCGCACAGTGGCAGCACCGACATGCGACTGCCCAGCGGCAGGCGATCGATGAATTCCTTGGCTCTGGTGCGGGCATCGTCGAGCAGCGTTGTGCCGCCGAGTCGCTCGCGGCCCATGCTGAGGCTGTTGTCCAGAACGAGGATGGCGTGCACTGGACCGCCGCCACTGGCCGCGCCAGAGCGGGCGGCTAGAAATGGTCGCGCGATTGCCAGTCCGAAGAGGGCCACCGCCGCGGTGCGCAGCGACAAGAGGAGCAGGTCACGAAGCTGAAGCAAGGATCGGCTGCGGCTGGATGCCTCCAGCAGAAAATCCATAGCCCCCCAGTCGATCTCGCGAAACCGGCGACGGTTCAGCAGGTGAATCACGATCGGTGCCGCTGCGGCGATGAGGCCGGCGATCGCAAACATCTGGGCGCCTGGGAGGAATGTCAGCATGGTGGGTGTGCTTTGAATCTGTTGACGCAGGTGGCATCGCTCGTGCTATGCCTATTCGGGTCTGAAAGTGTCGGGGAGTCAGGGCTAAAATGGTCAGGGCCGAACGCTTGAAAACTGTTGCCGGAGGCCATCGATCGGGCCCTCTTGCAGGATTGGCAGATAGCGGTTGGGAATGGCGAGAATAAAGACCGCTACGCTGGTGCTGTAGAGTTCGCCCGGCTTGCCGCCCACATGCCCCTGTGCGGCCCACTTGCCGTTGTGGGCTGGATTCTTCGCTTCCAACTGTTGCGAGGCCACGAGGCAGTCTCGCAATTTCGGGTAGTGGTCTTTCCAGCCCTTCCCGCCTACTTGGTAGAGCGACTGGCCGATGTAATTGAGCGTGTAGGGATCGAATGGCATCGTGCCGTTGTGCTGAGCCTGCGGCTTCACTGCGGCGATCGCGGCCGTGACTGGCTCCATGCTCTTGGGAATCCGCCAGTCATCGTACTGTCCAAACTCCTGCAGGCAGACAACGCCAGCGGCCGCCATCGCTATGGTGGCGTTGCCACCTCCGATGGAGTAGCAGAACTGCCCCGGGCCTTTCTGCAACTCGGACTCCGGTGCATTGCGGTTGCCGTGCTTGGGATGGTAGTGCCGCCGCACCTGCTGGATGGCGCGATCGATCACCTCGGCCGGGATTTCCAAGCCGCTGTCAACGGCGCTGCGCAGCGCCTTGGCTTGCATGACGCACAGGCTCAGATCGCCGTCTCCCGGTTTGGCGACATACGACCAACCGCCGCCCGGGCCCTGCATGCGAGCGATGAGCTTGAGTGCTCGATCGAGCGTTCGGCCAACGAGTGGATCGGGTGTCATGCCGTAGGCCTGCCCGAGTACAAACGTGGCCAGTCCGTGGTTGTACATGTCGCGATTGTCGCCGGCCATGTTGAGCAAGCCGCTGGGCTTTGCGTGCGTGGCAATGAAGGCCAAGGCGCGGTCGACGTTCTCGCCATACCTCCCCACACCTGGCATGTGTCCGGCAGACAAAAAGGCGAGTGCGCCAACGCCGACGAGACCGAGATCGTTCGACTCCCAATTGCCTGCGGCTGTCTGGTTGGCTGCGAGCCACTCAAGGCCGCGATTGAGAGCCGCCTCGCTTTCGGGAGTGATCTCCCAGTCGCCCCCCTTGAATGCGGGCTGGCCTGACGCATTGGCTCCGCCCAGGCACAACAAACCGACCACAGCCATGGCTAGAACCGCGATCCCCTTTGTTCTTCCGGCGAGTCTCTTCATAGGAAAATCAAACGGTCAGTCGGTGAATCAGGTGAAGCGTGCAGGGGAATAGGCAGATGAATACTTCACTATGACCGCCGCATGAGTTCGGTTACCTCATCTGGGGACGAATTCCAAAAGATCGCGAGTGGGATCGGCTGGCCCTCGGCCCGAAAGAGCCCAGATGCGGTCGCCGTGCCAAACCATTGGCCCCAGACTTGTCCCCAGATGGAGCCCCAGATTGGGAGAGGGATCTTTGAGTGTCGGGAACGCTGCCCTGTGGCGTATCGTGCCTGTGGTCGAATCCAGCCACAGGAAGACTGGCTGGCACAACGGCTCCTTTTCCATCCGCTCTCGGACGGCCACCAATACGCCCTCCTTCTGGCTGACGAGGCACGCATCCAGCATGTCGTTTGAATCCACCCGCCATTTCATCGCTCCGTCGTCCACGTCGATTGCCACCCAGCCGGTCGTTGTTTCGACCACCAGCAATTCTGTTTTTTCCGCAGGGAGCGAGACAATGCCCAACGCGCGGCGAACGCCAGGCATGCTGATTTTCCACGCCACGCGGCCATGTGCGGCATCCAGAGCGAATACGGCTGGCACTCCCGGCTGCACCACCAATAACTGGCCGTCGGCGATGATCGGCGGCTGGCTGGCTTGGAACATCCAGAACGAGTCTACCGCAGCGGGCACCCAGAGATCCCGCCGCACCCAGCGGACGTTGCCTGCGTGATCGCAGCTGATCGCACTGCCGGCACACGTGATCGCATATCCACCTTCGATTAAACTCAATTGGCAGTCTCGCTGCTTCCACCATCCGTTGCGAAGCGAGATGAGCGGCTGCTCCCGAAGCAGCTGTCCAGAGTTGGCATCAAACATGGCAAGAGCAATCGAATAGTCATCGCCCACTGGCGTTGCAGTGCAGGCACAGATGGCCTGTTGAAAGAGGATGGGATCGGAGACGATGAAAGCCCCTGGGCGAGGCTTTGTCTCCCATGCGATCGCGCCACCGGCAAGCAGAATCGCGGCGAGCGTCGGCCCCGTTTTCCTAAGCCGTCGTACGTAGGCGTGGGTGGAGGTGGCGATCGGCCGCATTGCCTGACCCGGCCATTCGTGCGTGAGCCCTGCATCGCCGCCGAGGCCGGCCCGCCACTCCAATTGACCGGATTGCCAGTGGTAGCTGGCCAACTGAAAGCGATTGCTGATCAGCAGCCTGCCTTCCAGAGGAAGCATGGCTGTCTGCCGTGCTCCCCAGTCGATCGATGAGGCACCCCAGCCCGGACCGCCCCGCTGATATTCAGGGGGCATGCCGCCTGGGTTATTACCCACATCCGCTTCCAATCGTCCCCGAACAGTCGGATCGTAATCCCGTGGTGCGGGGAGGGCCGCAGGAGCTTGGACGGTCGTGGCCAGCATCTGCTCGCCGCCGGCCAGCGAGTCTGCCACGCGTTGGGCAGCGAGAAGGCGGTCCTTGAGCGCCGGGCTTGCCGTGCGTTGGGCCAGCCGGTAGCTGTTCTGCGCGGCGACCACATCTCCTGCCGAAAGGCTTCGGTTACCCAGCCAAAGATGCGATTCGGCCGCCGCTTCTGTGCCGAAGTATTCAACGGTCGATGCCTCCACGCCGCGGGCATCAGCCGCGTCGATCGCCTGTCGCACGCGGAGGCTGCCACGCTCGCCAAAATCGGCACGCATGACCTCTTGGAGCTTGGGGAGTTCGCTCATGGCTGCGGCCACTGTCACCGGCAGGCTTGTCAAAAGATCGGCATCGAGGCGATCGGGTAGCAATCCTAACGCACTATCTGCCGTGGCGGCGCAGAGCATCTCGCAGAGATGACTGTAATCCTCACCATCGATCGCGGTGACGAAATCTGCAGAGACGTTCAAGCCTTCTTTGCTCGGCTCGGCGACGAGCGGATGCCGCCACTCTGGAAGCAAGCTAATGCGCGGTGTGAGTGCTTCCAATGGCGCGGCGCCGGAGCTAGCGAGTGAATTACCTGCGATGGCTCGAGCCCAGGCGAAGAAAGGTGAGTTGCTCGGCAGATCAGCAAACCCAAAGAAGGCAAGGCGGACCAAAAGCTCATTCAAATCGTCCCATCGTTGGCCCAACGCGAGTTCAAGTACTTCACGGCGAGCCAGCGATTCAGGGAAGAAAAGATAGGGAGCATTACACATAAGCGGGCACGTTTGCTGCGCATGGGCCACCAGAGAGTAGCAGCGGGGCTTGCCTTCATCGGAAAGAATCAAGCCCAGATCCTCATACAGCCTCGCCATCCGCGTGGCCGCAGCGGGATCGGTCCAGACCGGTGCCAGCATCGCAATTTCATTGAGGAGCCGCAGGCGGTCATCCAGAGGCATCTTCATCAGCAGGCTGTCCTGCCAGAGGAACGCCAGCAGCTCAATGGCTAAATCCTTCGAACAATTGGAGGCCAACCGGCGCAGAGCGCAGGCTCGCAGCCACGGTTCCGCGTGCGCAGCAGGTGGCCTGGCATTGGTGGCCGCCTCGCGCCATGCGGGAAAGGCTGTTGCTTCAGGGAGTTCGACCGCTGTGTTTTTTAAGTCGACCGGGGCGAGCGATTCGAGCATCTCACACCGAATCACCCGGATGTCTCGCACGACCATCGTTCGCCGCGAGGGTTGCGCAGCGGCCTGCAGCCCAATCGACGCAAATGCTGGAGACGCTATCGGACCAAACGCCTGCGCCCAATGCACGCCATCGTCGCTCACTGAGCATCGCAAGATTCCGCCGCACTGGCTCACTTTCAGCCACGCCTTTTCGCTGACGAATGCGATCGGCCGTTCGTGAGGCAGCCCTGGCCCCTCAATCTGGTTGTTGCCTGGGGCAGGAGTGGGCTCCAGTTGCATGAGAGCCTTGTTCTGCTGGTTGGCCACACATCTCAAAAGGTGTAGCGGCTTGCCTTCGGCGTCTCCCAGGCAGATGCCGACGCCGGGAGCCAGAGATTGGATTTCAAACACGATTTCATGGAGCCCGCCATCAGGCAGGGCAAATGCGGCCCAGACGGGTTGTGGATTTTTCTCAGCCACGAGTTCCACGCCACCACTAGGAAGTTCGTTGAACGTGCCGCCGGGCTGGGTGTTTTGGAGCCACTTCTGTTCTTGCAACGCAAACGAGTGAGTCGGCGAATCGCGGTGGGGCCATGTGTTTGGCGGCAGTGGCACCGCGCGTGTCATCGCAATGCCTTGCAATACGCAAGTGCCCTCAAAATAAATGTCGGTGGGAGGCGCGGCCATTGGGGCCTCGACGATCCGTACGTTGCCACGGGAGAGCGTGAGCAGGCCGTCATCATGTCGCAACTCAATGATCGCTGGCTCCTTGGGCTTGAGATGAGTGCGGATCATGCGTCCATCGTCGGTTGCGACGAGCCTGAATCCGGTGGGCAGCGGCTCGGTGCCTAGGCGGGTGGTGGCGTACGCGGCCCACGGGCCCGCCGGGCCGTACGAGTCCAGCGTGATTCCCGACGCGCCTGCCCAAAAATGCATCCGGAAAAGCGAAAGGTCTTTGACCGCCATCCGCAGTGAGGTGCCTGCAGCCAGCGGGGACCGCAGTTGAACCACGCCATCAAATTTTCCACAGGCAATAGCGTTGATGGGCTCCACGCCAAATGTGCTGGGGCGTCCAGCCACAGGAGAGAACCATCGCTTGAGGCCCTCGGCTGTCAACGTCGGTTCGACCGCCACTGGCATCGTAAACAACGCTCTTGGTGAAGCCGGGGCATCGGCCAAAGCGTCTACGTCGATCGTCCACGGATCGTTCTGTCGTGCATCGGGCTCAGACGTCGTGGCGGCCACGGTGGCCGGCGGGGTACTCGGGACGGCTGGCTGCGGCGGTTCTGTGGGTGTGGTGGCTACCAGAGCACTCTCCGCGGCCACTGGCGAAATATTTTCCGGAGGGATGTTCTCTGAACTGGGCGACACCTCGGGCTGGCTGTCGGCGTGGGCCACCTCGGCGGCCGGTGGAAGGTTTGGCTGCTTTTGAATCGGGCCGACCGAGCGAATCACGCTGCTGCTCAAGACCAGAGCCACGAGGGCCACGAGCGAAGCACAGACAATCCACCCCAATCGGGTGCGCACCCCGCCGCCTTTGATCGCAGCCGCACGCGACAAAATGGCATCGACTGAAATATTCGCGCGCCCTAGGCCGTGCGAGAGGTACTGCTCCAATCGGATCCACTCGGCACACTCCCGGTGGAGTTCGGGCATCGTGCCAACGGCCGCCCGCAGGGCATCGCACTCCTGAGCAGTGAGCTCCTCTGGATTTTTCGTGCGGAGGATATCCAGGAGTTCGCTTTCGGTCATCATGCGATTCCTCCCACGAGTTTATTGTCCAAACAGCGTTTGACGGCCTGTCTCGCGCGGAATACCAGTAACTTCACGGCCCCCTCACTGCGTTTGAATCGTTCGGCAATGTCGCGCATGGACAGATCGTCGTGGTAGTAGAGATCGATCGCTTGCCTGGCGCTTGGGCCGAGCGATTGCAGACAGCCCGGCAGATGTGCAAGGGTCTCTTCGTAGGTGTGAACGTCGCCATCCCCGTCTGTTTCGAGTTCGAGGCACAGTTCCGTCCACGCGATCTCGCGGCGGCGGCGAGTTTTGCGAACGTACTCTCGCAAGACGTTGCGGGCGATGCCAAGAAGCCATGCTCGTAAGTCCGATCTGCCGGCTTCGCGTGGCACGGCCTTACCCGAGTAGAGCCGCAGAAAGACCTCTTGGCAGAGATCCTCGGCATCCGCAGCGTTGGGCAGTCGGGCCCGCAGATAGCCCCAGACCATGCGTTCGTGACGCCTGACGAATGTGGCAAATGCGCCGTGATCACCCCGCTGCGCCGCTTCGAGAAGATGCGCATCATCGGCGTGCGGTGTGGCATCCTGCTGCAAATCCACAGACATTGCGCCGCAGGGCCCATTGGCATCCAGGATTTCAGCGGAATCTGAGTTCGTTGAATTGTCTGTCATGATTTCATGATGTCATGCTGTCCTGCTGCTACCGGCAGGGCGGCCGTGGCTCGCAGAGGCTTCGCTAGGGCGTCGCGATTCTGTCCTTCAGGAGCACGCCTGGCAATCCAAGTGCCGGCTGCGGGTCGGTTGTGGCTGCGAGGCGAAAACGACCCAGCACTTTTTGCGACCCAAGAGGATACCGCATCGACAGCACGACGATGGTGCCGCCTTCAAAGCCGACTGGTTCTGCAAATGAGAGCATCGCGATGACGGGTTCGTTGAGAGGCGATCCCGCGGCCGCCCAGCCGCTGTTTGGATTCTGATCGATCATCGCCGAGGCTGGAAAACCGCCCTGTTCAAAACTGGCCGTCGCCGTGGAGAACACGATTTTTCGTTTCACAGACGGATCTGCAATCGAGGTCGCCTCTGCTTCGATCGTGCCCAGCATGAAATGCCCACCAGCCGTTCGTCCAGGGCCGCCTGCCGGAAGCGAATCGTCTCGCAAGGCTTCCACTCGCAGCGCCGTCAGGCCGGTCGCATCGGTGCGAACCCCAATGGTGTGGACGTCAGTTGCGGGCGACGGACCGCCAACTAGGATCGAGGCATCCTCAAGCGTTGTGAACGTGGCCCCCTTCTCCGACTGGTTTGAAACAGGAGTCAGTGGCCTCCACTGCGTGCCCAGAGGTCCGACTTGTTCAGCCATATGCCAGTTGACAAAACTCTTCAGATCCGTGGGGAGGTGAACGAGTTCCATCTGAATCGTTTTTCCGGTGAAGCGATCTAGCGGAAAAAGAAAGGGAGTGACGGAGCCCCCCAATTTTCTCTCCGGCACATCAGCCACGGCCACCGATTGGCCATCCACGCGGATTTCAAAGCGGCTAGCAGTTGCCCCTGATCGACTGACGGCGATCGCCAGATATTTTTGGTCGGGCGTCACCGTGTATTCACGGGTGATCGCGAAATCATCTCCAGGCAGGAGGGCCTGCCGCCGATACCCTGCCACATCCGCTGGCACCGACGCATCCAGGACGTCTTTCACCAGTAGCGTAGAGCGGTGTGAGGCGTCTCCATTCCAGCCTCGCCACGCGGGGATGGTATTCGGGAGTCGCGATAGCAAGCTGGCCTTGAGCGCATCCACATCCAGCGACAACACAGGCTCAAGCCAGTCCGTCATATCGCGAATATCAAAAGGATCGGCCCCCGCTGGCCGCCCATCGTGCGCCATGTTGGCCACCAACACCAAGGTTCGTTGCCCGCCGTCCGGCCCCACCAGCGGCAGGCTGCCGGTGTCAATCACCTCGGAAGAGCCGACAAGATAGCCACTTTGCCATAGGGGCGGATCTTTCGCTGTGTTGGTGTGGATGGAGGCCTTCACGCATCCACCGCGTCTGGCCGCTTGATCAATTCCCACCGAGGAGCGGAACGCCTTGGCGATGCGAGGGAGTTGAAAGATAAGGTCGCATCGGGCTTGAACACCGAAGCCCCAGCCAAAGGGAATGCCGTTGGAGTGCAGCGAATCGCCTTGCACATTACGATCGGTCTGCCACGACCAACTGCCCCCAAACTGTGCCTCCCGATGAACCGTGGTCGGTTCGAGCATGGACAGTGGCACATCGTGGGGCATGAAGAAACGCCGCATCCGAATGTCGGTGTTGGAAATCCACAGAGGTTCGAGGCTCCATGCCGGCTGCATCACATGGAGCCACGAGTGAGCGTCGTTGGCGTTTCCCGTTGCTCGAAAACGCTCCAGCGATGTCGTGGCGATGAGGCCGTCGAATGTTTCCGATCGCATCAACCGCGTGAGGCCATCGGGCGAGAGCATAGCGATGGTATTGAAATAAGCATCCCAACTGTCGCGGCTTGGCATGCAGAGTTCGGCGATATCTTCGAATGGGATGCGGGTCGTATCTTGGTCGAGCAAGAGAAGCACGCCACCGCTACTCCAACGAAGCGACCGAAACGCGATTTCCCGGCCATTTTTTAAGTAGACTGTCGCGGGCTTGGCGGGCAGGCCTTTCCGATTCTGCCACACAATCCGGCACACTGCGTCGACGGCCACTCGCACGCGGGAACGCGCGGGCTTGCCAGGCAGATCGAGTTTCGTCCTCGGCTTGACAAGCAAGTATGGGGGTTGCCTGTCCAGCCAGTCATCTGTGCCCGAGCAATACTCTTCCACGTTGCCCGGCAGCCTATCGCCCCCCACGAATTCAATGCACGCCTCTGGGGTGATGTCCCGGCGGTTGCCATCGGTAGAGGGCAGGCCTGTGGTTCCGATGCTTCCGACTCCAGGCGAGTCGACCAGAAGCCATCTGGCTGGATTGACAGCGTCGAACAGCGGCTTTCCGTTGAGTTGTGGCGATGCAGCAGCGTCGTGCCAGTTGACCAGCTGGCCGCCAGCCACGCGGGTGCCGTCGGCAAAGCCCGCACTATAAAGGAGAGGGTCGGCGGCCCTCGCCTCAGGGACAATCGCTGCAATGGCCACGGATAGGAAGGCGAGAGCTTTGAAATACACAGGCATCAGAAAGGTTTGTGGCCAAGGGCCGAGACGGAGGGAGAGAAAACGGAGTCAGAACTCACCTCTGTGTAGCACGCGGACCTCTGTGTAGGTGTAGCACGCGGAGGGCCTTCCCGCACTCCATCGTAAGGATATGGTCACGGCCTCGTTTTGGTTACACCTCGGCCATTGTTCGGCCGAATGCCTGTCTCCGGCCCCCTTCGACCGACCGTGGGGCCAGAAAAGATGGGCGGCTAGGTCGATGGATCCAGCGGGCAGTGCATCATTTGAGAAACAGGGGTGTTTTCTCAAATCTCCTCATCGCCCCAGTGTGAGGCGGCACAAAGAGCCCACTTTATTGGTTTGAGAATCGCAGGCACCACAGTCGATACACAACAGCGCAATGAGATCGAGGCACACGGTGTCCTTGCTCATGAGGCCTTTGCGGCCGCGCAGTCCGCCGGGTGTATTCCCCGCGCACATTCGTGGAGACAGCGATGTCAGTTGGATTTCTTCCGCCCGGCGTCCTTCGCTCGTACGGTGAAGATTTGGCAAGGATTCCGCTGCGCGCTCTCGGGTGGCCGCTGGGCGAGAGCCATGGCCTCGAAAAAGATGGCGACGATGCTTTCGTGGGTGATCTGGGTGCCGACAACGATCTGGTTCTCTGCGCGAGTTCGCGATCGCTGTGGGCTCGTCGTCGCAATGTTCGCTGCCGAGTGTCGCTCGTGATATGGGAACCACCCGCAGTGCAAGGACGTTTGTACAAACTTCTGCGATGGTGCGGCCGCTCATACCATCGTGTATTTACGCACCAGATGAGCTTGTGCAAAGTTTTGCGCAATGCCCGTCTGGTGGAACACGGTGGCACGACGTTGAAGGCAAGCCCAGAGATTTCGTTTACGAAAACATCGATGGTGTCTTTGGTGGCTTCAACAAAGAACGATCTGCCTGGCCATCGATTGCGACACCGCGTTGCGGCATGGTCGAGAACAGCCTACGAAACCCTGAAACTGTATGGCCATGCCTATGAGGCGGTTGTCGACAAAGCTGAAGCACACGCACCTTTTCGGTATTCAGTCGTTATAGAAAATTCGCGTTGCAGCGGATACTTCACTGAAAAACTGATCGACTCCATGCTCTGCTCAAGCATTCCGATTTATTGGGGAGACCCGTCGATTGGCTCGCATTTTGATCCTCGCGGAGTGGTGATCTGTGAGACGCAGGCTGATATCCGCAAAGCAATTCTGCAGAGTTCTCACGGAGACTACGAGCACCGGCGGCCGTTTCTAGAGGCGAATCAATTGGTCGCCAAGAGACTTGCTCGCAGCATGATTCACAGAGCCTGCGATACGCTTCGGGACGAACAGAATAAGACAGGCACCTGCCCTCTCAAGAGCGCCGCCTGAAGGATCAAGGGCAGCGCGACCCGCGAAAAGTGGAATCATTCGGCTTCTGTCGATGCAGCGAGGCAACAGCGATGCCCACTCTTCAGCCTCCAAGCAAGTGTTCCAGCACAAGCCGCTCGAGGGCTTCGTAGTCTCTGGCCTTGATGCACTCCTGGGCTGCCGTGTGTGGAAACGACCGCACCTTCTCTACCAGCCTCAAAAACACAGCCTTGCTGGTGGCCAGATGCGCTGTGGCAGCGTCGGCTGATTGAGTCCGCTGGGCCTTCACATCGAAACCAATAAAGCAGCCGGTGGCAGCATAGTTGGCCGCTTCCAGCACCCGCACCTGATCGAATGCGCCGCGGAGATTGGCTGCGCCAAACACTTTGTCTTGGTCGAACTTCAGGCCGTTTTGG
>Ga0209500_10000885_pt1 | contig 24034 bp, 37 predicted proteins | sample S_140212_EF_Meta_FD_187323 | JGI IMG/M metagenome (GOLD analysis project Ga0209500, IMG submission 187323) | Freshwater microbial communities from Lake Simoncouche, Canada to study carbon cycling - S_140212_EF_MetaG (SPAdes) (version 2) | ecosystem: Environmental > Aquatic > Freshwater > Lake ...
GCAGAACAGAATTTGTGTATGACTTTGTTCCGTCAGAGACAGCAGAAGACCTTCCACCAGAAGTGGATGAGATGTTGTGTTTGGAAGCCGAAATAGCAAGAGGAAAATAATATGATACAAATAGAAATAGTATTAATAGCCTTCGCAATATTTTGTTGTGTGATGGCCATCAAAGCATCTTTAGACTTGAGAAATGTGGTTAGGTCTATGAGAATGACAACAGGCAGAATGATTAAGAGATGTGACAGCATGATTGCAATCTGTGATGGTGCTGGCAAGATAGGAAAAAGACTAATCAAATCAAGAGGGAGAAAATAATGAGTATGTTTAATGATGCAGTCCTAGAAGACTTTGTGATCTACAATGCAGAAGGCGAGCAAGTGGCCGCTGGTGTGGAACAGGCTTTAGAATTAATAAGTGACCTCGATAACGATTATCTGGTTCGTGGTGATGCCAGTGAGTTTGAAATTACTTCGGGCAACGATGGTGTAGTGGCCAACGATATGAACTCTCTATTGGAACTATTGAACGAGCATGGTTTTAAAGTGGTTTGGGCAGATGATCAAATCGATCATGACGATATCGATGATGAAATGAGTATCAAAGACTACCTAACTGATTTGGGTATTAAAACCAACAACTAAAAGAAAGAAGGCAACATGAACACACTACAAAAACTGGTACTGGCAACAGCGGCAGTCATATATGGTATGACAGCTCAATTACCTGCCAATGAGACTGTGGGTGGGACAGTGAAAGAAACACAAGAGTCTATCAACAAGTGGTACGATGATTTTTCAACAACCATGACAACGGATTTGACCAGGATTAGTGTGTCAATTGTGGATCTTCCAGGAAACATAACACAAGGTATGATCAATCTTGGCCAGGATATCAAAGAGTATCAAAAAGAAAGCTGGACAAGAAGCTTTGAACAAAGCCAACAGAATTGGGAATATCTAAAGAGTTTATTTGTGCCTGCAACAGAGGAAGTAAAAAAATAATGCAGGACGATAATAAAAATCTAGACGAGGCGCACAAGGCCACAATGACATTTATGTTTAATCAACTGGAAAAAACAGACGCTCAGATTGTGGCCAGCACCATGCTCGCCATAGCCATGAGATTGTATAAGACTATCTTGAAACCTAACGATTTTGAGAAGTTTGTGTCTGTGGTATCTGAAGAGTCTGGGGAGATTGAACCATTTGAAAGGCCAAGTATAAACTGATGTTGGTATTGAAAACAAAAATAAGATCGTGGATGGACTTCAGAGCATTCTTTGACTTTGATGGCGTGAGATCTCGCAAAGACTATGTCATAGCAGTTCTAATAATTGTGGCCACATTGTTTGTGGCGGCTCTGGCAGGGTTAATCGCCCTCTTTGCCATCAACTTCTTTGTGGTGTTGATACATTACAGTCTGATCGTTCTATTGCTAACGGCGTCTTATAACTGGGCTCTCATGAGCATCACGGTACAGAGATTGAGACACATTGGTATCACTGATGTATTCAAGCAGGTGGCTTGTATCATTGTGACGGCACTATTGCCATTCTTGGTATTCCTTTGGATGGTGTGGCCTGGAGAGAGAAAGTAATGAATCTATTTCGAACCTATGTATATGTTTCTGTGATCATATTCATCTGTCTTTTGATTATATTTTTAGTATCTCCTGGCTCTTTTATCATAGGTTGATTTTTAATCCACTTGTGTTATTATAGACTATGGGCTTTATTGTATTGAAACAGCGAAAAAGAATTCGAAAGCGGATTGCCAACACTCTAAAGAAGAGAGAGGCAACTCGTAAGCACAATCAATGGTTGAGAGACAATAACCTTGCACCTGATCAGTTAAAGACTCGAGCTCAAGATAGAGAGTCGTTAAGACCCGGCATTCCTGATTATAAAACCAAGAGAAAAATGCCGCGAACATCTGATAGAATAACAAAGATGTCTGGTAGGGCTGAAGCTCAGCAATATTCGGGAGAAAGAAAACTATTAGGTATCGCTATCATGCACAAATCTAATCTTGTACCGGTGTTTGACAAAGAGACTGCCGAAGAGATTTCAAAGATGAGGAGAAATTAAAAAATTATGAGTGTGAAATTGTTTAACAGTCAGGTTGACCTATATTCGTTTCGTGCTATAATAATATTAGGGGTACGAAGAAGCCAACGCCTAACCTTGTTATGTAAAGCTGAAGCCGATCTACCCCTAACTAAAATAAAGGGAGAAAAAATTTGACATTATTTGAATATGAGTTCGTTATCAATCTAGGGGTTAATGGTGGTATGCAGAAAGACTGGATCAAGGCACCTACCGGCGGACAGGCACAAAAAATAATGGAGGCCCGTTATCCTCAAGCTAAAAACGTCAGCATCATCAAGATAACTCGAGTGGAGGACACCAAGTAAAAAGTTTGGTTGACAGGTCACGAATAGACTCTAAAATTAGAAACATAATAACTGGGAGGTTAATTTGAAGAAATACATTAGAATAGAAACAGGATCATATCGCGGACAAGACCAATCGGGTCGAGTATTTCCGTTGGTAAAGGAATATCAAAAATATACAGGCGTCAAGCAGGGTGGTTTCATCACTGTGGATGTCACTGAGCAACAGGGCTATGAAGGCCTGGATAAGGTGAGGATCAACATACCCGATATCTCCGCGGCCACTGTGGTACCTGAGGCCATTTATGTATCCTATATGGAAGACGTTAAGAGTGCCATTATACCTGATGATTCCACAGCCGTAGAGAATGACGAGATGGCCATACAACGCATCGCCGGTCGTTTTGAAATACTAAATGAGATGACTGAAGCTGTGGCTACCAATAAAGTGAGAGCCGTGATTGTATCCGGCCCTCCGGGTATTGGTAAGAGTTTTGGTGTGGAAAGCACTCTGGAAAGGTTCTCCACATTTGATGATATTGCAGGAGCCAAGCGAAAGTTTGAAATGGTGAAAGGTGCCATGAGTGCCATAGGCCTCTACAAGAAATTATATGAACACAAGGACCCAGGTCATGTGGTATGCTTTGACGATTGCGACGCCATCCTCTATGATGATCTATCATTGAACTTGTTGAAGGCGGCTCTAGACTCAGGCAAGAAGCGAATGCTTCACTGGAACACAGAAAGTCGTACACTATATCAAGAGGGTATGCCCAATTCATTTGAGTTCCATGGTGGTGTGATATTCATATCTAATATTAAGTTTGACAATGTTAAAAGCAAAAAATTACAGGATCACCTACAAGCACTACAGAGCAGATGTCACTATCTAGATCTAACCATTGACAGTATGCGAGACAGAATGCTTCGTATCAAACAGATCTGTCGTCAAGGTATGCTGGATCGATATGCTATGACACAAGAGGAACAGGCTGAGTTGGTGGCATTCATATTTGAGAACAGAAACCGTTTGAGAGAAGTATCACTGAGAATGGTGCTGAAGATCGCGGATCTTTGGAAGATGGCGCCGGATAGATATCAAGCATTGGCTCATCAAACTTGTATGAAGGCAGGAGTATAATGGGCGAAATATTTTTATTGATCATTGTGATAGTGTTGTATCTATTGCTGACTATCGATTGGACATGGTTTAAGAATTGGATGAACCGATAATGGAACGCAAGCCACACTTCATAGAGCGATTTTTTGACGGTATCTGGGACAGGTTTGCTGGTGCCACAGAATGGTTGAAGGATGTGGTGGACACTCAACCCTGGACTCACGTCTTCTTAGCTGTCAGTTTATGGTTTGTGATTGTGTGGTTGAAGCAACAGAGTTTCTTATTCCATCTAGCATGGCTACCGTGGGCATGGTACTGGTTGGTGATCTTTGGTGCGCCGTTTAGAATAGGACATAGATACCGATGACTCCCAAGCTACAAGAATTGAGATTGAAAGAATTAACGAAGGGCTTGGATGTCATCAAGAAGCATATACAGGCGGGCAACCTGGGCACGGCCTGTGAGCGATTGTATGCTACCTTTTCAGAGCTGAAGGTGATCAGCAGAAGGCAGAAGACAAAATGATTTGGATGATTTTACATTGGGCAGGAGTGATCGTGGCCATTTATATAACTTATAGAGGCATCCGATACCTGACCCAAGATTAACAATTTTATAGAGCTTCACACCTCCCTAACAAGTGAAGCGGTGCCTGGGTCTCCCCGATCTGGGCACCGTAAATACAACAGAATGAAACGGAAACTACGACCCTCACAGCAGAAGTTTTGGAACCGATTGTCCGGCGAGCACAATCGCCGGGTCCGCGAGCAGATTGGGTATATGCTGAAGAGTGGCACCCTCACGCCGTCAGAGTACGAGTATCTCATGGAGCAATCTTATGTTGTCTCAGAAGCAGAGATATGGCGGCTGATCATAGATCACATCAGGGTCAACACCATGAAGGACTTCAACATGAACTTCCAAAAACCGCCCAAAAAACGCCGCAAAAATAACACAAAAAAGCGATAGACAAATCGTCAAAGTATAGTATTATAAAGCATAATCAATCGGGGAGAACCATGCCAAAAATCATCAAATCAAAAATGTCTGCGTTGCATAATTGTACCGCCCAAGCCTATTACACAGTCAGCCATCGTTCTGTAGTCAAGCATTTTGCACCCAATCAAAAAAAGCAAGCCTATGCCTTTGCTAGATCTTTGGGTATCACCAATCCCACTTCTTTTGATGTTTTGTCCACTCGTGCGCCGCATCATCTAGTCCATCGTTATAAACACCTGTATTCTTAACAGTTTTTTGAGATAGACAAATTACCAAAATATAGTATTATAAAGCATATAACAACGGGAGGTTAAGAATGAGAATAAAGACAAAGGGCAAGATGACACAGCACGAGATACTGGCCAGCACCACATGGGATTTGAAGAGAGATTACACACGCATGGATGAGAAAGATGTGGCCTACGACCTGGGCTATATCATGGGCCTATGCAACAGCCTGGGCAGAACCGAGCTGGGTGACATGGTGTTGAATAAATTTGAACAGTACGCATTTTAATCATGCTGAGGCAACAGGATCTATATCATCTGTATGCGGGCATCCGTGAGCGCCTGCACCAGATCATGATTGAGCGTCATGCTGATCCCTTGCAGGGCGAGATCCGCAGGGCAATGGCAGAGGAATTGCTGGAGTATCTACACGCCAGCGAAGAGGGCTTGAAGACCGTGACGGATTATAAACAGCAGTGGACCCGGGGCGTGGACGATGTTTAATTCCTACCTCAAATGGTCCGCTTGTGTGGTGACTCTAGCAGGAGCAATCCTGACGTCACTACGCATCGACCCCATGAACATATACCTATTGAATGCAGGCGCCATACTTTACTTTGTGTGGGGCTACAGAATCCGTGAGTGGAACCTGATAGTGATCAATGCAGGGTTTATTGCAATCTACGCCATCGGCATATACCTAAGCTAGTTTCCTTTACCAATACTATAAATATCTGCATGAAAGTCTTCGTCATGCTGATCATGCTACTGCATCTGGATCCGGACGGATTGCCCTACACCACTGCCATGCAACAGTCACCGCTAATTGAATACTCTACTCTACGGGAGTGTGACACAGCCGCAGAACAGAAGAGAGACGCCATGCTGAAAAGCTCCAAACAGTATCCCGATCTGGGCATTGTGGATGTTCGTATTCGTTGTGTGGATTCAGCAGAAATAGACTTCGACCCCAACGACATAGCCATATAGCAAGACAACACCCTGCCTAGGTAGCGGATTTTCTGCGAGCGTTTTTCGGTTTTTTTACTGGCTTGTCTGTCCAAAATCCTGGGGGAAATTCCAGTGGTTCCATACTGTGTGGAACTGGTATGTGGAACACCGAATCCACGTCGCGGAAACGGGGGTGCATCAGATGCAGGAACTGCCAATCCAATCGGGCCTCCTGCTGATAGTGTAGTACCTGTCGCAGGATCCAATACCACGGGAACAACAGCACCAGCCACAGCAGGTTCCAATTGATCAGATATAACCCCACTTCCACAGCAGTGGCCATCAGCAACAGCACAGCCGCTTCGTTGCGCCAACTGATGTTCTGTGCCAGCTCTGCCAATTGTTTTTGATGCAGTTCTTCTCTCACCGTCATAGCACAATTATAGCATGATCCCGAACAGAGTCAATGTGAACTGTGGTATTACCAACCGGCCATCAGCGACCCGTTCCAGGCGTAGCCTGCGCCGCAAATTTTTTTGGTAATGCTTGTTCATCTACCCATTTGCTCGTAAGAGCTACTCGCGACAGCAATTTTTGGCTGCCTAGCCACTGTGCCGTGCTAATAAGGTTTATCCCCCCACTATGAAGCCTACTGTATCTTGTGCTCTGTATCGCTTCGGCTCGCACGCCTACGCCTCGGTGAGTAGTGAGTAGAATAGCAACTGTAAAAACTGTGTGCCTATAGTGGCTACGATATGCAATTACGGGGCGGAACCAATTGTGCTGTATAATATCGAGTGTTGGTAAAGCGGGATGAAATTACCTTGAGCCCATGGCCCAACTATGTTATATACTATATGAATCGAAACTTATATGGCGTTATAACTAGAGGCCGAAATGGCATTAATAAGACTATGCAATTTTGGAAAGAGCTATTGATCAACGGTGTGTATATTGCGGCGGTGTTGGCCCTGATCTATATCCTGACTTATACCGACATAGCAAGCCATTACCTGGCTTACTGATAAACCCTTCGATTTAAGCGGAAACGAAGCTGGAGCATTACAGCATAGTGCCCCATCCTTAACCTTTTTCCATTCTAAAAACTATCTTTGCTGTATAAAATTGCTCCGCACGAGCCTAACGGCTTCGTATGAAGGATCCGAGCCGGGGTGACCCCACCGTAAGCCACCACATGAATGGCTTCCTGACCCACTCGATTGTGTGGCCATATTACTCTCTCCTACATGACTTAAATATCATCATGCTTATAGCCATTGTCACCATATGTACTCTCGAGCTATTCCTACTAACCTTCATTATTCGCTAACATCTCCCACACATGATTGAACTCTTGCTCATACTCCTTATTGCTGTGTTGGCTGTGAAGATCTGCCGCGATGCTCTCTAAGCCATAAGTAGCATTATCATGTTAAAGACTTTAATTGCCATCACTGCCATACTACTGATTGCGGCCATTACCATCTGGGTCGTGAGAAGATGCTGTGCCAGATGTGATGGCGCTCAATTCCCCACCAGTTATACCCTGTTAAAAAGCTCCCCCGGTATCGATCGCAGAGAGACGTGGGCTGTGAGATGCATCCTGGTGTTGATGGTGGTATTTGTACTGCTATTATTGACCTCCATATTATAATGATCTTCATCTACATATTTGTTGCTGTGATTGTGACCATTGTGGTCTCAGTGGCTGTGCTGTATTGGGGCAGAGAATAACCATGGATCCCATCACAATCATACTTCTATTCAACATCACCATCTGGTGCTACTGGACCTTCAAGTAATGGATCCGGTAATCATCATTGCGGCCTTCATTATCGTTGCCGTTGAGATGTACATTCGCCTGCTATAATACTACCATTTACCACCCCTTAGAAACTCCTCAAGGCCCCCTAGTGTGAGGTCGTTCTAGCGGCCTTTCCGTGCTCGACTATAAATAAACAGCAGGCCTGATATGCAGGTTTTGCATGACTATAAGAGAAGGACATACACATGACCCTAGACATCAACAAGCGAATGCTGGAACAGCACTCTGAACACTTGCGGCAAGAGGCCTCGGACAGAGCCATTGTACGAGCTCGTCGAGAAGTGGAGATCAACGGTGGCGGCACCTCAGGTTATACCATCCGAGAGGGTGAGCATGCGGGCACAGTGGTGGGCCATATCCGAAGAGACACCCCCACAATATAACCCACTATAAATATCCCTACCAACAACACTCATAACATCATGCGACCGAACCCGCAGACAGGAGCCACTAGGGTCACTTAGCCCTGGTGTTTCCAACGGCCTCCTGGGTGGCTAGAACCGGGCCACTCCGGGGGTACCATTACCACAATGTATTGTGTCTACCCTTCAGGGCCTTCGGCCCCGCTGATCGATCAGACCCATGCACTAACCACAGGGCTCCCGATCGCCCTCTACCACAACTGCTAGTCACCCCGGGTACCCCTGTCACATGCAAGACGGTTATCTAATAGCTGTGGGCATTACCACAGGGTTGATCTTGTTCCTGCTAGCTTCTCACATTGATACCGCAGTCGGCCCTATAGGGTAGGGTAGGGTAGGGTGGTGTACACTCTAGCCATTGAGAGTGGTCGACAGGGTTGATCTTAACCCTGGGTATTGACAAACGGTCTATTCTGTAGTAGAAGAATTGAGGTGGCACGTGGCACGTGGCTGGCGGTTGGTAATGATTTCAAAATGATATCATCGGAGGCCTGGTCGCATAACATTTTTTTATAAAAAGCATTTTTTGTATTTTGTAAGCCCCATGGCCTAAAAACGACCTGGTGGGTGCTAAAATACCCCCATATTAAAAAAAACGCAGCGACAGCCTTTACCCAGCAGTGCCCCAATTCTGCATATAAGTCAAAAGCCGCCACACCTGGGTGTTTCTCATTTTTAAAAAATTTGCACAGCGAAAAATACACACACCATCGCAGCAGATCATATAAACCGCCAAACATGTAAATACAGCATGGCCACTCGTAAAATAGTCAATAAACACATCAATGAGAGCAGCAGCACATACGTGGGTCAGGACGGAGAGCTGTTCTATGACACAGTGACCAACACACTCAAAATCAGTGACGGCACTACGCCCGGGGGAACCACACTAATCACAGACGGTGGATCAGCAGCAAGCATCACAGTAGTGGGAGATGACAGCACCGGCACAACCTTCAACGCCGGTGAAACCATCAAGATAGCGGGTGGCACCGGCATCACAACAGCCATGTCAGGAGATACTTTAACCATCACCAATACTGGTGGCGGAGGTGGAGCCATAACCTTTGTGGGCGATGACAGCACCGGCACAGCGGTCAACGCCGGTGAGACCATCAAAATAGCTGGCACACAGAACATCACCACAGCAGTGTCAGGCGATACTTTAACCATCACAGGACCCAATTTAAGTTCATATCTTACAAATTCTACCATAACAGTGGTAGGCGATGATAGTACTGGTGTTACATTGAACAACGGAGAAACATTAAAAATTGCAGGTGGTACAGGTATCACCACAGCAGTGTCTGGAGATACACTGACCATCACAGGTTCGGTATCGGCACAGGGCATCACATTTGTAGGTGATGACTCAACCGGCACACGAGTGTCAGATGGAGAATCATTCAAGATCGCAGGAACACAGAACATAACAACAGCAGTATCAGGTGATACTTTAACGATAACTGGACCAAACCTAAGTTCATATCTTACATCAGTGCCTAAAACTATAGATGTCAACGAAATATCATCTTCCGACTCATCTGCCATACAGATCAACGACTCCGTGAATATTTCCGGAACGTTAAATGCCAAAACTTTAATTGCAAACACCATTAGTTCAGAAGACTCCACAGCCATTCAGATCAACGATGGATTGCGCATCAGCGGAGATCTAACATTCTCAAATAACACAGTTCAAACCACAGCCTATGTGACAGCATCAGGCAACTGGACTGTTACCACTGGTACCAACACCTACAGTTTCACAGTTCCATCGGATGGAACTTACACCATGTGGGTCAAAGGAAATATTCCTAATGGCATTATTATTTGGAATGCCACAGTGAGTGTGTCAAATAGCAATGTGGCAGCAATAGGATATCAGTATGCTTGGAACTATACCGGTGGTGGATCACCCATATCATTCACAGCAATACCTGATCAGATCAAAGGCTCGGCAGGTACAATCAGCACAGACGCCACCTATGCAGGTACAACCAGCAACAGATTTGATTTTGGCATTGCTAATTCCAGCGGAGCATCGCAAACCGTCTACTATGGTTATGCAAAGATATCATAGACAGTAGATATAGATAGCACACAATAATGATAACATTTACTGGTCAAAAGCCGCCCGACCGGTGTTTCTCATTTTTAAAAAATTTGCTGCTGTGAGTTTTTACTCGGCACTGACCCATCGTCGACCACAGTAGTAGCACACAGCGGTATGGGTGCCATTGGCTCTCAGCTTTAGTGTGTAGTACACGCCTGGGTGTGTGGGTTCTTCCTGATAGTCATCCCAACCTTCACAATAGACCTGTGTGTCCTGATCTTCCATGCATATAATTAGTTTACAGATTGACACGATCTAAAACATGTGCTATAATAGTCATAAGTAAACAAGAACAAAGTATAGTAAAAGACAGTAGAGACAAACACAGCTAGTGCATTCAGCACCGGGCCTATTTTCCCCACAGAAACTTACAGTACATAATAACAACAACAAAAAAGAAAGACCACAAGTAAAATGACACAAGGAACAGTAAAATGGTTCAATGCCCAAAAGGGTTTTGGATTCATAGCCACAGAAGACAAGGATGTGTTCGTACACATATCAGCAGTGCAGGCAGCAGGCATGGACACTCTCAACGAGGGCGATGCAGTGATGTTTGACCTAGAGACCACAGCCAAGGGACCAGCCGCAGTCAACCTATCAGTGCAATAGTCAGCACACCACAGGGCCGCACCCAGTGGCCCTGTACAAAACCCCACACCCAATTACCAAAGGTTGCATTCTATTGTGTTTGTGCTACAATACACTCACAAACAACAGGAGAACACAAATGAACAATTTGTTTTCAACAAGAAATATTGGCATCGCAATAGCGGTGGTACTGGTTGCGTTGGTAGCCTACTACACAATGAAGCCAAAGGCCACAGCACCAGCAGCCAAGCCAGCAATCTCAGCACCGGCGACACCTGCTGCACCAGCCAAGAAGTAATACAACACCAGCGTGGGAGTGAGCGCCCACGCACAGCCTCTCCGATCTTTAAAAGCTACACATATTGAAAGTGATCGCCATCCGTAAATATCTGCATGGCTCGAAGAGATCGTTACAGTTTCCGCTATCTCAAGCACAACACAGATCGTTGGTTCTGCAGCAGAGAGCGCATATTCCTCTATCACTATGTCAGCGATCCCGTGGTGGACGCCGAATGGAAAGATCTTGCCAGCACCGGTTGTCGCTATGTGGGCTGGCTGCCATTGGATCATCGCACCCGCGGAGAGATCTGGCTGTACCCCACCGCCAAACATCGCACCATGGTGCAGATGTTGATATCACCCCAGCACCTGCTGTGGAAAAAACAGTTCATGCGTGTGCGTCGTGAAAGAAGGAAAGATGAGCGCATGCACGCCGATCAAGTTCGTCGAGCGATCAGGCGCAACGGAGAGTTTTGGTTCTTTGGCTAACGAGTTAAATATCACACATGCACACCAACGAAACCGCAGGCATACTGAACGAATATCATCAGATATCGTCATCGTCATATCTGGAACTGGGCGTGGGCAACAATCAAAACTTTGAATACATAAAAACCGCAGACAAGTATTCCGTGGACACCAGTGGGCTGGGACTGTTCCGCGGGACCACGGATGAATATTTCCAGCAGCTGGCGCCCGATGTAAAATTTGATTTTATCTTTATAGATGCCTGCCATCACTATGATTTTGTTGTGCGAGACTTCAACAACAGCGTGCACCATGCAGGCAAGTGGATCATGATGCACGACATGGTACCACCCAGCGCAGAGTACACAGCCAAGGGCAGATGCAGCGACAGCTATCGAGTCTTGTATTATATGCTGACGCAAACCAACCTGGAACTGTATGTGATGAATGAACGGCTGGGACTTACTTTTGTAAAAATGCCCGCAGATCCCATCGATCCCCCAAGGGATTTTGGACATGATTCCTATGCGGAGTTCATGCAATTGATATCAAAAACAACACTGTATTCCTACCATGAAATGGCGTCAATACTAAATCAAACATAGCAGCCAAGGCAGGCCACAATACCCAAATTTTTTATTTTGTATCAATGTACACAGCAACGTCTTCGGGGGTGCCCAACGGGAAGTATACTCGATCCGCGATATGATAAGGCAAAATATTGTGTTGTTCCGGCAAATAATTAAATGTTTCACTGATGTAGCATTCTTGTTTGCCATCCAAACGAAAATTTTCTATTAATTTTAATGCACTCTCAACAAAATCACAGCCGCGATTCCAATAATGGAACCCAATCAAGGCATGGTCACTAATGACTTGTTTTTCCACCACGTGGACAATCTTGTCATCAACAATTTCAGCAAAACTATTTTTAGGATCACGACTACGGTAGATCACCAATGCAGCATCAGGATTCTTTTGTTGGACAAAGTCCATAAAATTTTCGCTATCCCAATCGATATATTGATCACAGTTGTAGATCACCAGACCATCTTCGTTGTTGATATATTCCTTTGCCAACAATGCTGTCGCTGTGGCTCCAGCTGTGGAATGGTTAATACGTATTTCAACACTTTCTGGGCGAAGTTTTTTCAACAACAACGACAATGTTTTGTTGTCTTCTGGATGATCAAACTCTCTAGTGATAAAAATAAAACGGCCATCAACGTTGAAGCTGTTGATGCTGTGCTCAATGAGAGTTTTATCCAACACTTTTATCAAAGGTTTGGGAGTGTTAATACCAGTTTTTTGGAATCTTGTGCCAAACCCGGCCATGGGAATAACGATGTTCATCATGCTGCACATATTTATTCAACACCGAGTTGTGTATAATTCTATAGAATATCGTTGTCTTCACGAGGATGGCAGCACGTAGTTTTTATCTTTTAAATTTTCAATGTCACATTCAAAATAAGGATACATGATGAAACAAGGAATGGCACTGTGCATGGGAGTATGTTTAAACAAAGTCTCTTGCCAGTTCCACGTGAGATTTATTTTGGGATACCCCGGCCATTTGAGAAAGAACACGGCCTGACTGTAACTCATCAACTTGGGAGTGTTCACTTGCGAGTTAGGACGAGCGGCCACAGCTTCTGTGGGTTGCCATACTCTCTTGTGGTGATAGTCGTTTATGGAACTCTTCTCTCGATTGTACAGATAGGCCCGCAAGAAAAAGTCTCCCTCATAATAGCCCAAGGTACACATGCGCTCATCAAACAGGCCAATCTTAACAATGGCGCTTGGTAAAAAACTCATGAAGCAATCTCCCCAACTGCACTGATAAAAATCATATGTTTGATGGATACGATCCAATCTAGATTTCCAGTCCTTGTCCCACACACAATCATCTTGACACAGTATCAATTGTTCACAGGCAGGTTCTTTTAAACTTTTAAATCCCAGAACAATGGCCTGGTTCCAATCACGAGCAGGAGTGCCACAACTCCAGTCAGCACGTAGACTTTGATGATGCACAATCACTTTGTCTTTGTATTCTTCGTTCAGTTTGAATTCCACAGAATGATTGTTGATGATGTTGATTTCCGTGTTCGATATATCCCAATCACTGGCAAACAGACTTGCAAGATTGGCATTTAGTGCTTCAGAATCTCTGTATGTGAGTATGAATATTTTTATTTTACGAGTCCCCATTTTTTAATAGCCTCATGATATTCTGTACCATGTCCCCCGTCAATGGCCTGACGCATCGCTAGAGCACCCGCAAGTGTGCCTCCCGGATGTCCGTGTATAGCTCCTCCCACATTGGCAATAAAATCTGTACCAAACTGTGCAACATTGGCCTGCACCAAGCCTGGATGCATGCCACAACTCAAAGCAGGAACCACGTTATGCTCATGCAGAACTTTGATTGTATTTTTAAGATCGTCTACCTCGTTGCTCATGTAACCTCCCCACATGCCGGCGTGTATGGTGTCAACACCCATCATGCCTGCCAACTGACAAATCACAGACCAATCTATGCCAAAATTATGATCGCTGCCCGTGATTACTCTATCTCCAGATTTTTGGAAATGTATGAACAAAGGCAAGTTCTGTTTACGAACAGCATTGTAAACCCCCAGCCCCGCCCAAAAGTTTATGTGTACCGAATTACCTCCCGCATCGGCCACAAACTGTGTTCTTTTTAAAATGTGATCATGATCACCATTGATACAAACCGAATACACCACCTTGCGTGATTGTGAAGCAAGATAATTTGAAATCAAAGGAACCCTATCTTCCAGAGTGCAGAAAGATGGGTTACTCATTATCTCGTCCTCTTTTATAAAATCCACGCCGCCATCCACTAGCTCTTTGACCATTTCTAATAAAGTAGCAGCACTCATGCCGGTCTTGGGTTTAACTATAGCGCCACTGAATGGTTTGTTTTTACTGCCCGTGAATGATCGCATGCCCGTGATGCCATACTTGGGTCCTAGAAAATATTTTTTGACTGTTTCGTTAAATTCTAATTTCTTCAATCGACAACTTCTAAATGTGTCGATATCCATCTGTCCTCCCATGACCTGGCACAACAAATGACTCACACCATCCCCATGCCAGTCGGTATTGATTATGGGAAATGCTATCCTCACGGTGCCTTCTTTGATCCCAGTTAATTCTCCCTCGTCATGCAGTACCACGCAAGAGCTCTGTTCAAATAATTCATCAGTTTCCCATGCATTCCTCACATTAGGATTGCCCACGCTCTGTCCTATGGCCAGTTCCCACGAGGCCTTGCGAAGATCCCCGTTGTTGTTGGTCTTTATAAAATAAGTGGCTACAAAATAGTTTGATAAATTCAATCCCGGATTAAAGAACTTCATATTTGTCTCCTTTGATGCTAGGCACCTTCACGCACAGTATCGTGCAGTCTTCGTGGAATATCGGCTCAGCTATTTCTCCAGCGTCTATGGTGAATATCGTTCCTGCTTCTATTCGTTCTCCACATATGGACATACTGCCCAACAGCATCACATTATATTCTGTGGCTATGCCGTGATAGTGAGAGGCCACTTGCTCACCCTTCTTGTGCGTCATCACACCCACCTCAAATGCCTCGGTCTTCAACACAGCCGGATCAAAATCTCCGATAAACCAACCTCGCTGCATGTCTTTAAGATTTGCTTTTTTCATATTGTTGATGTCTTTAAAGAATAAGTACGTTCATAATATACATATATTTATTCAATAATGGTCTACGAATTTTTTTCATTCTACAACGAGTTTGACATGCTGGAGCTCAAGCTGCAAGAGCATGCACCACACGTGGATCAATTCGTCATCACAGAGTCCAATAGAACATACAACCAAATAGACAAGCCCTATAGATTAGAACAGCAGTGGCAGAGATATTCAAAATGGCACAACAAAATCAAATACTTAAAATTTGATGCGAACGGAGTAGAAACAGGGTGGCCCACAGAGTATGCACAGAGAGAACATGGACCACAGCAGACCAAGTTTCAACCAGAAGATATTGTTGTGATTGCCGACCTAGATGAAATACTGCTACCACAGGACTGGCAGTGGTTGAAGGATAACATACACAACGGCAGCAGAGAGATAATTTTTGAGATGGAAACATATTGGTGTTATGCTGATATTTTGCACAAGCGAACACAAAAAGCATTGTCAGCTGTGTTGGGAAAAAACTATATCAACGCAAATGGTCATCGAAGGCCATGGAATATTTTTTTAAATGAAACTGACCCGTTGAACAATACCACAGTAAAATCTGGAGGAGTGCACCTAAGTTGGTTTGGAGGAGAACAACAGTTCAAAGAAAAGTTAATAGGATCCATAGAAGGATACCGCTGGACAAAAGATAAAAATCTAAATGAGCAATGGCAAGACAAACAAACTAATCAATTGTTTGGAGACCAACCCAAATTTAAACCAAGCAAAACTAAACATGCTCCTTTGTCGCAAAACGATACAATAACCGAGTCAATGAAAGAGTTTATAAAAAAACACCCAGACTGGTTATTTTTGAAGAATTGACAGCGTTGCTGATCTATAATATAATATAAATCATATGCCATTAATACCAGTAGTAATAGAACAGACCAGCAAAGGCGAGCGCAGTTACGATATTTTTAGCCGACTGCTGAAAGACAGAATTATTGTGTTGGAAGGCCCCATCGAAGAGCGTTCGGCATCTATTATTGTGGCTCAATTGTTATTTGCAGAATCACAAGCACCAGAAAGAGACATAACCATTTATATTAATTCTCCAGGTGGATTGGTCACAGCGGGCATGGCCATCTATGACACCATGCAGTATATCAAATGCGATATACAGACCATTGTCATGGGACAGGCCTGTTCCATGGGATCGTTGTTGGCCGCAGCAGGCACCAAAGGCAAGAGATTGATATTGCCACATGCTAGACACATGATACATCAACCACTGGGCGGAGCATCAGGACAAGCCACAGATGTGCAAATACAGGCAAATGAGCTGCTACGTTGGAAAGACGAGCTAACTCTAGTATATCAAAAACACACAGGACAACCACTAGAAAAGTTAAAAGCCGACATGGAGAGAGACAACTTCATGACTGCAGAACAAGCAGTGGCATACGGATTAGCCGACAAAGTTGTTACCAGCAGAGAAGCGGACAATAAATAGGCATTAATGCCTTTACCTAATAAAAAAATATTTTGTAACACCCCGTGGTATGAATTACACATCTACTGGGACGGTGGCTTAGGAATCTGTTGCCAAGAAAATCATCGTCTATACAGCACAGAACAAAAAGAAAAATATAATATTTCCAACATGTCTATAGCAGAGTGGTTCAATAGTGAACCTGTTAAAAAAATGAGAATGGACATGTGGAGCGATAAAAAACTTTCATTATGCAATAAATGTATGCGAGACGAAGCAGTGGGTGTAACAAGTCGGAGACACAAAAGTAACCAGAAGAGTGTGATATTTACTAAATCAGCATTTGAAGACAGCATTAAACAAAGTCCGCACTACGATAATTTTTTATACAGCAAAAATAATCAAGGAGAAACTCAAACATTACCTATGGATCTGCATGTGGATCTTGGAAACTTTTGTAACTTAGCCTGCAAAATGTGTAAACCCCAAGCCAGCAGCAAGATTGCTGCTCAACATGTGAAATGGGGACAAGAAGAAGATAAAAAATATGTGGGGTCCGACTGGACTCAAAACGAAGAAGTATGGGATAGGTTCCTACAACAATTATTAAAAATAAAATTACAAAATATACATTTTATGGGGGGCGAAACTATATTAACAAAAAGATTTCACAATTTTTTAAATTTTATGATAGAACATAAAAGATTTGATCTTAATTTTAGTTTTGTCACAAACGGTACAACATTTGATCTAGAACTAGTCAAAAAATTAAAACTTTTTCAACGGGTAGGCATAGAAGTCAGCATAGAGACAACCACAGAACATAACCGATATACTAGACAAGGAACAGATACAAAAGAAGTTTTAGTAAATATAGAAAAATACAGAGAACACTGTGACAATGAAAGAATTTCCGTAACTATAAGACCGGCCCCGAGTGCATTGACGGTAGGACAATATGATACATTAATAGAATATTGTTTAGAAAAAAAGTTAACAATAAAATCAAATCCAGTATACAAACCAACATTTTTAAACATTTCAGTATTACCTATAGACATAAAAAAACAATATTTGAAAAAATATTATGCTCTATTAAAAAAATATGATCTAGAATCATTAGATATTAAATTAGATTTTAATGAGAGTGATCCTTATCAATATAAAAAAATAATTAAATTAGCTATTACACAAGCAATTGGACTATTAAATTCTCCCATACCCAAAAATCACAACGAAGAATTAATTAAGATGGTAGAACATTGTAAACGATGGGACAAAGTGTATGGGTATAATGCTACGGAACTTTTTCCAGAATTAAAAGATATATTTGTTAAAAATGGATATTAAAAAATACAGAACAGAAATAAAATTATATGTTACTCCGGTTTGGCACAAAGAGCCACCAATATGTGCAATACAATTTTCTAAAAATGTTTTCTTTAAAGAAGAAATAACAGAAAGCAAAGTTTATTCTTATGAAGAATACTTAACAAACGGCAGTTACGATGTAACAATAGAATTTTTAAATAAAAAAAACACCGATACTATAGATGGAAAAGATAAAGCTATAAAAATAGACAAAATTGTTTTTAACAATATTGAGAGCAAAAAATTTATTTGGCAAGGAGTATATCAACCCATCTATCCAGAACCGTGGATATCACGGCAAAAAAAATTAAATAAGGCACCCCCGCCAACATTAACTTCACAAACGTATTTAGGATGGAACGGTGTGTGGAAATTAACTTATTCTGCGCCCATTTTTACATGGATACATAAAATACAAGACCACGGATGGATTTACGACTAGTTAAATAGTTTTAGGTTTTGTTTTATTTCTTCTTGAACCAATTAATTGGATTAATTTTTTCTCCAAGGTTTTCAACTTTTTCGTTGACATACCAACCTGCAGCAAAACCTATAATAAACGCTATTGTTAACATTGTGTTCTCCTTGTTGTTTGTGTTAATACTTATATTAATTTTATGTGATTTTTATTCGATATTGACATAATTTTTTTATAAAATTCCACTTCTTTAAATTGGCAACCAATATATTTGTACAGTTGCTTTTCTTCTTGAATATGCGGCAAGAGCAAAACTTCTTGGTCCCACTCTATATTTTGACTCCTTAAGTTTTTTATTTCTTCTTTCAGCCAACCTGCGTGTGTATTATGCCGAGCGGGATTATTAACTGCCCATTCTTCGTATAGCCAGTTGTTGATATTATTTGCCGAAAGTAAACGTATTTTGCTCCACCAGCCCGGCGTTAATTCTAATATTCTTTTAATACGAAATAATATTTTTTCATTAGTGTGAATTATAGAATTGTGTTGATAAGACAAATGTTGTATCGGACGAAGTATTTTTTTTATGTTTTTAACACAATATTTTTTTAAATCTTCCGACTTCGAATCTAAAAAATCCTGTCTAAAACCTGCCCAAAAACGATCAAGTGGGTCACGCAGGTGAATTACTAATTCTTTTGAAGTAGTGGGTTTCTCACAAGTTAGTTTAAATTTAAGATCAAGGTCATAATATATTTTATATCCTGACATTTTTTTATGTGCGTTGTAGATTGTATTTGAGCCAGATTTTGGTAATTGAACCACACAGGTGTCTTTGTAAAACAACAAATAATTCATGCGTGTATCCATGTTACTTAATTATTATTATAATATAGAGCAGTAAATTTTTAAATTAAATAACACAAATAATTTAGATATAATTATTGTGTATAAAATATGAAAAATTATCATTGTGATCGTAAATTTGATTCTCTAAAAATAGACGTAGAAAAAAAAACAATTTATTCGTGTTGGAAAGCAGCAGGAGAACTCATAGATTTTGATTGGTTAAAAAACAATACAGGAAAATTATTTAACACCACTAATTTACATAATGAAAGACAACGCATGTTAGAAAACCAACGAGTAGCTAGTTGCGAACTTGCTTGTTTTTCGCAAGAAGACCAAAAGCTGTGGAGTCCCCGTTTACACTACAAAGGAGACGCTAACATTTATAAAAATAAAAATTGCACACCAAAAATTTTAGATATTACCTTATCCGGAGAATGCAATATGAGCTGTTCTTATTGTTGTAAAGAATACAGCAGCAAGTGGAGAGATGATATTTCTAAAAAAGGAAATTATGATAAATTTACTTACACCGATCAAAGATATACATTATCAGCCTACGATAAAACTCTTAGCAAACTAAGTCAAAAAAAAAGAAACGAAGCAGAAAGTTACAAATTAATAGAAAAAGAAATAGAATTAATGTTGCCTTCTGTGCATACCTTGATAATCTCTGGAGGAGAACCATTGTTGAACGAAAAACTTTTTGTGTTGTTAGAAATGGCAAAAAATATCCCAAAAATTCAAATTGATTCTGGCCTAGGAATTAAAGAAAGTAGATTTGTTAAAAGCGTAGAAAAAATTAAAAAATATCAAAATATTATTCTAAGAATCAGCGCAGAAAGCAGCAAAGAAAATTATGAATTCAATAGATATGGAAATACATGGAGTAATTTTTTATCTCATTTAAAAATTTTAGAAAATGTTAAAGTTCCATATTATTTTAATACAACATATTCTGCGTTGACAGTGCTTGACTACTTAAATTTTTACACAGAATTTAAACATATACGAAAAAACTTTAATGTTGTTTACGAACCAACTTTTATGTCTCCGCATGTGCTAGATCACGAAACCAAAATAAGTTTAATAGAGCAATTTAACAAATCAGCATTTTCGAATGAATATTCTACGAAAGAGCTAGAAAAAATTCTTAAGAAAGAACCAAGCGAGGATGACAGAGTAAATTTAAAATATTTTATCGAAGAATTTTCTAAAAGACGTAATCTTAATTTAAATTTTATGCCCAACTCTCTTAAGAAATGGCTGCAAGTAAATTAAAAACGAAGACACACAAATACTGTACTAAAACACAATTACCAACCTAAAATTAGTTGTCGAATTTCAGGATCTAGACTGTCTGGACCCCATTGAGGGAACATGGTAATCCTTACTATGCATTTTTTAATATCCGGCACCGATTGTACAGCATTCTGTATGTCCACTGGTATGATATCTGCCGCGGGACAAAACGCAGATGTCAGAGTATGAAGAATGTAACACTCTAAATCCGCAGTCACTTTGATATCGTATATCAACCCAAGATCGTAAATATTGATAGGCAGTTCGGGATCAAACACAGTCTTTAACTGATCTTTTATAGTCGAAATGTATTGCAATCGAGTCGCTTCATGATCTATCACATCATCCAGTGTTTGAGAAACATCCTTGGTAATATTATCCATGCTAAAGTATAACACGACTTTGACAGAGTCACAACCTGTGTTACAATTATAAAGAGAAATGTTTAATAAAAGAAAAAGATTTAAAAGTAAGAAAAGATTTGATAAAAAGGGCGAGCATGACAGCAGCTCAACTTTTGATTCCAAAGTACACCATAAGAGCAATCGCAGTTCCGGCTACGGTCTAAAACACGGAGTGGAACAAGATCCTGCAGAATTACACGGCAGCTCATTGCAAGGTATGCTGGATAAATGGAACAGTAAAAATTAAAACTTTAAACTGCCTAATGCTTTGCCAATGGCCTCTATTGGGTTTTTTGGGGCACCGGTGTTGTTAGTTGTTGATGTTTCTGTGGAAGCACAACCAAGGACTAAAAATAAAGACAAAGCAATTAATATTTTTTTCATAGGTGTTATTTAATATATTATTATGAAAAGCCAATTGACGCAACCACAAAAATACCATACAATAAATATTGAAAATAAACCAAAGGTTAGATGACTCCACTATTAAGCTCAGCATTTGTAATATTCCGAGAGGGCATTGAAACATGGCTGATCATGGTTCTAGCACTAGTCAGCACGGGTGGTAATACAAAACAGCAACGTAGTATTTGGATTAGTGCAATAGCAGCATTTATAGCCACAATCCTGTTGGGCAGTGCAACTGCTGCATGGTTGGGCAATCATGCAAATTTAGAGCGCTTTGAAGCAGCAATCGCCATTATAACGGGTGTTATATTGGCTTGGGTAGCATGGTTTTGCCATGGTGCTGCACAGCATGTAAAAGACCTACCTCGACATAGCGTATGGGCACTAGGTACGGCCACATTTGCTATTATTTTTAGAGAAGGGGTAGAAGTGGTATTATTCTTGACCGGCATATACGCAGACGATCCCAACATAGGATTGATTGGTTTGGGCATTTTGGTAGGTTTGGTGATTTTGGTAATAGCTATTAAGGTTGCGAACTATCAGATCAAGAAACTGCCAGTGCGAAAAATATTCTTTTATAGCCGTTGGCTATTTTCAATTCTTGCTGTATACTTTCTATATACGGGCATCCATGAAATATTGGAGCACGGGTTTTAACGCCCCTATAGCTCAGTCAGTAGAGCAACACCATGGTAAGGTGGAGGTCGTCAGTGCAATTCCGGCTAGGGGCACCAGAACAATGTGGGGGATTAGCTCAGCTGGTAGAGCGCCTGATTTGCATTCAGGAGGTCAGCGGTTCGATCCCGCTATCCTCCACCAAACAATATGAGTTGGCCAATAGACCGAGAACCAAAATTATTCGCTACCGACCTAACAGTGCCTCAGCACACTCGCGGAGATCGCTATTGGGTAAGGATCACAACCAAGCACTGGAGCATCATCACACAATGGAGAGGCACACCTCAACAGATAGATAGCAACGCAGAGAGTTGGTATGCTCGCGAAGCACTAGCAGTAGAAGTACAATTAATTGTCAAATAATCTACAACATTAAATATTGATATGAAACACGGATACTATTCAGACTACGAGTTACCCAAGTTTAATCCAGACGCAGTATATAAGATCAATACATATGGGTATCGTTGTCCCGAATTTCGTCCACTGCCCGACGGAGGAAAAAATGTTGTGGTGCTTGGTTGCTCACACACATTTGGAGAAGGATTAGAAGAAAACGAAACATGGGTCAGCCAAGTAGCAAAAGAATCAAACAAAATTTTAAGATGGTGGAATCTAGGACAGCCCGGAGCCAGCGCCGATCTTATGATAAGAATTCTGTATGGAACAGAAAAAGTTTTATTTCCTAAAATTATTATTGCTTGTTGGCCTGCACAAAGCAGAAGAGAAAGACTAGAGTTGCACCCACAAAACTTAACCAGTAATGATTCTTTATTAAAGACAGAGAACAACAACACCGATAAAAACAATTTTTTAAAAAACGTATTCTTGTTAGAAAAATTTGCTGAAAAAAATCAAGCTAAAACATTTCATTGTTTTGCTGAAGATGTTTACAAATTAGATAATAATTTACAAGTTTTAAACGGTTACACAATTAAGAATTGTTGGCCTGAATGGGATAGACACCATCTACCAGAAGCAAAACGAGATATTATAACAACCCCTAGCCTAGCTAGAGATGGTGTACATTATGGAGCAGAACATCACCAAGTATTTGCACAAAAATTTTATGAAAGATTTAAATCAAAATTAAGATAGTCTTTAAAATTTATATTTCTTAAATCGTCTTGTAATTTTATAAAAGTTTTTAATTCTGCAGAGTTATCTTTATTAAAAGAGCCGCAGTTCTTTGCAATTGAAGACAATAATGTATTTCCTGTTGCTAAAAGATTTTCTTTTGCAACAATTGTTAATTTATTAACATATCTAACATCCAATTGTGCAGGTTGAATACAAAAACCATAAGAATGGTCTATATTAACTTCCTTAGCATACTCAATAATATTTTCTAAATCTCCTATATTCAAACAACTCACAGTAGTCCAAAAATTTAATCTTAAAGTTGTGTATTGTTTTCGTAGTTCAATATATTTTATTACACTCTTTTTATAATCTTCCCACAGGATTGGCCAACGAACATAATCGTGAACATTTTTAGTGCCATCAAAACTTAAGGTTATTATTATACGCATTTCTTTTTTTAATAATTCTTCTATTTCTGGTATTACCCTAGAGCCGTTGGTGTTTATTCTTATTATCTTTGTAGACGTTGGTAAGTTTTTTAATAATTGTTTATAATTTGGACTAGCAGTAGGCTCACCCCCATTAACATCAACTTCTATAATTCTATTTTGAGGCAAAGAAAAAAATTTATCATAATTGTTTATTTTTTTATAAGACTTGCTAGAAAGACTACCAATTTTGGTGCTCAGCTCAGCATTGCAACTTTGACAAGCACTATTACAGATATTATCTAAAACTCCTCCTACTATTAGATAATCTCTTTGTATTGAGTTTAAAATCCTATCTCTCTCAATCATATCCAATCGTATGCTGGTGTTTGAGGTCTCTTCAGTCATAGTACATCGCACGCACTCCTTTGGCCAAATATTTTCTGCCATTTGTTTTTTTATTTTTTTTAACCAAACGCTGTCCTGCATATCTTCAAAACTATTAAATTCTGGTGCTTGGG
>Ga0209500_10000886_pt1 | contig 23975 bp, 16 predicted proteins | sample S_140212_EF_Meta_FD_187323 | JGI IMG/M metagenome (GOLD analysis project Ga0209500, IMG submission 187323) | Freshwater microbial communities from Lake Simoncouche, Canada to study carbon cycling - S_140212_EF_MetaG (SPAdes) (version 2) | ecosystem: Environmental > Aquatic > Freshwater > Lake ...
CTAGTACTGTGCTTCCACTTCTGGGAAGACCAGCTAGAAAAAAAAATTGTTTTTCAATCATAGGACGGCTTTTAGTTGCTCCAAATGAGACCAATCTCTCCACTTTCTTTGACGCAGAATAGTGCAGTTATCTCCGTACCATTTAGAATCACCTAGCCATGTATAATACGTAGCAATAGGAGGACATACTGTAATTGGGAATCCAGCTGCAGAACACACGTGGGCTACTGAGGTGCAACTACTTATAGTATAATCCATAAGTGATAAACACGCCAATAGATCATCAAGATCTTCTAGATGTGGTGCAGCATTAAATATCTTGGAATAATTCTCTATTCCTTCATATTCATCTTTTTGTATTGAAACAAATGTAATATCATCTCTAGAAAAATTCAATACTTCATTATATTTCTCTAATGGAACTGTACGATGTAGATCCTGATCATAGTACATATTGCCTGCCCATCGGATAGCAATCTTTTTACCTTTAGGTAGAAGCTTCTTCCATTTTTCAATATAGTCAGGATCTGGCTTGAGATATGGTCCATTCCAAAGTTCATTCTTATCAAGATTTAGAGCAATTGGAAGATACATAGATCTGATTCCAAGAGCATCTGAAGGGACTTCTTTTATACTAGCAACTACATTAAATCCATTCTTTCTGAAAAGTTCTGCAGTATTCTTTCTTGAAGTAACAAATATTGGATTCATACCAAGTTTTTTGATATTTTCCATGAAACGAATATTGATTACTTCATCACCAATGCCACCTTCAGCAATAATAGCAACAGTCTTTCCTGGAATGACTTCTCCGTACCAGTGAGCTAGGGGTAAATCATACTTCTTCCAGATTCCAATTCTGTGACCAACATCAATAAAATTAAGAACACCTTGCTTGAATTCTCCTTCATCAATCAGATAAGATCCTAGATTGAATTCACAGCGTAGACGAACATTATCTGGAACCATAGGATCCTGAAGTAGATTCTTGATTTCTTGGTGTGATCGATCAAAATCTCCAGAAAGATAATACGAGAAGATCATTTCCATTAAAGCTTCATAATCTTTTGGATTAATAGCAAGATTCTGTTTAGAATACTGCATAGAAATTTCTGGATCATTAGTATGATTATAAAGCTTTGCTAGATTTGATCTAGTAGCATATCTTTGTTCTTCAGTAGTTGATAATTCTAATGCTTTCTGAGCGCACTCCAGTGCACTATAATAGTCCTTCATTTCATTGAAGTGCATACCAAGCTGATCAAGTTGTTGAAGTTGATTGGAATATTTTCTAAATACTTTTAGAAGTTCTGAACCTGCTTTAAGTTCATCTGTATTTTTAAGAAACTCAATTATAAATCCAAGTGGATCTTGTTGCATTATATAAATTCTCCATAATTAACTTAAATCTTGTTTTATTATTCCTAGCTTAAAAGACCATCCTGTAACTACTGATGACCAATTTTTTCCTGGCGCGACGGTGCCCATGATGGAGCTGACTTGAACTGGTGATGACCTATTAGTTTGTGAAAAATCACCAACTTGACCATTCTCATTATTTCCCCATGCCCAAAGAGTGCCATCAGTTTTAATAGCTGCAGAACCGAGATACCCTGCAGATATTGAAGACCAAGTAGTTAATGCACCAACTTGTACTGGTGATGATCTATGAGTTATATCACCTAGACCAAGTTGACCATAACCATTATTTCCCCATGCCCAAAGAGTGCCATCAGTTTTGACTGCTAGAGAACCAAAATGCCCGGCACTTACTTTAGACCAAGTAGTCAATGCACCCACTTGTACTGGTGATGATCTATGAGTACGATCACCCAAACCAAGTTGACCATTAGTATTTTCTCCCCATGACCAAAGAGTGCCATCTGTTTTTATAGCTAGAGAATGATTAGTTGCTGCAGCTATTTTAGACCAAGTAGTTAATGCACCAACTTGTACTGGTGATGATCTATGAGTAGTATCACTAGTACCAAGTCGACCATTAGTATTCAGTCCCCATGACCAAAGAGTGCCATCAGTTTTAATTGATAGAGAGTGATATGTGCCAGCAGATACTAATGACCATGCAGTCAATGCACCCACTTGTACTGGTGATGATCTATGAGTTCTATCACCTAGACCAAGTTGACCACTAGTGGCTTCATTTTGTCCCCATGACCAAAGAGTACCATCAGTTTTAATTGCTAGACAATACCCATACGATGCAGATACTGATGACCAATTAGTTAATGCACCTACTTGTACTGGTGATATTCTACTAGTTGTATCACCTAAACCAAGTTGACCATTTTGATTCCATCCCCATGACCATAAACGACTAGAAGTATCAATACCGCATCCATGTTGGCCAGCTGAAACTGAATTCCAGTCAGTAACTACCACTATTTGGTTTGGATCCAACTTAGTGCTGCTAATAGGAGTATAATCTGGATAACCACTATCACCGTCAACCTGATTGATCCCAAGTTGGCCTACGTCATTGATTCCCCAACCATATCCAAGACCAAATACACTCCAGACACTATTATTTCCAGATTTTCTAGATGCTATTGGAATTGATTGTTTATTAGCCTGAGTAACTAAAAGGCTGTCTAGATCTAATCCATCTCTAGTAAAATTAGAGGCCATGATTTATCCCTCTATTTCAGTCTTAAGCTCTTGAATTTGGGGTGCAGTAGTAGCAGCATCTATTCTATTTATATATGATAATTCCCAATTAAAATCTGCTTGAACACTGCTATCAATAGCATCAGCAATAGATCTTACATCGGATTTAGTTAATGCAATCCAAATTTTATCACTAAACTTATAATTTTTTATATCAGCATCTGCCATTATAGTTAAAATATTAATCCAAATATTTCGTGGTGGACCACGTTTCTTACTAACAGATATAGTTTGGCCTTGTACAACAATATCTATATTAGCAGTTTCTTTTTCATAACGTTTATCTGCTAATAATTCCTTTAGCTTATTCTTAGCAGAATCAAGGTCTACTGGAGCAACATCATACCATCCAGTGACTGGATTTTCATTAGTATTCCAGAATGGACCAGCAAGTTGCTGTGTAGGATAATTGAAAGCTGGAATAGTAAGATCTGTTACTGGAGCAATCTTAATAGTATCACTAATGACAATAGGCTCCAGAGAATCATATGAGCCAGGAAGATCAAATGTAATACCGCAAGACTTCAGGTAATCTTCAAAGAAAACTCTGGCATAGTTGCGTGGACCAACTTTCATATATCCGTTATCTATAAGTCCGTAATTCATAGTATTTCCCTAAGTTATATTATCTATTTATGGTGGAGAATTATATAAGTATTGCGCCATAGAATGACCGTAGCCGGAACTAACACCAACCCATGTAGTCAATGTACCAACTTGAACTGGAGACGATCTACTAGTAGTATTTCCACTGCCTAATTGTCCTACTGTTGCGGAACCCCAAGACCAAAGAGTGCCATCAGTTTTAATAGCTAAACAGTGCTGATCGCCAATAGAAGCTTTTGACCAAGTAGTCAATGCACCAACTTGTACTGGTGATGATCTATGAGTACTATCACCTAAACCAAGTTTACCAGAAGTATTATCTCCCCAACCCCAAAGAGTGCCGTCGGTTTTGATAGCTATATTAGTTGGATATCCGGTTGATATACTTGACCATGTAGTCAATGCACCAATTTGAACTGGAGATGATCTACTAGTTGTATCACCTAGACCAAGTGCACCATAATTATTAGATCCCCATGACCAAAGAGTACCATCAGTTTTAATAGCTAAACAGTGAGTGTAACCACCAGCTATTTTAGACCATGTAGTCAATGCACCAACTTGTACTGGTGATGATCTATGAGTACGATCACCCAAACCAAGTTGACCATAACCATTAGCTCCCCATGCCCAAAGAGTACCATCTGTTTTAATAGCAAAAGAAGAATATCCGCCAGCAGCTACTAATGACCATGTAGTTCCAGCCCCGACTTGTACAGGTGATGATTTACTAACAATAGTTCCATCACCAAGTGCACCGCCGCCATCAAGATTGGCATCCCCATCATTTTTTCCCCAAGCCCAAAGAGTACCATCTGTTTTAACGGCTAAAGTGTGTTGACCAAAGCTAGAAGCTACTCTATTCCAAGCTGTCAATGCACCAACTTGTACTGGTGATGATCTATTAGTTATATCACCCAAACCAAGTTGACCAGAACCATTAATTCCCCAAGACCAAAGAGTGCCATCCATTTTAATAGCTACAGTAGCCTGGCTAAGTGAAGCAACAACTCTAGCCCAAGCACTTGATCCAATTAGAACTGGTGATGATCTAGAAACAGCAGTTCCATTACCTAGTTGACCAGATGTACCTCGTCCAAATCCATATAAATTTCCTATATTAAGAAAAACATAACTAGCATAAGCAATATCTACATCTAGGCCATTAGTCTTAAAATTAGTAGCCATGACTAGTTATTCTCCAGCCTATCTACCTTGGCCGATAGTTCTTTAACTGATTGAATTAAATACGCTATCAAACCAGAGTAATTAACACTCTTTGTTCCATCAGTATCTGTTACTAGGAATGGAATAATCTTTTCAAGATCCTGAGCAATCACACCTGATGATTTGTCACCAGTAGTCTTCCAGTTAAACGTTACACCAGTAAGTTGATTAACAATTCTTGTTGCATCAGCAATTGTCTCTACATTATCCTTGGCAGCTGCATCAGATAGAGAATTAAAGATAGTAGAATTCAGAGTTCCAGTAGAAGGAACAAAATAAAGCTGAGTATTAGAAATTACGCCATTAGACCAAGCACCTGAAGTTGTATTTGACATTGGGAAGTAGTATGTCTGTGTATCGGTATTATTGGCAGTAAGTGTGGCTCCACTACTAGATGCCCAATATAATCCGGTACCATTAGATGATAATACTTGACCATTAGAACCAATGGATCCATTAGCAATAATACCACCTGAGATATAAGTATTACCTTGAACAGATAATATATTTGTTGGAGTAGTATTGCCAATGCCAACATAGCCAGTGTTAAAGTAAAACGAAGACGCCGCAAATTCCATTGCTTTAACGTTGTCATTGTTAGCGGTTGCAGAATACAAGGAAATGCCATTTGCTAGTTGTAGATGGCCACGAATAAGAAAAGAGTCGTTAGCAGCTGCAGTTACGTGAAACAGGCCCCTAGGCGAAGCCGTCCCAATACCAACATTACCATTAGCAACAATATATACCGCATTACCAAATGTGGCAACATTAGACGCAACAACAAGTGCAGTAGCATTGATGGTAGAGTTGACTGTAGAGTTTCCTGCTCTAATGTCTCTAGAAGAAATCACATCGCGTAGAGTTAGATCACCAGAAGTTAGAGTCAAAGAACCATTAATTGTTCCAGAGGTATTAGAACTTACAGGAGTATAGTTTAACCCGATAGTAGAGTTGCCTGTAATATCAGCAGCAGTAAGAGAAACTGCTCCGGTTCTAGTATTAAAGGTTGTAACACCATTAGCACCGCCGCCAGTAGCATTAGCCCAAGCCATACCGGTACCATTAGATGTCAATACTTGACCATTAGAACCAATGGATCCATTAGCAACAATGCCGCCCGAGATATAGGTATTACCTTGAACAGATAATACATTTGTTGGAGTAGTATTGCCAATGCCGACCTGGCCCGCGGCGGAGATATGCATACTCGGGGTAAACGTGTCTCTACTGCCGCAGTTGAACGTTGTTGTGCCAGTAGAACGCTCATACTTAATTTGAAAAGCACCGCCTGCTCCACTGCTGTAACCACCCAAGCCCATAGTGGATAGCGTAGCTGCAGAATCGCCCCACATGCCGTCATTGGAGTTATTGGCCGCTACAAAGCGGAAGGTAGGCTGAGTAGTTCCGATGCCGACGTTGCCATTAGCAACACTATATAATGTATTACCAAATGTGGCAACATTAGATCCAACAACAAGTGCAGTAGCACTGATACTAGAGTTAACTGTGGCATTACCAAAGGTAAGCGCATAGCTATTTGCAATGGAAACATTAGAAGCAATGGTTAAAGCCGCATTGGTGCTTACATTACCACCACGAATTGTATTAAACGCACCAGTTGGACTAGACAGAGTACCATTTATATAAGCATTGCCAGTAGTAATACCACCAGTACTGTTTGCAGCAATCGTCACAACAATATTGGTCATATCGTCTAAAAGATTATTGGTCTTTGTCACCCACGCGGCAAAGGTATCAAATCCTGGTTGTATATTTGCGTATTGCTTAGCCATTAACTATTCCTAAGTAACTTTCTTATATTTATTGCTTATTCACAAGTTGAATTAATAAGTCTTTAATTTCAGAAAACTCTTTCTTTAGAGAATTAACATCTTCAACTATAGAGTCAGCTCTTAAAATTCTTTCACGTTCTTTTTTATATGCTACAAGTGAATCTAGATCTGTATTTAACACAGCTGCATTTTTTCTGTCTCTTATGAAATTTTCTGCATCGGTCTTAACATATCTTTGATTAAGTACTGTCATTATGTTACTGCAATTGCTCTTAGATTTAGAACGCGCGGAACTATATAAGATGTCTCAGATGCTAAAACAATCTTGATAGCATATGTAATGAATGTATCATATGGCACACCTGAAGAACTATAATACCTGACAATATTTCCATTCTGCTCATTAATAAAAGCAGTAAGCGGGAAATCTACTTTTTCGTAAGATCCGACAGTAGTAGTAAAAGCTGAATTATTATCTATTGTTATAGAAGTATTATTAGCAATTGCTGTTACTTTAGATATTTGGAAAGTAGCCTTTGTAGAATCACTATAGATCTTGACAAGATCATTAATCTTAATATCCGTTGTGAATGTAGTATTAATACCAGTTACAGTAGCTCCTGAATTGCTAGTAGTAATTGCGCCAGTCTTAATAGTTGAGAATGGTGAGGTTGGGATTGAGAACTTAAATTCTTTTACATCAGATAGATTTGTTGAATCAGAATATAATGTAGATGAATACTGATCATTAAGAAGCAGTGTCCAATCTTTTGAATCAAATGCTTCTGGATCTGCGGCTGATAAAAACTTTCCGTATACGTTAATAGTTGTACCTTGTGGACGATATGCATCAATATAGACTACAAGATCCTCTGAATCTAATTCAGAAGCTAATGTAATAGTCTTAGAAATATACTTATTAATGGCTAGACCATTCTTGGTATTTTCACCATAGTACTGATTAGTAATCATATTACGATAAGCAAGTACAGATGAAGTTGGAACATCAACAACTGGACTTACAAATCCACTATTTGAACTTAATACAAGATTAGCAGAAAATGATTTTCTACCACCCATATTTGTAATTTCACTTGATTTAGAAGCAATTACAATTTCATTATTGAGTATACTATTAACGCTTGAGGTACTATATGATTTTACTTCTGTATTTCCATAAGTTCCAGCAATTGTATTTAAAAGTTGTAATTCAATTGTGGCATCCTGTAGAGTCATATTGTGAAAAAATGGTACAAATTTATTAATAACACGATCTCGGATAAGTCCAATCTGAGTATTTGCTCTAGATGTTACACCAACTATAGTTGAATTCTGTGTAAACTTAAAGGTACCATTAGCTGCATTAGAATCTACTAGAGTAAGATCTAGATAGTTAAGATCATAGGTATAAACTTTACCGACTGGTGTTGACTGAAGAACTATATTATTTCCAGAAAATAACGGAACATTCTTAATAGTCATTGAAGTAGTATTTGTTACATTAGCAACAAATACCGTATCATATAAAGCATTAGCACCGCCATCTGACGCAATTAAGATTGAAGTATTATTAAATTGTGTAAATCCGTTTGTAATAGTTCCAGTTAATCCATTAAGAGTTACTGTGTAAGTATTTTGATTTATGGATACATTACTACTATTAGCTGTACTATTGCTGAATGATAGATTAGAACTTAATTGGAATGCATATTCACCTTGTTCAAAATAACCATAATTATTACTCATATAAAAGAATTCGTAATCTTTATTGACTAGGCTTACTGAGCTGCTTGCGTTAGAAGTAAAGCTGGCTCTATTCAATGTAAATTTCAAGAATTCATTTGGAATTGGGTTCCAAGTATTTCCATTTGTAGAACTAAAGAGATCACCTTGACCCCAGTTTTTAACTACTGGATTTTCTGTTAGTAAATCTACTCCGCCTACAGCAGAAGTATAGACGCTATATCCCGGATTTCCACCATCTGGAGTAATAGTAATTGCATAATAATTGTCTGCTGGTAAGAAGATTGGTGCTTTAAATGTTACTGTAGTTGCAGTATTTGCATTATTAGAAATATTAACACTAGCTGGTAAAATATTTACTGTTGAATAAGGAATTATAGATCGCGTTGGAACTCCATTTTGTATTTGTCTGATATCAACTGTAACACCTTGAACTGAATCTTTAGACTTAAAATATAAATCTAAGCTAGTTACAAATATACCATCTGCTCCATCAAGGCCATCAGGCCCAACATAAAATGATTGTGCTAATGGATCCATATAGATGCTCGCCAAGAAATCCGCCGCATTAATAGGATTTGGTTCCTTTGGCTGCTCCGGGAGGCTAACTGGAGCCTTATTATTAAATGAATTAAAAGTATATGATGCCTTAGTAGTAGAAGAACGGCTATTTAAATTATTAACATCTGTAATAATAACTTGGCGCTCACCTGTAAAGAAAGAGGCTTGTGGAATGTGGAATATAGCAGCAAATCTACCATTAGCATCTGTATACGTAGCATCACCACGAGATCCAGCAGCATGAAAATCTGCAAGAGAAAGATTTGCTTTTGTAAAATCTGTAGTAGCTGGAGTTGTAAACTCTGAAACTCTTATTCCATCAAAAAACACATACATTCTTGTGCTTGAACGAAGACCAGTTGCGTATACTGCAATATCTTGTTCTCTAATAAAAGTTATATTATCAGCAGAACATCTATATTCTGATGCTGATATAGTATTTTTTCCAGCAACAGCTGGAGTTATAGCACTACCCGGTGAAGAAATGATAGGTGTAGGTGTTGACATAGTTATTCCTTAACTCTAAAATATTTCATACTATTTACTACTTTACCAATCATTGCTATAATAATAGTAATTAGAATAATCATCATTAACATCAGAAGTAGTATCAGAAGTAGTAGTATCTATAGTATAAGAAACGTCAGTAGATTCAACCGCTTCAACAAAAGGAAAAGTTTCCACTGGGGGAGGTTGTGGAATATCTGCAGTTACTGATATGGGTGGAATTACAGGATCAGTAGTACCTTGTTGATATATAATACTTGGGTCTTCACCGATATAATCAATCGCAATACTATAGCCATATGTAGCTGTATCTACGACCTCATAATATCCTGTTTGGCTATTATATACTGTTGTTCCATTAACAAAATCACCTCGTAATACTATTGCAGTATCAAGTTCGGATATCCATACCATATTTCCACTTTGAGGTCTTGGCCATGCGGGGGTTGGTAAAACACAAACTGTAGGTCCTACAACAGGGGGATCTACAGGAGGATCGCCAGGTCCTGGCGGGTCGGGATCCGGTGGCTCGTATATTATCACCGGTGGATCTGGAACTGGTGGCTGGGGAGGAAATATTGGTGGTTTCGGAGGAATTCTAGTATCAACAAATACATCATATAGAGGAATTGTGAATGCTGTGCCAATCCAATTATAATATCCTTCAGTACAACTACGATAACGTGTAGCAGTATTTTGAGTTAAATATGGAACTCCTGTATACGCTAATGTGACTACATCATTAGTCTTTGTATGAGAATGAAGAACAGTATTAGCGTTTTCATTGGTATTATATTGTAGATCAATTCTAAATTGATCAAAGCGTGGAATAATAGAAGATTCTGCTGGATCAAATGAAGTAAAGTATTCTTTATCTTTTAGATTGGATCCAAAAGTAGATTCAAAATTATCTACAAAAATACCATTCTTAAATCGATCTTGTCCAGTTGTGCTATTCTTAATTACTAAATTCTTAGTCTTTTGTTCAAGTAGAGATAGAGATGAATAATACTCTAGTCTAGATATTCTCTTATTAAGACCATTGATGTCTTTCATAGTATATCTACGAGTTTGATTTACAGAAGTAGATACTGTTGGTTGTCCATTAGTTTGAGGCGTAACTTGAGAAGCTACTAAAGTAGGATACGGAGGAACAACAATAGAACCAATAGTCATTCCAGTTGATGGACTTGCTGGTGCCTGAGGTGTTTCTGCAGCATCGCCTTCAATAATATTAACTCCGCCAGCTGGACTTAAGTGTACTTTATCTATTCTGCCAACATAATAATCCATATCATAACCAAATGATTGATCTGGAGTAATATATCCGTTAGAAGTAAACGTATTACTTACTAGTGGATTGATGACTGCAGCATTTGAAGAAGCATTAGCTAAGTTTACAGTAGCAGCAAGAGTAATTGTATTGGATACATAAGCTCTAAAATCAATATAGTCTCTTAGACGGATAACTTGTCCAGTAGAAGTAGTATAAGTTGGAATGTTTTGCGTCTGAATGGCTGCAGTATTTGCAGTATTTGCATCATCAATAGGATATGAATTTATAGAGAAGAAACCTACACCAGTACTACTAGGAATTGTGAATACATCAAATACTACAGTTAACTTATCACCATTAAATACTGGAATACTACCAGCGCCAGGGTTTCTTATAAGTTGTGAAATTCCGTATGTAGTATCTGTTTGATTTGTTTTAAGTGCAAAACTAGATGTGATATCATTAGTAGAACTATTACTAAATGCATTACCAGCTGGAACTCTATAAACACTTCTTAACTTATATACATCTGGTAGACCAAGATACCATGGACCGTTTGGCCCAACTGAACTATTAGCAGACATTGTAATCTGATTAGTTGCTGAAGAGAAGTTTATAGCATTAGCAGTAAGATTTGCTGTTGCATTTGCAGTAAGAGTTATAGTCGTGGTATTTGTAGTTGAAACTGTACCTAAAAATAGTGAATTATTAGCAAGATATATTTGATATCCAGCAGAAATATATGTATTAACGGAAGAATAGCTTATAGCATTAGCAGTAAGATTTGCTGTTGCATTTGCAGTAAGAGTTATAGCTGTAGTATTTGTAGATGCAACTGTACCTAAAAATAGTGAATTTGAAGTAAGATAGATATCATATCCAGCAGAAATATATGTATTAACTGTAGTATTAGTGGAAGTTATAATTGCATTTGCAGTATTACATGTAATAGTTCCGCCAAGTGAAACAGTAGTAGAAGTTATGATTGCACTAGCAGTACTAGATGTAATAGTTGCGCCAAGTGGAACAAAAGTAAAGCAATTGGACGTAGCATTTGCAACTAGAGTTATTGCAGTAGAATTAATTGATGCTGCTACTGTACCAAGAAGAGCTGTATTAGCATTAGTACCAGAAAGATAAATTTTATAACCTGGTGATACATAGCTACTGAAAGAACTATTTGTAGTAGTAATGATATTTGTGGCAGTATTACATGTAACATTTGCTGTAAATGGTAAGAATAGTGCAGTATCAATACAAACTGTTCTATTTTGGTTAACAGTCTTTTGAATTGCTGCAGTATTAGTTGATTTAACATCATAATAGATATTTACGTTTGCTGCGGCAGATTCTAAAGTTTCTACAGTATTAGCTGCGCTTCTTAGCGTAAATGACATAGATTTAGTATTTGCTAGACTGATTGTTGAATTACGATCTGCAAAATTAATTGGAATATTTTTTGGATATGCTTTAGCAAGAGTGCCAGATGCATAAGCATTAGTAACACTATTTGTGGTTATCAATAGTGTATTATTAACGATGCTTTTGATTTGCCTAATTTCATTGACAGTAGAGTTTGCAATTCTTATATAATCATTTTCTTGGAAAGAAGTCAAGAATATAGTATTTGTTCCAGTGATATTTGGAGTTGTACTATTTGCAACAATAGTTCCAGTAGCATTAGTTACAATAACATTTGAACTTGGAATAACAATTACAGCTTGTTCTTGCAATGATGTTAATGTTCCAGTTCCGTAATAGAATTGCTGTGTTCCAGTAAGCGTTACAGCTGAAGATACACCATTAGAATTTACATTTATAATATCATTTTTGCGGAATACAAATGAAGTTTTAACATTAGCTGATGGGGCTAATGTTTTTACATATGACTTTCCAGTGTAGAAAGTAGTCTTACTAAAGTTTGGATCAATAAGTACAGCTACATTACTATCTAATGTTGTGCTATATGTTAATATAGCATCAGCTACACCAGTATTTCCTGTAGCGGCAAATGCTCTTGTAGAAGAGAAAGATTTGCCGCTATTCATTTGAATATTTGTTAGATACAGATAATATTCTGCGGCTGGAGTGTCAACAGTTCCATCAGAATACGAGAATGACAATACCGTAGCTGTACCTATTGCATTTCCAAGTGGAGATATTGAAGCATATGTTCTATTACTTAGAGCAGAAGTAACTGCATCATATAAAGTAACAGTAGATCCAATTGTAAAGTATCCTGCTACTTCTTTGACTACTATATAATTTCCGTATGAAGCAGAAATATTCTGGCCAGTTAGAGATATTGTATCGGTACCTTTACGAACTTCATACTTAGAAGAATTTTCTAAACTAACTCTATATCCATTTACATAAGCTAGTCCTGAACTGACTAAAGCATTAAATGTACTAGAATTGGCTGGATTAACATCTGAATTTATCTTGAATGGATTTACTACAAAGTCCCCGTTTGTTTCATATTCACGACGGGCCATTTCTTTGTTAATGACATTATACTGAGTAGTTTGTCTTAGTCTAACTATATTTCCATTATTCCAATCAGCAATAGATAAGAAGTTATTTGATGGAAGAGCGTTGCTATTAGCTACAGTTAGAGTGGGTGTGAGCTTTAGTCGATTAGCACCAGGAGCATTAACATTTGTATATCCAGAAGCATTATCTAGAAGAGAAGAATCAGTAAATTCAGTAACTACCGATTCTACAGTTGAGAATCCAACAGAAAGATTATTTGGTGCACTAGAATACTTTGAAATGATTGCAGTAATTGGTGATCCAACTTTAATGAAGAATCCTTTTTGGAAAATAATTCCTTCACCAATTGTAAATGAATATCCAGTACCAATTGGATTGGTGTTTATAGAATTGATCTGAGAAGGTGCAACCTTAACTGTGAGTGAAGTAGATAGTGTTGTGGTATTTGATGGATCTGTATTTGAATAGAATGTTAGTTGTTCATCAGCAGCAAAGACCTTTTGTCCACTAGTTCCACTATTTAGATACTTTACATAGATTGTATGTAGATCTGGATTCTGAGATTCTAGTCCATTCACACTATTGACTACAATGGCTTGTAGATTAGAAGTAGTAGCAGATACTGCACGTAATCCTACGTAATTTGAGGGGACTGTAGTTTGACCATCTACTCTAAGATCTGGAAGTTTTACATAGTCATATGAAGAATCAGTGCTAATACTGCATCCTTGAATTACAGTGCCTTCTACAAAGATGTTATCGCCAAAGCGCTCAATCTGATTTTGTAGAATTGTTTGTAGTTGTGTAAGCTCACGGGCTTGTACGGCTACAGCTGGCCTAAATAAGATCCTATGAAAATTCTTTGCTTCGTCAAAATCGTCGTAATATGGATCGACGTTAAAATTAGTATCTAATGGCATCTAGGTCCTCTTAGTAAAAATTCAAAACCAGTTTGATGGTTTCAGACTGGGTATTTGATCTACTGACTGCAGTTATATTCTCGGCATAAACTATATCACCACTGTATTTAACAAGATCTGGTTGTCTTATGGCACTCACATCTACAATTTTACCACCAGATGCTGATTGAATTGTCTTACTTCCACCAGTTTCAAATTCACCCTTTACAGCAGTAAGATAGAAATTATATGTAGTATTCCCACCGCCTACTGGAGCATCAATAGCCTGAATATAACCGTATGCACCATTAGATCCAGGAGTATCTTGTTGACAATAATCATCTATAACAAAGGTATTAGATCCGACTTGATATGTTCCAGTAAGTTTTAGTGTCTGAACAAATGTTTCCGATGGTTGTGTAACAGAAGAAACATTTGCATATGCTCCAGATAATTGTCCAGCTACATTTGCACCGGTAATAAACACTCCACTTACATTTGTTAATTTTAATACAGTACTATTTGAAGTTTGAACAGTTCCTACTGCAGAATATTGTGTATTAGATAATACTGCAGTAGTCACATACTTATTTATAGACACTACATCAGTATTTGATAGCGTTTTATTCCATAGAGTTACCGCAGTAGAATTGGTAGAGTAACTTATAGTTGGAGTATTTGACGGCAATAAACCATGATTAAAGATCTTATTTCCATTGAGATAAACATCAATTGCATTTGTAGCAGCTAATGCAAATAGAGAATTTGAACCGGAATCTAATCCAAATACAGTATTCGTAAATCCTGCAGAAACTGCATTGATACTATTATTAACAAGGGTGTTTCCAGATTTAAATATTGTAGTAGAAGTAGTAAATGATCCAGAATCTTTTCTGACTAGTGCTGTATTGCCAGTTATTTTTACAACAATTCCATTTGCTACAGGTGAATTTTGATAGATTATATCATTAGCAGCCAGAGATGTAGCAGCACTAAATCCAAGAGTTACATAATTACCTACAGTATAAGAATAGTTTTGAACTATGCTGGTAAAAGTATTAAGTGAAGTATTCACACCAATTGCTTGTACAACTTGTTCACCAGATAAAAATATACCAACATTTGAAGTAGCTGAAGAGTAGCTTATAGCATTAACAGTAAGATTTGCAGCTGAAGAGAAGCTTACAGCATTAGCAGTAAGATTTGCTGTTGCATTTGCAGTAAGAGTTATAGTTGTAGTATTTGTAGATGCAACGTTGCCTAACAAAAATGAATTTGAAGTAAGATATATTTGAGATCCAACAGAAATATAGGTATTAACTGTAGTGTTAGTGGAAGTTATAATTGCACTAGCAGTATTAGATGTAATAGTTCCGCTAAGTGGAACAACGACAGCTGTTGCATTTGCAGTAAGAGTTGCATTTGCAGTAAGAGTTATAGCTGAAGTATTTGTAGATGCAACAGTGCCTAACAAAAATGAATTTGAAGTAAGATAGATTTGATATCCGGCAGAAATATATGTATTGACTGTAGTATTAGTGGAAGTTATAATTGCACTAGAACTATTAGATGTAATAGTTCCGCCAAATGGAACAAGGATATATGCATAAGTTATTTCTACATTTGCATATTTTGGATTCTGAAGCAATCCGATTCTAGAATAATCGTTTTGAGTGGAAATGCTATTTGCTTCACTATTAGCAAATGTAACACTTATTCCAAGCTTATTTGCATTTAGTTCAGAAGATACATCATATCCATGGCCACCATGAGGAGCAATAACTGCTCTTGCAGATGCAGAATTTGCAATAAGGGTGCCAGTATTTCCAACAATAGAAACATTTGCATATGTATAGTTTGATCCACCAGAAACCATATCGATGCGCTGAATAGCTTTTGATGTAGTATTGACTACTGCAATACCTGCCGCTCCTGTTCCATCTCCCATAACATTTACATATGGAGCAATAGTAAATGCCGATGCTAAATCTGGCTGTGGATCAAATACAGATTCTATTGCTACTTGATATTGATTGGCAGTAACTGTATATCCAGTTATCTTTCTAACTTGTCCTACTGCTGTTCCACTTGAAATATACAAAGCAGAACCTGTATAAAATCCATTATTTGAAGAACCATTATTAATTGCATGAATTAATGTATTACCACCAACGGCAATTTGTGCAAAGGATCCGTTTGCGTATGAAACATAATTGTTCCCACCAGAGACAACAAATACTGCATCAATAGATCCGCTATTAGCAAATTGCGTAACATATGTATTTGCAACTACTGGAATATAATCAGTGGTGGTAAACTTATTATATGTAGCAGTATCAATAGTATACATGTACTTCCAACGATAGCCATCAGCAGTAGTATAGTTTTCTTCATCTGCATCTGTTTCGCTAAACAGCGGTTGACCAGTAGATGCAATTCCACTAGCATTATCTATACATTTGAATACGTGATATGCACCGCCTTCATATGATACTACAAAGAAAGCTTTTGTAAAGAGATCGCCGTCTTGATCATCATATCGAGCATAAATTGTTCCAGAAGTCCAGTCATATCGATCAACCATCATCTTTGTATCATCTGGAGTAACAATTTTACCAAAGATTAATTCTTCAAATATAGTATATTCTGTTTCTGTAGTAGAATCTGAAATAGAAAGAGGAGTATTATTTGGCCATGGCGTATTACGCCCAGCAAAGATATAGAATTGATTATTAGACACATTTTGAATGGGCTGATAGTATTGTAAACTATTTCTTACATTAAAAAGTTTTGTATTTGCTACAACCGTCATTAGTTTATCTCTATCTCTACACCTGGAGTTTGAAGAGTAATATCTTCTTGAGTTTGAATAATAGTTTTACCAAATAGTTCTGTACCAGCAATATGCAAGAGTTTCTTTAAAATGTCAGAATATACATTTAGAGACAATCTAGAACGTATTTCATATGAGAACTCTTGATAGTATTTATTATCATGAATATATTTATCTGAATTTAGCTTGCCTTTATTATCTTTCCAGAAGCCTTGAGATTTACCTTGTTTTGTATCTATAGCAGTACCAAAAATTTGTAATTGAGCATTTACAGTATTTGTTAGAGTTAATGAAACTCCATTAGAATACCCAAATCCAGATGATAGAACTTCTACCTCTGTAACTATACCATTAGAAGAAGTAACTGCAGTATTTACATCAGCATTAAATCCCATGGTTCTATATGTATAATCTCTGGATATATCTGAGATATAACCTAGGCCTTGAACTGCATCATTACTATCTGTACTATAAACATTTGCAGATGAAATAAAATCAAAATTAAATGTTTTTGGTTCAACAACAATTGTATTACCAGAAATAGATCTTATAGTTGCCTTTGCTCTACTTTGTGAAGTAGAAGAAGTTATAGCAGAAATTACAGCATTTGCTCCACTAACATTTCCAACAATATTATTTGCAGTAACAAATGATCCAGATAGAATATTAATTATTAAAGTTGTACTATTAGCAGAATATATGGTACCAGTAGCTAATGAAGTAAGTTGTGTAACTCCTTCATCTTGAATAAATGCTCCAGTATTAGATGATACAGACAGAACGCTACGGGTAATTACTCCATCTTGAGTTAGTGTTTGTCCTGAAGAGAATAAGCTATTTGTATTTGCTAAATTGATATATAACTCTGGTCGATCATATCCTGCTACAAGCTTTTCTCTAATTATAACTAATGGATCAATATTATAGTTATTGCCAGGATTAATAGATGTAAGAGCTTGAATAGTTCCAATAGTAATTGTATTAGTAGTTAACATGCCGCTAATTATATTACTATATCCTTTAGCAGTATTAGCTGGAAATCCGTATGCATTGCTAGCAACATTAGAATTAGAACCATCAATGAGTATATCTAAAAATGGCTTTAATCCACTATTGTTAGCAGAAAGAAAATCTGCGTCAACAATAATAGTTTCTGTAGAAGTTAGTGAGCCAATATTAAATGATGTTCCAGAACCAGAACTATAAACTCTGTCAGTATTAGCTGTTACTTTATAGTTTGTTCTCCAAACTGTAGAATTAGAAACTGCATAAGCTGCATTAGCAACTAGTGTTAGTCCTGTATTTGAAGTTACAGAATTTACAACTCCAATTACTGCATTATTAGCTCTGAAATATAGAGTATCACCTACTGCAACTTCAGAATCAAAATGATTATTGCCTGTTCCGACTACAGCTGTTGTAGAAGTACTAGCAACGTTTACTAGACCAACAGGTTCTCCAATATAAGTTTTAATATATCCTTTGTCATAAAAGACTCGAGTATTAGAATATATGCCAATAGCAGTAGTATTAGAATCAACTAATGTAGCAGTTGCAGAAACATTTGATGTAGATACTAAAGTAGCATTCACAGAAGAATTCGTAGCTAGTCTTACAGTATTTGCTAGATTCCAATCTCCTCCTGTAATGCTTATAACTAGATTTCCAGTGGCTGCTGTACTATTAGCAGTCAACGATACAATATAACCATTTGCTACTACTGCATTTGAATTACTGTATCCAGATACAACGTCTGAAACTGAAAATGTATTTCCAGTAATGGCACTATAGTTATAAAGTTGTAGAGGTTGAACTATACTCGTGAACGGATAGAAAGATCCATTTACATTACTTGTAGTTATCACGGCATTAGATATTATAATACTGGATGTGTTTTGATAACCGTATCCACCATCAATTATAGTATAAGCAACTTTACCAGTCCCGTCAATAACTGTCTTAACTCGGGCTCTACCTCTGACTCCTCCGGTTCCAGATATATCTAGAAGATCGCCAACTACATTGAATGCTCCTCCAGAAGTTACAGCTATATCATTTAAAGATCCTACAATATATGGAGATCCACTGAGACTATTATTATTAGTGATGTATTCTCCAGTGTCAAACTGGCCTTTAACATCACTAAGATATATTACATCAATAAATCTGCCATTGATTCTTTTTCTAACAATATTTTCGACAAATGCTGTTGCACCAGATGTTGCACCAGTGACTTGTTGTCCTAAAAAGGTAAAGGCTCTATCAGATTGTGAGCATTCTAAATATTGCGGAATTTTCCATATACCATCGGATGGTCTAAGAATATCTACAGATGGATCATAGACTTCAATATCTTCATTAAAAACTAGCCTGAAAAGAAGTTTATTTGCTTCTGAACTTCCTTTAGACTTATAAAGATCTTGAATATGCTTAACAAGAAACGCCTTTGAAGCCGCAGTATTTTCTGGAAGACTATTTAAGAATTCATTCTTAAAGTGATCTAGAAATGAATCTACAGTATAATCTACGTCTCTATATTCTAAAAGCTTTCTAGCTTCTGAACCATCTTGATCTAGCCATTCGTAATATGCTTTTATGAATGCTACAAAGTTATCTCCATCTTCTTGATAAAAGCCTGGAAATTGAGATTCTATTAGTGTCGATATATTATTTTCTATATTCTTCATACACGAGTAGCCGAAACTGTTACGTTAATATCAGCGTTATCAATTAGTATGACTGTATTATTCTTTACAGCAAAATCATTTGTAGAAGATGACACATATACCTTAATTGAATCACCGGTATAATCATCTAGGGCTGGAAAATCTATAGAAGCAAGTCCAGTTTCATAATTAATAGTTCCGACATTATGTTTTACTACAACTTCTGTGACTCCAAGAGCTGCTGTCAAATCAGTTGTAGAAGTTACAATAGCAATTTCAGTATTTCCAGCATCTTTTAGATATGATAAAGCTCCACTATATGTAAAGGTGTCAGAAATAAGAGTTCCTTCCTTTACAGGATTTTGGTAGTCAAGCGTAAATAGTTGGCTAGATCCTACAGTAGGAGAAATCCTTTTAATCATTCTAGTTACAAGATCAGATGTGACTATGCTTGGATCTGCTCCATCTATTGCAGCAGCCAATTTAGAATATCGCATAGTTTTATTATAGTTATCTAGATATTCAGTATTAAAGGCTTGAACTGCTTGAACAATAGCATTCTTAATGTCGTTTTCATTTTTAGAAGAAGCATTTAGATTATAAGAAGCAGTAATGGTCAAATCTACATATGTGTAGTCAGCAGAAATTACTATAGGTTCAATTGAAATAGGCATTTTTCCACTTATGAAAGCTGTAATACCTGTTTTTAGTACCTCTGGAACTCCAACATAACTTATAAGATCCACAGAAATAAATACTGTTCCATATTGAGGAGGATATACGCTTTCTCCTCCATAAACATTGATGGCTCTAATATCTGGATATTCAGCCAATAGAATAGTTCTATAATCGTCTAGAGTAATAGCTCTTTCTTGAGTTTGATAATGTCTAGGAGCATTAAACTTGATTGAGGCTATAGTTTCTTGTTCTGATCCACCATATGCAATTTCATTTGTAGTTACTGTAATAACAGAAGTTCCATAACCATCTATAGATGATGAAGCTTTAAAACTGCCGGCTCCATTTGGAGCAATTCCCTTACTTACTCTGTAAGAAGCATTAATAACATTTCCATTGATTGGTGCTGCACCAATAATACCATCCCCAAATACTAATTCATATCTAGACTTATCAGCAGCCTGTACGAAGAAAATCTTTGATGTAGAAGTGTATCCAAGTAATGATGTAGCTTGAATAAATTCACTATTTGTAGTATCAGCCGAAGAATTTTGAATATTAATCTTGATGCTAGAAGTATCAACATTTGGATTATTGATAATAAATCTTTGATCATTTGTGGCTGTATTAACTAAAAATGATTCTGAGACATAGGCTCCTTCATATACTGCAACATCGCTAGCAGTATATGCGTCGGATGCTGTTACAATAATTGGATCTGCAGTAGTAAATGTGTAGATGCTATTATCAATGCGTGACGTGAATGTAGCACCGCGAGGAATTGTAATTGTTGAAGGAGCATCATTTGGTGCTATAGCAATATCTATATAAGCTACTGCAGACCTAGCTGATCTAGGAGTATAGTTTAATTCCTTTGCTCTAGAAACTACAGAGTCCCTAATCTGAGCCGAATCCAAGAACATCTCAGTAATGGCCATGTTTGTATAGAAATTATTGATGTGTGTATTATACGATAACACATCTAATAGTACACCAAGATTGGATCCATTAAAATCATAATCTTTGAATCTAGCCTGAGAAGATAAGAATGTGACTAGATTCTTACGAATAGTTTCGAAATCTAAGTCAGATACTACAAGAGCTGAATTTGCTGCCATATATTTTACCTATTATCTGACTCTGTCTAGTGCTATGGTGGCGCTTAACAGAACTGGTTGTAATCTATTTATTGTTGTAAATGTAATAGTAACATCTACTTCATTGTTATCGTTTCCTGCAGAAACTTTGATATCAATGATATTTGCTCTTGGTTCATATGTGTTTATAGCATTAGTAATATCACTTTGAATGGCTCTTAGAGTAAGAGGAGTAATATTATCAAATAGATACTTTCTGATATTTGCGCCAAATCTTGGTCTAAAACGTCTCTCATAATAATTAGTCAGTAAGATATTCTTTATGGATCTCTTAACTGCATCTTCATTTACAAGACGAGTAAGATCTTTCTTAATTGGATGTATTGTAAAGTTTGTTTGGAAATCTGAATAAAACTCTTCAGTATTTGTTTGAGGTGTAATGGCAGCCACAATTATCTCCTTGAATACTTGATTATTTATAAGAATTTTTGAGAACAGGTATTTACATTAATCTAATATAGTGTACTATAAATATATTGTTCGGTGATACGGACTTGAAGTTGTGAAGACCCGGGTGCGATTCCCGGCGCCTCCACCATGAATACTTGAGTATATCAGATGCAAGTTCAAGTATTCATGATGGGGGCGATCAGTATCGATTCACATTGGATGGGAAGAGGAGAACACGGTAAGAAACGACCGCCAATCAGTTCAAACTTATAAATGCTAACGACAACGAAAGCATGGATACCCGCCTAGCGGCGTAAGTATTCCGGGGTATGGGTTCCACCTAGCAACAGAACGGGCCCACTAACATGAATGGAGTTAATATGAAAAAGACTAATCTGAATGACTTTGATGCGCCAGTAGTCATAAACAACGGAATGTTTCAAATTCAGTCCGATGATTATCTAAATCAGCTTATTATAAATAAAATTGTCGTTCTGCCCCTGAGACATATTCAGGGTAACATTGAAAGTAAGACCTCAAAGGATTCGGTAATCATAATCCTAAGCGGTTCAGGATCAATGGAGGTAAATGGATCAAGTGTGCAGATTACTGCTGGTGATGTCATTGAAGTAAGGGCAGACGAAACCTTTACAGTTACAAATGATACACTTGAATCATCTATACAATTTATTTCGGTATTAACTAAGAAGTGAGTTGACTTCCTCCCTATAAAGGAGAAGCCATATGGGTTTCAAAATAAACTATTATCCACAAGTAATTGCGCTTGTGGCAGTACTAACTATATCAATAAATGCTAATGCTAATATACCACAACATGATGTAATTGGTGATATTATTGAACAAAACAACTATGCCGCACCTATACCAACATTAGAAATTCAGGAACCGCCACTAGAAATCAAACCGGTAGACCAAAAAGAATTGTACTGTTTGGCAGAAGCCGTATATTTTGAAAGTAAAAACGAATCTCTTAAAGGCCAGAAAGCTGTTGCACACGTAATAGTTAATAGGTCAAAGAGTCATAAATTTCCAAGCACAATTTGTAGAGTTATTAATCAAAAGAATCATTCTACGTGTCAATTTTCTTATAAGTGTGAAGGAAAATCTCTTGTACCAAAGAATAAAGAAGATTATGAGTTAGCTATGGATGTAGCTCAAGACACTTTAGATGGTGAAGAGGATATTACAAAAGGTGCTTTGTATTTTCATAATAATACTGTAAAGCCCGTTTGGGCTAAAGCATCTAGACTAACTATGATTATTGGTAATCATAAATTTTATAGAGGATGATAATATGGTGATGAATAGTAAAGCTAAGGAATTCTATGAAGTTATAGAAAACTTAGTTTGGAAACATGATATTGATTATATGGATGCAATTATTATGCATTGTGAAAAGAATAATATTGAAGTAGAAAGTGTTGCATCCTTGATTAAAAGTAATGAAAATATCAAGAGTAAGATTCAAATTGAAGCAGAGAAACTGAATTATTTGCCAAAGACTGCCCGATTGGATATCTAATGGATGCATATGCCGCATACGTGATGTATCTGGCTTTGAAACGACACTTTACTCTTGGTAGTAATTATGACTACTTTAAGTATAATGGTAAGACGAATGCTTCAAAGCAATCGTTTGAGACTAGACGAGATAGGTACTCTTTTCATAAGCTGTCTAAGAAGGATCATCCTAGAGACTTTGTAGTAGCTAACTTTATAGAATATGGTCCAAATATTTGGATTGGTGATTTGGTTTCTGACTCTAAGTATGAAGATACTTACAGATCTTGGTTAAAGAGAAGAGAATCTATCTCGTATGTCTTCAAGAATGATCTAGAACAACTAGAGAATATAGATGCAGACCTTAAGTCAATTAATGGAGATTATCCAAGACTGCTTCAGCTCTATATGAGAAATAAAGTATGTATAGAGACTATTATTATTCTATCTAATTTGGTTGGGTTTATTAAAAGATGGAATAAAGAAATCTTGGATCCAGTCATTTGGCCAGAGATATATAATACATGTATAAAGTATGCGCCATTTATGGAATATGATGCAGAAAAACTTAAAAAAATAACACTAGAAACAATATGTTGATGGAGATATTATGGTAAAACTTGTTTTGACAAATAATGGTGTTCCAATGCACCTTGGTGGATCTGATGATTTCACACATTGTGACGAAGGCGCTCTTGATTTTCTAATTGAAAAGTATGGTATTAAGTCTTGGCTAGATATTGGCTGTGGTCCTGGCTGGATGGTCAAGATGGCTCAAGAAAAGGGCCTAGATGCTATTGGTGTAGATGGAGACTTCTCTGTAACTCCACCTGAAGAAATTAAGGATAAGCATTTTATTCATGATTTTTCTGTTGGCTCCTGGACACCTCCACGCAAGTTTGATCTAGCTTGGACAGTAGAATTTGTTGAGCACGTTGAA
>Ga0209500_10000888_pt1 | contig 23916 bp, 28 predicted proteins | sample S_140212_EF_Meta_FD_187323 | JGI IMG/M metagenome (GOLD analysis project Ga0209500, IMG submission 187323) | Freshwater microbial communities from Lake Simoncouche, Canada to study carbon cycling - S_140212_EF_MetaG (SPAdes) (version 2) | ecosystem: Environmental > Aquatic > Freshwater > Lake ...
GGCTATTGAGCCCAGCAAGGTCGCTGGCCGCTGCCTTCAGAAGCATATGAAGGCGTTCCTCAATGAGGTCGGCACGACCAAGAAGGGTGAGCAGCCTCCTCGCGACCACCTGCTGCGGCATCCTGAGGATCCGGATCGTATGGCCTGCCGTGAGCACTTTCAGGAGCACTTCAACAAGGCGGCAACTGGCGAGGGAGGTGCGAAGGTCAACGGCTCCAAGACGGTCTTTCCGCACGAGCTTATCAAGAAGGCTATCAGCCTTGATGAGAGTGCTGTAGATCAGCGCAATGCGACCCTTGCTCTCTGGCGTCAAATGGTTGCGGATGCAAAGGCGGCCGGCGGTCTAGGCCGCAGCATTGCGATGTGCGACTTCAGTGGCTCGATGCAGTCATCGGGTAATAACGGATCAACTCCTTACTGGGTCTCAATGGCTCTCGGTCTGCTCATCGCTGAGGTCACCACGGAGGAGTTTCAGAACACCTTCCTGACCTTCGACTCTCAGCCAACGATGCATACGATGCGCGCCGAGGATAATCTCTTTGAGCGTCTCAAGCACATCAGCCGCCTCGGCCAGGGCTTGAGCACAGACTTTCAAAAGGCGATGGATCTGGTGCTCGGCCAGCTCAAGGCCAAGCGCTGCCGCCCTGGCCAGGAGCCTGAGAATCTCATCGTTCTGACGGATATGAACTGGGACCAGGCCTGCGGCTCTGATCGTCAGTCCGTTTACACGGGCAATGGCTATCGCAACGTCGTCAAGACTAGTGGGTGGCAGACTCACGTTGAGATGATCCGCGAGGCCTTCAAGCGCGCAGGTGAGGATATGTGGGGTGAGGGCCAGGGCCTCAAGATGCCGCGCATCGTTATCTGGAACATCGCCTCCACATCCACCGACTTTCACGCTCAGTCTGACACGGAGGGTGTTGCGATGCTGAGTGGCTGGTCGCCGAGTCTGTTCAAGGCACTGCAGACGCAGGGACCCGATGGTGTGAAGCCGACAACTCCGATGGAGATGCTGCGTGCTCAGCTGGATGTAGCGCGGTATGACCAGGTCATCTTGCGTGTCCGTAGAGCAATGGGCAATGATATGCCTCTGCTCTCGCGTTAATCTCTCCTAAATCGTAAAATATAAGAATAAAAAAATTGTCAAATACTCAACAAAAATTGAATGGCTGCTGGCCAGTAGTGTTAGTGCCCAGGCGGGGGAAGCAAAGGAAGCTCACAGCAAAAAGTTTTAGCCAAAACTATAGCTTCCTGATAACAAAGAGGACACACAGCAACAATTTGCCAAACAAACTATGTCCTCTGTAGTCCAGGATAGATTCTCCAGGTATTAAGCCCTCTAGTTGATCCAAAAAAAGGTAAACTATACTCTGATGGTACAAACCAAATGATGAGTTGTAGAAAGGACTAAATAGATTCTGACAAAAACGATAAGGCTGAAGACTTATAATTTGAATGATGAGTCTATTTGGGCACCTAGAGATACCTGAGTTTCTAAGACTTCTGCGCTCTCACACAGCAACCCATTTATATTTAGGGAGAGCAGACAAAGAAGTCACACAGCAACAATGTTTATAACGCTGCGGTATACAACAATTTATATCCTTCCTTAGCTGGATAGGATATAAGTGGTTGGGGAGTTCAAAGGTCTCACACAGCAACTACTGAAATACTTCATTCAGAGGCCTGGTATCGTAAGATACATACTCTTTTTTTAGTTCAGCCTGTAGCATTAGTAATTCAGCGTAAATTTCCTTTCCTTCACGTGCTGATAGTTTTTCCTTGAGTAAGTTTTCGAGCATCCGGATACTTTGAAGGAGAGATTCCATTATTGTCTCTACTGTAGCATCTTAAATAAAAAGAGTACACGTTTTTTACCGAAATAAATTTCTTAGCCTCTTTTGTAGGAAATGAGAGATACTGAAACGTATAATGAACTTGTAGGACAACTTCGCTTTTTTTTTATTGCAAAGGGCTTCAAGGAAGTTCCCACACAATCTCGCCTTTCCATTCTGGCTGCCTGTGAAAATCCCCATTCTGTTTCGACTTTTATGTTTAACGGAACCTGCTGGCCTCTGCCTCAGACGGGCCAGATGTGGCTCGAATATGAGCTTCTTAAGAACCCTCAGTGGCCTGGTGTCTTCTGCGTAAGCACATCCTACAGAGATGAAAAGACGCCTATTCCCGGTCGCCATGAAAAGATCTTTCCGATGTTTGAGTTTGAGAGTCACGGAACCTTTAAGGATCTGGAAGCGATGGAATCTGAACTTCTTGCATTTATGGGATTTGCTACACCTGTCGTAATGGACTATGATGAGACGTGTATAGCCTACGGTGGTGTTCAGACACTTGAAGATGAGCACGAAAGCCGTATGTGGCGTGAGCAGGGGCCCACAGTCAGTCTACAGAAGTTCCCTGAGAGAACAAGCCCATTCTGGAATATGAAGCACGCGGGTGGTGGCATTTTCAACAAGATTGATGTGATAATGTATGGACAGGAGACTATTGGCTCAGCTGAGAGAGCGACTGATAGGGAGGAAATGCGCAGATTATTTTACAGTATCACAGAGGGCGGCTATGCAGCAAAGCTCTTTGAACTATTCGGTAAGGAGCGCGTTGAGGCGGAGCTAGAGGAGTATTTGAAGTTTGATTTCTTTCCGAGATTCGGAGGCGGTATTGGATTAACACGTCTTGCGCGTGCTTGGAATCTGCTACAAACAAACAAAAATTGAAGTATTTATACGGTACAGTAAGTAGTACCCAAAATGGCCGACCAACTGCCAAAAGAAAAAGCCAAGCGTGTTCTTAAACTTAAGAAGACTCCTGCCTTAGAAGCAGTACCAGTAGCAGCGCCAGCACCAGAACCTCAACCTACAGTTACTGTTGAGCAACCAAAACCAAAGCGTGTTCTAAAGTTAAAGAAGACTGCTGCTCTTGATTCAATTGTACCGATAGCAGAAGCCTTTCCTCAATCTGCTTCTGCACAAGCAGCAAAGTCGCTTGAGGCTGTTTGTGCTATTGGTAGTGCTAGCGCTATCGCTAGTATAGCCCCAGCAGCCAAGCGAACTCTCAAGCTCAAGACAAACCTGCTGAAACTCCCAGTCTTTCCTGGAGAGAACGTTGAACGCTACACAAGTTCGTGGGAGGCAATTGATCTGGTTCGTGAATGGTTTGCTGATCGCAATGAGCCAGTTCCGCAGGCCGAGATCAAGTTCGCCATTGAGATGTTAGAAGCGGATCGGCAGCTGGGAGTAAAGGAAGCAGAAGAAGCGGCTAAGCCGAAGAAGCCAGTGCTAGGTCCGATGCCTGAGTATGGCTCTCAGGATTTCTGGAAGTGGTGCCGTATGCGCAAGGCAATTAAGGAGGCTGAATTGAAGGAGAAGGGTCTACCGATTCCTGAGCCGAAGCCGAAGAAGCCGCGTAAGAAGAAGGAGCCCAAAGCATAAATACAAATAACAAAAAGATAGAAAGACTATTTTTTTGTTGTTTTACAATGAATTTATACAGGAACTAAGTTAGGCTGAACAGTCGTATCTGTAAGAGCCTCACGTACGTGTTCTAGCGTTGGCACGAAGCCTACACCGTACTTGGCCTTGATGAAGTTCGCGACCTTCATCTTTGTCTGTCCCAGCTTCATCGCATTCTCCTTCGGATTGTCCTGTTTTAGAAGCATATAGACCTTATTTTGTAAAGTCTGCCAGGCATCAGCAACGTCAACTGTATCTAGGATCACACTGGCTCCAGGAGCCTCACCGAGCCAGTAGTCACCATCTAGGAGCTCAAAGAAGTCAGTTACTCGCTCCTTCTCAGCACGGAAGAAATGCCGGCTCGTATGTAGCCTCTCGCTATACTTGTCTAGCAGCTTGTGAATGGCTCTTTCTTTCTCCTGGGGCTGCTTAACCTTCTTAGCAACCTCAATCTGAAAGGGCATCGGTACACCAGCAGAGAATAGCTCAGCAGCCTTCTCATTTGGAACTGTAAGCGAGTGGCTTACGAGTAGTAATCCGGGCATAATTGGATTTGAAAGGCATATAAGATACCCTACATCCGGTAAAAGTGTGTTCCTCTCAGACATTCTATGATTCTTTCTATAAAAAAGAATCATTCAATATTTTGACAAACTTTACTTATTGCGTCTGATCTTGCGACTACGTCTCTTTCTTCGCCTTCGTCCACCTCCCATATTATTTCCATTTTCATTTTCATTTCCATTGCTGTTATTGACTGGATTATTGACTGCGCAAATCTGTTCAATTACGTCCATTATCCCTGCAAAGGCAGCATCAACCTGTGCCTCAAAATGATCTGCAGCAACCATATTAACTTCCGGAGCACCTCCAGGCACAGGATAGTTTTCAGGAAGTGCTTCATTTCGTACTTTCTCATATTGTTCGTAAAGTAACGTATATTCAGGCAATACTGCTCTTAGTCTAGCCTCAAGTGCCTGAGATCTAGCAAGAAATTGGGGAATTTCTAGAACAGCCGCCATCTATTTGGAAAACTGTTTTCTTAATTTTGCATATCGTTCACCCGTAACAAAATCCTCTACGACTAGCTTGATTTCATCTCCTTGTTCCATTCTCCAAATAATATCATCTACTTCATCTTTTGCTCGAATTTCAGACTTGTAAAAAGTTAACCAGTCGTAAATCATAGTATAGATATCTCTTGAATTTGTTTCTTCAGACCAGGCCATCATAATATCGTGGAACCCGTTATCCATATTTATTCCTTCTTCTTAAATTTCTTAAACCCACCCTTTCCGCCCTTACCACCTCCTGCAGCTTTAGCTTTCAGTCCTGCCTCAAAGATCTCTCCGGCTTGTTGAGCTGTAAGAGAATCTAGATCAGTTCCAGCAGGGATATTGACAAACTGAGGCTTATCTTTGCCTCCGACTACCTTCATCAAGTAAGGACCGTACTGGCCTGTCCGAACCTGGAAAGGTCCAAGGATCCGAACAGGAGGAGCTGTAGCTTTTTCTTGGAGTTTCTTAATTGCGATTTCTAGAGAATCTCCCGGCGCGGCAGAAACCCGAATCCCTTTCCATTCAAAGTAACTTCCAAACTTTCCAGACTTTTGGAGAATCTGTTCACCTTCAAATTCTCCAAACGCCTCTCCAACTTTTTGCTTCCCAGCGTTTTCAATAAAAGCCAGAGCCTCTGATTCCGTGAGAGACTGAAATGACTTTGATCCAGGCCAGCCGTAGAAGACAGTTTGTTCTTTGGTTTCTCCTTCTTTCAAAAGGAGAGGCCCCTTTGCGGAGAGAACGGCCTTGAGGCCATTTCCAAATTCCCGGACTTTCGGATTTGGATTTCCTCCTGGTCCTCCTGATCCGGCTGCCGCCGAAGGTGCCTTCTTCAAAGTGGCCAGACGATCCTTGTAAGAATTCCATGTATCTCCCAAAACTTGTTTCCAGGGTTCCTTGCCTTCAGCAATTTGATCAAGACGCTTTTCCATTGTTGCCGTAAACTCATAGGCGAAGAGGTCTGGGAAATTCTTGACTGTGAAATCGAGAAGTGAACGGCCGAGAGCTGTGGGAACCATTCGGAGTTTCTCGCCTCCCTTCTTCAATTGGAAAGGCGAGAGTGTCGGAGGCCACTGACCTAGAGTTGTCAGACTGTAGGTTTTGGATTCCTTGATTTCTTGGACGATGTCTTTGGTTTCCACATAGGCCTTCTCTAGAAGAGTGGCGATCAGTGATGCAAAGGTAGACGGTCTTCCGATTCCTTTCTTCTCCAGTTCGCGAACCAGACTTGCTTCGGTGTATCGTCCGGGGGGCTTGGATTCCTGGGGTTTGGCCAGAAGTAGTTGCCAATAGACTCTCTGAGTTGGAGCCAATGATTCTCCAAGTTTCCAAGAAACGTCAGAAGCATCTGTCTCATTTGTTTCGCTATCCTGCGCTTCAGAAATCTTGGCATCTTTTTCATCAGCAGCCTTCCAGCCCGGAAAGGTTGTACGTCTCCACTTGGCCAGCCACTCAAAGTCTCCATCGTCTCCTTCAGCATCAAAGGTTACCAGACGATTGTCTCCCTTGGCAGCAGACATCACAGACTGAATTGCTCTCAGCCAGATGAGGTGATAGATCTTCTTTTCTTGTAGACCCCAGTCTTCGCCTTCGGGCAACTGAGAGTTTTCAAAGTGTGTTGGCCGAATGGCTTCGTGAGCCTCCTGGGCCTTGGGCAACTCTGCTGCTGTCGCTGCCGCTGATGCCTTCTTAGTCTTTGTTAGAGCAGTAGCTGCTACCGGAGGCATAGTTGTCTTGACATAGGTTGGCCCCCACTTTGCCAGAATAACCTTCTTGGCATTTTCAACTGCTTCTTCGCTCATTGTCTCTTGGTCAGTTCGCATATAGGTGATATGTCCTGCTTCATATAACTTTTGAGCGATTTGCATTGTCTTCTTTGGATTGCAGTGATACAGGTTGCTAGCTTGCTGCTGGAGTGTGCTCGTCATTAATGCTAGAGGCGCAGACTCTGTCCAGGGCTTTGTTTCAGCCTTCTTGACAACTCCGACCTTTGTATCTTTGTGATTTTCTAGATAGTTTTGAGCAGATTCCTCGTCACTCAGTGACTCTGTCATTACGGCTGGCCATACTGAGTTTTTGTTTACGGGCTTTTCATTTGTTGACCACTCCCCTGATATCAGCCAAGACCCTTCACTCTTGAATGTCTCAATGATGCGTTCTCGCTCAACAACAAGCCGCAACGCAGGTGTCTGGCACCGACCAGCAGATAGTGCTGGTCCAACATAGGACCAGAGCAGAGGTGAAATCGTGAAACCTACCATCATATCGAGCATTGCTCGGGACTGCTGAGAATTAACTCGATTCATATCGATTGTTCTTGGATTGTTTACAGCGTCTAGAACAGCATTTCGTGTAATCTCACGAAAGGCAGCACGAGGATTCGTTGCGATATTGAGTTTTAAGAGGACCGCAACCGAGTAGGCAATGGCTTCACCTTCACGGTCATCGTCTGCACATAAGATAACAGATGTGGCACCCTTGGCGGCATCAGTTAACTGCTTGATGGCTTTGGCCTTCTCTTTAAGAAACTCGTAGGTAGGCTCAAAGTTATTATTAATTCCTACTGCGTCAAGATCGTGAGCCAGTGCTCGGATATGACCCATTGAGGCGATTACTGTATGACCGGGTCCTAAGAACCCTTGAATCTTCTGGCATTTTGCAGGAGATTCAACTATAATAAGACGCATTTGTGTATACATCAATATATTAAAAAGGCATTCAAATTTACATATGGCGTCTGTGACTTGTCTTAGTAGTTTTACGGTGCTTACGGTTTTTCTTACCAGTTTTACTGTGTTTACGAGTTCTGCGACCACCACCTTCCTCTTCCATCGTTGTGTATCCTACGCCAGAACCCTGTGAATTTCCTACTCCTGAGCCTTGCGATAGTCCTCCTGCTGCACCTGCCATAGCCATCTCTTCACGAAGTGCCTGTTGCTGTCTTTCAAATTCAGCAGCATTTGCCGCAGCATTAGCCGCATTTTGTTCTGCTTGAGCCAATGCCTTTTTAACAGCGTTGGATACACCTTGAGTGTTTTTAGTGTTTTTGACTGGACTATTGTCTTTTACAGCTAATGCACTTTTAAGAGCTCCTGATCCACTCATCTAAAATTGACCTAGATTATTTACTATTAACCATCAGAATGACAAACAGTAAACAGTATTGTGAATATTGTAATAAGCGATGGAATTATACAGATCATAATGACTGTAGATCAATACATAGGCCAGCACAGGAAAAGACTTACTTGAGAATGTTTGTAGACGGCCAACGAATTTCTACAGTTCGTGTGGAGTCAGATAATAGTCTTAGAGAAATCTCACCGATCGGGAACTACTATAAAAATGAGGAAGAGTGGAGAAATAAATATGCAGATAAGGGAGTCCTTGAGATTAAGAAAGAGGTATCTACTCGACCAACATAGGAATGCTACGCTCTTTACAGTAATCAGCAATCTCCTTGAGCGCTGCATAGCCGATCTTGCCTGTACCTATAAAGGCGTGGCGATCTAGACAGGATCCGCACGGCGTTGCTGAGTCATTGAAGTGTACTAGCTTCAGCAGACTCGGATCTGCAGTGTACATCTTTTTGATATAGTCAAGCGGATTCTGCCCGGTTGCGAAGACGTGACAGGTGTCGACGCAGATGCGCAACTTGGCCGAAGCAAATGACTGGACAAAGGAGACAAAGTCATCGTAGGTCGTCAGTGTTTCTGTTCCTTGGCCGGCAGGAGTCTCCAGCAGAATTGGGCAGCTTTCAGTCGCTGTATCTATCGCCTTCAAGAGATTGCTGCGCATATGCTCCATAGCTACAGAAAGCTCTACAGTTGTAGCCTTGCCTACGTGAACGACGACACCCTTGAGACCCATCGTATTGGCATACTGAAGATTCTTCTGTAGACAGACGAGACCGTAGTCCTCATTCTTGCCAGGTTTGTGGCAGAGATTAATGACATACGGGCTGTGAACGTACATTCGGACTGCATCTGTCTGCTGCACAGATGCGGCTGCAGCAAGATCTTCATCCTTCATCGTAATCTTGGTACTCTGCGGCCCAGTTAGGAACATCTGATACGGCGCGTTCCGATCGGCATCCTGTAGACCAGTTAGCGTCGCAGCCACAGTCTTAAGCTTTTGTACGTGGCATCCGATATGGTGCGTCTGCTGTAGGAGCAGGCCAAGAAGGGGTGAGGAGTCTGCAGTTGGATTCTGCTGTGTCTTGCTGAGCGTGTTCAGAAAGTCCCGATAGGCCTTACGATTTGTCCATGTAGCTACGGACGAGTGCCAGACAGTATCTTGCAGGGGTAGAACAAGGTAGACATCAGTTGCAGGCTCGTGAAGTGCTGCGTAGGCAAAGATCTGGAACAGAAAGTCAACCCAGTTCTTCTTGAGCAGGCCTGTAAGCTTGACTTCAAAGAGTTGCGTTGGAGTTTGCGCATCAGGATGCCCCTCAACTGCCTCGTAGCTCACGACCGTGTCAAAAGTAAGAGGACCCTTTACAACCGCATCAAGTTTAGTCCGAGTTGCCACGATATGGTCAAGAAAGGGTTGAGTCGTCTTGGACTTTACAACCTTTGTCTTATTGATCTCGCTGTACTCAGGATAGTACTTTGCAATTGCGGTATGCAGTGCAACAAGGTTAACTTGAGAAAGAGGAAGGCGTAGCAGTTCTTCAGCAATGCATCCTAAGAGCGAGTAGGACTCACCCTTGGGAAACACAGAAAGAATCGCGGATGGATACTTGCCTGTCGCTACATCGGGCATCACGAGCTTCTTAGGAAGAAGCTTCTTGAGTGATGCTCGGTTTTGCGAATCCATCAGGGAAAGCAGCTGACGGACACGATATTGCTCCATTTTGGTGTAGCTTAACTGTATCTATGTTGGAGTTCAATTTTATTGCGGTTCGCTAATTTATTCAGAATTAACACAACTATAAACTAGATGGACAGACCAGCTACGTCGTCTGAAGGATCTTTATATGAACTCGTTGCGCGAGGCCAGAAAGATGTCTTTTTTATGAATCAAAAAGAGGATGCAGTCGTGCCATTTTCCTATACGATGGACACGTGGCCGGCGACCATTAATGAGACACGTTTATCTCAGCCTCTGAATACGGTTGACTTTGGCCGATCAGTTGAATGGGAGTTTGAGATCTTTGGCGATGTATTGAAATCTGTTGCGTTTGTGATTGAGCTTCCTACCTGGCTTCCAATCTATTTTGCAAATCTGAATAAGTCTACAACGATTCGGGATGCGAGTGGTGTGTCCTATGGATACTGCCAGGGAATTGGTGCCTTTCTTTTTGAGTCAATTCAATTTTATCAAGATCAACTTTTACTACAGGAATTCTCTGGTGATTTTCTGTATGCGTGGACACATCTATACGGTACATTAAATCAAGAGGCACTTGCTCTAAAAGAATTTGGAGCACATACTGGATCTGTTCTAGATATTCAGCACAATGCAACACCGAGTACATTATATCTAAGACTTCCTCTGATAGGAGCCGCGCACGTAGATGATGGCGGTTTACCGTTTGTCGCACTTCCGGGTCAGAAATATCGGCTTCGGTGTAAGTTACGTAAACTTGAAGATCTTGTGGAGAGTTCAGATTCACAGGTCAAACCAACTCCTTGGACACGAACAGATTTAGTCTGTACAGATATCAACTCGACAGTATCATCAATTACACCAGTAAAAAGAGAGACGATAGGTAAACCGGTTATTAGTCTTGAGACGACTCAACAGTATATACGTCAAGATTTACAGAAAGAACTCAAGCAATCTGAAATTCAGATTCCTTTTCTAAGACCTTTTGAAAATAAGCTTACACTTGATCCGACCGATTACGTGTCTGTAGGGAATGGGGGTACTTCATATGTGACGAAGCGAATTGATGGTAGGCACCCTGCTGAAGGCGTTCTTGTCTTTTTTCAATCACAATATGATATTGATCGGAATCGTCTTTGGTCTTTACAGAATCCTTATAATCAAGGACCTTTCTATAACACATTAAAGTTAATTGTCGCAGGAAAAGACCGCGAAACGGAATGGCCATCTGATATATGGGAGAATCTATCTCCATTTACAAAATCAGAAAAAACATCAGGCCTCAATCTATCGTGGCTTTCGGTTAATTATGGTCCAAGCTATGGATATAGAGCACCTGAAAATCGTTCACCTTCAGGAACACTTAACTTTACGATAGCAGATAAACCAACTCTTTATCTTAATATTACAGATACTCTTTCATCATCTCTTTCAGGACAAAAAAGAACGATTATACGCGCAGTAACAATTGGTTGGGGTCTTTACATTGTTTCAGAGGATAGAGGGACGTTACGTTTTGCAAATTAGTCCTTCTTAGTTGACCGACGGCCTCGGCGACGAATCTGGATTACAGGAGTCTCTACTGCATCAGGTTCTACTGCATTAGGCTCAGTCTCATCTTCACTTTCAGGAATTGGAACATCTGCAGGAGCAGGAATTGAATCAACTACTTCAGATTCATCGTCAGCATTATTGCCATTAGGCTGTTCATTTATAAGGTGCTCGTCAGTAGGATGCTCTTCCTGAGTGTCTTCCTCATCCTCCTCATCTTCCTCACCTTCCTCACCTTCCTCATCTTCCTGAGTCTCTCGCTGAGATTCCTGAGTCTCCTCAGCCTCTTCATCCTCATCCACCTCCTGATCATCGTCATCCGTTGAGTCAACGATTGCGCGAAGTTCAAACTGTTCATTGAGTATCGTAATACAGGTCCAAATCTGATAGGACACCAGATAGAGACAGATAATAATATTGAGAGCAGCAAACTTCATATTTGATAGAATACACAAGAATTGAAGAGTAAGGAGAACTACAAAGAGTTTTACGTGAGTCTTGATGATAACGTGAGTATTATCATAATCCATCTGGACATTATCAGTATCAGCGTGTAGGAGGTACTCAATAGACTCAGTCATCTATTGTTGAATACCCTACTGTACTAAATGAATCGCATTCAAATTTAGCCTCACCTGTCAAAAATTGACCCACTGCCAAGCTATATACAGGTATGGCTTCTGATCCGACGTATCGTTTGGAGATTGTCGTACTTCCTGAAGGTGCTCCGTTTTATCCTGCTGTAGGAACGGTTGAGAACCTACTTGCTGATAATGCTGGTTATGATGTAAAGATTGTTAATAAGGAGCTTCCGAGGCCAGTCGCAGCGCTTGCGCCTCTTGGAATCAAGGCCCGAATGATTAAGTGTACTATTCTTCCAAATGGAGACCGATATGAACAGGGTTGCCATTATACACTGGAACCCCGGTCATCCATCTTCAAGACAAGCTTTATGATGGCAAACAGCCGTGGTATTATTGATAAGAGTTATCGTGGAGAGCTCAAGGCTCCAATTGTATCTGTAGGATCAAATCTGGCAAGTGTTGATGCAGGTACGCGACTCTTTCAGATTCTAGCGCCTGATCTGGGATATATCTATCAGGTTGTCTATGTGGAGAGCCTTGATGAAACTAGCCGCGGATCGGGTGGATTTGGAAGCACAGGGACAAAGTAGAGGAGACCCGATGCCTGTTGATATAAGTCAGAAAGATAGTTATGGGACCAAAATACCAAGAGGAACTGCGACAACATTAATTGATTTAATCACGCGAGATGATCAAGATGGACTCTTTTTTCCATTAAAAACCGAAGTTAGTCGGTTCTATCGCGGGGACCTACAACAGACAATTCCATTTACATCAGTCTTTCGTGAATTTACCTTTATAGGCCCTGCCGAGCTTGGTCAGCGTTTTACATTTGAAATTGGTAGCTTAGATTGTGGAGATTTACTTCAGGGTCTTTTTATTCAGGTACAGATGCCTCATTGGTATAGTGCTCTAGAGCAGCAATATTTGACAAGTAAGCGTTACTTATACAAAAATCCTGCCTTAATGTGGACCTATGCAAATTCATTAGGTACAATTTTATTGGAAGAAGCAACGTTGGAAGTGGATGATCAGGTTCTTGAACGGATTACAGGCGATACGTGTGCAATTGTATCTGCCTTATTTCCAGAACTAAATTCACAATTTGGAGGTGCATCTGTAGAAGGCCGTTATTCTATTGCTGATATAAAAGCCTTTCCAACAACTCGGATTTTTCCTGCAGAAGATGGCTGGATAACAATTCCTCTTGTATTCTCTTTGTTAAGAGAGCGTATTCAGGAAACATTTCCTAATCTAGCCTGTCGTGATGGTACTGTTCGTGTGCGTGTGACTCTGAAAAGGTTTGATCAGATTGTGCGAATTGCGTCAGGTACGCGTGCTTCGTGTACAGATACACCAATGAATAAGACATTTTCATTTACAGATACAGCAATTATTGGGTATCCTACAAAGACAATTACAACAGCTCAGTATCCTCCAGAATTACGGCAAATTCAACTTCTGACATATGGTCAATTAGTGGATGGTCCTTATCGTGATGCAATCTTTCGTACCCCCTTTGAGCGAGCATTCAGAGAAATTCAGCAGTTTGACTTTAATGAACCTATGAAGTATGTTGTAAATAAGACAGGAAGTGATATCATTACAGTTCAGTTACCTCTCGAAGCAAATCAACCGGTTGAAGAAATTGTCTGGTTTCTAAGGCGTAAGGCAGCTATAACTCTCAATAATGACTGGACTAATTTTAGTGCGACTCTTGAGAAAGACTATAATCCGACATTTTCTCCTGCTGTTCCTCTTTTATCAAAGGCTCGGATACAAGCCAATGGAATGGATATTATTTATAAGGATGAAGAATGGTTTCGGTCTCATATTGGCCGTGCTCATAAAGGGGGCAAGGTGTCCTATGATTCTTTTATTTATGGCTATTCCTTTGCTGCTCATCCTGGCGAGCATAATCCAAGTGGAACAATCAATGCGAGCCGTTTAAGTTCTTTACGGTTAACACTGGATGTCAAGCCGCCTGGTGGCACAGAGGATACGGAGTGGGAGGTTCACGTCTTTGTATTTGCCTTTCAGTGGCTGCGATTTGAAAATGGAATCTGTAATAAGATCTTTATTGACTAAATTGCTTGATATTTTAATCGACTATTTTTTTGAAATATTCTTCAATAGCCGTTTGTGGTAGCCATACCTTCTTTTTATCAACAATTGCACAATACATACTTCGATCTTCCATATCCGATAGATGTCCTAGTATACGATTTCCAGCAGAGATTCCTCCATCAATTCCTACTGCTCCACATGAACACATTTTGAAATCGTGTACATGCTTGCTTTCTATCGTTTCTAAACATTTCTTACAATATATGGAATGTCTTGTTTGTGTATATCTTAGACCACCATAGACTATAGAAGGCATATACATATCAATAACATATTTTTTTTGATTTTTTGACCGCTGATCTAATGCTCAATTGTCTAAAAAATTGAATAACGGTAGCTATTCCAATGAAGTATACTTTATAAAAGATGGCAGCAGGCAACTCAGAGTTTACTGCTGATTTCTTCAATGAGTCATCCAAGGCGTGGCTCACTAACAAGGTAAAGGTGGGAGAGCAGTATCGTTATAAGTGTGAAGGTACTTGTCTGACAGGAAAGGGATGTAAGCACAATTCCTATTATATTAAAGGTCAAGATATACCATCCATTCATACGTGTAAGCAGCATAGCAAGCAGGCTACCTTTTACACGGCTTATTCAATTGTCACACGCTCAAAGAAGACGAACCCGGCCGTCTAAATCCTGTGAGGCAAGTAAGAAGAAATGGTAGCAAGTCTATTGAAGGTCATCTCAACAGGAGTTCAAGATGAGAGGCTCCAGCCTCCAAAGGATCAACCAAGTCTAGATTCTTTTCAGAAAGTCTTTATCAAAGCGGGTCGATATGGAACACAGTGGATCCGAGTTGATTTTGATACACTCCCTAATTTTGGAACGTCTGCTGTGGCTCGTCTTCCTGTTCACGGAGAATTAATTGGTCGTGTCTACTTGGTGACGATGATGCCTGATATATCTACGCAGCAATTGAAAGCAAAGGCTGCTGCAGTAGCGGCAGGCTCTACGTTTGCTGGTCCTTATTTTAGCTGGACGAATAGTTTGGGTCACGCACTGATTAATGAGGCTAGTCTTTCAATTGGTGGATCTTTGCTTGATGCAATTCCAGGTGCCTTAATGGAAATCATAGATGAGTTTCAGACACCGATTGAAAAGGTAGTTGAAGCAAATCGGCAGCTCTGTAGAGCTGATAATGGATTTAATCAGCAGAGTTTTGGTGTCAATACAACATCACAGAAAGTTGTAACACCTCTTCCTTTTTGGTTTTGTCGTGATGATCCTGCATCAGCTTTACCCATTGATGCATTGTCGGTGGATGAGGTGCGAATCACAATTTCTTACAATCCTATAAACGCCTTGTATTATACAAATTCACGTCTTCAGAATTTGAATACGACTTATAATGGTCAGCCAATTCCATCTATTATTGCTTCATCTTTAGTGAATCCTCAGGCAAATTCAGTCGTTGCGGGAGGAAATCTATGGCCGCTTGAAGGTGCTAAGTTTTATAAAACAAGTGCGAGTGGCTATGTACTCGGTGGATTGAATCCGACCTTGTATAGCCAGCCGCTTGTTACTGAAATTCCAGGAGTCTCAATGCCAACGCAAATGACAATACCTGAAGCCTATCTGCTGGTTGAGTATATCTATCTCGACAAGCCTGAGGCAAACAGATTTAGAATCGCAGATATTCAGACACCGATTGTGCAGCATTATGAATTTGATCCTGTTGACAACCAATCCAATACCTTTATGAGAACACAATTATTCGTACCAAATCCGACACGGGATCTCTTTTTTTACTGTAATCGATATGAGGCTCCATCCTATAATGCCCCATTTTTAGCGACTCGTGATCTTAGTAATAATCTGTATCCGAATGGTCCGTGGTGGCCTGATGCGAGTGGTCTAGATCAACGATTTTATGGACCTTCGTTAAGACCTGGATTTTCAACGAGAGATTCGGAGCCGATTCGGTGGCTCTCCTTAACCTATGAGGAAACTCTGACGCGATACAGCACTGAGAATGTTGCGCTTTTTAGATCACTGATTCCTTCTATGGAGCAGCGCAAGGCTCCTTGGGTCAACCGATATTTTTACAATCTGCCATTTGGTTTACAGAATGGATTAAGACCAATTTCATTGCCGGCAGGTGAAGCAAATTTGGATAAGGTCCAGCATACACAGCTCGCTCTAGCATTTCACGGTCAAACACAGAATATCAATGATGACTTTACAAATCGGTATATAACACACATTTATGCGCAGACATACAATATTCTGCGTATTTACGGAGGCCGTGCGACTACACTCTTCTCTTATTAATAATACAAGTAAAAATTGAACTTTTCTAGAAGTAAATAATCAGTATACTCATCTAAGATGACTGAACCGATTATTCGTGCTGAAATGCTAGAGCGGCTTTATCTGAAGGGGATTAAGGATCTTCCTGGGTATCGTAGTCAGGATATTGCCTTGTACAAGAAGGTAAAGCCAGATTGGCTTGAGTTGCATAGCGATGAACTCAAGTACTGGGCTAATTTAGCAGTGAAGACCTATAATTTGAAGGTGCAGCACGGTGATATTCTCTGGTGGCTCCAAGAGCGTGGATACAGGAATGAGAACCTTCTCTTCTGGCACGAGGATCAGGGGGTTGTCTTTCCTTACACTGAGATTGATGACTATGGCTCAGTTCCACCGTGCTTTCGTGTAGGCCCTGATTTCCTTCCAGAGTTTTGGTTCCCTCGTGATTCATACAGCGCCAAGGTAGATCACAATTCTCTTGTCTTTCTAGAAGAAACTCTTGTACAGGAGATTAAGGAGAACCTGCAGGAAGTAACACCAGGTAAGAAATGGACGTGTAAAATTACAATTCAAGATAAGACTTATAAGGTTGAAGTGGATAATAAGGATACTATTCAGGAGTACTTCACTTATGACAACGGGTGCTTCTATCAGGAGTGGTAAGTGTTTAAAAAAAATCGCGAACAAAAATTGAACGCTTGTAGCACCTTATTTTTAGTATAGCTAGAATGACGGTCACTACATACACCTCTTGCAACCTCCAGATTGTTCTGATCAAGAAGTCGAATGATTCATCTCTCGATGACCAGATTACGATTCGTAAGAATCTTGATCTGAATGAGTTTGAGGTGACGATGAAGGATATGAATCAGGGTGATAAGGTGACTCATCGCCTTGAGGGTACCACTAAGGATACAGTGATGAAGTATCTCTATCATCTTCTGAAGAACTTGAGCCTGGATGATGATGGCTACGAGAGCATTCAGGTCAATGTACCTCTGATGCCGCGGGTTCTGTTTACTGGCGCCTCACTAAAGGATCTGTATGTCCGTGAGCATCTTCAGGATCTACTGAACCTTGGCCTTGATCTGGTTGAGGATGTCACTAAGGTTACTCCCTCAGTGAGTTATCCGCAGACATCGTCTCTTCCTGTTACTGCGACCCCGCAGCGTTCTGCATATGCCACATCTGTAGAGCCTCCTGCGGCCCCCCGCCGTTCGAGCCGTCTGACTCGCCAGTCTCGTTACCAGGATACTCAGGAGATTCAGCATACCCAGGAGAACAGTACTCGTGTAGGTGAGTACTTCTCGCACCTGCTCAACAACCAGCGTCACGAGTTCTTTGATAACGGTTGCTAAATCAAGTATAACTCTTATAAATTCTAACAAAAAACTTAATTTATTTTTCAGTCTCTTTTTTTGTTTCTGTAGGCACTTCACTATGAGCACCCATTAATGTTATACCTGTCAATGAAAGTGCTAAACCAATACATTGCATTGTATTGAGAGACTCTCCAAAATACAAGACGCCAATTAAGGTTACAATAACATCACTAATTACATCCCATATGACGTTAAGAACAGTCATAGAACTGAAGCTTAATCCAAAATAAAAGACAATTGATTGAAATCCATATGTAATGAAGGATAGCGGAAACACCCACCAGCCTTCTATCATTCCCATTTTGTGTGCTTTTAAAAGAGTTAGTATGATTGCATCAATTGATGACATATAGAGTGCAAAAAGGTACTGAGTAATTACCATATTAGTCTTTCTGTCTAAAGACTAAGAAGATAAAAATAGGTAGAGATCGCAATGTTAATTCCCTTTTCATATTGTAGTGTAGCAATACAACATTATGGAAAGATAACAAGAGGTATTCTTCATATTGGCGCTCACGAATGCGAGGAACTAGAGGCATATGAAAATGAGGGAATTGAGAGATCAAAGGTCTACTGGGTTGATGCGATTCAGGAGAAGGTTGATCAGATGAATGCTAAGGGTATTCCTAATGTAGTCTGCGCTGCTCTAGATAATGAGGAAAAGGAAGTTGAGTTTCATATCACAAACAATGGACAGTCATCTAGTATCCTACCTCTTGGAACACATAAGAATCATTATCCTCATATTTATATTACTGAGAATCGGAAGGTTATGACTCAGACTGGAAAAAAATATATTGAAAAGAATAGAGTGCCTATTCAGGAGTGTAATTTTTGGAATCTAGATATTCAGGGAAAGGAACTTGATGTGCTGAAGAGTATGGGTGAATATATTAATTATGCGGATGCAATTTATACGGAAGTAAATACAGCTCAGGTTTATGAGGGATGTGGAGAATTGAAGGATGTTGATCTATTTTTACAGGAGCATGGATTTGTTCGTATTCAGATTAATATGACAGGTGCAAGTTGGGGTGATGCGCTCTATGTTCGTGAGAATTAGATCCTATGAGCGATTGTCTTTGACAGCGAGTCGCAGCCCAGAATAATTCAACCTCTACCGGATTTCGTGATCTGCAAGGAAATGATTTTCTGTAAATAGGAATATTAACATAGAGTAAAGTATTGCCGTAATGAATGTACAGTACGGAAAATGGGCTAGGAAGAGAATTAATTAAGGTAACTGCTGACTTACTATCAATCTCAACAGCATACAGAAAACTATGAGATAGTTCACTATAATATACTTTCGTAGCCTTGTATTCGCGACTTAATTTATCAAGGTATTGCCGATTCAGTGTTGCCTGAAGCGTAGATAAAAAAATGGGACATAGAATATAAACTCTATATCCCATTTTAAACGTTGTTTCTTATAACTATCAACTAGTATTTAAACGTAAAAATTGATCGCAATCAACGCCTTTTAAAAAGGTATGTAAGTATAGTATGCCTTCTAAGAATCTTAAAGACAAATATCTTCCTATAATTTCATCAAAGTGGGTGAACAATGAAAGTTATGATTCCTTAATGTCTGTAATTTGGCAATATGTGGATGAAGTTCTTGAGAGCAAGGATCTTAATCCAAATAAGAATCCTCACTTTGGACTGAAGCTTGCGAATGATTTTGAGAAGGAAGTCTATGATTATCTTTACTTACTTAAGAAGGGTAATTGGATTCGAAGGCGTGCAGCAGATGAAAACTATAAACTGCATTGGTTAGAGTATGAGGTACAGTTCTTGGCATTCTATGAGGTTCGTAAGAGACTCTATGGTCTTCTCGATCTGTGGATCACAGAGGAGTTTGAAAATAAGAAAGTAATCAAGAAGGATGGGCTTGCTGGCCTTGCTCAGGATGGTCAGAATGTTCACACTCAAGCAGTTGTCAATCAGACCAATGATGGCATTACGATTATTCGCAAAACAGTGATTCCTAAGGGTCAAAACACTCTAGATGAGATAATTAATGCTTGGATTACTACGATTCCTGAGTCAATCGAACTTCTGTCACCGGTTTATGAAGATATGCAAAAGTGGGGTAAGTGCCGCACGGTTATTAAGAAGGGAGATTTTGAGTATCGAAAGGCTTTACGAGGAATCTGGGCCAAGATTAAGACGTATGAGGGTGACATTCGTCTTGAACTTACAAAGCGGCTTTGGGAGGAGTGTTATGAGTCTGTTGGAATGTGTGCACAGGGTCATTTGAGCCGTCTGGCGAATGTGCTTGTTGGCTTTGATGAGACGATCAAGCCACCATCATCGAGCAAGCAGTACTTTCAAGAGCAGATTGCGAACTTATCTAGAAAGGATTTATCAACTGAAGAAAAAATTAAGCTCGCAACGGAGTTAATGGATGAGGTGGAGTTGCCGCAGGATGAGAGGGCACCTTGGCTCGAGGCGTTCTAGAGGTGTACCGTATAAAATTCAAGCATTTTCTATACCAAAAGCATCACAAATTCTCTTAAAACATACTTCATCAGAAAGTGTTTTATTAACAAACTCCCAAGGTCTGTACTGATCTAACTTCGCAATAAAATCGTCAAATCGACTACAAAATTCATCTTGCGATGATACAAGTTCACCACACGATGGATCCCAATAAGATGCAGTAACAGCATGTAATGATTCAGTATATTCTTCATATACAAACTTCTGATCAGAATATTCTTCTTTCATAGAGATTACACTATAGATATACAGGGGAGTATTAGATGCCATACACTCTCCTATACCAAATCCTTGAGATTCGTGAGTGCCTATCCAGATTACAAATTTCGATTTCTTCAGAGTTTGACAATAATCAGCTAATGTATAGGAGCCATATATAAATACTCTAAATCTGAGACCCTTCATTTGTAGAAATTCAGTGGCAAATCGCAGCAAATCTGGGTGCCGATTCTTAAAATAGAGAATACAGTCCAATTCACATTCACCCTTTTCTACAAAGGGTGGAATATCAACACCAAAGGGTAAAGGTATGAACGGAATCTTAGATACAGAAATATCCATAAACTCGTGGTACAGTTTCTGAACCCAAGGTGATAAGCAAGTAAATATACAGCGGTTACCGTGTTCTTTACGAGCTTCAGAAAACATAGGATGAGTAGAATTTGGAAATACCCAGAATTGAGGCCCATATAAAATTTTTGAATTGGGGAATCGATCAGGATTAAACCATTGACCAGGTGACCAGATTAAATCATATCCTCTATCAGAACAATTAAACCATCCAGATTGTTCATATTCGTGTCCTAGCTTATGACAAATACGTTGAAAAAATTCTTGATTTCGCGGATGAGAAGATCCAATTTGTAGAATCTTCATACTTTATAGTAGACCAAGATGCCTGTTTAAATAATGTTAGCTATACATATATTAATGAATCCGATTATTTTCATTACCACAGGCGCAGATATTGAACCATATATTGAGCGATATGTTGAGTATATGTTCTCCCTTCATAAGATTTTTTCTTATAATATTCCAGTTTATGGAGTACTAAGCGAGTGTAGTACAATCTATAATAGTAAAAGTGCTCCTTTTGATAAATTTCCATTTAATCATTTACTTAAAATATCATCTGGAGATATACAGGCTCATACAAAATCATTAAAAGAATATATGGCAATTCAACTATTACTTCAATCAATTAATTCAAGCAGTATTTCAGATGATACATTTGTAATCAAAGTATCGGGTCGATATTTATTAATTGATGATACATTTGTAAATTTGGTAAAGGAAACTCAGTCACATCTATCAATAGCTTCTATATTCTGTAAGTCTCAAATAAATCAACAGTACTCTTTTCTTTATGCTATGCGTTATAAGTATTTTAAATTGTTCTATAGTAATGTGCCTGCTCTTCTTGCAGAAGGACATAATATTGAAGAAGTACTACAATTATTTCTAAATTATCATAACTTAATAGGAAAGTCAATAGAGATAGATCACCTAGGTATTCTTACAAATATTGATAATCATGGTGGCTTTGTAATTTACTAATTTGGCATATGTTTACCAAGATTTGTCCTAGCATCTGAATAAAGAGAACTATATTGGTCTGACTCCCAGTTTTCTGGTAAAATGGGTTGAAGGTATGAACATAAATCATCATAGGGTGGACTATAACCTCGTGTATCTTTTTTAGTGCAAATATGATCAAGCCCACTTCCTACATCAATATAAATTACATTAGGAAATTCCATATGAAGTCTAGAAATTAAGTACTTAGCACCCATTCCTGCCGAAAAAAGGATCATAGTATTTGAATCTTCTAGAATCTCTTTTTTTACAGCCTCAAATGTTTCTTCAAATGAAGTATAAAACCAGTCCGAATAGGCAATTTTAACATGTGTATCTATATTTAGTAAAACTGTTGCCTTCCTTAATAATGGATTTGCTACATAGATTTTTTTTCTTTGTGTTTCTTTAATTGATTTTAAAAGTAAGAGTTTATCAAAATTCTCAATCGTATCAATTAAAATGGTATGGTAATTTACCCAATTCACTTTTTTTTGTGTAAGATTCTCCCAAAAAGGTAAGGTAGATGCTGAATGCCAAGCACCAATAAGGGCGTTAGGTTGATTTGTAATATATTCAAATGAATGTCTTAATGAATTTCCTAGTTGTACAGAATAAGATGTACCATCGCAATTAGCGCCTTGACTATAATTGGCAGCAGCAAATTCACCATCTCCATATTTTACAAAGATACACGGTGTATTTGATATAATAAACTGTGTAAGTTGTTGGGTTGAATTCATATATTTTTTATAGTTACTCTGGGTTTATATCTAATGAATTATCTGCACCTACTTCTCTAAGGTATACCTTTGCTTTACTGATAATGTCATCTACCTTTTGATCAAGGTTCTCTTGATACTTTACCCTTTTTATTCCATACGTATACATATGAAATGATTCGTATGCGTTACTTGAGATCATTGACTGTCTCTCTTTTTGTCTTGTTATAATATTAAATAGTTCATCAGGACAATCTATAATTGTGTCATGACGAAAGATAGTTGAAATGGGTAAGTGAATAGGGAATTCATCTTGAAATATGTTAATATATAGATTTCCAAATACAAATTCTTCACAATTTGCCGCTTCTATTTTACTATAATGAATAGGAAAAGACTCCAAGTACTGTAGCATTTTTTCAAATAACATTCTACAATAAAAGGATCCTTCAATCTGTTCCGATACAACACGAGTAATTTGTTTATTTTCTAAAATTCCATAGATACAAAACGGATCTTTCTTTTGATTTATATAAAAATCACCTGCAAATCCTATTTGTTTATAATTGGTAGGTTTAATATAATTAGAACAGATAAGAAATCCAGCGTGATAATTCTTTACTAGTTTAGACAATCCGTATTTAAAAAACATATCTTGATCTGATATTAAATAAATAGTATCAAATACAATATTCTTATCACGTATATATGTATAATTTACACAATGTGCTTCAAGAATATTGTGACGAAATCTATTAGGTGTTCTTGGAATTGGATTAATATAAAAACGCGTATTGATATATTCTGATAAGCTTGTTTCTAATGAAATTTTATCAATACCTACATCGCAATTAACAATTAGAATATCATTAGGATTATACTTTAAAACGTTTAAACATCTTTTTATAGTACATACCGTATTTCTTCCAGCAGAAAGACTAAACAATATTGTCATTTACTATAAAAGACAATATTGGTTTTAAGTAATACATCTAGACATATGTAAGATGTAAATCAGAAAATGCGTATGGATAAAGTGAATTAATTGTATATGGATTACACTTCATAGGGTCACTAGTGTCTGTTGAGTTGCTATCTCCAGACCAGACTATTCGTTCCATAAAGTAAAATGGGACCGTGCCATTTTTGTAAAGTTCATCTGTGATAAAATGAATTCCAGATGTAACACCATTGTAATTCTTAAATGAATTTTGAAAGACAGAATTAAAAGTTGGAAAATATGTTGAATCAATTATAATAATATGATCATTGCACCACTTTCTACGTTCATATGCTTCATCTGATTCCACTTTCCAAGGTATTATGACTCCATTTTTATCCCAAATGGGCCAATCCAATATATTCTTTTTATATAATAAATCAAATCTTAATAATATAATACGATCATATTGTGTATGTACAGGTAATATAGAATTAAGAGTATTGCTAACACTTACATGATGTGCATTATATAGTTTACTATGCTCAAATAGATGTATATACTTTGGTACATATGCGTTGACAAAATCAGTTAAGTGCTCTGATTCATATGTACAGAACATAATATCAACAGTATTTCCTGCTGAGCGCAAAGACTCAATAATACGAACTTTATTGTTAGGTATACAACGTCTAATATCCAACCAATCACTACCATTATTATAAATTTTTACTGTATCATTACGAAATCGTAGATTCTCGCCACGGAATACTAAAAGAATATTCATTATTTTGTAAATAAAAAAAAACTTTAGACCAATAAAAAAATAGGAATTAATAGAGTTTATTCAGATGAGATTGAGTCAAATGGAAGGAATTTATTAAATTTATTCAGATCTGATTGAGTCTGATAGAAACTCCAA
>Ga0209500_10000889_pt1 | contig 23915 bp, 38 predicted proteins | sample S_140212_EF_Meta_FD_187323 | JGI IMG/M metagenome (GOLD analysis project Ga0209500, IMG submission 187323) | Freshwater microbial communities from Lake Simoncouche, Canada to study carbon cycling - S_140212_EF_MetaG (SPAdes) (version 2) | ecosystem: Environmental > Aquatic > Freshwater > Lake ...
TCTCTTTATATCTCGATCTATTAACTGTTATAACATAAATTGAATTTGGTGTTGCAGTTCCAAAAGTAAAATTTGTATCTTCATCTCCATTTATCAAAGTTCTATACTGTCCATATGTTATAGAAGAAGGTGATTTTCCTGCTTGACCTCCTATGTTACCTGATCCGCTTCCTTTGGTGTTTCCGTAAGCAATTGCAAACTGTACTGCTGCAGATACTCCTGAAGGATCTGCTTGATATACATTATAATAGTACCTACCGGTAGAGGCAATTTGATTTGAATCTGTAAAGAAGGCTGTTAAGCTATTTGCCTGTCCTGTCCATGCAGGGGCTACTACTGCTTCAGCACTTATTGTTATATCTTGTGGGTCTAGTCTCTTAAATGCCATGTCTTATTGATTTACTTTTATAATTGTTACCGGAATCGTTACTCTAGCTCCTGAATCTCTACCAATTACTGTAAGGGTTGTTTGTAGGGTTTCATTTGTACCAAACAGTGTATTAATTGTAGTTCCTGTTATATTAATTGAAGTACCAATTACTGTTTTAGAAACATTAGTACCTAATGTAGTTGTGGAGTTTAATGTAGTAGCTTCTGTTGTGTTAATTCCTACTCCATTAAAAGTATTTGTAACTCTAGCGTCTGCAATTGTAGCTGTATATCCTGATGATTCAAAAGCTTGTTGAGATCCTAGGTAATTTAATGTCTGTGGAGTAATAGCGAGCGATGCTCCTTGTTTCAACCTAATAGCTGCAAATCCTAAATCTAGAAGAGGTAGTTTAGCAGTACCTCTTGGTAGAGTTGTAAGCTTATACTTCATGATTTGAGTTTCATCAGGAAATGCTTCTAAAAGCGGCATTGCTTCAATAGCTTGTCCATAATATGCAGATCCGGATGGATGATCTGGATTATAAAGAGTATAGTCGATTTCATCATCTGCTAAAGCAAATTGTGTTATCTTAAAAGAACCATCACCTCTTGCAAGTAATTCTCTACCTTTTTTTGTTAAAATTGCATCTACAGTTACTACTGCATTACTTAAATATCCCATTTTATTTTATGTTTATATTTTATAAATAGTTGTTTTTTAATTAATTGTAAGTTACGAAAAACTTCCTGTATAAACAAGCCCTGTTGGATCAATATATAGGATATCATTTGTACCTCTTACTACTACCTTTCCTTTTGTTACTCCCTGTATTTTATTCCCCCGTAGTTCGTAGACCTTAACAGGTTCTATCTTATATACGCCTTTATCTCCAGCATACGAATTTGTATTTATTTGAGTACCACTCCATCCTCTTTTCACATCCAAATATATAACACCAGCATTTTGTGTTGGGACTATGTTTAACACTTTCATAACTTCCGGTATAAATGATACTCCTGATCCAGTTGCAATTCTCACTAAATCACCTACTTGTATTCGGTTTGCAGTAATGTCGAAATATGTTAATCCTGCTACTATTCGGGAGCTTGAAGGAAGGAAGGCTTCGGTCAAGATGTATGAAGGAGTTTGTAATAAACTATACGTAGGTAGCTCTTGTTTTCCTGTATGAAAGTAATCTATATATAGAGGGGTTGATATAGATTGCGATACTACCTGTCCATCAGTTAATTGTGATGAATAGGCAATTCCTTCAAAAACATTACCTGCTACTGCTGGATCCTGTCCTGTGTATGTTTCTGCACTTGTTTTTGTTCCTTCGTATCTTGCATTTTTCCATCCTGTATCTGATAATAAACTATCTTGAATATATGCTTTAATACTACTTCCTGCTTGGTAAATATAACTAGACTGCTGTGGTGTTTCTGCATTTCCGTATAATACATTATAAGGACTAGTAATAAAGTTAATATCATTAAGTCCTGGTGTAAATATTACAGAACCTGTTTCTACTCTTTTATTCCCTAATGTTGTTATTGTTAGATTTACTACCGGGTAGAAATAAAAGGTATACCCATTAGAATAGTGTATACTTCTATTTACAATATCTAAAGTAACTACCTCACTTTCATCTGTAGGTAATGTTACATATTCTAATTGTTGAAGTATATCCTCTACATTAACAGTATTTGCATCTAATACCGGAATTGATAGTCCTTGTACTATGTACGGAGGTCCTCCTTCTGCTACCCATACATTTACTTGATATGGGGCTGTTTTTGCTGTTAATATAAATTCTTCTTGAGTCATTTTCTGTTATATTTTTTATGGGGTAGCGGTACCTGGGGTAGGATAGCATGGATATGTAGAACCTTGACTGCAAGGAACTTGGTCTCCGCTAGTTAGATCACAACATGCGTATGTCTTTGGAGGACCTGTATTTGTGTTATTAGTTTCTTGTTCCTCTGGTGTTGGATCGTAAGTACTATTATATATATTTACAACTGCAGTACATGTTGGGGAATTAAATGCTTCTACTCTAATCCAGGGACTATTATGATTCGCAGGTATAGAGTAAATCCAATACTCAACACCGGGATTAATTGGATCATATGATAGAGTTACAACAGTAGATTCTAAATCTTGTGGATTAAGTGTTATTGCAAAACTAGTATATACTGTTGAAGCCCCTATAAAATACCTATTTAATCCTAAACTATTAATGTTTGGTGGCCATCCAATAAAGGGTCCATTAGGTGGTGGGCCTATAGATGTGTTTGGGTAAGGCTCTGGAAGTAGTTGTGGAGATGTTGAAGGAGTATATGTTAGTAAACCTCTATATCCTCGTAAAGTACAACTATCTACATCTACTGTTTTTGTTAAAGAACAAAAACCACCTAACTTTGGGTCATTTACCGTAACGTTTGCTGTTGTTATTGCATTTGGGAAGGTATATAGTACGTCGTCTGAACCACTATAGGGTCCGCCACTTACTATATTAGTTATATTTGGTGGAGATTCTACAATGTAGTTAACTAATTGGTCAGGGTGTATATTAAACCAAGTATTTAAATGTACTTGACCATTAGGAGGTACTGACTGTACTACTTGTCCTGTTGGTGTTAAGCTTAAACTACAAGTACCGTATACTACATTTACTATATCAATACACTCACTAGCATCTACTATTCCGTTACTTGCTGTAATATAAAACTCGTCATATTGATCGTATCCTGAGAAGGATATGGGCATGGTAGGGTATATTACGCCTCCTGCAGGGTTAGATGCAGTATAAACAGTTGTGGTTAGTGTACCTACTGGGAAGAAGTAATTTGCTAGATAGAGTGCGGTACTAGATGTAACATACTTTGTTTCTACGGGTAAGGGGGTAAATATGCAAGCACTTGCTATGTCCCAAAGCTGTATATTATATACAAAGTTTTCTGCTGAAGGATATTTGTATGGGTTAGCTTCATTTAATTCTCCGTTAGTAATTCTTATTACACTATTTTGTAATTCTCCGTTATACTTAGGTTGTTCTTGTTGATTATTTGTAACACTACCTATCCCCCAAGGAGTTTGTACTGTTGCTGTATATCCAGTTATATAGTCGTCATTTGCTCCGAAAGCTCTAGCATTAGATCCAGTTATAAATGCAGTATCTATTGAAGCAGATATATCTAATTCTATTATTTCTACTGCTACAGATTTAGCTTTAGATCTATTTAGTAAATTAGGTTTTATTATAATACCTGTATCTGCTAATGCTCTGGCTGGTATGTAATCTTTAATTGACTTATATATAGTATTATCAAAAAACTTAATAAGTCTTACATAATCTTGTAAGTTATATTGATTTAAGTTCTCCAATATACTTTCAGCAACTGCACTTAGACCTTCATAAGAACCTAATGTTAGGTTTCCTGGATCTCCTATATAGTTGTCTATGTTAAAAGTTGATAAAGAACCTGTAGCTAGTGAATAAGATACTATATAGTTATCTATATTATCAGTAGGGGAAAAACCTACTTCAATTACATGTAAATCGTCTGTATACTTTGAATCTCTTTTAACAATTGAAGTATATGCAGATAGTGTACTTCCTGATACTAAACTTCCTGTATTATCTAATCTTATTTTATCTAAAGAACTTGTAGAGTATTCATAGTCCCCATAGTAGGGTCTTTCATTTACGTTTCTCCCTCCGTATACTTTAATTTGTAATATGTCTGAAGGAATACCAAAACAATTGATTAACGCTCTTAAGCCTCTTTCAGTTCCTTTTGTTTTTAATAAATGAGATAGATTGTGGTATATTCTTTTCTGTACCTCTTTATTGTAGTTATCATAAGATGATGGCTGTATCGGAGTATTTGATCCTGTTAACGAACCTGTTATGTAGTATTTAATTTTTTCACTTCCTGATTGATATGCTTGACCTATAAATGATCCAAATAAATCTTCTATAGAATTATTTGATGTATATAATTTAACTCCAAAGTTCTTTAATGCCTCTCCTACTAGATCTTTTGAAATACCAAAATTAAGTCTATTATCTGCATCATATTTATCAGTTACAGCTTTCCCGTATATCCATAGATTGTCAAAATGCTGACCTATCATATGTACGAATGTTAAATAATTTTCATTATTTGGATCATCTCTTAGGAAAGATGGTATTGAGTTTATTAATAGATTTCCATTAGATAAATCATACCCGTTTGCAGTAGCTAATTGGTTTGCATACCAGCTTATGGCTTGAGAGGAGGTTATACTACGGTTATTATATGGTTGTGTTGTATTTGATTTTGGCCAAGCAGTACTACTTGATTCATAGTATAAGTATCTTTCGTAATGATCAAAGTTATTTACAATTCCTGTTATTAGATTTTCGTAATATCTAATACTTCCTGTAGTTCCGACTGATTGTGATGTTGCAGATTGAATTAAAGGTAGAGTGGTATTATAGCTTTCAATTAACTGTATTTTATATTTAAAATTAACTAATCTCTCATAAGCTGATGAGAAGTGCACAAAATCACTATAATCTGTGTGGTCTATACTTAGTTCTACACCTTTTTCATTTATAAGTGAATATAATTCATTGTTTTTATTTGATACCGGATAACTAAATAAGTCATTGTAATCTAAATATCCTGTAGGTATCACACTACTATCTGATATATCTAAATTAAAGTTAGCAGAACGTAGGGTATTTACAGGTTCTTCTGGAAGATTATAAGCAGCTTCAACTTCGAAGGCTACTGAATCTGATATTATCTCTACTATATTTAGTGTTGATTTTTCTCCATATAGTCCTGGTAGTGGTTCGTATAATTTTACTACTACTGTTTGGTTTTCTCCTATTATTAAGTTATCTATATTAATTCCTATTAATAGATCGTTATCTCCAAAATTTAACCTAACTTCATTAAAGTAAGATTGACTATTTAACTTATCCTTAATTGCTGATGTATATCTAACTAGTTGTTCATTAGTTAAGTTTAGGTTTTGTAATTGTAATTCTGTTCTATCAGGAGATATATTTACAATAAAAAACTCTGTTGTGTTTTTATCTTGTGTGTATAGATCATTTAGGAAATTATACAGTAATTTAACTCCTCCGTTACTATATCCATAGGATTTACTGTCCTCTATAGGATCTATAGTAAGGGTTGATGCTCCGTTTTTTCCTGCTGACTGTGCATTACCTAATAATTTATAACTTGTATAACTATTATCAGCTTCTATAATTTCTCCGTTAAGATCTGTTATATACAGTTCTACAAAATGTTTGGTTGTATCGAATAAATTATTTACTTGAAAAGTGCCAATAAGGTTCCTATCAGCTTGTGAAAACTGTTCAAAACCGTTTATGCTGTTTGGATCATCTTGATTGACCGTATATGTGATATCTGCCATTATGTACCTACTGCTTCTAAGTCTATTAGTTGTTGATTTAGTGCTAAATTCTGTTGTCTTAGTTCTGCAATCTCATCTAAAAGAGGTTGTATATCTTCTGTTACTGTGTCGAAATTTATTAATTCAGAGCTTTTTTTTATTAAATATTCATGTGAATCAGTTTCTCCTGTAATATCTATACTAAAGTACAGTTTTTCATAAAGTCTGAATAGTTCCTCAGGAGTATCTGGATCTTCTTCAGGTACTGGTTGGTTGAATGTCTTAAAGGATGTATCAACGACCTTATTAAATTTTTCAGTACCAAGTACTGTTTTAACTATTTGTATACTACTATCCATTTCTAATTACTTTAAAGATATTGTTGTTACTATCGTTTACCACAGTAGTACTTCCATCTAAAGTTGTTTTAATTAATATACGATAATATCTCTCTGGTTGCAACCCATCCATATATACATCAAAATAAGGTCCTGTTGTATCGCAACTTATTTTTGTAAAATTAGTATCGAAATCAACAATCATTTCCTCTGTATTCTCATCTCTTATTCCCCAATATGATGAGGTAGGTAGTGCGTAGTTTGTTAAATAAACAGAGGAGGTAGTAAAAGTTCTAACTGGGTATTTTGGTTGTGCTGCTATTCTAAATCTTTGCTTTCCTGTATCTACGTATTCTCCTTTATTGTTGTTAATTTTTATTGTAGAAAGACTGTTATTTAGTATTGAAAGACTTCCTGTATTAAAGGTTGTATCGTCCCATTTAAACTCTAAGTACGGTGGGTAGATTGTATTTGTATCTGATCCAAAGTATTTTAATCTAATAGAGGAAGTTGTATTGAACTCTAAACTACTGCTTAGTTTTAATATAAACCCGTTATTATTTATGCTTCCTGTATTCCATAACTTTACTGCATTAGTAACATTTATATCAATATCGTAAGTTGATTTAATAGTATTAGATTGAGTAAATTCTAAATTAATACCTTGTGAACCTGTATACCATGCTCCTCCTCCTGGTTTTGATCCTGTTGTTGAACCTGTAACACCGGTAGGTAAAAATGTAGTTGGCCAAGCGTTTAATTCTCCTCCTTTTTGATATTGCCAAGAAACTCCTGATGTGTTAACAGGTATATCACCGTATTTACCTGTTCCGTTATCCCATCCTGTTGTGGAGTAAGCAGGGTAGACATATAATACCGTATTTACAGGGATTTGGTATGCATCAGCAAGATACATTCCTAGTGATGCACTATAGTTGTTACTCCTTATTTTGTTTGTAACAACATCTGCTATTTCTGTTGAATCAAATTGAACTAATATTCTACTTGTTTCTCCTTCTCCAGATATGTCCGCATATCCTCCTAATTCTAAGATCTCATCTAATCCAGAATTTCCGGTAGGTGTTTCGCTAAAAATAAATGCATCCTGTTGAGGGAATATTCTATATACTGCCATGTTATAATGTTGTTATTCTTCCTTTAATATCTGTATCTGGGTATTTTATTTCAAAGATCATAGTGTCATAAGAAGGGTACACTGTATTGTTTCTAGTTGCTCCTTTTATATCGTATGCATATTCTGAATAATTTATACCTGATATATTAACTATTTCTACTTTCTGTACTGTCTGAACACCTTTTACTTGATCGAGAAGTGTGTATATACTTGAAATATTTATAGGTTGGTTTATATTCCATTTTCTAATATCGAAATAATCAATTAGCAGTTTATTACATTCAAGTAGCACATCTCTACCTAGGTAGTTAGGTCTTAGTATTATATCAAAATTAACTCCTATGTTTATAACAAAAGCATCTTTTATATTAATAGCATCTGTTAGTAACATATACTGTGATAGGTATGTTTTTAAATTATTTTTTAAATTAACTGTTGCTAGTTGTAGATTTCTATTATTATCATACGCTAGAGTATATAACGATAATGATAATGGATTACTATCTATAATACTGTCTGTAGTTGAATTCGGATTTGTTAATTGATCTTGGGTAATATAAACTTTTCCTATTGATCCATATTTTGCAGGAAGTGATAGAGCTCTTACTGTATAATCTTGCAATGTTACAGCTCTTCCTTGTTCATTAAATGATCTCAATGAATTTTGTCTTATTTCTTCTACTGTATCTCCATCTTTCCCTCCTGTTGCTGCTTCAGGGTTTGTAAATGTTATTGAGTTTGTTGGATCTGGTATGGCAGTTAGTAGATTAGTAACAGTGTTTGCAGGTACATTTGAGGATATACCTCCTCCTACTAGGTATCTAATTTGTAATGTACCTAATGGTGCTTGTCCGTATGCTTCAGTGTGTAAGAAGTTAGATGGATCATATGCATAATCAATTCTAGAAATTCCTTGATTATTACCTAGTCCTACATTAGTTGGATCAGGAGTAATAATTTTATCATCTTGACCTGTTATACCGGCTCCAAATTGTATTAGTAGTTGACCTGTTGAATTAAATCTTGTTGTAAATCTCCTAGGTACCTTCTGTAATGAAAGGTTATACGGTACTAATCCATTATCGGTTGAATCTCCATTTTCATCATCCAGAAAAATTGTATCCTGTCCTAGGAATGGAACTTCGTACCATGTATTACCCGTACTATCTGTTACTCCCAGTATTGATATTATCTGTGTATCAGTTAAGGTGATTGTTTTAAATTTCTCTATACTCGATATAGTTTCTGTGTAAGTTCTTACTTCTCCTGAAACTGCTTTAACTGTTTTGATTAATCTATATTGATCTGGTTGTCCATTATTATCTAGTGTTTCTACAACAACTGTTGTTGGATTATATGAGCTAGAGAATGAAAAATCTATTGGGCGATCGATGTAGAATCTTGGCTGACCTGAAGTATTTGCCTGTAATTGTGTTCCTGGTGTAATTTGCAAAGCTTGTGTCCAGTCTGGTTGTCCGTTAGGTAATGCGTTAACTAGATGAGAGACTTCTAAATCAACCTCCGCTACCGTTGTTACTTTTGGTCTATACCCCATCATATAAGCTAAGTTATAGAGATTTGCAGGATTTTTAGCATACTGTAAATATGTTTCCTGTAATTGCATATCTTGGTAAAAAGATAGTACATCTCCAACATAAGCAGCCATTTCCATAAACATCATTCCGGGAGATGCTGGAGAGAAATCATTGTATGTGTTCGGGAAGTAGTTTTTTGTATACTCCACAAGTTGATTTCTAAAATCTGTGAAATCCCTATTTATGTACTTTATTTCTCTATCTTGAGCCATTATTGTTCAAAATTAATTGTAAATTCATCTATGATATTTGTATTCTTAATACTATACTTTAAATATAGTATATAAGTATTTGCATCTTGTTGCAGTTGACTAAATAGTTGCTTTACTTCTACATTTGGAAACCATAAAGCTAATCCAGATCTTACTATCCCCTGAACTTGTTCATCTACATCAGCTGTCATTTGATTAAAAAAAACAGTTCTTAATCCTGCTCCAAATGATGGATTAAAGTATCTTTCCATTTCACCAGTTAGAAAATAGTTAATTAGATTAGTTTTAGTAGCTTCTTGCGTTGTGTAAGTAATGTTAAATACCTGATTAGAGCTGAATGGTAATCCAACTCCAATACCTACACTTGGCTGTAGATCTAACGGGTTTATTTGCTGTACATTAAATGCCATTATCCTCCGAATCTTTGTTTATCTTTTTCTTGCGATGCTTTAAATACTGCTGCTGCATTTTTAACAAAATCAAACTGTGATATATCTAATCCAGGTTCTGGTCTTGCAAAATTATTTTCCACCATTACTGGGTTCATTCCTAATCCTGGTGCAGAAACCATATCAGACATTCCTGAATATGCTGTTGTATAATCCTCATTCACCATTTCTGCTTTAGTTTCATTTAATAGATCAGCAATTGGATCTCCTGTTGAAATTCTAGTTCTCTGTACTGGCGGGGTATACGGTTCGTATTTTGTTACTTTAGAAACTTGTTTTTTAGGTGCTTCTGTTAGTACATCTGCTAATTCTTCTCTAAGTACTTCTCTTACTGCTTCTTTTATTAATTTTTTAAATAACTCTGTCTTCATAATTATAAATAGTTATATTACTTTTTTACTTTTCCAGAAGTACCCTCCTGCAGTTCTAGTAGTATCTGTTACATTTGAGATATTTCCCCTGGATATTTGGGTGTTCTCTCCTGCTTCTTTTATTGATGTGTAGCTTAGTACAAATTCCCCCTGCTTTGTATATTGGTAGATTTCTTTTTTTCTACTCTCTGCAATTCTTTCCTTTGATACAATATTCCTTTTCTTACCTTTGCTATTTTTATTTCCTACTAATGCTATTGAAATGTTACCTCTGTGTGTATTTAGCAGGTTTTTATCTTTCCAAAAACCCTCTTTACCGTATCTGTGGTTACCTTGTCCTTGCATCAAATATGCATAATGCCTTTTTGCCTGCTCATACTCCCTACTTGTTGGGGTGTATCTTTGTTCCTGATTACTATTTCGCTTATTACACATTGCTATAAAAGCGAAAGCAACTTTAACATTCTTTGGATAGATTTTCGCCAATATCTTATGGCAGATGTAATGCTCTCTTGCTGTTAATTTTACAAGGTTTTCCTTTTCATTACTACCACCTAAGCATTTTGGTACGATATGATGTTTTTCCCCATACCCTTGCAGTTCTCTTACTTTTGCTCGATCAACTATTTCATTATATATTCTTTGATAATTCATTAAGTCTTCTTTACTATAAATAGCTTATATTTATGAAAACCTTTGATTATCTATTCTAAATTTAATTTCATCTAGGAGTACTTTTGTATCTGAACTAAACGAGGATGGTCCATATAGTACGATTATCCCGACTCTATCTTTTGCTACTGCGTACCTCCTAGGTGCAATAGATGGTGAATTTGGATCATTCATTATTGATAATTCGTAGCCTCTATAGTAATAGTCTGGATCTGGAGCACCTGTACTATCTGTTGGAGTGCCTTCTGACCCTGTATTTTGGGGAGGTTGAGCTACCGCTACTATTTGACTTAATTGTCCGGAATCTGTACTACATCCTTGAATCGCTATATCAATTGCTTCTAATCTCTTTTTTATTCCTTCTAATGTAACTGAAGCTATATTAATTACTCCTAATATCCCAGCTTTATCTGCTTCTAATGAATCTAGTAACTTGTTTAATTTAATTAACCTGTCACTTAACTTAGTTAATGTAGAATACGGTACTCCTTTTACAATTCCTCCTGATTGTCCTGGTATAAATGTAAGTACTGTAGGTATTGGGATAGATGTTATAAATGATATTGCAATTCTAGCAACTCTAATACTAGCATCTAGTTTACTTGCTACACTTCTTAATTTTTTTATTCTTCTTTCTAATGCATTTATATTCTTAAGTAGATTGTTTTTTATTCTTATAATTTTTTCAATCTCTTTTGCATTTGGACATTGACTTGAAAACTTAGAAAGTATATTAAGTACCTGGTTTACTAACTGGCTTATAAGCTTTCCTTGTATAGAACCAACTTGTCTTGCGATAATTCCTGATAGTTGCGGTATTTTTGCCATTATTCTATAAATACTTTTGTGGATTTAAATAACTTAAACTGTGTTTTCAACGACTTCACTGTTGCTTTTAGTACTGGTCCTGTTGCATTTAACTGCGTTACTGGTCCTGCTCCAACAGCAGATGCACTGCTCATTGATGTTGCAACAGTATCTAGAGCATCTAGCAAAACACCTAACCAATTCTCTAGCTGTTTACCTAGTACAGCTGGCTGTTGTACGCTAGGAGTTGCAGTTCTTGCTTTCTTACCTATATATATTTTTTTAGCATCTATACAAAAATAGTCTGTAGCGTCTATGTTTACTGTATTTGCATTTAACCCTATAGATTGTTTTGCAGATATAAATGCACTTTCTTCTTTTGCATTAAAATATAACCTTCCTCCATTAATAACTACTTGATTTCCTTTAAATTGATCTGAGGTTCTAGGGATCTCAGTATAGGAATCTCTTTTAGTATTTGCTGAAGTTAGTAATATTTTATGATCTGATAAAAAGTATATTGAATTAAAATCATCATTTATATTTTCATAAATAGGTGAATTACCTTCTGTAGTTTTTATCTGCCCATTACTTACTACTACGTATGGATTTGGGGATACTCCTTCTACTTGCGGATTAGTACCGTATCCACTAAATCTAATACTTTGACCTAACCTTCCTTCAATTAACGTATCTCCAGGATTAGCTTGCAGGGGATTTATCGTTGATACTTCTTCTTGCCCTCCTAGTAAACTTCCCTCCCATTCAGGTTGCTTAGTATCAGGTGCAGCACCATGATGTGGATGATTCCATATGTTAACTACTTTTCCCCAGTACTTAACTGTAGCAGAGGGGTTTGCTATGCTATTTGCTCCTGGTCCTGTAATTATCTCAACTACTTCCCCTGGTAGTGGTAGTCTTCTAGATGATGAATCTCCTTGGTATGCAAAACGAAGTGCATCAGGGATACTTTCATCTGTAGCTATTTTAGGTAGTCTATAATATACTCCGTTTAACATAGAACTATCTTTACAGTCTGGATCATCTAAAGATGTAAGTATTTTGACTACTTTACCGTAAATACTTGCTGATTTCTTTGATTTTGTAGATGAACCTTGCTTGCCTGTACTATACTGTATATGCGAGGTATATGCCATTATTCTTTTTCATCATTTAACTTCTTACCTAACTCTTCACTCTGCTCCATTAGTTTTGCGAGTTCTTCAGGGTTAAAGAAATCAGCTTCTGTAGATTTTCCTCCTCCTTCTATTCTTTGAACTATAGCAAGCATTTTTATCAAATGCTCATCATTCTTAACTCCTACTTCTAGGTATTCTTTTATCATTGGAACTACTAATGTTGCATCTCCTACATTTTCTACAAGAGGTTTTAGTTCGCCAATAAGAGCGTTAATCTGTAATTCTTTTCTTTTAGAGTTATCATATACCTCCTTCAGTACATCAGATACTGTCTTTTTACCGAATATTACTGTTTCTAATCCCATACTCTATTTATTTAATAAATATTAGGTAAGATTATATTCTACTACAACACCGCTATCTATATAGTTTTTTTGCATAAGTATAAACTCATCTCGTAATTTATTTATAACTCTGGTAAGTGTTGGAGTCTCACATTCAGTCATTTCCCTGATGTATATATATAGTGCTTTCTTTTTAAAGATCTCTACATCATGCCTAGTTCTAAATAGGGTTAATACTGCATCTGCTACTTCTTTATCCTGTTCTTTAGTAAATAATTCCTCAAAATTATCATAACAATTTTCTACAAAAGTATCTACCATTTTAGCGATAGGTATTTTTCTTGTATTGATATCCTCTATGTTACTTTCATATGAATCATGAATTTCGTCAAAGGAACCTACCTGTTTTAACTTCTTATAGTTATTGTTATTATATTGAATTAACCATCTTTTAATAATAGTCTGAAAATAAGAGAATGCTTTTGCTCCATTCTCAGGATTAAATCCTCCTAATTTTTCTTCTACAATAACAACCATTACATCATGTTTAAGGTCTTCCACACTCTCTACATCCATATAGTAGAATTTAAAAGTATGGATGATATTCTCAATCATCTTATAAAATGGGTAGTATAGTTCTTTAGAAAATAACCTGCTTCGGAAAACAGGGTCAGAGGACGCATTATATAATATTATTGCATCCTCTGTCTCTTGTGTAAAGTAGTAATTACTCTTGTTTGCTTCTTTCTCCATATCCTTTAGGGAGACGGTAGGAGTTTATTAGGTCTTGAATTTCTTTCATAAAATCGAAAAACGTTCCAACTTCATCATCGGATCTAAAATGCCCTTTCTCGTCTAGTTTGTTAATGTAAAAATCTGATTCTTGTATTGTTAACGAAACCTTTCTTAGATAGTCAATTTGTTCATCGATAATATCTTCTGCTTTTGTAAGTTTGTTACTTAAATTCCATATTATATAACCACAAACTAGGATTATTAATGATAATATCGCATATATCATACTAAATGTTTTTTAATGCTGCTGCTAAGCCGGTAGAACTTACTGCTGGCTTTCCTGTACTAGTCCTTGTTTTAATAGGAGTTTGAGCAGGTTCAGGTTGTATATTCTTCCATCTATCGTATTCTATTTTCGAAGCTAGGAAATCTGCTTGATGTAGAATATGTACTAAATTAGTTCTTAACTTAGAATCTGGGTTAAATGATAGGTAATATGGTTTATTTACATCATCATATAATCCATCATGTAATTTAATAGCTAAGAATTCTTTTTCTGACATCTCTATCTTGTTTTTCTGAAGAAGAAATAACGATCTATCTTGAATTAACATAAAAGATAGTTCTGAATTATGAGTATAAATTTCTCCTAATTTATCTTTTCTCCATTGATCTGTCTGAGGTAGATAATTAGGTTGATTCTTATAACCTATTTTACCTACATCATGATTAAGAGCTGAAAATACTAATTCTTCATCTGTAAAATCTATAGTAGACCCCATTTCCTCCCATAAGGCTTTAGTCTTTAAAGCACAATGAACCACACGATTAACATGATCTATATACCCTCCAGGAAAAGCATTATGAAAAGAAGGTTTACCCGAAGCAGGTGCCATAATCATTTCCTCTGCTAGAACTATATATAGATCTTTTAATCTATTTTTTCTATCTCCGGTAATGAAAGCATCTACTATTTTGAGGTGTTTATCCCAATTTGCTTGTATTTGTTCTGCCGAAAGATTCATTAGTCTTGGTGCTCTGTATTAAGTAAGGTACGGATATCTCCTATAGCTTCTAATACTACAGATACTTTTTCATAAGCTAGATCTCTATCTCCTTTATGAATATTATACCCGATATTTTTAACTTCTGCTTCTAATCGTTCTAATTTGATTTGAACTACTTCCTTGTTTCTCATTTTGTTTATTTGATTTATTAAGTTTATATTATTAATTATTTTAAATATTAATTTATTATAGAGAGAAGTTATGAACTTTTTTTTTGGGAAACAACTCCTGTGAGGTAGAGGATAAACTACCTTGAAGAATCGCCGCGCATTCCTATATATACCTCGTTTAATTTCATTAAGTTTTATCATATAATCTATTAATATATTAAAAAATAATCGGATTTCCTACCATGAAACTTACCCCTACCTCTCTTACCTTATCAAAAGCAGAAAGAGGATCCATATTGAAAAACTCTCTAGAACTACCCCTATCGGAAGAAACCCTAAAAGAGGCTAAAGCCTTATGCACTTGTGTTTCTATTTTCATAGCACTTCCTTTTTCAACAGGAATAGCAAACCTAGCTACCCATTCATGTACCGTACCTGCGTTGTTTATCCCCATAACTCTCCTAGGAACATCAGTAATAGTCATTCCTACCTTAACCAAATCAGGATACCCAGCATTCACAAGAATATACACATATTCGATATTATCTTTACTTTTACTCTGAATCTTTTTATTTTCTATGCCGTATAAGAATCTCCAGGTAATCCCGTCATCTGTAGTATTTTCAATAACTTCAGTCGTATACCTTGCAGAAAAGAAGTCAAGGACTTTCTCTGGAGATATATGAGGGACTTTGATTAATAATCGTTCAAAGTTATCCTTCCATAACTGACCGTGTTCTTCCTGTAATGGCGGTAGTTGACTCCTACTTACATCAACAAGGGTAATTTTTCCCTTCTCTTGAAGAGAAAGTGCTACTTGGTAATCTATTTTGATGAAATGCATAATTATCTAAAAAATGAAATTAAGAAACTGTAGACAAAAATAGCTACATTGATAGGCCAGAGAAGAATTGCCCAAGCAATCTCAATAGAAGTATACGGTTTATCTTGGTTAACCGTAATAATAGCCCGATTGATTAACCAAGCACTTATTAATCCAATTAATAGGTATCGGGTACCGTAAAATAGTAAACATGATATCATAACTAATTAATTTATAATAGAAAGATAAGAACTAATCTTGTGATTTCCAACTATTCTTAGGAAAAAATACCTTATAAAATTGCATTAAAAGTGCGCAGTTTTCATACATTTCAACTTCTTCAAAAAATTCAATCATCTCGGTTAGTGCATAATTTATAGATTGCTCTCCAAGCAAGTCTTTTAATTCATATAGCGTATCCAACTGTGACAGATCAATTCTCTCAAGGTATCTTATAAGCCTAGTAAAGTACTTTATCTTGATTGAATCCCTTACCGTAGCGAAAGATTCTTGATATCTACTATCATACATCTGCTCCATTATAGAATAATTCTCTACACCCTTTATTGTCATTCCTAAAAGTATATAGGTATTATGTAGTAAATCATATACTTCATTTTCCTGATATTCCTCTGCATGACTACTTTCAAAAATATTGAAAAGCGTAATTTTATCTATCTCCCTCACTAATACTCTTTTCTATAAATATATATTAATCACATATACAAAAAATTGTCAAAATTTTTTTCTTTGATTTTATGAAAAAATACCCAAAAAGTAGAGTAGGAAAATAAAAACCTTTTTACTATATTAGAGTATCAATACAAAGCATCATAAACTGAAAAGCACGGCATTTCAAATGCTCGGTCTTTGACTCAACATATAATAGTTATTTGACATATTGAAATAAAGAGGGTGAGGGGTATAGGTGGTAACTCGTGCTTGAAGTAAAGCAGCTATATAGATCAAACTTAGAAAGAAGAGAATACCTTGCTCTCCTAGTACGTATAGGTAGGGAGAGTTTGGGCGGTAACTTCTATAAAGCTATGTAGTATATATAAATATATACCCCCATACCTCAATTTTTCATCAGAAATATAATACTCTATGAGGCTCGAGAACCCGACGTGCTACCCGTTTGAGGGAACCATACTATCAAACTTCTCTAACCTTGACATCACCTTGACATCACCTTGACCTCACCGAGAAAAAAAAGAGAGCCCGAAGACTCTCTCTTAAATCCTAAAACCTAAATCGAACAGTTGCAACTTGGTTCATCACAATGATGAGATTGTAATTCAGGATCTTCTTCTCTATCTTCTATCCTAAACCCAGCTCCATCATATTCAGGTCCTTGATCTTTAAAAGGAACTAGATCTTCAAACCTATTCTTTACTACTACTTTCTTTCCCATCACAAAGGTAAATCCTTCAAACCCTACCTTACCTACCTTACTTATATTACATTCATAATCATTCATTACTATCCTTTCATCTACAGATGATCTAGATTGTCTACAAATACTTCCTACTTCATTGAAGTAATAAGTTGAATCTCCTTTGTAAGCTTTTCTTTTAATGTAGAAAGGAGTGCCTGAAATAAATTGTTCTCTTGTCATAATGTTTATCTTTTTAATTATTGATACCTAAATATACGAACTATTATTTAAATAAGCAACTTTATTTTACAATCTTATGAACTTTGTTTCACCTGGATTATCTACTGTGGTATAGATAAAAGTATTACCTGAACCATCTTCGAAGTCTATTGTAAGGATTTTACTTCCTATTTTAATCTCTATTAGCTCTTTGGCTAATCTTAAATGTGATTGTCTCATCATACCTTTAATATTTTTAAACTATTAATATTTACAGAGGTTAATTTATTTTCTTTTGTCTTTAGTATAGCTTCATCGTTCTGATCAAACATCTCGATTAAAACTCCTATAACTGTTTCTCCAAAGAACTTTCCTACTCCTTGATAAACCATCCCTATCATCGGAGAGGAGCTCTTAGCGACCTTCCTCTCCTTTCCTTTCCATGTATTATATAATTCAGACATTTATGCTACTTCCTTCTCTAGCTCCTCTTGAACATTCTCTAGAGCTATTTTATAACCAAAATTAATAGCCATTTGCATTAGGATAATATCCATTGAACCTCCATTAGCTTTAGCAAATGATTCTAGATCTTCTCTAGAGTTTGGAGTTGCTACAATACCTCTGTTCATTTTAAATAATTCTCTTTCTAAAAATTCTTTCATAATATTTTGTTTTAATTATTAATACCTAAAGATAAGAAAAAGCCCCCGAAGGGGCAACTTTATTTACAATTCATTTTCTGTTACAGGAGTAAATTCTCCCTCCCTAACTACATCAGTTACTCTAATAAATTCTTCAACTTCAACTTCTTCCTCTCCAAAATCCATAAAGTTATTCTCTAAAGCTTCTCTTAAGTTTTCTAATTGAATAGGAACTCCAACACATTCAATTCTATTATCATAATTTAATTCTAACTCAACTGAATCTACATCAACTAAATCTCTTTCATTATTCTCAGCCCAATTAATAACTTTATCAATTGCTCTTTCAATATCTAAAGTAGAAATCTTTCTTCCTCCCTCTTCAATTGAATTGATAAGATTAATAACATCCTCTTTTGAGAAGATTGAACTAACTGAATTTTGAACTGAACTTAATACTAAATCTTTTTTCATAATGTTTTGTTTTTAATTATTGATTAATTATTTTTGATACCTAAATATATGAACTTTAATTTAATTGAGCAACTTTATTTTTCTATATTTTCATATACATAATCCCTAATACCTTCCCTCTCATATTGAGACATTTCACAACCATCCTCTCTATAAATTCCTTCTATTGCATCTCCTGCTATTTGTACCTCATACAAAACCTCATCGAACATTACATTAAAGATTTTAATAGTCCTTTCTAAGTCAATCCAATTTTCCATAATACTATTTGTTTTAATTATTGATACCTAAATATAAGAATTATAATTGTAACTAGCAACTTTATTTACCTACTTTTTAACTCCTCCCAAACATACTCCACTTCCTCGAAATCCTCTGTAAGCATTAATTGTCTCATCATTTGATTTGACATAGCTACCTTCTCTATAATGTATTGCATTGTTTCTCCATCTACATCTATTGTTTGAAGCTTCTTGATGATCTCTTTTACTACATCTCTCTTACTCTGACTTTCCATTAGAGCAGTCTCGTAGATTACTCGATATGATTTGTAGTAATTATCCTCCCAAGTAATAACTAATGTTCTACCATCCTCTGTAGTAATTGTAGTTTCAGTTGTATCATAGACCTCTATGACATCTGCGAAGTCCAATTCAAATTCTCTTTGTGTGCTATTAGAAGCCATTGTAATGAAGTAGCCTAAGTCTTTCATGTTATATGTTTTAATTATTGATACCTAAATATAAGAAGAAGAAAGGGAACTAGCAACTAATTCCCAATCTTTTTCTAAAAATTAATTGAAAGGAATTAAATTTCTTTCTAGTATAGTTTTAATTAATTTACCATCTTCTTCCTTATAAACTATTTTAGTACCTACTATATTAATAGTACTTTGTAGTTTGTTAGAATTAAGAATTAGAGCAGTTCCTTTTTTTACAAAAGATTTAGAAATTGAAATAGATTTTAACATAGTGTTTGTTGTTTTAATTATTAATACCTAAATATATGAATAAAGATTGTAACTAGCAACTTTTTCACAAACTATTTTAACCCAAAAAAGCCCCAATTAAGGAGCCTTTTCTTCGACCAATAACTAAAACTATTCAGCTAAAACCGGCTGAATAATATTTTTAGCAAATCCTAATACTTGATCAATAATAGAATTTACATTACAATTTTCTTCACTAGAAGAACCTCCATGATGACCAAATTCAAACACTACAGTTCCTTTTTTACCACTTTTACTTAAGTCAACTAATTTAATTGACTTGATGTAAGGACAGTAATTAAATTTCATTTGAATATTACAACCTACACCAAAAGTAATTCCTTCATTCTTCAAATCAAATTCTATCTTCTCTTTCTTAAAAGAAGAGATTTTAATTTCCAATTCTCTAATAGCTTTATTAATTAAATTCATTTGATCTGAAATTCTACTAAATTCTTCTTTGAAAGGAATTACAACATTATTTACAGCATAAAGTATACTGAAATCATTATCTTCTATAACTCCTGCTAATCTTCCTAATAATTGTAATCTTTTTAACTCCCAAGAATCATTTCCTTTTGTTGAGGTTGAATAATAACTCAAATCAACTCCATTAAAAGATTTTTCTAATTCATCATTCCAATTCTCTCTCAAGTAAATATTAAACAATTCTTTCTTGTAAGAGTAATCTGGATGAGCCATTTTAAAGTAAACAGATCCTCTTAATACTTCAATCTCTACTTCTTCAGGAAAATCTGAGAAGAAAGGAAGTAAAGCATCTGATATTGCTTTTTGCTCTCTAACATAAATGTCAGATCTTTTGTTTTCTAATTCTACTTTTTGTACTACGAAGATTGCTTTTTGATCTTCTAAAATTTGAACTCTTGTCATAATGTTATATGTTTTAATTATTGATACCTAAATATACGAACATTAATTTAATTAAGCAACTTTTTTATTGATTATTTTCAAAAATAATTATCTGATTATTTACTACTGCAAATTGTCTTTCATTAGATTCGATCTTCTTATCTAGAGATCTTCTAGCTCTATTGGTAGATTTCTTCTCTGGAGATGTTTTTACTATGCTTTGATTCCTAGTAGAGGAACAACTTGATGCTAGTATTGCTACTAAGATGATGAATAGTATTAATACCCATCCATAATCCTTTTGATCGTTTTTCATAATCTTATTTCTTTTTAAATTGTTTAAACCATTCTTCAATGTATCTTGGATTTTCTGCTCTGAAATTCAATAAGATTTCAATTACTTCTTCCTCACTATAACTTCTTTCTTGTTGCCATTTAGCACCTTCAATGAAAGCATCTTCATTATAAGGTTGCTTAGCCCAATAATTTTCAGAAGCTTCTTCAAGTGTTTCTTTATTTTTCATAATTATAGAATTAAAAGATAAGTTAATAATACAAACCAAGAACCTAGAATAATTACAACTACCTGTAAAGAGACTGGAGTATCTAATCTCAAAGCACATAAACTATTTACTGCCCAAATCAAAAAGAATCTGATATTACTAAAGAATTTTTTCATAACTTTTATTTGTTTTAATTATTGATATCTAAAGATAAGAAAAAGGCCCCGAAGGGCCAACCCTTTTTACAACTTTCTCAATAATTCTCTCTCAGCTGTATTACAAACAGATTTACTTTTTGCCCCAATATGCCAAATAATGTATTCATCCAATTTTAAAGGACGACCCTCCTTCCAATCATAAATTGTAAATACTTCTCCATTCTCAGTTTCCATTTCCCATTTGAAATTTACTTTGTCATCTCCCCAATTTGAATCCATAGTTGGATCCCCAAAAGCATTTGTCAATTGCTCAACTGTTGCTCGAATTGTTACATCATAAAATGAAGTCCCACTTGTGTCTTTTAAAGTCTTTTTTGCCATGATTTTATATGTTTTAATTATTGATACCTAAATATATGAAATTAAATAATACGAAACAACTTTTTTACTTACTTTCTTCAATTGCTTTTAAAAACTCTTCAATTACATCTTCATCTCCAGCCCAATATCCTAATTCAGATAAATTATCATTTTCCATATCATTTAAGATATCTCCTAAAGTTTTATAAGAATCAATTTGAAAAATAATAGCCCCTAAATTCTGATAATGAGCTTGATAATCCTCAAGGTTTAATTCTAAATCTGTTCTCCTATCACTATAAAGTAATTGAGCGTTTTCAATTAAAATTTGTTTTGCAGTAGATAATAAATTTCCCATGTTTTTATATGTTTTAATTATTGATACCTAAATATAAGAATAAAAATTTAAACGAGCAACTATTTTGCTAATTATTTTTCAAAAAGTTTTCTTTAACAGAAGTTGGAACATAATAACGATATAGATTTCTACTATCGGATTTTGTTTTCCATAGTATTCTCTTATACAAACCTTTTTCTAATCCTCTTCTCAACATGTCTGCATATTTCTTATTTGATTCCCAACCACCCCTATAGTAGCTGAAAACTTCAACTTGAATTTCTGTTTCTGTTTTAAATGGATTGTGAATTAAATGATGAACAATTTCTTTTACTGAACGATAAGGTTTTGGTTTACAGTACCACATATTTATATTGTTTTAATTATTAATACCTAAATATAAGAACTTTAATTTAAACTAGCAACTATTTACTGAAAACTTTTTAATAATTTTTTCATCACCTGATACTCTGTCATACAGGGATATAATACTCTCCAGGTATTTCTAATACCCTGTAGATATGCTCTTGTCTGAAGATGTGCTTTAGATTCTACTTTCATGATTTTATATGTTTTAATTATTGATATCTAAAGATAAGAAAAAGAAAGGGAACTAACAACTAATTCCCTAACTTTTTTTAATTTATTTTAAACCTCAAAAATACTATATACATCATCCCCATCCCCATTACTTTCATCAAACCAAGTAAACAAATCTTCATCTACATCTTCATCAAAACCTATTTTATCTTTAATACATTCGATAACTTCCTTTCCATTTCCCATTAACAAATAAGATTCTCTATCCCCGTATCTTTCATATACATTAACATGAACTAGATAATTAGCACCCTCTTGAACTTGTCTTAAATTAACTTCTACTAAATTTTTCATTTTTTATATGTTTTAATTATTAATACCTAAATATAAGGACTTATCTAATACGATCCAACTTTTTTTTAATTTATTTTAACAGCTAATAGTAATAGGAGGCAACTATTTTAACAATTATTTTAGGAAACAAAATAACTCCATCCCAACAACCATATACATCCTTCATACTAGTAATCTCTCCTCTTACATGACCTTCATTACTGGATCCATCCTTTCTGATATAAGGAGATTTAGCATAGTCCCTAACCTGTATATTAAGTGACTCATCATTTAATTTAACATATACATACTCTTTTCCTCCAAATACTATTTCCTCTTGGATAACTCCTAATAATATTTCTGGATTATTTGTAGAGTAATACATAGACTGGAACCATTCTCTACCTCCTCCCATTATTGTAATTACATTATAGGATTGATTATCTAATTTACCTGTCATAGATTTTGAACTGATACTAACTTTTTGACCTGTCATTTTTTGTTGTTTTAATTATTGATACCTAAATATACGATTAATAGTAATAGGAGGCAACTATTTTAACAATTATTTTTCTCTTCACACTCTGTACAAGGCATCCAATCTCCTTCTGCATTTAAGATAACATCACCACTACCATCACATAAGCTACAGTAGGTAAAATAATCTGCTAATAACTCTTTAGCCTCTTCCACTGTACCTGACATTAGTAAGTCAAATCCATTAACACCATGATCTTCCTCCCAACTGTTAACTACTGATTGAGGAACTGATTGTAAGTACTTTAATAAGTCTGTCATAATATATCCTTTTAATTATTGATACCTAAATATAGTAATTTAACTAATAGGAACCAACTATTTTTTAATTTATTTTCCATTATTCACATCCATGGTATAAAGAGAGGGTACATTATTCACATCCATGGGTGAGTTTTTTTTACATTATCCCTAAAATAATTAAGAAAAAAGTTGCTTATAAAGAGTTTAGTTCGTATCTTTAGGTATGTTAGAAGGGAATAAGGGGCCTGGCTTTGGAATAAAGTCGGAAGAGTAGACGGGCCGGTACGCCATGTTCTGTACTATGTAATATATACTACCGTTTTATACCCACTTAAAGCAAAGCTTTAACTTAAACTGTTACTTTAACTTAAAGTGATGCTTTAACTTAAAGTGATGCTTTAACTTAAATCAAAGCTTTAGGTAAGGGGAAAGGGACCCTTTTGAGATCCCTTGTCTTTGTGCTTATCCTTCCTGGTGTAGGACTTTTTCGATTTATGGACTTTACTCTGTGAGGCTGCCCATCTCTCCTGGAGAGTTACTTGAATTGTTTTCATGCTTCTTCTAGATATAAAAAGGTTGTAACTTCACATTTCATTTCTCTGAAGAGTTTAGGTCCTAGTCTTGACCCTAGAGTAAAATAAAATATAGCCTCTAACTTCTCAGCATCTACCATAGGATCTACTGAATATAAATCCTTTATAATATTAGCTAATTTTACTTGACCTCTACCCTCTACCCATGTAATT
>Ga0209500_10000890_pt1 | contig 23892 bp, 24 predicted proteins | sample S_140212_EF_Meta_FD_187323 | JGI IMG/M metagenome (GOLD analysis project Ga0209500, IMG submission 187323) | Freshwater microbial communities from Lake Simoncouche, Canada to study carbon cycling - S_140212_EF_MetaG (SPAdes) (version 2) | ecosystem: Environmental > Aquatic > Freshwater > Lake ...
AACAGACACTTGGCGAAAAAAGGAACCGTCTGAACCGTGAGGCCAAGGGGGAGATACTTGTTGCCTTCGATGATGATGATTTTTATTTTCCAGATCGAGTTTCTGCTGCAGTTGCTGCACTACGTTCAAAACCGTCTGTAGATCTGGCTGGATCCTCAGAAGTGTTTATGTATTTTACAGATACCAAGGAAATCTTTAAGATTGGACCGTATGGTCCGACACACGCGACGAATGGCACGATGGCTTGGCGCAAACGATATGCTGCAAAGCATACGTACGACGAGGCCGTTGCCTTTGCAGAAGAAAAATCGTTCTTGGAGTCTTATAAGAATCAGCTCATCCAATTGAATCCGATGAGTGTAATGCTTGTAATGAGCCATAGCGATAATACATTTGATAAGTCTATTCTGAGGGCTGCAGAGAATCCATTGATTAAAAGGACAACCCTTACATTAAAGAATTTTATTAAAGACCCTGAAGTCTTTAACTTCTTTTCGTCTCTCTGAGGTCTAAACACGAAAAAGACCCAAGAATTAGAAGTGTTTGCGCAATGCCACAAGATGAATCGGTTGCAATGATGTTAGATGTGTATCAACAACCATTAACATATTCATTGACGAGCGAATCATCAGTAGCGAGTCAATCGGCAGAAATTAAAGTACCTCTTCATCCTCACCAGCTTGCAATGATTTCTGCGATGGAAGAGAAAGAATATGCCTGTATTAATGGATTTCGCATTGGGGCTGAGCAGCACTTTAGTCAATTTGCGATTTTAGGCGATAAAGTCGGATCAGGTAAGACTCTAATGATGCTTGGATATATAGCCCATATGAAGGCAAAAGCACAGCAAGCAGCTAAAGTCTATTCTCGTATTCACACCTTGTCAAAATCGATGTTCTGGAGCCATAAGCCTGTTTCAACTACAGATTGCTCTGGTGCGACTCTTATTATTGTTCCGCATACTCTTTTCCATCAATGGAAACAAACCATAACAAAGCAAACAGGTCTATCCTTTGTAGAAGTTCGCACGACAAAAGCCTTAGAAAAGCCCGATTTTATCGCGAATGCAAAGACGCGTGATATAACATTAATGTCGAATACGATTATTAAACACTTTATGGAAAAGAGAGTGCACGAAACGATGCAGTGGTCTCGTATTGTCTTTGATGAAATTGATAATGTACAATTTACTTCGACGACAGCGATGCCAAAGGCGAATTTTTACTGGGGTATGACAGCAACGTGGTCAAATCTGTTGTTTCACGGGCTCTATATGTACATGTCTGAGACCTTTCTGAATCGTCAGATTTCAAATGGAATTCATCCTGAACTTGCGATTCTCTTACAGCAGGATCAGGCAACAAATGGCCATAATTACTATGCGCGGTATGATATTAAAAGTCATAACTTCTTTTCGCCATTTCTAACAAAACATCCTTCACGAGGCTATCTAGTATTGCGTTCTTCAAATGCATTTATGGAGCAGAGTTGGAGAACACCACCTGTATTTGAACAGAGAATTCTCTGCGAGTCGACCATTGTGCATCGTCTTGTATCGAACTTTGTTAGCCCCGAAATTCAGGAGCTGCTGCACGCAGGTGATGTACAGTCTGCACTTCAGCGTCTAGGGGCAACTGCAGAAAATCAGAGCTCATTGATTGCAGCAGTCTGTGCTTCACGTGAGAGTGATCTGGAGCGTCTGGAAAAGACACTGGCATTCAAGGAAACAATGTCTTACAGTACACCTCAACTCAAGGAGGCTGCAATCTTATCACTGCAGACGCGAATTGCATCACTCAAGGAACAGATCTCAAATCTGAAGGAGCGCATTACAAATGCAAAAAATGAGATCTGCGCTGTCTGTTATGATGAGCCAAAGACGCCGACGTTCGTCAAGTGCTGTTCACGCATCTTTTGCGGTGTCTGTATTGTTGCGTGCTTGCAGAGAAAGGCGAACTGTCCCTTGTGTCGTGCTGACTTGGATTATACGAAACTTTGTAGCATAGAAATTGGCGAGACAAAGACTAAATCGAATGCAAAGGCTGCACCGATTGTTCCGAAGCTTCTCAAAAAGAAGGATGCACTTCTCAAGTGTATAACAGATTCGAGTGGTGGCCGATTTCTAGTGTTCAATCGCTATGACAATCCGTTTAATGAGATTGAGGGAACACTCATTGAGCGTGGCTATCGCGTTGCAACCGTACGTGGCAATAAAGATCACGTGTCGAATGTTCTGAGCCAGTTTGAGAAGGGTGAAGTCAAGATTTTGCTGATGAACTCGACTACTGCGGGTGTAGGAATGGATTTGAAATCTGCGACTCACGTGGTTCTAATGCACGCGATGCGAAAGGAAGAGGAGCGCCAAATTGTCGGTCGTGCTATGCGCCTAGGGCGAACAGCACCACTGAATTTAATACGTTTATTGCACGAGGAAGAGAGCCAGGTGATTATCTAACGCTTGGCAATCGTTTTGATATGTTTCATTTTCTTTGCCATCTTTTCAAAAGATCCCTGTCGTACGTGGTTGATAGGATCCCAGACACCGTAGAATACACTATACGCATTTTCCCACTCCTTGTCTGTATGGAGATCAGGAAATTCACAACGTGGAATGTATTTTCGATCAAGCATAAAATAGACATTTTTTGAGCCCCGCAAAACCGGATAGGGAACATCATTATTTCCAATAAGCGAAAAATACTTTTCGACTTCATCTTCCATATCGAATTCGTAAATCGAATCGCCTATATAGACATATCGTCTACGTGCGATCTGAAGAAGAATCGAGTTTCCAATAAATAATTTAGCCTGGGATTTAGTGTGATCTGCGTGTGGCGGCCCTGAACTCTTTCCAATCCAGATGTTATCGATCTGATAGACCTTAACTTCTTTATTGTATTCATATTCGTCTTTAGCCTCATTATACTTTCCTTTTACAATGGATACCGTGTTGCCATCCACGGTTACTTCAAAGGGTCTAGCAAAATTATCGTGAATCTGGTATTTCTTTACCATTCTACTCTACTTGTAGGAACAAAGCTGCTTAGGAATACTCATTGAATCAATCTTGCGTGCTTGACTCGTTGACAGTTTGATACCTGCATTTGCAGCTGTAGTCTGAGTTAGTAATTCAGGAATTTCTTCAATCATACAACCTTTCTCATCAGAAAACTGAATCATCTGTTTCCACGTATTATACATGGATGATTGGCGAGTGAGAACTTGAGTGAATTGAAGTTGTGCAGGACTGGGAACGGTATCAACAGGATATTCAGATAGAAATCCATTTGTAATCTTAAGTTTCAGCTGAAAACTCGGTCGTAGCAGATTCCAATTCTGATAGAAAAAGGCCCAGTAATCTGCCTTGTCGCTGAGATCGAATAACGTCAGAAATTCCTTGTAGTGAGTCCACGCTTCTGGAACTGATGCTAGACGCTTATGAATATTTTCGTGAACACACAGCCCTGACAGATTTCCTAGATTGTTCTCTACCTCGGGAATGATAAGAGGATCCCAGAAGTCATAGAGACACGAATGACTGAATTTTAGAATATCTGTACTTGGTTCTTCCGTCTCACCTTCTTCCATTGTAAGTTCAGGCGGTTCTCCACCAGATCCCTGCTGTAAGTTAATACTTGCCGAGTCGCAGCCTTGAATAGATCTTAAGATGACACGTAAATCTGCAGATGCAAGAACTTCGGGGCGAATCTGAACACCCAACCATTTCTGAACACTGCTTGAAGGAAATTCCATCGGTACGTAAGTACTCAGACGAACAATATGCTGATAGGCACGACCCTTGATTTCATTACAGATCAGAAGAAGTGGATGAGTCGTCTGACCAGCCTTCCAGCCACGCATATAGTCGAGGAGTTCGCTCAAGCCACCTTTCTCACCAAGACTGAGACCATCAATCTCATCGAGTAAAACTGCCAACTTGTGCTTATTGCTCGTCGGAGACATTGCTTCTAAGACTGACTTTTGCGTTAGTAAAGGAATAATTTGCTTCTTGAATGCCTGTCCACTACGTGTGTGGCTTGCATTCAGTTCCACGATACGATAGCCATTCTCTTTCAGAATTTCTCGAGCAAGGGTCGTTTTACCAACTCCTGGAGGTCCTACAAGCAAAAAAGCGGCTGTATCTGGTGTTTTTAACCATCGTCTGAGTAAATCTTCGACACTCGGATGAAGGTGTGCATAGGACATTGATTCTTTAACGGAATTCTTTAATTGTGTTTAGACCGCATTATCGTAAGAAAGTATCTATGGTTTGCATTTGTTTGCCGCAGCGAACTGCTTTGTAGCCTGGAAACGATTAAGAACAACACAGGAGTCTCCATCATAGATACCTTCCCAAGTTAGGCCACCATTAGAGCAAGCATTACAAATTGCTTGAAGCCTTACAGTATTACCCGCTGAGATAGCCTCATTCACAGTTGCTGATGTAGCTTTTATTGCAGTACTAGATTGTGGATCTGTAGATGTAAAATAATTAGGTGTTGTCTTAGTTGACTTTGTAAACACACCATTTTTACTAGAAACCCCTAAATAATCAACACATCCAGTACCATTATAGGTTAGATAATCCGGACACATATTTATTGTCGGGGGCCATATGTTAGATTTTGTAGGAATATTTCCAAACCATCTCATTCCGAAGAAGACCATAACAAGACTTGCGCCAACTGCGTAAATAATTGTTTTACCGAGAGTTTCAGAGGAGTACAGAGAATATGATCCTCCTGCAACAACTACAATAGAAAAGAGGATATAGAATACATACCAGTAGTTAACTGTATTTAGATTTACTCCTAGGATGACAATGTCTCCGCTAGCTGCGGTTTTGGAGCTCTGAGCATTACCCATTCTATCTATCGTGAGTATTCATTTTTAACTCTAGAATGATTTAGTGTCGGGTAGATCAATTGAAATGAGACTTGATTTATAATTTTACTCAGTAATACTGATTAAAATTATATTTTTAAGTTTATTAAAGCGACCTTGCTTATTTATTGTTTAATAGAGGGTGGGGTAGTACGCGACCTGCGCAGGGGTTGTGCCGCCAGGGAAGACATCCGTGATACCAGCGCTGTGGAGCTCGATGTAGCCGGTGAGGTAGTCAGCGTTAGCTGTGGCGCCAGGGGCCGGACCGCCAACACCGAACGTGGAGACGGTAGGGACGAGGAGCTGGACCTTGCGGAAAACGCGGCCAGAGGAGAGAACTGTCTTGCCGTTATCACGGAGGACACCGCCCGCACCGATCGTGGAGATGGTGGAGGTGTATCTGGAAGGAGCAGTGCCGCCAGCAGCCCAGGGAGCAAGGGCAAAGCTGCCGTTGAGGTATGAGCCACCCGCACCCGTGCCAGGTGTGTAGGCAAGGATCTTTGAAGCGACATCACCGAGAGGGATAAAATAACCGCGCGCCTGGTTGCGTAGACTACGATCACTGAGAGGAGATGACATTTGTTATACCTCCGGCCTAGAAAATAATTTTGATCTTTTAAAAAGTTATCGTTTTTTTGCCGTAGGGAAACTAACCTCCAAACAGAATGGACCTCCAGGACTTCCAAAATCAAAACTCAATGGTTCTACCGAATACGAATCCGCTACCGGAAAATGGAATGAATGGGCGGGTGAATCTAACACCATCGGCTTCAGCCGGTGGATCTGCCGCAGTTCCTGGTTTCACGTATAGAACCTCCGTAGAAGACTCTTTTGCCGCAGATGCTCTTCGTGGAAACTGGGAAGTGACACCGCTTGCATCTGCTTTTTTCAGTAGGTCAAATGTCATTGTAATCCAGAATCTGATTCGGAAGCAAGTCTATGACAAGTCTGGACCAAAAAAATATGTTATTGATGACCAGTCCGTAGATGAACTTACAATCATTATGCGGACAATGTATTTGCAATACGCGCAGAACTTGCCGTACGGTGTTGCAGATCAGATTCATTCATTGAATACTCTCGTTGCCAATTGGTCTGTTCCGCACATTATGTCAGCTGTCGATCACTATAATTATTATTTGAATGACATCAGTCATATGCCGGTGCCTTTAGCGCGCTCCGTAAGCCTCAGTTCTGCTGGAACAAAGTCGCTTCCTCTCAATCCTTTTGTTTAATTGGCCTTGACCTTGAGAACACGCTTGGCCTCCGCCTTCTTGAGGGGTGCCCCGGACGCAGCAGCCTCGCGTGCGGCCTGCAAGGCTACCCAAGACTTCTCAAACTGCTCCAAGTCGCGTAGCCAGAGAGTCGTTGCTGTAGTTCCCTTGAGCGTCTCAAGTGCAGCCTGTGCAGCCTCCACGTGCTTTCTTGCTTCCTCCACGGCCGAAGACTTTACCCGGTCCATCCGCATCCGTAGTAGATACTCATACGAATCCACTGAATCTGGATCCGTAAGATCATCAAGTGCCGGTAGATTCTCGGCCTTCAGTGCCTCAACAATCTCCTCATCCGAGCGACGCCGTAGATCCATACGGTCCTCAAGCAACGCTAGCAGGAATCGAGCCTTGGCATCAAACTCAATCAGTTCCCGTTCAAGACGTCCGATTTCTAGAGTCTTACGAGTCTCATAGCCGGTGAGGCGAGTCTGATAGTACTCCTCCATCATATCACCCACCGTCGCGTAGCGCTTGATCTTCATCTCATTGTTGAAGCAGACCATATTGGTCGTGTGCCACGTTGAGCTGAGCTGTAGCATCTTCTCAGCAGCGGCCGGATCAGATCGCATTTCAAAGTACACATCTGTTTCGAAGTAGAGGATAAACTTGACCTCCACATCATTGTACAGGTCATCGAATGACTTGAGAATAGGCTTTGTACCCTTGGCCTCATCACCCGTACAGAGAGTATCGAGATAACCCTTGTAGTCCTTGGTCCACGTTCCGACAGGAAGTTCTGTCACCGTAATGGTGTACTTGCTATCATCCCACGTCGCCTTGCCCTTTGTTGTCCAGCTCGTCTCGGTAGGCCGATTGATAGTTCCCTTGAATCCGTACCACCACGGCTGCAGAACAAGTCCTGCAAGGGTTGAGCGGCTCAGATTCAGACGATCCCGCAACAGAGCAATGACATCACTGGGATTATGCGGAGGAATGTTTGCACTAAAGCCGGTGCCGATACCGACTGCACCATTGATGACGAGCAGAGGAACTACAGGCTGATAATATTCCGGCTCTACGATCTGGCCGTCATCATCAATATACTTGAGAATGCTTGCATCCTCCTTGCGAAACAGAGCATCTACCATAGGCTCCATCTGCGTGTGAATATACCTCGGCTGCGCTGCATCCTGACCACCCATCAGTCGAGATCCAAACTGCCCAATCGGCATCAGCAGATTGATATTGTTGCTACCGACAAAGTTCTGAGCCATACCCGTTATGGTCGAATTGAGAGACGCTTCACCGTGGTGATAGGCAGCGTGCTCTGAAACGTAGCCCGCAAGCTGAGCTACCTTAATTTCTGACTTGAGGTTGCGCTTCAGGCAACAGAAGAGAATCTTGCGCTGGGACGGCTTGAGGCCATCCATCACGTGCGGAAGTGATCTCAGATTATCAGCGTTGCTGAAATGAATGAGCTCATCGTTGATGAAGCGGCTGTAGGGAATGGACCCACCCTTGCTTACAGACAGCATACGACGCGGATCAAATGTGTTGAGCCACTCCTTACGGTCATCTGCACGCTTCTTTGAGAAGGCCAGGCAGAGCGACTCATCGCTATCCTGGTCCCACAGATACTTCATATCGAACAGATTCTTGAACCACTCACGAGCCTCCTGAGGGGTGCTCGTGCCCAATCCCTTATAGTACTTGATCGTCCAGCCCTTCAGAGCATCATCGCCCTTGGTTGCCTTCTCAGCTTCGCGCCAGGCCTCAAACTCAGACTGGCTGTAGAATGAACGGACATCATTGCGCTTAGTCATCTTGAGCAGTGGAGTCGCAAGGCAACAGAGGAAATCACGCTTAAGCAATGAGAGCCAGAAGGTATGAAAGAAGTTCATTAGCAGACCCTTGATATGGCTGCCATCGTGATCCTGATCAGTCATAATCATAACACGTCCGTACCTGAGTGTCTTGATGTCAGTGTAGACCTTACCTTGCTCGAGGCCAAGAATCTTCTTGATCGCAGTCAGTTCCTCATTCTTGTTGAACTTATCCTGACTGATATCCTTTACATTGAGCATCTTACCTCGAAGAGGAAAGACACCCCACTTTTCACGCCCGACAACTGCAAGGCCTGCGATAGCAGACGCTGCAGCTGAGTCTCCCTCAGTGAGAATGAGTGTACACTCATTGCTCTTGGCTGTGCCGGCCCACAGCGCATCTTCCAGCTTAGGAAGGCCACGCAGGGTCTTGCGCTTCGTACCATCTGTCTTTTTTGCATCCTTGGCGGCCTTGGCGTCTAGAATTGCCTGAGCCTCCTCGAGCAAGCCAATCTTGATCAGTGAATCGGCAAGCTTTTCTGACTTGAAGACGGAGCCGAACTTGGTGGCAGGCGTCGTCAGTGTCTCCTTCGTCTGGCTGTCAAATGAAGGATTTACGATTGTAGAATTGATGAAGAAGACAACAGTATCCTTCAGCTGACTCGGCTTGATATCAATGCGCTTCTTCTTTGCTGCATCAGAGAAGTTTCCGAGGACAACACGAAGAACGCTCTCGACGTGCTTGCCACCCTTTCGTGTATTGATGCCGTTGACAAACGAGATATGCCGGTCATCAGGTGAGTCATCCTCAGCAAAGAGATTCTTTGCGAGTACTGCACCAATCTCCCAGCGATCACCGCAGCGCTCATAGGCGTGGCTACTACCGTCGCGGACAAAGAGATTAATGAACTTTTCAAAGGTGTTTGTCGGTACGACAGTCCCTTGCCAGCTAATCTTAACATCTTTACCTGCCATTGCAGCCAGTTCAATTGCTCTTGTGTGCAGAACTTTTTCCATAGCAGCAAGATCTAGACCAGGAAACCGGCTTACGTCAGGTTCGTAGGAAATCTTAACAAATCCCTTGGCAGACTTATCCTTTACGATCGACGGCTTTCCGCAGACTGCCATATGATCAGTCCACGTCTGTGTATACTTCTGACCTGACGCGGGATTGCGAGTCGACAATGTAAAGCGGTTGCTAAAGATGTTCGTCAGCTTTGCGCCATAGCCATTCTTACCACCAACGATCTTCTCTTCCGTCTTATCATAATTGCCACTCGTCAGGAGGTGTCCAAAGATAAGCTCAGGTGCGTAGACCTTATGCTCCTGATGAATGGCGATGGGAATGCCATCACCGTCATTTTCAACCTCAATGAGAATTGCACCAGCTGTAGTGCGCCCAACAGTGATTTCAATGTGTTTGATCGGTTGTGCTCCTGTCGCACCTGCGGTCTGTGAGCGAACAAGGGCATCCCGAGCATTTACAATGATCTCATCAAAGATCTTGTAGTATCCAGGATTGAATGCAACCTTCTGGTGCATCATCTTGTTCGTCTCTGCATTGTATACCCATCGGACTTCCTCGTGAGTCTCCGTTGATCCCACATAGGTATCAGGGAGTTCGAGGATATGCTCACGGTGCGTGTGCTTCTTATATTGGTCTGCCATACCAGGGCAAGGGGGGAGTTCACGGGTCAATTTTTGGATTACCTTTTTATTCAGAACTCTTTTTCATTGTATAACAATAGAATGAAACAGACTAGAAGTAAGAGAAGAACTCAGCGTAAATCTAGACGCCAGATGCGTAAATACGCAGGAGGTGGGCTACCGACTGGTGCTGGATTTCCTTTATCCTATACGACTCCTTCATACAAGGAGCCCTCGGCATCTGCAGGTAGCAACCTCCAGATTTCAGAGCCCGGCTTGGCACGTCCTGTCTTGAATCCCACGAGTGCAGTTCTTCGAGGTGGACGCAGAAGAAAGACACAGAGGAAACAAAGAAATCGTAAGAATCTAAAGGTAGGTGGTTTTTATCCGAGTGTAATGGGCTCGTTTTTACAAAATGCAGCAGGCATTGTTCCTGCAACGATTTATTCTGGTTATAAGTTATTTAAGAATGATAAAAAGAATTAAATCTGAAGGGTCTAAGAGTCTAGCAAATGTATAAATGTAATGCATACATTAACTTGTGTTTCAGGGTATTGGAAAATACCTAATAAACATAATAGTGATGATTTTTTAAAATGGTTTGAAACTACTCTTCAAGTTAACTGTCCTTATGTGTTTTTTGGAACTAAAGAAACTATTGAACTTGTATCTACATATCGCAGAGATTTACCTACTCAGTATATTGAATTCGAACTAGAAGACTTTTACTCGTATAAATATAAAGATAAAATGAAAACTTTTCCTCGACACTGTCCATCTGTAGAATTGAATATAATCTGGAATGAAAAAATATTTTTTTTACAAAAAGCTAAGGATCTTAACCTTTTTAATACCGAGTTTTTTGCTTGGATTGATGCTGGTATTTGTTCACTTCGAGATAAAGCACCCTCTTTAGAGGTATTTCCTAATGCTACCAAACTATCTCTTTTACCCAAAAATAAATTTATATTTACATCATCGGATGGCTCAGTCTATGAACCTACTAAACTAGGGCATACGTATCATTTCGTTTCTGGAACATTCTATATGCTACATAAATCAATTATAGATCTTATAGCTACTCTTTATTGTCTTTACATGGATAAATACATTGAACCTACTAAATTATACACTGATCAAATTCTTTTAACATATATCTATAATGATTTTCCAAATTTATTCCATCAGATTGGTCATGGGTATGGAGAGAGTATCAATATTCTTTCTAGTTCTTATGAAAAAAATACAGTTCTCTTTGTAACCGCATTTAAAAATTTACAGAGAGAATCATGGGTTAACTTTGAACGGTCTGTAAAAGAATATATTCAATGGTTTAAAAATTTATCTAGTCTGCCGATACGACTTATATGCTTTTGTGATAAAGAGATTGAAAGTATCTTGCATAATGAATGTGAATTCTATAATACATATTTATACAATGAACAAGATACATTTCTACGCTTTATTGACAAAGAAAAAGAGATAATGGAATCAGCAGACTTCCGTGCTTTAATAAAAGATAGAAATGACCCTGAGGTAAATAAGCCTGGCTATAACTGCGTTAATCACAATAAAGTCTGGTTTTTAAAAGAGGCAAAAGAAATGTTTCCTACCTATAGTCATTATGCTTGGATAGATTTTGGCTGTATTAGGACTCACGATTTTCCAGAACAACTAGACTTTACAAAGTTAGGAAATAAGATTACATATGCATCAAAAAATCACTTTACAGTCGATCAAATCTTAACTCCACTTGAAGCTGTAAAAAATGGGCCTACTAATAATCCAGATTTATTTGGTTCTGAGTTTTTCTGCCCTAATGAGTTAGTTGAGTGGTACTATGATGAATATCATAAATTGGTTCTTTCCTATTATTCAAATCATTTAGTAGATGATGATCAAGAAATGGTGAAACAACTTCTAAAAAAGCACACTGATAACTTTGAGATAATTGTAACTCATAGATGGTTTAGTCTTTTAAATAATTATAGAGTACCTTTAACAATAGATGTTGTCATACCAACATGTTTAAAAGATATCGATACATTAAATCTTGTTATAAAAGGAGTAAAGAAAAATATATCAATGCTAGGCACTATTTATATTGTATGTCATCCAAATTTAAAAGACAAACTTACAGAAGGTATATTTGTAGATGAAACAATCTATCCATTTAGCATTCAAGATGTTGCTGAGGAAATCTTTGGAAACAGGAATCATCCAGGAAATCATGAAAGAGCGCAAGGATGGTGGTACCAACAACTTCTTAAATTATATTCATACAAAGTAATTAAAAATATATCTTCAAATATTTTAATAGTTGATTCTGAGACTGTATTTTACAATAACTATACTCCAATTAAAGATACTATAGCCTATTATCCTGTAAGCAATGAAATTAATAATGACTACAGGACACATATGAAACTACTTTTACCAGATATTCGTATTTATAAGAATACTCTATCAGGTATATGTCATCAAATGCTATTTCAAAAGCATGTTCTACAGAATCTATTTGATCGCGTAGAATATTATCATAAAACTTCAGTACACGTACAATTCTGGAAATTGATGTTGCAAGTAGCAAAACAAAATAATAGACTTGAGTATAGCGAATATGATCTGTATTTTAATTTTATGTTAACATTTCATAGACCAATGATAAGGTTAACAAATGGTATCACTTGGGACATCAGTCCAAATGTTCCAGAATATTCTGAAAAGACATATCTAACAGCTCATTATCACTTACGAAACCGCAATGTTCAGGCAAATACATTTTATGTGGAAGTCTAAAGTATGCAGGTCTAACTGTAGTATGCACGCAATTCAGAAGCCTTCATTGACAAAAGCAATATCAATGAATGGTATTTTTGTAGAAGTTGGTACTTGGGAGGGAAACTTTGCGTATGAATTACTAACCCAAACCGAATGTTCAAAATTATATTGTGTTGATCCTTATAAACATTTTGATGATTCAATTTACCCTGATGCTATAAATTCATTAACACAAGAACAATTCAATGATAAATATAATGGAGTCTGTAGACGATTTTCAGAATTTGGAAACAGAGTCGAATTTATACGAAAAACATCAAATGATGCAGCATTACAATTTAAAGATGAAAGTTTGGATTTCGTATACATTGATGGTAATCACGAGTTCCAATCTGTTTTACTAGATATTCTTGTTTGGTATCCAAAAGTAAAAAAAGGTGGATTTCTTTGTGGCGATGATGTGTATAGTACTGATCTAAATGAACACGATGCAGATGGAAATATTATGAGAGGTGATTATCCAGTATGTTGGGGTAAGTATGGAACCTATACAGCTGTAGTTAAGGCTAAAGCTATATTGAATTATGAATTTACAATTGAACAAACACAGTTTATTATACATAAAAAATAATAAATCAGTTAGTCTTTTCAAATAACATTCTAAAATGATCTGACTTTTTCTGAATGTATGCTACTACTTCAGAAGAAGATAGTGTTTTAATAACTTCAATAAAACCCTCCATTTTATTAAGTAAAGGATTAGTTGATCCTGCATTTGGATGCCATAAATGTATAAAAGGAATCCTAGGATTTTCTGCAGTTTCAATTGAAGTCATACATTCAAGTTTAGTCCAAAAAAACTGATCCTCAGGTGCATATCCCCAAAATAAATGAGGGTCATATCCACCTACTTGCACATATAACTCACTTTTTACTAGGATACTGCTGCCCTTTCCACCATATCCATTGGGTGTACAGACTATTGTTTCATCAAGACCCGCGTAAAATATGGATAGATCTGCCTGAATCTTTTCGCTAAATTCCTTGCTTGTTTGCCAAACAAATCGATCTGAATAAGGCTGCAATGCCACTGAACCACGATCAAGATAGGTCTTTACTTTATCAAAGAAATGATCAGGAACAAGCAAGTCATTATCGTGCATCATATAATACTTACAAGGAGGACCATAAAGAAATCCAATATCAAAACATAGACTACGATTGAATTGCCCAAGAGGTGAGCCAAGCCCACCAAAGATTGGAATATGAATCCAACCAAACCCTTCTTTTTTAGAATAGTCTTTGAATTCAGGTACCTCACTATGTTCTACAATCACAATCGCAATCTCTAAAGTCGTTTTTGCTATCTCTGTTTTCAATACCTTTACAGTAGTTTCTAGCAATACTCGGCGACCCTTACAAGGTATTACTAATAAGATATCGTATGGCTTCTCTAGTTCAAATGGTTGTAGTATAACTTGTTCATCCTTGTTATTTATTATAGTATAGAGGATATCTAATTGCTCTATGTCAACTGAAAAATCCATTTATATTTCATTGCAGATAAGTATTTAGACTAGCAATTCTAGGATTTGAATTCACTCCTTTGTATATTTTCAAATGCCCTTGTGTACTGCATAGACTTTGCTTGAATATAAGGCTTTAGTTCTGAACTATACTGCTGTTTAATATACATATTTAACATATCCATTTCTGCAAGCAATGGATTTTTCGTTGCAGCATTTGGATGCCATAAGTGAAGCATTGGTATCCGCGGTGTATCAGCATAGTCAACTGAAGTGATCGATTCTACCTTCAACCAAAAGAGTTGATCTTCAGGAGCATATCCCCAAAAGACTTGGGGGTCGTAGCCGCCCACATTTGTAAAGAGGTCAGACTTAAGAATAAAACTGCCCCCTTTTGCACCAGGCACACTTCGTGTACATACAGTCTGTTCATCCACGCCAGCATAAAAAATAGACAGTTCTGCTTGCAGCTTCTCGCTAAATTCTTGATTCGTTTGCCAGACAAAGCGATCTGAATAAGGCTGAAGAGCAATCGTTCCACGATTAAAATAAACATTCACTTTATTGAAAAAATTATCAGGGACCAGCAAGTCGCTGTCGTGCATCATATAATAATTACAAGGAGGACCATACAGATGACCGATATCAAAACAGAGGCCGCGATTAAATTGTCCAAGAGGAGATCCTACGCCACCAGTCATTGGAATATGAATCCATCCGAGGCCTTCAGTAAATGCATACTCCTTGAATTCAATACTATCCGTATGTTCAACCAAGGTGATTGCAACACGTAGATCCGTTTTTGCCATCTCGTGCTTCAATACTTTGATTGTTGTCTCAAGCAACGGCCTACGTCCCTTACAAGGAATTACAATTGAAATATCATAAGGCTCTTTTGACTGTAGTGCTTTGAATGCAGGACGCCGGCGATTCTGAATATCAACGGATGTTTGTTCATTATAATCTATTTTACAGTCATTCATTGGATTTTCATTATTGTAAATCATTAGCACTTGATTAATACACTCAAGATGATTTGATCCTGCCATTTCAGCAAGAGGAATATTAAAGACTTGATCTGCAGTAAACATTGTTTGTTTACCATTGAATATATTCAGATCTTTTGGCAGCTTATTCCACAAAAACGCCTTTGCAGTAAACAGATGACTAAAAATCCAACTGCAATCACGAAATCCACGACCCGCCTTTTCAGATGCAAAATGTTCTTCTGTTAATGGAATTGTACAGCATCCAGTATGCCCGCTAGACTGTAGATACGATCCGTAAGTGACCCAGCAATGTGTATTCTGGTAGCGTTCTACAACTGTCTGAAGAGAATATGGAGACGCAAGCCAATCGTCGCCATCTAGAACGCAAATTATATCTTCAGGATCACACCGTGCTGCATCTAGACAGCGAAATAGATTTACACCCTTGCCTACACGCTCCTTATTTCGTACGATCACTAACCTAGTAGGCTCCTTCTTTTGCCACTCATCTAAAAATTCAGTAGTATAGGGATCTGGACTTGCATCATCAACGAGCGTTGCCTGAAATTGGACTGCACAGATCTGACTAAAAATAGACTCCAGGCATTTCTGTAGATATTGAATTGTATTGTAGTGCGTAATAAAAAGATGAATTTTTGGAGCGCGTTCAAATAGGCGTTGTTCATGAGAACGAATAATACCGTAAAGAGTATCTAACACTTTATTATTGACTAAAGAGTCCATCTGGTCAGTAGATTTAACAGAAGGTTTAGACCATTAAAGGACAAGTATGGATAGAAGCTAGAGAATGACCGATCGAGGTGTACTTTACGTTTTTTATCAATTTGAACAAGGCAAACAAATCAAGTCGTGGGACTACAAGGACTTGCCTTATGGCTGGTATTACAGTCGCCACGGATATATACCAAATACTCTCAAGGTATCACATCTCTTTGAAGAAACAAATCCAAAGGCTATTAATCGCCGATATGAAGTCCAATTCTATGGTGGTTCAAGACATAGAAGAGGGATGACAGCGTGGTTGCATGAACTCTTTTCGGATCTGAAGGAACAGGGAATCATAGCTGACTATGTCATACGTGATTTTTACTGAGTTGGCTTACCCGGCACCTTTGCGGTATTTCGCCTAAAGACAGAACACCACGGACAAGAAGAATATGTCAGTCGTTGCCAAGGCTACACCAAACTCGAATGGCAATCTTTTTGAGGTTAAAACTGTGCAATCAGGTGCTTTTCGCACGTTGATTGAGGCATTGAAGGAGATTCTTACTGAGGCAAATCTGGAGTTTGATAGTCAGGGTATTAAGATTGTGGCGGTTGATGAAACTCACACAGTTCTCGTCTATTTACGTCTGCATTCAGATCGGTTTGAGACATACTACTGCCCTGTGAAGCACGTTCTCGGCGTGAATATGATCTATCTATTTAAGCTCATTAAGACGATGGGCAATAATGACAGTCTGACTTTGTATCTGCCGGCGAATAATCCGAATAAGCTCGGTATTCGGATGGAAAACACGGAAAAGTCGCAGGTGACAAATTTCTTTCTGAAGTTGTTCGACACGGATGTTGAAGATATCAGTATCCCCAGTCTGAACTTCACGAGCATCATTCATATGCACAGTGCGGATTTCCAGAAGATTTGCCGCGATATGAATGTACTCGGTGAAAAGATGGAAATTACCAGCAGCGGTAGCAATCTGATCTTCAGATGTGTCGGCGACTTTGCTGAACAGGAGACGATTATCGCAGATAATCAGGCTTCGATGAAGGTTCAGACAAAGGGGACGACCAATGAGATTGTACAGGGAATCTTTCAGTTGAAGCACTTGGTTCTATTCACCAAGTGCACGACACTATGCCCGTCAATCGAGCTCTATCTGAAGAATGATTATCCATTGATCTTAAGATATATGGTTGCGAATCTTGGTGAGGTCAAGCTTGTGCTGGCGCCTATCAAGAACAAGAAGGAGTAGGTTTAAAAATTGATATTTGCGTATTTTATAAATACCACAACATCAAGATGAGTTTTGAACCTATCGGGACTGGTTTTCCTCCTTTTGAACCTGTACAACTGCCAGCAGTACCGCCAGTAGCGCCAGTACCACCAGATCTACCTCAACATACTTTAGAGATTTATCAGCCAACGATCATCGGACCGAATATTCCAACAACATTTTGTATTAGAAGTATGCGGGCAATGAATGGACAAATGGTGAATGGGTTTTACTTACTGAATTCCCTACAAATTGAAGGAACTACTTCATTTCGTATTATGCGCTTGCCAAATCTTGGTCGTTTTTACCCTCTTCTTCAAGTGAATCTGAATGCACCCGCAGCTATTAATCATCGACTTCACGCTGTCAAGCTAAGAAAACCTAGAGGTCAGACAGATCACGACTGTCGTTGGAAGTATACAAGCGAGTGTCTACGGTATCAAACTGAGTTCTATCCTGTTCTAACAGTAACTCCTGCAGCTTTCCTAGATTCAGATATTATTAAGAATGTCTCATCCTGGGTACCTATGCGAGAGGAAATCCATAGAACCCGAATGAATGTTGAAATTAAACCCATAATAATTCCTACTCACGCAGTACTGGCACTGTTGCGTGATGCAGCGATTCAAGGGTCTACGTGTCCCATAACAACAGAAGAGATTGATGTTTCCAACGGTGCGGTCACATCTTGCTTTCATCTCTTTGAAAAGAACTCGATTGCCGCGTGGCTAGCAAATGAAAAATCCAAGAAGCAATGTCCTGTCTGTAAGAAGGAATGTTGCTCTTACACTCTCTAGACTACCAACAAGTCAAAAAAATTGAACAGTGTACTTCCATTTTTTTGGCTACCGTTTACTTTGTACACTCTAAGAAATGTCAATGCCACCACTCTTTATTGTTGAAAAGTCGCAAGGTCTGTACCAACTCTTTTACACAAAAGAAACAAAGACAGATGTACTACACTATTATAAGATTAGTCCTGCAGAACTCCATACAATTCAAAGTATTAATCCGATAACTGCGACTTCAAAGGTGCTTGAAAAGACACTCATCCGTTGGTGGGATGGAGATACGATTCTAGATGCCGCGTGGAGATTCGCCGACTTGAATGCAAGTATTCTTCGCCCCGATGGGCGTGTGTTTACTGCTCTTCCAGTTCTGTGTTTCGAGAATCCTGAAAAGACGCTACCTTTCAAAAAGTTCTTTCAAAGGTCTTACTCTCCGATCAGTTGCCTCCTTCCTGCTCATGTTAAACTACTGATTCTTAATTCTGCAATGCAAAAGGGTGATACTTGTTCGATTAGTTTCGAACCTATTACACTATCCTCTGTAGTGACCTCCTGTGGCCACGTCTTTGAGAAGGAGTCTATTGAAAAATGGCTTACAAATCCATTATCCAATCGTCTTTGTCCAATGTGTAAGCAACCGTGTTGCATCTAAATCTACATACGCTTCTGTACGTGCGGAGTATAGAGTACCTCAGACTCACTGCAACGTGAATCTACAAAATTCAGACCTTCAATTGAATCGTATTTTTCAGCATTGGCATTCCAAATCTTGAGAATGTTAAAGGTTCCCTTCTTCGGGCTCATACTGACACCCATACACTGATTCTCAGGATGCTTGAAAATTTCGCCTGACATTGCGTGAAGCACCTGTGTAGTAAATACTTCCTTAACAATTTCTGAAGGTACCTTCATACTGTAGCTACCACCTCGAATATTCTGATGATTCTCCCACAGAGGCAGGATATCTCCACGCATAAAAAAAGGAAGACCATTCTTGAAACGAGTCTGCCCTACTTCCTCAATAATAGTTAACACATCTTCATACGTAGTGCAGGTATGTACTTTCTGAAACGTGTCAAGAGTCCACTTTTCAGCATCCGCTTGATGAAAATAGAGTGTCCAAGGACCTGTCGGTATAGGATCCAGTAACTTGACCGGCATTCTGTTCTAAAGAAGGTGGTTCGGCTATAAGCCTTCTAACAACAATTTCTCCTAGTTCATCAATCAAATCAACTTGAGTTGTTTCATTGACATATAAAAAGTAGGGCTTACCTGTATCAATACACCAAAGCGTAAACATTTCCAGTGGAGTTGGCTCTTGAGGGCCTGAATACTTGATATCACTGATCCAATCGGATAGATCGAGTGTGCCCGTTTCGGCTAGCGTGATTGAAAGGCCTAGCCACGAACAGTTTTTTAAGAAGATAGAGGCCGTAGGCTCCTTTTGATGAATGAATCGTGCAGGACCAAGTGTTGCCGTCCATTTGTAGTGTTTTTCAGGGATCGAATCCAATGAAAAGCTTGATGAACTTATAGGCACTCTTGAATGTTGAACAAAGTAGTATTCAACCGGTGTCATAGCTGTTCTGTAGATGTTTGTTATTACCCTATATCCCTTATCTGAACCGTAGAGGATACGATTGTAAATCCAAGGAACCCAATGCAAAAGTAGGCCATACATTTTATCTACTTTCATAGATACCTGTATAGAAATAGAGAATCCGCATTAGACCGAAGACTTGCAGTTAGGAGACTTTGGTTTTACAGGAGGTTTGCATTTTGGGTTAGGTGTGCATTTTGGCTTAGGTTTACATTTTGGGTTAGGTGTGCATTTTGGCTTAGGTGTAGTAACAAGTTCATTACACTGAGACCGATTGTAAATATCAATTTCTTTATTTCGCATAGTTTGAGCTGTATAAATTAACCAGCTTGAGAGAGTAATAATGATAAAAATAGTTATAAAAAACCAGTTAACAACTTCTTTACCCATATGACAGAGAGCAAAAAATATAATAGATATGATAGATCCTAAACTAAAATGAATTAATGATGCAGTATAGTTTTGATACGCCAATTCAAAGCCTGTTAGTACAATTGTAAATGCAAATGATAAAAGTGCAGTGTGGCAAAGTTGCATCTAGTTTAGGTAATTTTTTATGCCTTCCTCACAAGATTCTTTACAGGATCGTAAATACCTAGTAGCTCGCCAGGATCACCATCGGAATCAACCGCATAGACCTTGTGATCGGTGCTCTTGAAATAGGAGCGACCTTTATAGGTCCACTCCTCAACGGCTTCCTCCTCTTCCTCAACAGCTTCCTCCTCAACCACCTCTTCCTCAACCTCAACCTCCTCCTCAACCTCTTCCTCCTCAACCTCTTCCTCATCATTAAAGCTTGGAAGAGTTACTGTAGGCGCCACTACAGGCGTCGCAGTGTGTTCAACCCTGATTGTGCGAAGATCCTGAGGCTGGCTGTACTGCTGTAGGTTCGGAATCGTCTGATCCATTGAGACAACAATTCCCTTATCCTTGCTTTCAGACTGCTTCTCGAGCAGGCTAACAATCTTTGTCATCGTTCCATTGAGACGCTCAATCATTGATGCAAGCGCCGTAAACTGTGCATCCATTGATGACTGAATTGAGTCAAATGCATCCTGGTCTCGCTGCTGCAGAATACCAGGATCAATAGATCGCGTAGTCTCTGGTGGAGTACTCTTTGCGATTACTTCCTCGCCGAACTTCAAGAGCATATTGTTCATTTCACTCTGTGCATTTCTCAGAGCGGAATACATTCTATACTAGTTTCATTTGACTGGCAGCCACTCAATTTTTTGCCCGTACCTGTAAATTCATAACTGCATCCAATGTACTTTCCTTATCCTTCAGAGGCTTGGAGCGCTTCAAACGGAGTCCAGCTTCCATAGGCTTTGTGATTTCTAAGCCTGCGCCAGTAGCCGTTGTATTACGCAGGGATGTCTCATAGAAGTCAATTGGCTTTGTATCAAGAGTTGCCAGAATGCTGATGACTGGAGGCAGATGACTATCAATGCGAATCTGACGCTTCTCAATGATTGAACGAAACTGATCGTGTGTTAAGGCACCACCAAAGAAGCGAAGGCTCTCACGAGGCGGTGCGGGTTGAATTGGCTCAGACTGCTTGTACATCCTGTGCATCAAAGCTTGGCGCTCCCAGCGGACCTGTGGATCCACCTGCTCATTCAGAAGATAAGACAGAGAACAAGGGACCGTGCAGAAATTACCATAGACAGTGTACACACCGTACTCCTCCTTTGTTGGCAGAACAACTGGGCGACCTTCAAATGTACCTGCACACCAAAAGCAAGCTGCGCATACAGATTCTGGAAGTGTCTGTGTTTCATTTGCTACCTTGTACTCAATCATCATATCGAGAGTCTTGAAGGCTTTGATAGGCGCTTGCTCAACTACAGTTTCCTTCATTGCAACTGAGGGTGTCTGATTTGCAGAGTCCTGAATTGAGACTGATGTCTTAGCATCATCATCAAATGCAGCCAGATGTTCAACGCCGCTCTGAAAGAGATCATCCTCATTGGCATCATAAGGTTGGGGAACAACAGGAGGGCGCGGATCATAGATTAAAGGTCCGTCCTGAAATTGTACTTCTGATGTGCGGAATGGTAGGTGTGCAATGAGAGGCCTGCGCGGCTCAGGACTAAACGAGCCCTGAATATCTCCGTTTGCTGACACAGTTGCAACAACTGAAATTTGCTTATTTTTAGGAACTCGCTTAGCACCAGGAGTCTTCTTGACCTTTGCAGGTGCAATAGGCTCAGCTTCGACCACTTGCTCGACCGCAGCTTCGACCACAGGTTCGGCTTCGACCACAGGCTCTGCTTCAATCACAGGCTCAGGTTCAACAGGAGCAACAACCTCAGGAATAGGTACACTAGCCTTCTTCGATTTAGCAGTCTTACTGGTAGTAGCCTTGGGCATTTCTAGAAGAAAATCAGTCGCTTCACGTTTAGGTTCAGAATGAATAAAAGCACTTAACGCAGACAAGTGAACAAGCATATAGATGACTTCGGAGATAGAAGAAAAATCCAGAGTTGAACGTTGTCTTGATGCTATGATACAAAATACTAGCTCATTTCAGCACTGTATTTTTGTAGGCCCTCCAGGCTGCGGTAAAACAACAGCCGCCTGGAACATTGTGAGTCAATTCTACAAGACACCTCTTGAACGTGTTGGGCGTGCACTCTTTCTTAATGCCAGCGACGAGAGAAGTCTCGAAGCCATTCGCTCCAAGGTCTATCCTTTTGCAGAATCTGCGGGCAGTGGTTTATTCGGCTATTCAGATAAACCAAAGGTTATTATTTTTGATGAGGTTGAAACATTAACCGAACCAGCTCAGCTTGCGCTCAGGCCATTGTTAGAAAAGCCCACTACAGAAATTTTAGTCTTTTTTCTGTGTAATTCACTTTGTAAGATTCATCCGTCATTAAGAACGCGCTTTTTTATTCTTCGATTTGATCCTTTATCAGAAATTGTATTAAGAAATCGCCTATCAGTTGTAAAACCAGATACACTTTCTCCAGGTAAATTCGACGTGAGGCTACGTAGAAGCGATTTCAGATTCTTCTTACTGAATCCAAAAGATACGCAAAAAGCAACAAAATGGCTCTGTAGTCTTATGACGCTTCATCCAAGCCAACGTAAATCATTTTGGGAAGAGTGTTATAATGAAATGTCTCTGCAAACATTTGGATGTCATATGCTTACTCTTTCACTGGTAACAAATACTGCATTTACCTTGTGGAAAAAGTGGATTGAATTATGTGATCCGAATTTGTCTCCTTGGATAACAAAAGAGTCTGCAATTGAAACAATGGAAACTATTTGGAGTGGTTTTATAAACGCCACGGTTCAAAAAATGAATGGCTAGCCAGCCTAAACCACGGTATAAAATGGCGTCTGAATTAACAATTTCACCTCTACGAATTTCTACAATGGTCACAACCTGCCACGCAGGGTGTGGAATTAACCTTCAGCGTCTATTTGATTCCTTTCCTATCTGGGCGATTCCATTCGGATATCCAGGAGAAGGGTTTCTAAAGATGGAATACGAGAAGAAGGTGATTGGCTCCTCTACGCGTGATATTCTGACAAAGCGCAAGGTGACGGAGAAGACCTTCTTCAATCAGGCAACACTTGTAGTCCGAAAGAAGGTTTCTGAAGAGCGCGGGTGGAAGGAAGTGAATATTAAGCTCTTTGCAAATGGAGGCATTCAGATGACGGGTGTCCCTAGTACGGAGTTCAGTCAGGCAACCATTCAGTATGTTCTTGCCGAGATTAAGGCTAAGGATCCTCGGGTGTTTGCTGAAGGAGGATTGTCAGCAGGAATGACTAAGTATCGTGTACAGCTCATTAATAGCGACTATAGCATTAATCGCCAGATTTACCAGGAGAAGCTCCATAAGATTCTCAGCAACACTTACAATCTCTTCAGTAGCCACGAGAGCACAATCTATCAGGGTGTCAATACCAAATATTATTACAACAAGAAGGGTGATACATTGAGGCCAGGAATCTGCAATTGCAAGAGCACATGTACGGGTCAGGGATCGGGTGATGGTGATGGTCAGTGTAAGCGTATTACGATTAGTCCATTTAGCAGCGGAAAGATTATCATCACCGGCGCGCGTGAAATGGATCAGATCAATGAGGCCTACGAGTTCTTTAATGAGATTCTACAGACGCACGAGAAGGAGATTCTATTTATCCCGCAAGCTACAACTGCCTAGTCAAGTTGCGGTTGCGTAATCTCTCTCCACTCGTTTTCCAAATGTACGGCAGACAATGTCAGCGCCTTCCGGACCTACTGCGGCTACGCCTTCTACTTCTACGGCTATCACAGCTGGTGGACAACAGGAAAGAATTCCTTCTACGGCTACACTCGTAAGTGCGGCCAAGCTCGCTATCCAGAAGGATATGCCGATCAACCTTGACTATTTTTTGGATTCCGCTGACGGAAGGGCTTTCCTCGGTGAGGACGCTGTCAGCAAGGATAAGATGCTCGTAAAGAACTCGGAGGAGTACACGAGCCATATCCAGAAGATCTACAAGGCCGGCGATGACTTTATCATTATGACGGAAAACTCGATCTACATCGTCAGCGGCTCAGTTCAGAAGCGCAAGATCCAGGCATCCAGTCTGAAGGACGAGTAAGTAAAAATTTGAATGCC